>Ga0315904_10004664_pt1 | contig 19407 bp, 10 predicted proteins | sample LakEriMetagenome_6_FD_203529 | JGI IMG/M metagenome (GOLD analysis project Ga0315904, IMG submission 203529) | Freshwater fungal communities from buoy surface, Lake Erie, Ohio, United States - Buoy 12 MA120 | ecosystem: Environmental > Aquatic > Freshwater > Lake | place: USA: Lake Erie, Ohio...
CCTTATTGCGGACGTTTACTGAAACAACAAGTTTTTCTTCGCCAGACAATTTATCAGTAGATAACTTAAGATCTGAATATTCTACTGTGCTGTAAGAAAGACCAAAACCAAAATCCCATTGTGGATCATAGGCACTGAAGTCGCCAGCCTTTGACCTATCAACACTCCTGGGGTGATCGTAGTATTCTATAACACCATCATATTTAGGATAGGTATAAGGTAAACGCCCTGAGAAATTGGATTCTCCGCAGATCAACTTCACTAGCGCATCTGCACCGTAATCACCGGGTAAATAGGCCTGTACAATTGCCGTCGCACCGTCGACGATTTCGCGAATGATTCGGGGTCTACCCTCCAACAGAACTATTATGACCTGCTTATTCGCGGCATAAGCCATTTCAGCGAGTTCCTGTTGCTCAGGATCCAGATTCAATGAATGTATATCTCCCGGTTTTTCAGTTGAAGGCATTTCTCCCAAACAAAGTACCACTGCGTCAGATTCAGCAAGTTTTTTCTCGTAATCTTTTATATCCTTCAAACGAGTTCTTTCAAAACCATTTTCAATAAACAATTCTGCTCCTTCGGCATATAAAACGTTTTCTTTACCAAGATAATTCTCAAAGCTCTCCTTGACAGTAAAACAACCTTTTGAATTGTAAGATGTGTCAACTCCTTGCCATGTATGTGTCCAAGCACCGTTCAAAAAAATCAGATTATTTGCTGTTGGACCCGCAACAAGGACCTTCTTTCCCTTAGAAAGCGGAAGACAATTCCCATCATTTTTCAATAAGGTAATCGATTCCAACGCCGCATTAAGAGATAATTTTTTCGATTCATCTGATGCAAAATCAGGATATTTGTTAGAATCAAAAGACTGCGAATCAAACAATCCAATCTTTTTCTTTACCATTAGTATTCTTCGAACGGCATCATCAAGTCTTTGCATTGAAATCTCCCCATTCTTGACGGCTTTTGCCATTATATTGCAATACTCTTTGTACTGTGGACTCAATGGTACCATACTCATATCAACTCCGGCATTAAAGGCAGATATATACGCTTCCTCAAGTGACTCAGAAGTATTATGAACCGTGTGAAGCATGATAAAATCTTCCCAATCTGAAACTGCAAAACCCTTAAATCCAAATTCCCCTTTGAGTACCTCAGTTAACAGGTGATGATTGATGTGACCAGGGACGCCATTAACTGAGCCACTATTAATCATTACAGTCAATGCCCCGGATTCCACAGCCTTTTTAAAAGAAGGCAAATACAATTCCCGCATATATTTTTCCGGGATCCATGCCGGTGTTCTGTCTCTTCCACTCTGAGCAGCACTATAACCAACATAATGCTTCATACATGCTGCCACATTATGCGGACCGAGAGAATCTCTTCCCTGGTAACCATAGATCATAGCAGCACCCAATTCAGAGCATAAAAAAGGATCCTCACCCAATGTTTCGAAATGCCTTGACCACAAGGGCTGACGACCAAGATCAAGTACAGGTGAAAAGTTCCACGGAATTCCCGATGCTCTTACCTCATAAGCTGTTTTTGCGGCGCAAGATTCTACAAGTTGGGGGTTCCAGGTTGCAGCCAGACCAATTTCCTGAGGAAATAGTGTACCGCCGACTGTATAATTCATTCCATGAATGGCATCAATCCCGTATAGAACCGGAATCCTTGACTTCCCATTAAGAAAAGGTTTGTGAATATCATTGATAATCGAACTCCATTCTTCCCTGCTGAGTGTGTGACTACCAACGTTGAGTATCGACCCTACCTTATAATCGATCAGTGCCTCCATTAGCTTTGCCTGATCAATTTGCGCGGGCACCGCTGCTGCGTTTCCATTGAACTGAGTCACGACATCCAGAGTAACCTGACAGGTCTGTCCAACCTTTTCCTCGATACTCATTGAAGAAATCAAATCTTCAATTTGACTATCCTTCAATTCCTGCATCATTGATTCATTCACCTTACAGGAATATGTTACTCCTAAAAAGGCAGCAGAGACGAAGAGAAAATAAAGAGGAGGTATTATTCGGATCATTGAAAAACTCTTACGTAATCAACATACATGGACTGAGGAAAAATAGTTGACGTGTCAGGGCTTCCTGGCCAGTTACCGCCGACAGCAACGTTCATTATGAGAAAGAAATTCTGTTGAAATTCACTCAATTCCGCAGGACTCGTGTCCATCTGATTGTATTGAACATCGTCTACAAGCCATTTGATCGAATTGGCATCCCAGATTATAGAGAATACGTGAAATTCATCCGCAAACTTTCCTGAAGTTAAACTGAAACTGTTTCCGAACTGGGCATGACCTGACTGCTCCCAATGAGCTGTTCCATGAACAGTTCGATCATTTGCTCCTTCTCCACCAATTAATTCCATAATATCGATTTCTCCGCATGCTGGCCAACTTACACTGGAAATGTTATCACCGAGCATCCAGATAGCCGGCCAGATCCCCTTTCCATATGGCAATGCAGCACGCACATCCACCCTACCGTATTTCCAAGATTTCAATCCTTGAGTTTTAATACGTGTTGAAGTATATTCCTGGGTGTTGAAGGTCTCTGATTTTGCTTTCAATTCGAGGAATCCATTACTCACCAAATAATTCTGATCTGTGTAGTACTGGAGTTCATTATTCCCCCATCCTGAACTACCTGTACCTATATCAAACGTCCAATCAGATGAGAGATCTGTACCATTGAATTCATCGCTCCAAATTAAGGTATATCCGGGATAAGAAAGGGGACTTGAATAGCCTGTTGAGGGCGCACCGGAAGTTGGCTGATCTACATAAATTGTAATCGTTTTTGAATCCTCTGTATACTCAGACTGAGTCGTGTTAGCACGAACTGTGATTTTATAGGTCCCACTGGTTAAGTAAGTATATGTTGCCGTACCTGTCTGAGTCTCCAAGAACACAGTATCTGATACATCATGAAAGATAACCGTGTAAAAATTCGCATTTTCAGCCTGTGCTACAACAATAACATCTCCACTTGTATGTTCAACGGTAAAGTTCAAACCATCAGGCAGAACAGGACCGGGAACAATATCATCCTTTTTACATGAAGCTGCGGTCACTAAAACGACCAAAAGAACCGAAATGACTATTTTCATATACCTCATATTATTCACTTTTTAGTTTCAAATACCATAAAAGACCACCTGCGTGGTGACCATACTGTAAATACATTGTACTATCTGTAATATCGAGGATCCTGTAGGAATTTACACCCGTGTAGAATCCTAAAAATGCATTGCTTGAAATGCTGATCGTATTCTCCTCCCCTTCTGTCAGCAACCAACTTTCACCCAGTTTATCGGCAAGGGGCGCTGTATAATCGAACAGATTCTGGTACGAACCGGGAAAAGAGGAAGACAATGTGTTGTGAATGTACACATCACCATGAGTGATCATATCAAACTGAAAACCGTTGAGGTAAAAAATATATCTGTCGTCATAGATCCCACAACCCGGTTTCTCATTTGGATTTGCCGCCCACCATTCGGGTGTAGGCCCTAAAGCACTTTCAGGATCGGGTCCGACACCTATATGAGCAGAAGCCACTGAGTCCACATGCCAAATCTTATATCCCGGACCGGAAACACCACCAGTCAATTTGTTATAAAATGGGTTGTTCAACAACGAAAGATCATCCTGTGAGATCACCACTGTCTGTGTAGAACTCTTACTGCCACCTTTTGCAAAAACAGTCAGTTTCACCATATATGTTCCTGCATAAGGAAATTCACCGATGACATTTGCCCCTTGTTTTTTGACACCGTTCCCAAGATCCCAAAGACATTGAATACCAGGATTTGAAGCATTGAATTCTATTGTGTTCGCATTAGACGATGACACAGTATACGTAAATTGAGCATCTGCATCGGTTGGTGGATCTCCAAGCTGATGATCCTTTTGACATGCAAATAATAAAAATGCTGATAGAAAATAGATCGTATTTCTCATCGTAAAAGTTATTAATATCCAGGATTTTGAGACCAGTTCCCTCCGGCAAGATCAATTTCTACCTGAGGAAGAGGAAATAGTTCGTGTTTACCAGAAATGAATCCTGAAATATTGGCAGCGGCCTGACCTGTTCTCACCAAATCGAAGAATCTATGACCTTCACCAGACAATTCATAACGTCTCTCATCATATATTTTATTGATTGAATTCACCGCAATACCTTGCACCCCCGCTCTCGATCTGATTGAATTAACCAATTGCTGGGCTATTGATGTGTTGCCAATTTGGTAATGCGCTTCAGCTGCCATCAACAAAACATCCGCATAGCGAATCACTCTGTAATTAACAGGACTTGTCAGGTCATTATCAGGCAATCCAATCTCTCCTTGACGCTTAATATATTTGTTGTTGTAATATCCGGTATGACCTCCTGCACCGATGGCATAGGTAATTGATTCCGGGTCAGGTTGAGCGGCAATAAACGCTTCAATGTCAAGAATGGTTGAATTTCTTCTTGGATCGGAACTTGCAAACGCATTATAGAGAGCTTGTGTCGGTAAGTTGTAGCTATTCCCATCCCCATACACGGGACCATTGTACTGTCGAATGCCATGGAAGCCAGGAGCAGCATTACCCTCAAGACAGATCAAACAACCATAACTTCCACCTTCTAAACCAGTATACTGAATATCAAAAACGGTTTCTGAGTTATTTTCATTGGCCGCAATAAACAACTGATCATAATCACTAATCAGCGCAAATACCCCACTGTTTCTAACTTCATCAAGTACAGATGCTGCTTCTGAGTATTTACCTTGATATAAATAGGCCTTACCAAGAAGTGACAGAGCTGCTCCTTTCGATGCCTTTCCTTTTACTGAAGCCGTCCATGGGAGTACAGAAGCAGCAAAAATCAAGTCATCTTCAATTTGACCATAAACTTCCGATTTTGGAGATCTTGGAATCGCCCTCGCCTCCTCGATACCGATTCTTTTATCCACGATCAACGGAACATCTCCAAAAAATTTAACCAATTCAAAATAATAATAGGCTCTTAAGAATCTTGCTTCCGCTAAGAGCTGACCTTTACCGGGAAAATCTATATTATCCTTATTCTCCATGATGTAATTCACACGAGTGATACCGGCATAATTCCACCTCAAAATATTTCGAAGCTCATTATTTACTCCACCGTGTGTCATGTTGTCTATTTGATGTAATCCTTGTGAATCGTTCACACTTTCTCCTCCTGCGATGGAATTATCTGACGCAATCTCTCCGATCCACAATGATAGAAACGAGCCCTGAAGTAGATCATACGCTCCAACGAGCGCCCTCTCATAATCTTCTTTTGTCTGGAAAAAATTCTCAGCATCCTGCGTGTAAGGAGGATCAACATTCAAGAACTTTTCGCAACCGCTCAAGGCGATCACCATACACGTCAAAAATGAATATTTCAGAAATGTTCTCATGTTAAAATGACATTTGAAGTCCAACCATATATGATTTAGCCTGTGGATACATTCCGAAATCCACGCCACTTGAAAGCACCCCTGCCGAGCCAATATCAGGATCATAACCCTGATACCGCGTTAAAGTAAACAAGTTGTTTGCAGAAAGATAAATACGGATGTTGTCAGTTTTAATCTTCTTTAACAGTGCTTTTGGAAAACGGTATCCGAGCTGAATGTTTTTCATTCTCAGGAATGATCCATCTTCAACATAGTATGAAGAAAACACGGTATTTCTCGTCGGATCCGTAGTAACGCGGGGATGCTCATTTGTACTTCCCGGACCAGTCCATCTGTCAATGACATATGATAGTTGATTTGCATACGGCTGCTGACGCTCGAAATTCCGGATGATTTCTTGACCGACAGCTGCGTAAAAATTGGCCGACAAATCGAACGCTTTGTATTTCATGTTAATCGCCATCCCCATAGTGAAATCCGGAATTGGTGAACCAAGATCGGTCTTATCAGAATCATCATTGAAATTGATCACACCGTCGCCGTTCTGATCAACAAAACGAATATCTCCCGGCTTAGCGCCTTCCTGAAACACCGCTGAATTATCAATTTCTTCCTGAGTTTGGAAAATCCCATCCATTTCATAGCCGAAAAAATAGCCAATCTCATACCCTTGCTGAAATCGTGTGGCAATGTCGCCACCAACCCCGAAGCTTGCACCAGGAATGTAATCTACCCCTTCAGGTACACCCGTTACCTGATTATTGACCATTGTATACGTGTAGTTAAACCCAAGAACAAAGTCCTTTGACGGATCTGTTGTATATCCCATTTCTAATTCCAGTCCCTTGTTGCTTACGTCTCCAGCATTAATAATAGGTGGATATCCACCCGGACCATATGACCCTAATATGGCTGTTACTTCAGGCTGAAACAAAAGATCGTACGTATTCTTAATGAAATAATTGGCCGTTAAATCCAGATTCTTCAAGAGCGTGAAATCCAACCCAAGATTGAACTGTCTTGTAGTTTCCCATTTCAAATCGGGATTTGCCGGTCTACCAATCGCAACACCCTGTGTAATGACATCATCAAAAACATATACTCCTTCCCCGTTGAGAAGTGCCCTGTAGGCAAAGTTTGGTATTTGATCATTTCCTGACACACCATAACTAACTCTCAATTTACACAGATCAATCCATTTCACGTTGAAAAAGCTCTCATCAGAAATCACCCATGCAGCTGATGCCGTTGGGAACATCCCATAACGCTTATTCTGACCAAATTTACTGGACCCATCTCTGCGCAGAATAGCGGAGAACAGATATTTATACTTATAGGAGTATTCAGCCCGAACAAACGCCGACAATAGCCTTTCCATAAATTCCCATGAGCCTGTATTATTCAAATACCCACCTTCAGCAGTGTTTGCAGAGATATCTGCATAATCTATTGAGTTGTTGGGGATATTATATGCTATTCCGTTCAAGGACTCTCCCTTTCTCTGAAAAACACTAATTCCACCCGTACCCTTCACTCTGTGAACAGAATCAAAAATTCGATCATAATTCATGTAACTTTCGTAAGTCAGATCTACAAACGAAGATCTTTCTTCGTAGACTGCTGCACCACGTTCAATGAAAATCCCAGGTGCTATTTCTACTTCAGGTGACTCAAGATCTTCATTTAAAGCCGTATTTGCGTATTTCCCATCGCCATACCACACCAGAGGAGAGAATACTTTTGACTTAACCTGAGCATAGTTGTAATTGAAACGATTGGTAAAGGTAAGATGGTCACTAAAAGTATAAATCAATTCCTCCTTACCTACAAACTTATCTGCTATACTGCCGTTGTATTGATTATTAATCTGAGCTATTGGATTTATGATATCACTAACTTCCTCAAGATAACTATAATTACCATCTGCAGAAAAAACAGGTTCATTCGGAAACGCATTTATGGTATTGTACAGAACAGAACCGATTCCGTTTTCAGGCAGTGTGCTTCTGGCTTCATTTGAGTAAAGAAAGACAGAATTCAGTGTCATTCGCTTTGACAACTCTGTATCGAAGTTCAGGCGTGCATTGTAACGAGAGAATCCTGCTTTTTCTCCTCCCACTATTCCGGTTTGATCATAGTATCCTAATCCAATAGAATACTTCGTTGCATTCGTACCTCCACTCAAACTGAAATTGTGACTTTGAACCGGGGCACGCTGAAAAACTGAATCTTGCCAACTTGTTCCTTCACCTAACTCAGGATTTGGAAAAGGTATTTCCTGACCACCTAATCCGAACATTTCATTTTTTATGATCGCGTATTCTCGCGCATTTAACAGGTCCAGTTTTTTAGCTGTGGTCTGAATACCATAGTATCCATTATATTCAACTTTAGGTTTAGCATTCAACCTACCCTGTTTCGTTTCCACGATTATTACGCCGTTCGCGGCTCGAACACCATAAATTCCGGCGGTAGCGTCCTTCAATACATTAATTGATTTGATATCAGATGGATTCAGCGCATTCAAGCCTTCTGAATCATAAACCACCCCATCAACCAGTATCAATGGATCATTATCGCCAAATGTTGACAAACCACGAATACGAATATTGGCACTACCACCAGGTGATCCGGAATTAGTACTGATTGTGACACCCGAAACCTGGCCTTGTAGAGCTTGATCCACCCTGGCAACATTCATTTTCTCCACTTCATCACCCTGGACTTTGGAAGTAGCACCTGTAAACTCTTTACTCTTTGCCTCTCCATAACCAACAACAACAACCTCATCAAGTTCCTGAGCTTCTGCAACCAGCTGGACATCAATAACCGTTCTGGAACCAACTACTGTTTCGAATTTCATGTAACCGATGAAATAAAATATCAGTGTGTCTTCCGGGCCGGATACTTCAAGCTTGTAATTACCATCAAAATCTGTTTTAATACCTTTGTTCTTATTCTTTATAGACACAGACACAAAGGGTAGCGGTTCATTTTTCTCATTATTCACTTTCCCCTGAACAACGATCTGTGCCTTCCCGGAAAACACCATGAGAAATAATAAACTAAAGAGTAGGATGTGTTTCATAGCATAGTATTAAAGCGAAAATACTTAATTATTTTACTATTTACTATAAGTAATGAAAATTTTAATTGACTCCATACGAATTACTCTGTCCGAAGCATGTGCCATGCCAGATCAAGAAGCTTGTGGGAGTATCCAGTCTCATTGTCATACCAACCAACTACCTTAGCCATATCGTCTCCCAACATCAGACCGGCCGAAGCATCAAAAATGGAGGTTCTCCGATCCCCGTTAAAATCACTTGAAACGACCGAATCTTCTGTGTAACCCAGAACCCCCTTCATTTCATTTTCAGAAGCGAACAACATTGCCTTTTTAATTTCCTCATAAGAGGTCGACTTATTAAGGTTCACTGTAAGATCAACCACTGAAACATTGGCCACGGGAACTCTATAAGAAGTCCCAGTAAGTTTCCCTTTGACTTCGGGAATTACTTTTCCAACAGCACTGGCTGCACCAGTTGAAGAAGGAATGATATTCTGAAATGCCCCTCTGCCACCCCGCCAATCTTTAGAAGAAGGTCCATCCACTGTCTTTTGGGTGGCAGTCACGGCATGCACAGTACTCATAAGCCCGGACTTCACACCGAAATTATCATTCAGCACCTTAACTAAAGGAGCCAAACAGTTGGTTGTACAGGAAGCGTTTGATACTATTTTCATATCAGACGAATATTTTTCATGATTCACTCCCATTACAAAAACAGGTGTATCATCCTTGGGCGGACCTGACATTATCACTTTTTTCGCCCCACCTTTCACATGATCATGAGCTTTTTCCATATCCAGAAATAGCCCGGTCGACTCAACGACGTAAACATCTCCATGTTCCCCCCACGGGATAAAACCCGGTTGTTTTTCTGAAGTAATTTTAATGGATTGTCCATTAACACACAATTCCCCAGTCCTCGCTTCAATCTTAAAGTCGAACATTCCGTGTGTTGAATCATATTTTAACATGTAAGCCATGTAATCAGTATCGTACAGGTCATTCACTGCCACGATCTCAAATCTTGGATCGGACACCGCTGCCCGAAAAACCATTCTCCCTATTCTACCAAATCCATTGATACCGATCTTCAATTTTTCCATGACCTTATTTTAATATCCAACTTCCTCCTACCGAGATCACATTATTCAGCTCAAGGAAATCATGATAATTTGACTCATTAATACCACCTGTTGGACAGAATTTAACATCGCGGAAAACTGAACTATATGCTTTTAAGGCCTCAATTCCTCCATAGAGGTTTGCCGGAAAGAACTTGAAATATCTCCATCCGATCTCCATTCCTCTGATGATCTCACTGGGTGTTGCCACCCCGGGTAAAAAGGGTATGTTACTGTGCTCAAGATTTTGAACAAGAGATGTTGTCAACCCGGGACTTACTATAAAATCAACTCCCAATTCAACGCATTTCAGTATCTGTTCATTTGATATTACGGTTCCAACCCCGATCTCAAATTCGTTACCGTATCTTTTCTGGAATTCCTTTATTGAGTCCCAGGAATAATCGGTTCTGAGCGTAATTTCGATACATGAGATATTCTTTGACTTCAACTGCTCATATGCAACACTCAACTCTTCTTCGTTGCTAAAACTAACAACAGGTATAATGGAATGTCTCTCTAATATGTCTGATATATTATTCTGCATAATGTATTCTTTAAATAATTCCAGCTCCCTTTTCTCCGTTATCGATCAGACTCCTTATTCTTGTAAACAATTCACGCCCATGGCTTTCGTGCTCATATTCGATCGTTCGGCTGCTTCTTGCATCAATTTCTTCCAAACAGATCAATTCACCTTTCACAGCATCCAGTCTTATCTTGTCCCCAGTTCTAATCTTGGAAATCGGACCTCCGTCACATGCCTCAGGGTATAAGTGGATAGCTGCGGCGACTTTTCCGGAAGCTCCTGACATCCGCCCATCAGTTACCAATCCCACCTTATACCCTCTTTTCTGAAGTATGGTAAGAGACGGAGTGAGTTTATGTAATTCGGGCATTCCCTTATGCTTTGGCCCTTGAAATGGAATGACGGCAATGAAATCTTTATTCAATTCATCATTTTTAAATGCTACTAAAAGATCATCCTGATCATCAAAAACAATGGCTTCAGCTTCAATCACAAGATCTTCATTTGCAACGGCTGATGTTTTAATAACGGATGTACCTAAATTCCCTTTCAACACTTTAATACCGCCCTCATTGGAAAACGGATTTTCGGCAGGACGGATAATGGATTCGTTCAGACTCTTTGTGGCTCCTTCGACAAATTCTACAACACCGGATGATAACCTGGGCTCCTTCGTGTAATTGTTTAATCCCTTACCTGCTATCGTCTGGACATCCTCATGCAATAGGCCATTCTCCAGAAGAGTTCTAATCAAAAAGCCCATACCGCCTGACGCATGAAAATGGTTTACGTCAGCAGCCCCATTAGGATAAATTCTGCACAACAATGGCACCACAGAGGATAGATCTGAAAAATCATCCCATGTAACTTCAATCCCTGCCGCTCTTGCTATTGCTGGAATATGCAACGTGTGATTTGTTGAACCTCCCGTAGCCAGAAGACCAATGATCCCATTAACTACCGTTTTCTCATCAAAACAAAATCCAAGTGTTCGCTCAAAACTTCGGGCTTCAATATTTTCAACCAACACTTTCACAGCCTCCCTGTTCAGGGCTTCCCTTAGTTCAGTCCCGGGATTTACAAAACTGCTCCCCGGCAGTTGAAGTCCCATTATTTCCATCAGCATTTGATTGCTGTTAGCCGTTCCATAGAAAGTGCACGTTCCCGGTGAATGATATGAATCAGATTCCCCCTTCAATAATTCTTCTCTACCTATCTTACCTTCTGCAAATAACTGCCTTATCCTTGCTTTTTCATCATTTGAAATACCCGTTTCCATTGGTCCTCCCGGAACAAAGACCGTTGGTAAATGTCCAAAACTTAAATTACCGATCATTAAACCGGGTACGATCTTGTCACATATCCCCAGATTCATTGATCCATCGAACATGTCATGTGAAAGTGCAATAGCCGTGGAAAATGCGATCACATCTCTACTTAACAAAGAGAGATCCATCCCCTCTTTTCCCTGAGTAACTCCATCACACATAGCCGGGGTTGCACCCGCCACTTGCAGAGATGCATTGAACTCATTAGCGTACTGTCTTAGTGCTTTAGGATAATCCTCATATGTTTTGTGAGCAGAGAGCATATCGTTGTATGCCGTGACCAATCCAATGTTTGGTCTAGCTCCTTCCGAGATCATTTGTTTATCCTCACTTCCACAACCTGCAAAACCATGAGCCAGATTGCCGCAAGACAACCCTTTACGATAATCAAGCGGTTTAAAATTGGACTCTACCTTTCTTAAATATGCATTTCTGCTTTTTTCAGATCGTTTTATGATCCGTTCAGTAACCTCCTCTATTTTCTTATTAATCTGCATAGTAGATCTTAATATCAGGTCGTTTAAATAATATATCATGTATTGGAAGCCTCTTATTATCATTGGCAAGGACTTCCCTTTTGTCTGTACCCGTTATCAAAAGGATAATGACCCCGGAACGGACAATCATTTTAGTACTGCACGTAATCCGTTGCTCAGGATAAACCGGAGCCATTGTATTAAAAATATTAACATCATCACTTTTTCGGATTTTATCAGAGGCCTCATCACCCGGAAAAATTGAAGCGGTGTGTCCGTCTGTTCCCATTCCAAGTACTGTAATATCTGTTTCACCAAAAAAAGGCTTATATCTTTCTCTAATTTGCACTAAATTATCCTGAATATCGAAGCTATTTGCTACCATTCCTTCCATTTTAAACCCCTCACCGAGTGCTGCACTGATCATTCGCTCGTTGCTGTAATCACTGGAAAGAGGGACAAACCGTTCGTCAACCAATCCAACCAACACCTTTTCAGGACTTTGGATCATCGAAGCAAAACACTCATAGACTGGTTTAGGAGTGTTACCACCGGACAACAACATGCGACAGTATCCTTTTGTTTCCATGATTTCCTGCACATACTGTGTCAGATCACTCGCAAGTTTTGATACGAGATCCTCACGTGAATTAAAATCCATTATTTCTACCTTGTTTGCCATTGTACTCCTGGTTCTAAAATTTGGTCTCCCGGTCCCCACGTACCAGACTCATACAAAGCAAGTGGAATTAAATTCTTCCAATTATTCGTGATCGACTCGATCCATTTCCAAGCAGCTTCAAGTTCATCGTGGCGCATAAATAGCGTTTGATCTCCGCGTAATACGTCAATTATCAATCGTTCGTATGCATCGGGCATACGCTCATCAAATGAATCGACAAAATCAAGTTTTAATGAGATTGGTTTGAAGCGATACCCCCCCGGACCGGGGATCTTACTCAATTGCACGAGCTCGATCCTCTCCTCTGGTTGAAGGCGGATAATCAGTTTGTTCTTTAAGGCATGCTGAGTATCCGGGAAAATATTGTGGGGTATTTCCTTAAAATTGATAACGATGTCTGAATAGCGCTTTTTCATCCGCTTACCTGTTCTGAGATAAATTGGGGTGTTTTTCCATCGCCAGTTATCTATGTATGCCCTTATGGCTACAAACGTTTCTGTTTCTGAACTGTACTCATTAATATCCTCAAGATATGAATTTACATGAGTATCCTCTACTGAACCTCTGGTATATTGCCCTCTTACAACCTGTCCCGAAATTGTTTCGTCGTTAAAAAAACGCAGCGACTGCAGCACCTTCAACTTTTCATTTCTCACGGAGTCAGCATCCAGACTTGCGGGTGGTTCCATAGCAACAAGGCATAGCAACTGTAACAGGTGGTTTTGAACCATGTCCAAAAGAGCCCCAGTTTTGTCATAATAGCCGCCCCTTTGTTCAACACCAATACTTTCAGATACTGTAATCTGAATGCTTTCAATATGATTGCCACTCCATGCATTCTCGAAGAGATGATTTGCGAATCTTAATACCATAAGATTCTGCACTGTTTCCTTCCCTAAATAATGATCGATCCTGAATATTTGATGTTCCTTAAAGCACGTGGAAATAATGTTATTGATCTTTTTACTGGACTGCAAATCAAAACCCAATGGCTTTTCAAGAACTACTTTGGAGGATTTTTCAAGCAGTCCAGTCTGTTTTAACGTATTACAAATATCACTGTATGCTGAAGAAGGAACCGAAAAATAAAACACCCGTTGCCATCCCGAATTTTTTTCAACTATCAATTTTAATTTAAGATAGTTTTCCTCTGTATTTTCCGGAATTGAAACGATTTCAATGTGTTTGATGAAAACTCCGAATAACTCCTGATCTTCTTTCGCTGCGCTTATGGCTGTTATTTTATTCAGTGTTTCATCCTGCGAGTTTTTTCTTGTAATACAGATTATCCGAAAATCGATATCAAGTTGTCCATCCTTGAATCTTTGAAAAATAGCAGGATAGATCTTCCTCAGAGCAAGATCACCGTCTCCTCCAAAAATCACAAGATAAAATGGTTTAATCATTTAGGTTACAATTCCGTTTCATCAAAAATAAGTACTTATTGTATAAATAACAATATCTAAGCGGAATTGTTTCAGAAATCTTCTAAACGTAAGTATATTAATTTTTGATGTATGCAAATAAAAAGCCCGCTTCAAAATGAAGCGGGCTTATTTTAGTGACCTCGTCAGGATTCTAACCTGAAACCTTCAGAGCCGTAATCTGATGCTCTATACAGTTGAGCTACGAGGCCTTTTGGTTGGCTGAGTAGCGAAACGCCTGTCCGACGAAACGGTGTGAAGGCGGAAGCTACGAGGCCGGCTGCATTAGGCAATAGCCTGAATGCGGGTGCAAAGATAATGCGTTTTTTATTTTTTACAAGCCTGAGCTCAATTATTCGATCTCAGCCGTTATACCACGGTCCAGTAATCCGGTGCACATGGGTACGAGTTTTTCGAACTCTCCACGCTTCACCTGGCACTTGCCATTGTGATGAATGATCCACGTACACTGTTCCGCCTGCAGGGGATCGTGTCCACATACCTTGATCAACGAAGCGATCACATGATCGAAGGTATTTACATCATCGTTATACACGATCAGATCCTTCTGCTCTACCAACTGCTCCAGCACCAACTCCTCAACCAATTCTTCTTTCTGCGTCATGTCTGTTATTTTTGTTCAGTTTCTTCTTCTTTTGGAGAGACTGTGGTGAACTGCATTCCGAATACCGATAGCTCACGGTTGATCTCTTCAAATTTCTCTTCAGGCACTCCATGGATCAGCAGGGTAACACCTTCCTCCGACTGAAGATACTCCTTGCGGTAATTCAGACGAAGCAGGTAGTCAACCACGTCTCCAGGCAACTTTCCTTCGGCAAAAGTAAGCGAAAGCACCGTGCCTCCCAAAAATTCTTCAGTTGAAATGAATTTCAGTGTATCCACATCATCCCTGAAATAATAGACCTGAGGAAGTTCTTCATCTGAATCTGTGATGGCCGATTTCACCCTTCCGTCATTCGCATCGAAATAGAAGCTTCCGTGACTGTTGTATCGGTTCAAAACCTCAACCGGGAATTCCGTGAATGTCTTCTTTGTCGCGATCTGATAATATACCTTAGGCTTTTCCGGCAATGCGCGCGGCTTCTCAAGATTGCCATAACCGGTTTGCTCAGGTGTTACCGTAGTTGCTGTTGTCTGACCTCCATCCGATGTTCCCTCGACAGGTTTTTCCTTAGGTTCAAGTACCGAAGATCCTTTCTCTGCCAGCATGGCGATCGCATCATTGATCGGAATACGTTCGCCGTTATAGTATGCTGTGATGAAGGCATCCTTCACACCTCTATTGATAGCCTCCTGTTTGCGTGGACGTGCTTCATCCACGCTGTGATAGATTCCTGTAGAATATCTTATTTGTCCGTTCGGCAGACGAAGCGTCATGAACGGCTCGAGATTAAACAATGTTGCTGAAGTAACCGGTTTGTTGTATACTCCGATCTGAACCGTGAAGAAAAGTCCCTTACGCGCTTCGATCGGTTCAGCCTCAGCCGCCCCGGGTGCTTTGTTGTACGTGAATTCCTGAACCGGTTTCAGTTTGGTGGTATCTTCCAGTCCCATGGTCACCGCCGTGTTAGAAGCCATTTCGATCAGCAACTCGTTCGACCCCTTTGGCACACATTCTCCGGTTGCTTCCAGCCTTCGAGCTTCAGCCAGAGAAATGCGCTTGCCGTCGCAGTACGCAACCGGGAAGGCATCTGCATACCCCAGCTGACGGATCTGGTTCATAGCCTCCAATACCCTCGCTGAATTATTGAAATATCCGGCCATGTAACGCGTGATACCATTGTTCAGTGTTTCGCCGGAAACCGGATTGAACTTATTGAACCTGTCCTGTTCGATCGGCTTGGCAAAGGCACCGATCTGTACGCGGTACACCAGTCCGGTAGGATTATTCACATTGATCGGAATCCTGTTCGCTTCACTGTAGATCCCTGCTCCCTCATTATTGATCTCCAGACCATTCGCCGGCATTGGTACCAAAGCAGCTGCCACGGCGATCTTGCTGATCGGCTCAATTCCCCTCTTCACCAGATTCTGTATCTTCATCGCTTCTTCTGTATTCTCAGGTAACACTGCATCTGCCACAGATCTCTTCTGTTCCAGTTCCCTGCGACTAACCGCAAGTTCCTCCTCGAGCTGTTTCACTTGCTGCGCCGATCTATCCAACGCAGACTTCTTCTCGTCTGACGGATTCGATAAGTTATCTGCAGCCAGTGAACGAGTCTGTGCCTTAGCCTCGTCCAACTGCTTTTCTAAATTAATGATTTGTTCTTCAGTGCGGATCGCGTCATTTACTTTTTCAACGTATTCAGCGTATTCTTTTGTTGAAGCTATATCGCGCTCCTCATTATAACTGATTACGACCTTATCCGCTTCCTCTGACAACAATGGCTTGTCCTCTGCAGGCATTGCTGCAAGTTCTGCTTCTACCGCTTGTAATTGCTGCTCAAGAAGTCTGCGCTGCTCCACCTTCTCTTTTCGATCTTTCTCAAGGATAGGTTTCTCCTTCTTGTCAGCATCAGCGATCTGTGTATCAAGTGCGATTATCTCTGTTGTCAATTCTCCGATCTCTACACTGAAACGACGACGTTTTTTCTCAAGCTCCTCTTTACTGCTCAGGGAAGTCAGTTGATACTGTTCCTCGATCTTCTTGAGTTCATTCTCATACAACGCATTTTCGGCAAGTTCCTTGGCGCGGTCCTGTTTTACCGAAGCTTCGTTCAAGAGGTAGTTCTTTTCTGCCTCACTGCGTGAATCTTGAGCTTCAGCGATCAGTTGCTCTGCTTCCTTATTCTCCTGTTCAACCTTCTGTTGTGCGATCTTCAGCTCCGGATCCTGCTGTTCCTGAAGTGCATTTCTGATCTCGGTCAGATCTTTCTTCACCTCTTTAGACTGCTCATTGGTCTTAACTGTCAATAACTTGTTCTCCTCTTCGACCTGATCATTTCGGTTCTCAGTAAGTTGTTTTTCAAGGACCTTGCGCTCTGAGTTACTTATCTCTGTGTTCTCTAGCTGCTTTTCGATCTGCTGCTCTTCCTGATCCAGTTTTGTCAACTGTGGACTTTCAACACTTCTTTGCGTGTTTTCGGTGATGAGCTCAGTTTCCAGTTCACCCACCTCAATGCTGATCTGTCTGCGTTTCTGCTGAACGATTTGCAATTCGGCATTTAACCATGTTTTTTCATCCTTCAGCTCTGCGCTTTGAGGATCTGCCTTCAGTTCCTGTTCGACCCCTTCGATCTGTTTCTTCAGATCAAGTTCGTACTGAGCGAGAACCGCATCCTGAGCCTTCAGTTCTTCAACCGTCGAATAATCCTTGGTCAATTCACCGGAATTGGAAGCCAATAAGTCTTCTCTCAAGTTGAGGATGTATTCTTCCTTCTTCACATCAGAAACAACCACATTTTCTGAAGAACGTCTGTATTCGGCTTCACGTTCCTGACTTTCAGTCAATTCTTCCTTCAGCAAAGCTGTCTCATTTCTCAACTGAGGATTATCCTTCTTCTCAAGCGCCTGCTCGTTCTGTTCGATCTTCTCAGTGAGTAAATCCTGATGCTCTTTTTCCCTGTCGGCTAATGCCCGGTTACGTTCTTCCCCTTCAGGTTGTGATTTCAATGACTCCACTTCCGTGTTGTACTCTTTATCCACTGCGGTGATCACCTTTTCGGCTATCAACTGATCGGCAAGGATCTTTTTCCTTGATTGGAGTGCGGACAGTTCAGCTTCGTGTTCTGTTATCAGTGCCTTGATATTTTCCTTTCTGGCTAATAGTTCCTTATTTTCCGGATCCTTCACCAGCTGTTTTTCTACTGTTTTCAATTCGGACCTCAATTCTGTAAGCAGACCGTTTTCCAACTTGATCAACTCTTCGATCTTTTTAGATTCCTCCATTTTGGAAGCCGTCAATTCTTTCTTGCGCTGAACATAATCTGCTGAAATCTCGGCTACGATCTTATCCTGGGCCGGTTTGTTTACTATCTGATCTGAAGTAAGTTCTTTTTCACGTGTCTGGCTCAACGCGATCACATCCTCCAATGCACTCTTCTCGGCAGCAATTTGAGCATCTGTTGGATCAGTATTCAACTGTCTTTCCACCTGCACCAAGCGTTCTTCGGCTTTCTGCTGCAGGGCTTCTTCAAGTTGAACCGCGAGGTCCTTTCTCATTTCCTCAGACAAACTTTCGTCATTCAGTATCTGCTCTCTGTTTTCCTTGAATCCAGGCACCAATTGTTCGGTTAGTGTTTCAGCATCCAAGGCCGATACAGGTTCTTTTTGCTCTGATCTCAGACGATCGATCGCTTCTTTTCTTTCGGTGGTACTCGTGATCAGATCCCGTTTCAGATCTTCAAGTGCCTTTTGTTCATTCAATACCTCCACCGGTTTAGGTTGTGGCATCTTATTGATCTGCTCGAGACGCGTTTCTATCTTTTCGAGCAGGCTCATGTCTCTTTTCTGGATCTGCTCCAGTTTCTCTAGTAGATCAAAAGATGGATTGTTGTGAATGAATGCGATGTCCTTTTTGTAGGAAGGATCGAACTGGTCAAGCCACTCCTCATCCTGCGCCGCGAGTAGCGTTTCGTTCTCCTTATATTTTATAATTTCCTGGTCACGTTCCTCGATACCCTTCTCTATATCATCAGCTAGTTTTTCCAAAAGGGCTTTTTCCCTCTTGAGTTCAGTATTACCCCGATCTGACTGCAGCTTTTCCTCAGTTGCTGCAATGGCATCGATTACTGTATTCAACAGTTTTCGATCAAGCGCATTGAGCTCTTCCAGTTTCTGAACAGCATTCGTCCCTTGCTCGGCTTCGATCTCCGTCACGGAAGCATTGTACTGAGGATCGATCTCATTTATCTTGTTTTCCAGTTCATTAGAAGTAAAGGTGTATGCTGATTCCGTTGAACTTTGTTTCAATTCCTCATCCAGGATCTTTATCCTTGCCTCACTCTCCTGCTTCAAATCCTCCAGAACAGCAATTTCTTTGAGTAGCTCCTTATTTCCCGGATCTTCTTCCAAAACCTTTCGATCTGCTTCTAAACGCGTATTGATATCGCCCACAAGCTCCTGTTCGAGGTTGTACTGATCTGAAAGTGTCTGTTCATCTGCATCCCTCAGCTGTGCCTCATCAATTCGATCTTGGGCATACTTCGGATCAAGTGTTCGCAGGGCTTCTTCCTTGTCTGCATCCGTGACCCTGTCAGCAAGTGACTCCTGTTTCATCAAAGCCCATTTCTCTTTTTCACCTTCCGCATCAGCGATGAGCGATTCGATCATTTTTTGTCGAACG
>Ga0315904_10004665_pt1 | contig 19405 bp, 15 predicted proteins | sample LakEriMetagenome_6_FD_203529 | JGI IMG/M metagenome (GOLD analysis project Ga0315904, IMG submission 203529) | Freshwater fungal communities from buoy surface, Lake Erie, Ohio, United States - Buoy 12 MA120 | ecosystem: Environmental > Aquatic > Freshwater > Lake | place: USA: Lake Erie, Ohio...
GGCCGAAGTGGAAGCCTTTGCCGACATGTACAGGCGCATCGGTTATCCGGTGATGCTCATCAGCGCCTTGCACGAAGAGGGCCTTGAACCGCTGCAGGCCTTGCTGCGCGGGAAGACAACCCTGCTGAGCGGCCATTCGGGTGCGGGCAAGAGCACGCTCATCAACCGCCTCATCCCCGGGCTCGACCTCAAGACCGGCGCCATTTCAGCGCAGCACCAGAAAGGCAAGCACACCACTACGTTTGCGGAGATGCATTTCCTCGACGACCCGGAAGGCGGCGCCATCATCGACACGCCCGGCATCCGCGACCTGGGTGTGGTGGATCTCGAAGCCCGCGAAATCGGCCATTACTTCGTCGAATTCCGCCCCCTCCTCAACCAATGCCGTTTCCACAATTGCCGCCACCTCAACGAACCCGGCTGCGCCGTACTGGCTGCTGTCGAAAGCGGTACGGTATCTGCGGAGCGTTATTACAACTATCTCAGCATCCTCCACAATGAAGACGTATTCCGCTAAAACTGCCCTCTTGCTGTTGTTCCTGCCCTTGGTGGCGGGCGGCTGCAGAACCACCTGGTTCGACCGCATGCCCGGCGAGGCACACGGGCGTATTCCCTGGAACCTGCGCGGCGAGTACCGCATCATCGACAAAGGCAACAAGAGGGAAGACATCCGTGTCAAGGTAGACGAATACCGCGTCGTGATGCGCGGAAAAAAGGAAAACAGCGATAGCCTGGAAACCGACACCCTGCAATTGCACCGCGATTTCAAGCTCACCCAATTTGGCCGCAACCTCTATGCGATGGGCACGCAAGACACGCTGGAGAACGGCAAGACTGCCTGGGATCTGCAAGTGATCCGCGACGCAGGCAAGCATGTTTATGTGTACGGATTTTACAACGGCGCGCACGGCGAAGCCCTCGACAAGGTGCTCCGGTCGCGCGATACAGGAGAATTGAAAACTTATCTCATGGATGACGTTGCTTTTTCTGAATTTTGCAGCCGCCAACTCAGGAAGAAAGACGCCCTCTTACTGCACCGCACCCAATGACAAGCGAAAACCAACGACCGATACGCGTTCTCATCGCCAAGGTAGGCCTTGACGGGCACGACCGCGGCGCCAAGGTCATCGCCACCGCCCTGCGCGACGCCGGCATGGAAGTGATTTACACCGGCCTGCGGCAGACGCCTGAGATGGTGGTACGCGCCGCCATCCAGGAAGACGTAGACGTGATCGGCGTCAGCATCCTCAGCGGTGCACACAATACAGTCTTCCGGCGCATCCTCGATCTGCTGGAAGCCGAAGGCGTGAAAGACATCCTCCTCACCGGCGGCGGCATCATACCCGACGAAGACGCCCACAGCCTGAACGCACTCGGTGTGGCAAGGCTGTTTCCGCCCGGAGCCAATACCGGTGAAATCGCAGATTATATCCGCGAATGGGTCAGCAAGAACCGCAGTTTTTAAATCCGCACTCTACACAAGCCATGCAATACGAGCACATACTCGCCGAGAACCAGGATGGGGTTTTCGTGATCACCATCAACCGCGAATCGAAAATGAATGCCCTGAACATCCCGCTCCTGCAGGAAATCAGGCATGCCGTGGAAAGCGTACAGCAGGAAGCGGCGGTGAAAGGCATCATCATCACCGGCAAGGGCAGCAAGGCCTTTGCAGCCGGTGCGGATATCGCTGAGTTCGCTGACTTCGATGTGATGGAAGGCACCAAGATGAGCGCCGGTGGCCACGATGTGATGAATGCCATCGAAAACTCCGCCAAGCTGGTGGTGGCCGCTGTAAACGGCTTTGCCCTCGGCGGCGGCTGCGAACTCGCCATGGCCTGTCACCTGCGTGTGGCCTCACAGAACGCCAAATTCGGACAGCCCGAAGTGAACCTCGGCGTGCCTCCCGGTTACGGCGGAACACAGCGCCTCATCCAACTTATTGGCAAAGGCCGCGCGATTGAAATGCTCCTCACCGGCGACCCGATGAACGCCGAAAAAGCACTGCAGACCGGCCTTGTGAACCATGTTGTTCCCCAGGAAGAGCTGATGGATTTCACCAAGGCGCTAATTGACAAGGTTGCATCGAAAAGCCCCAGTGCCGTGCGCATGGTAATCGACTGTGTGAACGACTACTACCGCTGCGGCATCGACGGTTTCAAGCGTGAAATCTTCGAATTCGGTAAAGCCTTTGAAACCGAAGATTTCAAGGAAGGTACCCAGGCTTTCCTGGAGAAGCGCGGCGCCAAATTCTCCGGACGCTGAACAGCGCTTCAGCCGAAAAAGTCATCTTCCGGTCGAAGCATCTGAACCAAGCGGCCTTCGCTTTGTTCCTTTGATTATTCGTGAGGCCTCTATACACCTTCCTGATCATCAGCGCGATCATCCTCGCCATCGACTTTTACGTATGGCAGGGTGTGTCTTTCCTGATACGCAATATGAGTCCACGTGCGCAGCGCATCATCCGCGATGTGTACTGGGGCTTTACAGCAGCCAATTTCCTGCTCTTCGTCGCCCTGCGCTTCGGTTTCCTTATCAATTTCCACCGGGCGACGATGCAGCTCATTTTCGCCTTTACGTTTGCCGTACTGCTGGCCAAAATCGTATGGGCGCTGTTCCTCATCATGGACGACGCGGCACGGCTCGTGCGCTGGATCTGGGCCAATGCCTTTTCCGGTGAAGGCGAGCTGAACCCCAGCCGCACCAAGGGCATCGACCGCCTGAAATTCTTCTCGCAGGCCGGTTTGCTGCTCGGCGGAGGGCTGGTAACTGCCATGACCTGGGGCATCGTCAAAGGCGCACACAACTACAAAGTGCGGCGCCGCGAACTGCGCATAGCAGGTTTGCCCGATGCTTTCGACGGATTGAAGATCGCGCAGCTTTCCGATATCCACGCCGGCAGCTTCTGGAGTTACAATGCCGTGGAACGGGGCGTGAACATGGTGCTCGAAGAAAAACCCGATATGGTGTTCTTCACCGGCGACCTCGTCAACGACCGCGCCGATGAGATGGACGACTGGAAAGAACTGTTCGGTAGGATCACTGCACCGATGGGTGTATTCAGCGTTCTTGGCAATCACGATTACGGCGATTATGTGGTTTGGCCCTCTGCCGAAGCCAAAGAAGCCAACCTTGCCAAGCTGGCCAAAACGCATGCCGATATGGGCTGGCAGCTGCTGCGCAACGAACACAAGCTGGTAACGAAGGGCGACAGCAGCCTGGCCGTTGTTGGCGTCGAGAACTGGTCGAACAAGGCGCGTTTCCCGAAATACGGCCGTCTGGATACCGCGCTGGCTGGAACGGAAGCTGCGCCGGTGCGTTTGCTGCTCTCGCACGACCCCAGCCATTGGAAGGCGCAGGTATTGGACCACAACTTGCCCATTCACGCTACGTTCAGCGGCCATACACACGGCATGCAATTCGGTGTCGACGTGAAGCATTACCGCTGGAGTCCGGTGAAGTATATGTACCGCGAGTGGCTCGACCTGTACGAAGAGAACGGCCGTTACCTCTATGTAAACCGCGGCTTCGGTTATCTCGGCTACCCCGGCCGTCTGGGTATGCATCCGGAGGTAAGCGTGTTTACCTTGCGGAAGGCGTAAGGGGGTGTTTGCAACGGCGGCTGGGGGGAGACTTCCAGGCTGTTAGTGCTTCGATTAAACGCATCGTATAACTAAACTCCTATTTTCAGCCGTTCTTTTTGCATCACCAAAAAGAACCAAAAAGCTAGTCGCGACGCGTATTTTCCTCAAAAACTACGGTGGCAGGCACCGCACGGCTAAGGCCTCGGCGACGCTGTAAAAGATGCGCAGTGAGTATATCTCCGAATTCGCCGCTCCAAACGACCCGGCCTTCCGGGTCGCATATTCTAGGAATTCCGCGCAAATTGCGAACCCCGACCCGGCCTTCCGGGTCGCATATCATAAAAGGACGATAAGGACACGAGGGACGGTGGCTGGCGCCTTACGCACGCGGCGGGTCTTCGCTCTATTCCGCGGCCTGGACTTCCAGGCGTTTGCCGCTGAATTTGCGGATATTGAGGTCGTAGACATCGCCCTGGGCCATGATGTGCACGAGGAGCCGCTCAATGGAAACCGGCGTTCCGTCGGGAATCTCGGTAATATTCGTATGCCGCATCTCGTGGCCGTCTACCACCACGATCAAACCCGAACCGATGGCCTCCAGGTGATGCCCGGCCGTAACCACCACGGCGGTGTCTTCACCCAAACCAATGCCTATGCAGGCCGGATTGGATGCCACAGCCTGCGCCAGCCTTCCGAAACGGCCGCGCTGCACAAAATGGCTGTCGATGATCACATCTTTCATGAAGGCCAGTCCGGTCGTGATTTTCACCTCCCCCTTCAACAAGGCTTCGTGGCTGCTGCCCTGGTAGATCATGGTATTGCTCATGGCCATGGCACCGGCGCTGGTACCGGCGATTACAAATCCGGCTTCGTGCTGGTAGCGCTCGTGCAATACCTTCATGATATCGGTTCCGCCGAAGATGGAAGTAAGCCGTAGCTGGTTGCCACCGGTGAACATCACGGCATCGGCCTTGCGGATGCGCTCGGTGTTCTCGTCGAGCATGGCTTCTTCGCGGTTGCGGATATGCAAAAGCTGCGGACGGTTGTTCCCCACGCGCCCGAAGGCTTCGATATACGATTGCCCAACTTCCTCAGGAATGCTGGAGGCGGTGGTGATGATTTCGATGATGGGATTTTCATCGTCGATCTCGGCTACGATGCGCTTCAGGATGGAAAGGGCGAAGAAATGGATATTGCTGTGGCTCTTGTAATGGTTTTCCGGCTCAGTGCCTTTGTCCACCGATCCGCCGATGGATATCAGTTTCCCAAGGGGTTGCATGTGACGGCAAAGTTAAGCCTTTCCGCAAGGCGGCTTCTCCCGGGGTGGAATTCTGGCCGTAATTTTGATCGCGCCGATGCAGACCGAAAAACGTATCCGCCCCTTGTACCTTTGGCTACTGGGACTATTTGCCCTGGCAGGAATGGCGCGTTGGGCGGTGCATTTGCCTTCGCCGCAGCAGGCACATGACCTCCGGGTGGTTTGGTCGGGAGCCGGCATGTTATCGGAGGGCAGAAGCCCACTCGATGGTAAGGCAATGCAGGAATACTGGCGCCAACATGTTGATTTCGACAGTGCCCGATTGGTGCCGGGGAGCGATGTAATGCCGGCTATATATCCCCCGGCTGCTTTTGTGCTTTACCTACCTGTCGGACTGTTGCCGTTTTCGTTTGCCTGGGCATTGAATCTGTTGCTCATGGTATGCGCCCTTGCGGCCATAGTTTATCTAAGCAAGAAAATAGCCGCGCATGCCGGATATGATATCCCTTACATCTGGATCATGCTGTTGCTGCTGGCGTTTAAAGGAACCGCTAACGCGCTGGCTGTAGGGCAGCCGACATTTCTGGCCCTGGCCCTCAGCCTGGGTTCATTTTACCTTGCCTTGAGAGACAATAATCGCCTTGCGGGCTTGCTGGCCGGTATCGCAATGTTTAAATTCACGTTGGCATTGCCTGTTTTGGCTTGGATGCTGCGCAAGCGCAACCTCACGGCGTTGTCTTGGGCGGCGCTTAGTGCATGTATGCTCACGCTGCCGGTTTTGATTGTAAGTGGCCTTGATATATTGCATACTTACATTCAAAATGTAGAAGCTTCGCGCCAATTTTGTTTTGATACAGCTCGTCCGGGTTTCCCACTGGTATACGAGCTCAGTGCATTCACAGAAATACGGATTCTGGCGGCGCTGTATCCTTTTTTACCCTCCTGGCTGCCTTCTTTGCTGATCTTACCGCCATTGGCCTTGCTGCTGTGGCGGCACCGGAACCAGGACCTCGCTTTTTATGCGGTGGCGAGCCTCGGAAGTCTCCTCTTGCTGCAGCACTTGTATTACGATGTACTCATGCTCCTGCCTCTGGGCGTCTTGTGGCTGTACCGCCGTCCGCGAAGCGCAGCGGACTGGATCATGGTGGCTTTGTTATTCACCTATTTCCTCCCTGTGAACCGCTTGCTTGATTTTACCGGAATTGAAAACGCTTTCCTTTACATGCACAATGCCTGGGTAACAGCGGCGTTGGTGTTGGCGTTGTGGGTGAGGCCGAGGGGTGGTTGAGCCTGTCGAAACCTCCCCGGGCTGCGAGTCCATTACAAGTATTTGAGCCGCCTGCCCCGACAACTTTCGTCGGGTAAACCTCCCCGGGCGGCGCTAATTCAACAGAATTTTCTTCCCCCGAAGGAAATGCTTATCAATGGTTTCGACGGGGCTCAACCACCGCGGCGGCGCTAATCCAACAAAATTTTCTTCCCCCGTTTACCTCTTCCTGCCTTCGGGATATAAAGGGCTCGTGAAGGCAGCAATACGACTATTTCAAACACGCTACCAGCCGGTCGATCCGCGCTATTTCCAACTGGTATGGCTCGGCATGTTCCTGCTCTATGGCATCCTCCAGCTTGGCTGGCACCGCGATGCCTGGCAACTGCTGGCGCTGTGGTCGACTGCGCTCATCACCCAACTGGTATTCTGCCGCATCTACAAGAAACCGTACGATGCCTGGAAAAGTGCGGCCATCACCGCCCTCGGGCTCAGCCTGCTCCTGCGCGCCGGCGACGTGTGGGTTTATGCCCTTGCCGGTTTCCTGGCCATTGCTTCCAAATTCCTCATTCGCTACAAAGGCAAACACCTGTTCAATCCGGCCAACTTCGCGCTGGTAGCATGCGTTTTCGGACTGAAAGCGGCCTGGGTTTCGCCCGGACAATGGGGCAGCGATGCGATGCTGCTCTACTTCATTGGCGGCGCCGGACTGATGGTATTGCTGCGTTCAGCCAGGCTCGATACCGCTTTCACCTTCCTGCTGGTCTTGCTGGCTGCGGAGGCAACGCGCTCCATGTTGTGGCTGGGCTGGCCTGCCGATTTCCTGCTGCACCGCTTTTCGAATGGCAGTTTGCTGCTATTCAGCTTCTTCATGATCACCGACCCGATGACGACGCCCAACCATCCGCTGGCCCGCCGCATCTGGGCCGCTGCCATCGCCCTTTTCACCTTCTGGCTCGGCAGCTTCCATTATATGCAGACCGCACCGGTCATCGCCCTTTTCCTCTTCAGCCTATCCACCCCGCTGTTCGACCGCCTTTGGAAACACCTGCCTTTCCGCTGGAACCGCAACGCCGATTTCCCCAAACAAGCCATTCATTCTTAACAACATGCGTATACAAACACAACTCCTGCTGAGCGGGCTGCTGCTCATTCCCGCCCTCAAGGTACAGGCCTTCTGCGGCTTCTATGTCGCCAAGGCCGGCAGCGCGCTTTACAACGAAAAAAGCGAGGTGATCATGGTGCGCGACGGCCTCCGCAACGTCATCACCATGAGCAACGATTTCAAAGGTTCTGCCAAGGATTTCGCCATGGTGATACCGGTTCCCGTGGTATTGAAGGAAAGCGATATCCGCGTCATCGAGCGAGGGCTCTTCGGCCGCTGGGACGCGTATTCCGCTCCGCGGCTGGTGGAGTATTTCGACCACAACCCTTGTTATGAAAATCTGGTTGAAGTGACTTCAAATATTCGGAAAGAAAGAACATCGAAAGCACCGGTAACAGCGGATGCTCAGGAAGACGAAAGTTTCGGTGTGAAAATCGAAGCCCGCTACAGCATCGGCGAATACGATATCATGGTATTGAGCGCCGAGCAAAGCGGCGGATTGAAAGACTGGTTGATCCAAAACGGATATGCCGTTCCACCTTCTGCCGAAGAAGTATTGATGCCATACATCCGTTCCGGCATGAAGTTTTTTGTGGTGAAAGTGAACCTCAAGCAATTGCAGCAAACCGGGTTCAATTACCTGCGCCCGATCCAGATCAAGTTTGAATCGGAGCGTTTCATGCTGCCCATCCGCCTGGGCATGGCCAACAGCCAGGGCGAACAGGATCTGATTGTATATGCCATCACCCGCAGCGGTTCGGTGGAATGTTCCAATTACCGCACGGTCGACCTGCCAACCGGGAATAAAATTCCCACCTTTATCAAACAGGATTTTGGCAGTTTTTACAAGGATCTCTTCGCCAAGGAACACCGGCGCCAGGGCAGCAATGCCGTTTTCACCGAATACGCCTGGAATGTGTCGCCGAACTGGGGCGGAATGAAATGCGATCCCTGCGTCGGGTTGCCGCCGAATTATGCCGACCTTATCGAATCGGGGGCAGACTGGCTGCAAACCGATCCGCGGGCTTTCTTCACGCGGCTGCATGTACGGTACGGACGAGAAAAATTCCCCCAGGACCTCTTCTTCACCCAAACCGCCAATACCCAGAACCGCCAGGCGCGCTATGCAATCACCTGGCCAGCCCAAGGCCCCATGGAATGCAGCGAAGCCAAACAGTACCTGGAAAGCCTGCCCGGGCGCCGCAGCCTGGAATTGCAGGAACTGGCCATGCTAACCGGCTGGAACACCGACGCCTACCAGGGTTATATCAAAGACGGTAAAGCACCCAAAGCCAACAACGGCAAAGAAGGCAGTTTCCCGATTCTGTATGCCCCAGACCGCGGAGACAACGGAAAAGGTGGCGGCTGGCGATGGCTGCTGGCCATGTCGGTGCTGGCGCTCGGGCTCTTGTTTGCCGGGATGCGGAAGCAACAGGTACAAGCCTCAGCTACATAAATCAGAAAGAGAATCTTGAAAAGATGCCGGGTCAGCCGTTTGAGTCTGATCCGGCATTTTACTATGTTTTCGGGAACCTGAAGCGATATATCTTTTTTATCTAATCGCTTCGTTTTGTCATCTAAAAATCATGATTATTTTCGCAAGAACAGCCAATTGGAAAGCAATGGAAACCAAACCCGCCATTAAAATCATGATGGGTGCTGGCCTTGCACTGGTCTTGAACGCCTGTGCTGTCAGTAACAACCTGTACATGAACGATGCCACTCCATATGAAAAAGGCAACGGCAGTTCTTATCTGGGTATAGGATCCGGCTTGGCGCCCCGTCTGGACTCGGTTTCATCCGGCGGCAAAGTGTACTATACCAATCGGCTGAGTATTATGCCCAATTTATGCGCCGGAGCCCAGGGCCATTTGAAGAATAACTTCAGTGGCAGGCTGAGCATTCATTTCCCGTTTATTATCGGCGGCATTGGAATCAGGGGTGGTTTGCAGTATTCCTTTCTTCCGGCAACTTCTAAGTTCAATATTGCCTTGGGGGGCGATTTGGGGTTTGTGCTTTCAAGGGATAGTATACGCATTTGGGGAAGCTCCAATGCCCTGAATCCAGAGGTGGCGGGTATCACCAGTGCCGATCTTTTCATGCCATTTACCATACAGATGAATGATCATTCCCGCCTCACCATCACACCTCGCTTGTCAACCCAGGCCTTCTGGATCAGGCACAACGTAGCAGACGGGCACAGTTATTCCTATTCTCCCACCATTTTAGGCGTAAGCGGCAACATCAAGATCCGGCAAACCAACATGGAGATGACTATCCTGAAAGTAAACGGCGTCTTGATGCCAAGCTTAGGCGTGAGCCGATCCTGGGCTTTATGAACCGCGGTCTGATCTAAGAATTGAAAGCTTTCTTCAGCTCTCTGTTCTCTTGCCGCAGCCGTTCCAACTCCATTTCAAGCATGGCCACATATTTCTCCCGATAGTGTTGTTGCAAATCTTTTGGCGAATTGGGTCCAAGCTTTTGGGTCTTATCCAGGTTCTTTTTTAGCACCTCTGAAGGCTCGAAATCGAAAAGCTCAGCTATATTGACATTCAGTATTTCGGCAATGTTCTTCAAACGCGTTAATGTCATTTCTATTTCACCCCTTTCAAGCCGGCCATAGCCCGACAAGCTCAGCGCCAGTTCATTGGCCATCTCGGCTCTCGACATCATGCGCAATTCGCGCAATTTGCGGATATTGAGAATTACGCGCTCTTCAATTTCCATGGATACGCGACCTCCTCATGCGCAGCCCGGCACACGTTGAAAACCGCAAGGCCGGATGCTCAGCGGCCCGTACATACCCTTCCCTGTTACCCCGATAGTCGGCGACGGAATCAGCGAATTGTTGAAGTTTTGATGCACACATTTTTAATTGAATGATAAGGATATTGACCTAAATACAAAATTCAGGCGAATACAAATTAACTGACAAAAGGATGCATTTTTTGTGCCATTAAGTGGTATTTTGTATCTGATTCCGCACATAAAGCTACTGTAATGCCAAAACAGCCTGATTTCTTCCTGAAACCGGGTAAATAATAAATGAAATATGCCCGCATTGCATATTCCCACAACAGCTTGTTGGCGTAGGCGATTTGTTTAACTCTTGAATACATGCCCCGGCTGACAGTTTTGTGCGGAAACAAATTGAAGCCGCAGTAGTTGTGTTTGCATGAAACTAAAACTCGCAGTGGTAACCGGCGCATCCGGAGGTATTGGCCTTGAAATCGCAAGACAACTGGCTGCCACAGGGTACAACCTATATCTCATTGCGCGCAATGCCAATGCCCTGTCTGCAGTTTGCAGTGAATTGTCAGCTAAACATTCGGTTTCATGCGATTTCATGGCACTTGATCTGTCACTTCCGGAAGGCCTCAGCGCCCTGGAACAACAGCTGCAAAAAATGGAACCTGAGGTATTGATCAACAATGCAGGCTTCGGAACAGCAGGGGCCTTTTGCGACTCAGACGCAATTACCAATGCCGGTATGATGCAATTGAACATGGTAACGCTGGTACAATTGTGCCATGCGGTATTGCCCGGCATGCGCAAACGCGGCAAAGGCTATATACTGAACATTTCATCCCTGGCTGCTTTTCAGCCCGCTCCGGGCCTGGCCTTGTATGGCGCGAGCAAATCGTTCGTTCTGCCATTCTCTGAGGCGCTGAACCATGAAATGAAAGGCAGTGGCGTGAGCGTAACGGCGTCTTGTCCGGGACCGGTAGACACCGGCTTCCATAAGCGGGCAGGCACGGAAAAATCGCGCTTCGTGAAGATGGGCGCACAAGACAGTGCAAGTGTGGCCAGAGAAGCGCTCAATGCGATGTTCGGCCGCAAGCCGGTGATCATCCATGGCCGCCTTAATCGCTTGCTGGTTTTCAGCACCCGCTTTGTACCCCGGAGCTGGTTGGCTGGTTTTGCCGCACGGTTTATGCAGGAATAGGCAGGAAATGCATTCGCTGCCTAAATTGCCGCGTCGTTGCATTCATGAAGAAACCATTACCATTCCTCACTTCCCCCCTGATTTTCATCGCCTTGTGGGCAGGAAATACCCCGGTTCAAGCCCAGCAGATTAACTCATTCACCCCGAAAACCATCATCGGCGGCACAGGAACACGCTTGCAAATCAATGGTACCGGCTTCGGCAACAGCCGGAACAACTCCTATGTGGCCTTTGTGCAAGACAATGGCCAATACAATGCGCCGGCACTGGCAGAAAGCTATCGCTACCTGAGCTGGACTGACACCAGGATTGAGCTTGAAATGCCGAACGCGTACAACGGCAAGATCAAAGTGGTGGTGCTGGGTAAGGAAAGCATTTCTTCCGACTCCTTGCATGTGGGTGCCAACCTGGGCTACCGGCAGGTGAATCCGCTCTTGTACGACCTGCTCAGCGCCCGCGACGGCAACGGCGGCATCACCTGGTACATCCACCGCAGCTATTGGAACCTACCCGAAGCGCGCAATGCCATTGCCGAAGTGGTGCGCGAGTTCCGCTGCAAAACTGGCGTGAATTACCGCATCGCGCCCTTGCTGACCGATACGCCGCTGAACCTGGGTTCCAATATCCACCTCATCGCACCCGATTCGGCCCTGGGCGTGGTAGGCTTCAACGACCGGCTCTGGACATCCTGCATCCTCGGTTCCGAGACTTTCTTCACAATCCAGACACAGCTCATCCGCCTCGGCACCCGTGAGAACTGGTATTTCGGAACCGGCACTCCGCCATCGGGCAAGGCCAAATTCCGCTATGTCCTGATGCACGAAATGGGCCATTCGCTCGGCCTTGGCCATGTGGATGAACCCGGACAAACCATGTTCCCATCCGTGACGCTGCTCCCCTCTTCCAACTGGAGCATGCGCGACAGCATCACCACCGCTGAAAAAACAGCCATCGGACATTATGTGTCGCTCAGCCGCAACTTCAGCTTCCGCGCCTGTGGTATTCTGCCGCTCAGCGCCCCGGCCAACTGCCAGGATGTCTATGCGGATCCTGCCCTTTCCATCCAGGCAAATGCGCTTGAAAGCCTGCGCATTTATCCCAATCCGGCGCGCGACCAAGTTCGTGTGGAAGGCTTGGCAGCTCCCGCCGCGTATCGCCTGCTCGACCTGAGCGGCCGTGTGCTGGCAGCGGGAACCTTGCGCCAACGCGAAGCCATCCCCCTGCCAACAACGGCTCCGGGTTGGTACCTCCTGCATATTGCAGGACAGGCACCGCAAAAACTCCTGATTGAATAACTCCGCACTTTGACTCGCCGAACCCCATGAATTTCGAAACCCTGTTCAACCTTGCCGGATTGCTGGCCCTCATCGGCTGGATTCCCGCCATGTTCCTTCCTGCAGCGCCATTCACCCGCAACCTTGTGCACAAAGGCTGGGTACCCGGATTGCTGGCAATTGCATACATCGTTTTGCTCGGCACTTATATGGGCGGGACCGATGGTGGTTTCAGCAGCCTGGCCGAAGTAAAAAAGCTGTTTTCACAAGATGGAGTGTTGTTGGCCGGCTGGCTCCATTACCTCGCCTTCGATTTGCTCATCGGAGCCCGCATCGGCCTGGAGGCGCACCACAAAGGTTACAGCAAGGTTTGGGTGGTTCCGGTGCAGGCGATGGTTTTCATGGCCGGACCGGCTGGTTGGCTCGTTTACACCATCGCCGACACCTTCCTTTCCGGTCGATGGAGCCTTAGAAAAAACTGATAACCTGCGTTTTCCGGCATTAGGCAGGGCGGGAACGGGCTGTATCTTTGCCCAATGCGTATCCTGTTTTTAGCTTTGGGATGGGCCCTCAGCAGCCTTCCACTTACAGCACAAACCGGCCCGGAAACCCTGATGCAGGCCATGAAACCGCGCAGTGTCGGTCCGGCAGGCATGAGCGGCCGCGTCACCGCCATCGACGTGGTGCGTTCCCAACCCAATACCATCATCATCGGCACGGCCAGCGGTGGCGCCTGGCGCAGCGACGACGGCGGGATCACCTGGAAACCCATTTTTGACGAACAGCCGGTGGCCAGTATCGGCGCCGTAGCCATCCAACAGAACAACCCCGCTGTGATATGGGCCGGCACAGGCGAAGGCAATCCGCGCAACAGCCACAACAGCGGCGACGGCATTTACAAGAGCATCGACGGCGGAAGGAGCTGGACGAAGATGGGGCTGGAAAATACCCGCACCATCCACCGCATCCTCATCCACCGCGACAATCCGGATATCGTTTATGTCGCGGCGCATGGTGCTGCCTGGGGCCCTTCCGAAGAACGCGGTGTGTACAAAACCACCAACGGCGGAAAAACCTGGGAACGCGTGCTCTTCACCAACAATACCTCGGGCTGTGCTGAGCTTGTAGCCGACCCATCGAATCCGGATAAGTACTTCGCAGCGATGTGGGATTACCAGCGCAAACCCTGGACATTCCGCAGCGGCGGACCGGGCAGCGGCTTGTACGTGACCCTTGACGGCGGTAAGACCTGGACGCGGCGCACGGACAAAGACGGTCTCCCTGCCGGAACCCTCGGCCGCATCGGCCTGACCGTTTCGCGCAGCAAACCCAATATCGTATATGCCATCGTGGAATCGAAAACCATCGACCTCTACCGCAGCACCGACGGCGGCTACCGCTGGCAGAAACTTTCCAACGATGCCAACCTCGGCAACCGCCCCTTCTACTACAACGAAATCCACTGTGACCCGAAAAACGAAAACCGCATTTACAGTCTCTGGAGTCAGATATCGCGCAGCGAAGACGGCGGAAAAACCTGGCAGGTACTGGCCGACTGGAACCATGTGCATCCGGACCACCACGCCTTGTATATCCATCCCGACAATCCCGATTTTCTGATCAACGGGAACGACGGCGGGCTGAACATCAGCTACGACGGCGGCAATACCTGGCGCTTTGCGGAAAATCTTCCGCTCGGGCAGTTCTACCACATACGCGTCGACAACCAGATCCCTTACAATATCTACGGCGGCCTGCAAGACAACGGCAGCTGGATCGGGCCTGGCTATATCTGGCGCCAGGGTGGCATCCGCAACAGCGACTGGCAGGAAGTGTATTTCGGCGACGGCTTTGATGTAGCTCCGGTTACGGAAGACGGAAAAATCGGATATGCCATGTCGCAGGGAGGCAACCTCGCCTTGTACAACCTGAACACGGGCAAGACCCACAATATCCGCCCGGTTCATCCCGAAGGCCTCAAACTTCGCTACAACTGGAATGCGGCCCTTGCTCCCGATCCCTTTGCACGCGATGCCGTGTATTACGGCAGCCAGTTTGTGCATTACAGTCCAGACCGCGGCAAAACCTGGAAAATCATTTCCCCCGACCTTACTTCCAACGACACCGCCAAGCAGAAACAGGCGCTCAGCGGCGGGCTCACCATCGACGCTACGGATGCCGAAAACCACTGCACCATCCTCGCCATTGCGCCTTCGCCTGCAGACCGGCAGGTGATCTGGGTTGGCACCGACGACGGCAACCTGCAGCTCACCCGCGACGGTGGCAAAACCTGGACCAACCTCATCGCCCGCCTGCCCGGTGCTCCGCAACGCGCATGGATTCCGTTTATCCAGCCCGGAAAAACCGCAGGAACCGCCTGGGTTGTGATCAACAATTACCGCCAGAACGACTGGGAACCCTATTTGTACATGACCACCGATTTCGGTCAGACATGGAAGCGCATGGCCGATGGCAAGAAAGTGCGCGGCCACTGCCTCAGCGTATTGCAGGATCCGGAAGAAGAAAAACTCGTATTCCTCGGTACAGAACAAGGCCTTTGGGTGAGTTTCGACGGCGGCAATGCCTGGACGCGCTGGAAGAATAATTTCCCGGCTGTTCCTGTAAGCGATCTGCAGCTGCAGACCCGTGAAAACGACCTTGTGATTGGCACTTTCGGCCGCTCTGTCTGGGTGATCGATCAGATCCTTCCGCTCCGCGAATACGCCCGCAAGGGAACCGGCATGTTCTCCGGCGATATCCGATTGTTGCCTGTGTCTGATGCCGTTTTAGCAGCTTATAACCGCCCTGCCGGCATGCGTTTCCCGGCCGATGCTTTCTACGAAGGCGACAATAAGCCCTATGGCGCAGCTTTGCAGTATTGGGTGAAGAAAACAGATGCCAAGGCCGATAAGATTTCCATCACCGGTGAAGTTTATGACGAAAGCGGACGCAAGATCCGCACACACCGCTTCAAGCACGACTCCAGCGGATTTTATAAAATCCACTGGCGTTTGATGGGCGACGGTTTCCGCTTCCCCTCCCATTACACGCCCGAAGACAACGCCGATTTGCCCGAAGGCATGGCGGTTCCGCCGGGCCGTTACAAGCTCGTATTGCGCAATGGCGGCTCGGCCGATTCTGCCTGGGTAACGGTGAAAGCTGATCCGCGCAAAAACTGGGATGCCGCTGCCCACAAAGGATTGATAGACGCTGTAGAGAAATTCAAGCCCACTGCCAACCGCGCCTACGAAGCCTTCGAAGCGCTCAAAAAGGCCGAAAAGACCCTCGCCGCCGTGAAAGAATCTTTCTGGCTGGCACCCGACAGCGTGCGGAAGGAGCTGGATAAGAAGGTGAAAGTGATGCAGGACAGCCTGTCTAACCTGAAGCTGCTGTTCATGTTGCCCCGCGATTTCCGGGCTTACGAAGACGCCACCCTGCGCCTGAACCATTACCTCTGGGAAGCGTTTAGTTTGACCATGCAGAGTGAGAACGCACCCGGTGAGAACGCGATGAACGCCATCCGGACCGCCGAAAGAGAAACCGAAAAAGTATGCAGCCGTATCAACCGTTTCTTTGAGACGGAATGGGCGGCCTTCCAACGCGAAACCGAAGCCCGGCGCAGCAACCCCTTCCCACCGGCCCGTAAATTCTGATCAGCGTGAAGAAGTTAGGCGGAATCAGCATCGCCATCCTGCTCTTGCTGGTGGCCATTGCCCTGCGCATTTGGGTGTTTAAGGGGGAAGGGGCCGAAGCCGGAAAAGGCGGCCCGGTTGGCAATAAGCCGCCTGCACCCGTCCAGGTGGAATTGGTGCAATCGGGCGGATTGGAAGGCGATGCTTCTGTAACCGGCAGCTTGCTGGCCGAAGAACAGGTTGACCTGCGCCCCGAAACCGGCGGCCGCATCGTTTGGCTGCAGATGCCGGAAGGCAGCATGGTAGCCAAAGGCCAGTTGCTGGCGCGGCTCAACGACGCCGACCTCAAGGCCCAGCTGCAGAAGCTGGAAGCACAGATACAACTCGCCAAACAGCGCGAACAGCGCCTGGCCGCATTGAAACCGCTCGGTGGTGCCAGTGCCGACGAATACGAAAACGCACAGCAAACGCTGAAGAGTCTGGAAGCCGACCGCGAAAGCGTGCAGGCCCGGCTGGCGTTGTGCGAAATACGCGCGCCCTTTGCAGGCAAACTCGGCCTCCGCCGGGTCAGCGAAGGCAGCTTTGTCAGCAGCCAGGACATCCTCGGCACCCTTACGAAAACCGATGGCATGAAAGTAGAATTCTCCGTGCCTGCCCGCTACGCCGCATCGTTGCGCGAAGGCGACAAGGTGCGTTTGTTGGCCGAAGGCGGCAAAGACACCTTCAGCGCGGTGGTTTTCGCTACCGAAGGAAGCCTCGACAACGCCACACGGACCTTGGCCGTGAGGGCGCGCGTGCTGCAACCCGGAACGCGTCTGAAACCCGGCATGTTCGCCCAGGTGTGGCTGCAGACGCGGCCCGATGCCCGGGCTGTCAATGTGCCCACAGAAGCCCTTGTTCCAGTGCTCAAAGGAGCCCAGATATATGTGGTGGAAGGTGGAAAGGCCGTGGCCCGCGACGTGGAAACGGGGTTGCGCAATGCCGGCAGGGTGGAAATCCTTTCCGGCTTGCAGGCCGGCGACAGCGTCATTGTGCGCGGTTTGCTCGGGCTGCGTCCGGGAAGTCAGGTAAAACCAACAGGCAAACGCTGAGCCCATGTCGCTTTCCTCGCTCAGTATCCGCCGGCCCGTGCTGGCCATTGTGATGAACCTGCTGATCTTGCTGTTCGGCTTCATCGGGATGCGCTATCTCGGCGTCCGTGAGTTTCCTTCCATCGACCCACCTGTCATCACGGTGCGCACCAACTACGCCGGCGCCAATGCCGATGTGGTGGAATCGCAAATTACCGAACCGCTCGAAAAGGCGATCAACGGCATCGCCGGCATCCGCTCCATCTCTTCGGCCAGCAACCTCGGCTCGAGCGTCATCACCATAGAGTTCGACCTGAATACCGACCTGGAAGCCGCGGCCAACGACGTACGCGACAAAACCACCCAGGCCGTGCGTTCGCTGCCACGCGATATCGACGGATTGCCCGTGGTGAGCAAGGCCGACGCCAACAGCGACGCCATCATCACCTTAACCCTCAAAAGCGCCGGACGCAATCCGCTGGAAGTAAGCGACTTCGCCGAAAACGTAGTGGCAGAGCGCCTGCAAACCATACCCGGTGTGAGTTCCATCCAGATCTGGGGGCAGCGCCGTTACGCCATGCGCCTGTGGATGGATCCGGTGAAAATGGCCGCCCACAGCGTCACGCCCATCGATATCCAACGCGCGCTCGACCGTGAAAACATCGACCTGCCCGGAGGCAAGATCGCCGGCAATACCAGCGAACTGGCGGTCAAAACACAAGGCCGTTACCGCAGCGAAGAAGCATTCAACCAGATGGTGGTGCTCGAAACCGGTGGCCGCGTGGTGCGCCTCGCCGATATTGGCCGCGCTGTGTTGGGGGCTGAAAACGAAGAAACTGTCCTCAAAAACGCCGGTGTGCCGATGATCGGTCTGGCCATTGTGCCGCAGCCGGGAGCCAATTATATCGACATAGCCGATGAGTTCAAAAAACGCTTCGCGGAGATCAAGAAGATTGTTCCCGAAGACTACGAATTCAATATCGCGCTCGACAATACCGTATTCGTGCGCCGTTCGCTGGTCGAGGTGCAGGAAACGCTGCTCATTGCCATCGTATTGGTGGTGATCATCATCTTCCTCTTTTTCCGCGACTGGCTCATCGCCTTCCGCCCGCTGATCGACATCCCCGTTTCGCTGATCGGCGTCTTCTTCCTCATGTACCTGCTCGGCTATTCGGTGAACGTACTCACCTTGTTGGCCGTGGTATTGGCCACAGGGTTGGTAGTGGATGACGGCATCGTGGTAACCGAAAACATTTACCGCAAGGTGGAGCGAGGCATGGCGCCGGTGGAAGCCGCGATCAAGGGCTCTGCTGAGATTTTGTTCGCTGTGGTTTCTACCTCCGTCACCCTCGCCGCAGTTTTCCTTCCGGTGATCTTCATGCAGGGTTTTGTGGGAAGATTGTTCCAGGAATTCGGTGTGGTGCTGGCCGGCGCCGTGCTGATTTCTGCCTTCGTATCGCTCACCCTCACTCCGATGCTGAATGCCTACCTGGTGCGGAAGAACAAAGGGCATAGCAAGTTTTACGAACGCACAGAGCCATTCTTCCGCGGCATGAACCGCTGGTACGAAGTGCGGCTGGCGGCTTTCCTGCGCCGGCGCTGGCTGGCCCTGGTAATCCTCGGCGTTTGTTTCAGCGCGGTTTTCTTCCTCGGGCGGCAGCTCAAGAGCGAACTCGCACCGCTGGAAGACCGCAACTGGATGCGCATGAGCATCACCGCTCCCGAAGGTGCCACCTATGAATACACCGACGCTTTCCTGGACCGGTTTACGGCATTCCTGCAGGATTCGGTGAAGGAAAGTAAGGTCATCCTTGCTGTAACGGCGCCCAGTTTTGCCGGCTCCGGAGCATCGAATACCGGTTTCATCCGGCTGGTGCTGAAAGACCCGGAAGAACGCAAGCGCACACAATCGCAGATCGCCCGCTACGTGACGCGTCAGGCGGCACGTTATCCCGATGCGCGGGTTTTTGTGATCGAACAACAGACCATTTCGACCGGTGGTTTCGGCGGCCTGCCTGTGCAATTCGTGATCCAGGCGCCGAATTTCGACGCGCTGAAGGAAAAGCTCCCTGCCTTCATGGACGAAGTGCGGAAAGACAAAACCTTCGCCGCTGTCGATGTCAACCTGAAATTCAATAAGCCCGAACTGGTGCTCAGCATCGACCGGGAAAAAGCGGCCCTCCTGGGTGTGAGCGTGCTCGATATCGCCCAGACCCTGCAGCTGGCTTTCTCGACACCGCGCATGGCCTATTTCCCCATGAACAACCGC
>Ga0315904_10004671_pt1 | contig 19395 bp, 13 predicted proteins | sample LakEriMetagenome_6_FD_203529 | JGI IMG/M metagenome (GOLD analysis project Ga0315904, IMG submission 203529) | Freshwater fungal communities from buoy surface, Lake Erie, Ohio, United States - Buoy 12 MA120 | ecosystem: Environmental > Aquatic > Freshwater > Lake | place: USA: Lake Erie, Ohio...
ATGCAGCACCTTCTTCAAGCAGCCGAACCATCAGCTGTGCTTCGTGCAGCAAATCCGTAAGTGTTTGGTTAGTGTTCATGCCAGTACAAACCTAATTGTTTTTGTGTTTGTAAAAAAACAGATTTTATATCCGGTCATGAATAGTTGTAAGGCCGGCCAATGTTTATATTTTTACCGCATGTTTTTAGAGCCTAAGTTTTCACGTGCTTACCGCAAAGGGTGGATAGAGGTTATTTGCGGTTCCATGTTTTCGGGCAAAACCGAAGAGTTGATACGCAGGCTTAACCGTGCGCGTATTGCTCATCTCAGCGTTGAAATATTTAAGCCATCCGTTGATGTGCGCTACCACGAGTCGGAAATTGTTTCGCATAACTCGAATGCTATTTCATCTACTCCGGTTCAGTCATCGCTCAATATTTTGCTGATGCACAAAGGAGGCGAAGTGGTGGGAATTGACGAAGCACAGTTTTTTGATGACGAAATTGTGTATGTGTGCGAAACGCTGGCATCGCGTGGCGTACGTGTAGTAGTGGCCGGACTTGATATGGATTACCTGGGCAAACCTTTCGGGCCCATGCCGGCATTGATGGCTGTTGCCGAGTATGTAACCAAAGTAAATGCGGTGTGTGTCGTATGTGGCGATTTAGCCACCCACTCATTTCGAAAAGCAGCCAACAACGACCGTGTGATGCTAGGCGAAAAAGATACCTACGAAGCCCGCTGCCGAAGCTGCTTCAATGAAGGCATGCTTAAAAATCAAGACTAAGCGAGAAGTGGTAAACAGGCTTTTTGTTTACTTCCATGTCCTGAATTCCCCAGGCTATGTCAAAGCGCATAAAGTACCCTAATAGCTTAGAGCGCAAACCGGTACCATAACCCATCACTATGGGCTCGCGCACGTTTATGACTGTGGCCCGTAGGTAGGCTACTTCTACAATTTTCTGATTGAAGGTATTGTCTTCGCTGTATGGGTCAGACCCAATCCATGCTGTTCCTATATCGTAAAACGGTACCACTTGAAAATGCTGAATAAAATCGGAACGAATGGGACGGTTTAGCAAGTAAGCAAATACGGGCCAGCGAATTTCATTGTTTATCACCGCAAAGCTGCTTCCGTTTCGAATGTTCTGTGCAAAGCCACGCATGTTGGTAGCCAGAGCCTGAAAGGCATAATTTTCAGTAACGGGTGCCTGATTGGAATTGTCGGTTTGTGGAAACAACCAGTTATCTACTCCGCCCATCACATAGCGTACCTTGGCCGGTCCGAATGAAGTGTTGTATGTAGCACGTGTGGCAAAAATGAGTTGACGGTGAATTTTTTGATAGTGTCGGGCATCAAATCCGATAGCGTTCAACTGTACATTCGTATTTGATAGGTTCACGTAACGTTCGTAGAACAATTTAAATTTTGTACCGTTCCACAAATTCAGTCCGCAGGGGATGGAATTGTCAAGCACCAATTCGGCTTTTCCGCCTCCCCAGTAGGTAAATTGATCGGGCTTTTCAAGCGTTGCATTGTTTACCGAACGAAAAACATCGCGGTCCATTCGGCCAAATGTGCTTACACGTAAACTCCACACCGGATTGAGCGGAAACTTGATTTGATAGCGCAACTCGTGTAACGTATTGCGAACGGGTGTGGCACCATCTGACCCGTTGCGCACCTGCCTGTAAAATGTAATGCTTTGGTCGAGCCTGCGCTTCAGCGTTTCGTAAGTGATAAAATAATCAATACCACTGAGGTCGAACGAAAAACGGAAACCACCCGTGAGGCGGTAATCTTCAAATAGGTCAACCATGCCCAGCTTAAACATGCTGTTTAGTCCGGGGTTAAAAATATTGTCGCTGCCTGCCGTGATGGGCTGGTAGTAGGTATTGATGATGGAGTTGTCAATTTGTGCAACAAAGTAGTCGGAAAAGAAGGTTACATCGTAAAAACGTGATGCACTTATTTTTATTCCTTTCGTTTGTTTATCAGTTGATACGCCTGTGTTGCGTACTACTATCTCTTCAGCCTTAGTGCCCGGTTCGGTAAATTCGCTGATGAAGTAGTAGTCGTATTTTTCTTTTACTTCTTTGGGTTGTTCGGTTGGTGTAGTGGTTGATGGCAGAGCTGTCATAAACCTGCGGTCGCTGTATATAGCTTTGCCTTGAGTAAATGGCTTGGTGGCTTTACCTGATTTCAGCCGTGCCATAGTTGGGTAACTTTCTGTGCGTGATCCTTTGCCAGGCACATCCGGCTCAACGGGCGATTTGCGATACGAATACTTGCCGTTAAACAGAATAAGGTCAATCACTTCGCGTGTTTGTGTGCTTATGTCGTGTGCCAGTATTCCGCGTTTGTAATCGGTAAGCGGGTAGGTAAATACTATGTCTTTTTCGTGCACAATGGTATCTATGGAGATTACGTTGCTGTCGAGCTGAATGGATTTGCCGTTGTACACAAATACCTGCCCGAAATTATCCAGCTGATCAAAATACAGTGTGTCTGCCGGTTTTTCAGGATTGGTGTAGTTAATGCGCAATTCGGTAAAGTCGTATTCGCTTTGTATGCGAACAGCATACCGGTTCTTAATGCCGTTGTAGTCCGAAATATACGCGTAGTAATTGTTGTCGTACTCAATCGGGTGAGTTTCGTTGATATAAGGTGTGTACGTTAGGCGTTTCAGTCGCGGGCCCTGATTTTCCATATCGTACAGGTACACATCAAAGCTGTTTTCTTCAGGCAAAACCTGAGGCGGAGGCAAATTCAGCGAATCGGAATGGCGGTTTGAACTAAAGATGATTTTGGTGCCGCCATCGGCAAAGGTGGGATACGCTTCATCAAACGGGTCATTGGTTAGTTGCCTTTCCTTGCGCGATTTCAGATCGTAGGCATACAGGTCGGATTGCCCCTTACGAATGGCAGACATTACAAGTGTGCGTTCATTGGAGGAATAAGCCAGTCCCGTTACTTTATCAAACTTTACCAGCCATATTTTTTCCCGGGCTTTAGTTACCAGGTCGTAAGTATGCAGCAGTATTTTGCCTTTATGTTCGGTAACAAAGGCTAGTTTTTCACCACCCGGGTGCCAGGCAATAACCGGAAACGAGTGGTCGATTACACGCTGATAATACTTTACCCCACCACGGAATATTTTTTTTGTTCGTGCAGTTTTGGTATCCATAAGCCACACTTTGTACTTGCCGTTTTTGTTGGTGGTATAAGCCAGGTGCGAACCGCGTGCGCTTACACGCATCTGTTGCTCCAGTATGGGCTGAAAGCGTCTTTTAATTTTCAGCGAGTCGTACGTCAGCGTTCGCAGCGAATCGTCTTTGGCATACAATCCGGCATAGTAGGAGTACCAGTCCTTACTGGTTTTTTTCATGTTATCTCCCGTCAGATACATCAGTGCATTATCGTAATTGCGGCTGATGCGGGTAACATATATCATGTTGGAAATAACCTCTACACCGTATTTATCGGTCAGAAATTTCCAGAAACTTAGGCCGGCCAGTTCTTCGTGGCGTTGCAGCAGCCTGTTGAATCGTTTTATTTTTCCGGAAATGATCAAATCTTTTAAGTGATTGTCGTGGTCTTCGTTCCACTTGTTACCGATGTAATCTACCAACCCGAATAAATACCAGTCGGGGAGGCTGAGCAACGCTGCATTTTGTATGCGTTCCTGAATATTTCCGCCAAACAGTAATTCGTTGATAAGCACGAGGGAAATGCCCGAGCGCAGCTGTTGGGCAAAGTGTGCACGGTTTCCGTTGAAGTAAAGAATAATTTTATTGGATGTTACCTGCGAAAAACCTCCCGTATTGGCCACATCATTGGCAATACCAAAATTCGACTGCTTGTAATCGGATAAGGTATTGTAACACACAATTTCGATACGACCGCTCAGGCGATGATCAATAATACGTTCAATCTCATACAGCTCGGTTTCGGCAGTGCGAATGGCAAATGTGGCCAGTTCTTTGCCTCCGGCATAGTGGTAGGCATCAAAATTTTCGGAACGCAAAAACGACCATTCAAATTTGCCGTATTGCACCCTGTTTTGCCCAAATGGGGTGTACATGCCCTGCGCTAAAAGGTGCAGCGGAATACCTGCAGCTATCAGGCATATACATGCTATGTAGTAACGAATCAGCAAGCACTCAAAGGTGGGTAAAAATTAGCGTTTATACAATACGAGTCAGGTAAACTTTACGAGCATATTTCAGGTTTGTGCAATAATGCTATACTTGCATGGATTTATGCTGCACTTGGCTTCATTTACTTTCAATCCGTTTCAGGAAAATACATACGTTGTTTACCACGAACAAACACGCGAGTGCGCCATTGTGGATGCCGGCTGTTTTGAGCCCCACGAACAGCGCGAGTTGCAAGCTTTTTTAAAGTTGCATAGCCTGGTGCCTACCCTGCTGGTGAATACTCATGCACACATTGACCATGTATTGGGCAATGCTTACATTATGGAAACTTACGGACTGCCTCTTCATATTCACCGCGATGAATTATCAACGTATGAAGATGCGAATAAGTGGACTGCCATGCTGGGCATGCCACCGCTGGCAGTTCCCGAACACCTCGTTTATCTGCAGCCCGGAACCTGCATAACGATGGCCGGTGCCGAGTGGCAGGTGCTGTTTACTCCGGGCCACAGTGCAGCATCGGTAAGCTTATTTCAGCCACACACACAATGGCTGCTAGCCGGTGATGTGCTGTTTCGCGAAAGCATTGGCCGCACCGATTTGCCGGGTGGAAATTTTGATACGCTGATTGACAGCATTCGCACACAGTTGCTGGTGTTGCCCGATGATACCACCGTTTATTCTGGACACGGTCCCGCAACCACTATCGGGCACGAACGAAGGTTTAATCCGTTTTTAACCTGAAAAATCTGTACAATTCAAAAAAAATGCGATTATTGACACCCGAAAACGCTACAAGAGTTTGGGCAAAATAATTTATACCGGTGTGTTGCTTCTTGGCATGTGCCTGATGGCAGCGGCACAAACTACTATTACCGGCAAGGTAAAAGACAAGCGCACAGGCGAGGCCATGATAGGTGCAGTGGTTACGGTGAAAGGAACTACACTGGGTGCTGCCACCGATTACGATGGTCAGTTCACGTTAAAATTAACTGTACCGCTTCCGGTAACGTTGCGGATAAGCAGCCTGGGCTATGCCACCGAGGAAATTCAGGTGAGCAATACGGCAAAACCATTAACCATTTTGCTGGCCGAAGAAGTAAAAGAATTAAAAACGGTAGAAATACGCGATACGCGCATTACCCAAAAACAAAAGCAAACACCGCTTACAGTTGAAACGATGGATGCCGTTACCATCAAAGAAACTCCGGCAGCTAATTTTTATGAAGGTCTTGCGCATTTAAAAGGAGTCGACTTAACCTCGGCCAGTATCGGTTTTAAGATTATAAATACCCGCGGATTTAACAGTACCTCACCGGTACGTTCGCTACAACTCATCGATGGAGTAGATAACCAATCGCCCGGATTGAATTTTTCGCTCGGTAATTTTTTAGGCGCATCCGAACTCGATATTCAAAAAGTAGATTTGATAGTAGGTGCCAGTGGCGCGTATTATGGCCCCAATGCCTTTAACGGGGTAATTAATATGCAAACCAAATCGCCTTTCTTGTTTCCGGGATTGAGCATAATGGCCAAAGTAGGCGAACGCAATTTGTATGAAGGCGGTTTCAGATGGGCTCAGGTATTTAAAGGGAAAGATGGCAAGGAACGTTTTGCTTACAAAATAAACATGTTTTGGATGCAGGCCCGCGACTGGGAAGCTACCAACTACGATGCTACCATTCAGTCGCCAGTAGATGCCCGAAACCCCGGCAGATACGATGCCGTGAATCGCTATGGAGATGAGTACACCACCAATCGTTTCAGGCAAACCGGAATTACATACATAGGATATGGATATGCACTAAGAAGAGGTTACAATGAAGAAGATTTGGTAGATTACAACACACGCAACCTGAAAACGAATGCCATGCTGCATTACCGCTTTGGCAAAGATTGGGAATTATCAGCCGGCAGCAGTTTCAGTACCGGCACTACTATTTATCAGGGCGATAACCGTTTTAGCCTGCGCGATATTTTATTTTTTCAGCACAAAGCTGAGGTACGAAAAGAAAACAAATTTTTTGCACGGGCTTACGTTACGCACGAAGATGCCGGGCGCAGCTACGATGCATACAGCACAGCCATTCTGTTGCAGAACTATTCGAAAACAGATGCCAACTGGGCACAAACCTATGCCGAGAAGTGGAATGCACTCATTTTTAACCGCATGAATGCGCTGAGACCTCCAATTGGTTCGCAACCACCCGGTACAAATTATACTGATTATGCCAACCAGTTTATGTATCAAAACTATTACGACTCACTGGTTTTATGGCATCGTATTCTCAATGATTCTACTGATTTCGGGAAGCCACATCCGCAGCGCGGGGGTATTGACTTTTACCAACCGGGCACTGCCCGTTTCGACTCGGCATTCAATTCCATTACCACCACCTCAAACCGAAAAGGCGGATCCATGCTCATCGACCGTTCAGCTCTGTATCATTTTGCGGCAGAATATAAATTTACCATCCAATCCATCGACTTCACATCGGGGGGCAATTACCGCCAATACCGTCCCTACTCAGAAGGGACCATATTTTTAGATACAGCCGAAAATCAACGCATCACTAACTGGGAAATAGGCATGTATCTAGGGGCAGAAAAAAAATTATTTGACAACAAAGTAAAAGTGAGCTTTACCAACCGATTAGATAAAAACGTTAATTTCAGCTTGCTGTGGTCACCGGCTGCCACCATTGTATATACCCACAAAGAACACGTGCTGCGCGCTTCGTTTTCATCGGCTATCCGCAATCCAACATTATCCGATCAATACATCAACCTCAATGTAGGAAGGGCCACATTGCTGGGCAATCTTTCAGGATTCGACAGCTTGGTTACTACTTCTTCCATTCTTGAGGCCATAAACGCATTACCTACAGCGGATAGAAGCAAACTTCAGTATTTTAATGTAGAAGCGGTAAGGCCTGAACGAGTAAGAACACTAGAATTCGGATACCGAACTACCATCAAGCAAAAGTTATTTATTGACATGAGTTATTACCGCAGCTGGTATACAGATTTCATTGGGTTTATTATCGGGGCTCAACTTGACTGGCCGGTGGGTGATTTTATAAGGCGTATAAATGTATACCGGGTATCGGCCAATGCACAAACTGAAGTAACCACACAAGGCTTCACCATTGGTGCTAATTATTTCTGGCGAAAGTATTTAGGGTTTAGTGCCAATTACTCGTGGAACCGGCTGGAAAAGGCCGATGAGCGCGACCCGCTAATTCCCGCATTCAACACACCTGAGCATAAATATAACCTGGGTATTAATGGCCGCGATATAGTAACCCAACTGGGCAATTTTTATATACGCGGTTGGGGTTACTCCATCAATTACAAATGGCAAGACGGCTTTATGTTTGAAGGATCTCCACAGTTTACCGGTGAAGTGCCTGCCTACGACATGGTGGATGCACAAATCAGTAAAAAATACGAAAAGCTGCATTCAACCGTAAAACTGGGAGCCAGCAATTTGCTCGATAACCGAGTTTTTCAGGTATATGGCGGTCCCCGCGTGGGTCGTCTGGTCTATTTTTCCATACTTTTTGAGTTGGATGGCAGAAAATAGTCAGGTGATTTATGCAGTTAATACCATTTTTTTTGTTTCTTGCTCCTTGAAATACAAACCAATAAAAATCAATATGAAGAAAATTCTACTGAATTTCGTATTCACAATGGTGCTTTTAGCTCTGGGAGCTATGGCACAGGCTCAGGTTCGCTTTGTTGAACCTGTATTTACCAATGTTACACGCACGTCAAACGTTGAGTATGACACCAACCGCTCAGTTAACATTCTGTTCGGTCAGGTTCCCGGACAGCTGCCTATTATTACCGTGAGCTTAAAATGCGATATTTACCAGCCCGAAGGCGATACGCTAGCTGAGCGCCCGGTAATTATTCTGGCACACACAGGCAGCTACCTGCCCGCTATCATCAACCGTCAGCCCACAGGCAACAAAGATGACAGTACCATAGTAGAACTGGCAACTCGTTTCGCCAAAATGGGCTATGTGGTGGTTGCTCCAAATTACCGTTTGGGATGGAATGCACAAACGACCAATTCGGAAATAGCTACGGAGCAATTGCTGAAAGCAACTTACCGTGCCGCACAAGATATACGCAACTGCGTGCGCTTCTTAAATGCGAATGCATCTACTTACAAAATCGATGCCGACAAAATTACTGTAGGTGGTCAGGGCACCGGTGGTTACGTAGCATTAGCTATAGCTACCATCGACCGCAGATCAGAAATCGAAAGTAACCTTAAATTTTTAAGGTCGGATGCAACTCCAATGGTAAACATGGATACACTGGGTGACTGGAGAGGTCGTGGCGGTATTGCATTACCGGCATATCCATTCTTTTTTAACTACGGTGGTGATTCGGCATTGAAAGATGACATTCACATGGTATTTAACTACGGTGGTGCCATGGGCGACTCAGCCTGGTTAGAATCAGCTAATCTTCCTTTAGTAGGTATACACTGCAAAAGCGATCCATTTGCACCTTACGGTACAGGTAACGTAGTAGTACCAACTACCGGAGCTACAGTAATTCCGAACGCAAGCGGTGCCGGTGATTTTATTGTCAGAGCCAATGCTGTTGGTGTTAACAATAAAATTAATGCCACTACCTTCACCGACCCTATTACTACCCGTGCTATGGCAGCATCAGGAAACGTTAAAAATCTGTTTCCGTTCGAAACTCCTACACCAGAAGGTTCTCCATGGGAATGGTGGGATAGAAACATCGTAAAAGCGATTAATATTCCTGCACCCGGTGCAGGTTACTTAGCTGATTCATTATCGATGTTAACTAACCCTACAATGTCAGCTGCAAAAGCAAAAGCATATATCGATACGATTGCCGGATTTATCGCACCTCGTATAGCTGCTCAATTTGACCTGGCTGATTTTTCTACAGGTGTAAAAGACCTGGCTAATTACAACAGCAATATGCTGATTGCGCCAAACCCGGCCAACAGCTTTGTTCAGGTTACCTTACCTGTTGCCATGAATACACTGCGTATTGTAGACGTAACTGGCCGTGTTGTTTTTGAACAGACAAATATCGGTTCACGTGAGTACAAAGCCGATGTGCGCTCACTTCAAACAGGTGTTTACTTCATACAGGTTGTTGCCACCGATGGCAAAACAGGCGTGAAGAGACTGGCTGTTAAGTAATATTCTTACGTAAAAAGTATAAAAAGGGACTCCAACGGGGTCCCTTTTTTTTACGCAATTATTTCAGCAAGGCATCGGTAATGGAGTCCATTTTTTTATCCGTGTAAGCACCCCATGTTTGAAAAAGTATGGTGCCTTTTTCATCAACCACAAAAAAGTGAGGCTCATTTTTTTCTGTTATCTTTAACTGCTGCATCAGGGCATCCGCATCGTCATCGCTGATTAAAAACCACGGGTGAAGTTTTGCATCCACGCTTTTTTTTGAGCGGCTTTTCAATTCCCCCATACCCATTTTGGCAATACCCCTAAGCATGGCTACAAAGCACAGGTTGGCATTGTACATATTGGCTCCCATGAGCCCACCCATGCCATCGGCCAGCAGGTGGTTATACAAGGGCTGTGTCCATTTTTTAAGCGACTCATCAGCTTTCATCGAAAAGGCCATACAGATAACAGCCCTTTTGCCTTTTACGTAATCGGGCAGGGTTACATCTTTGTCCTGCAAGTTTTGCGCATGCAGTATCGGAAAAGATTGTGAATTAGCTGTACCTGCAAACAGCAGGCAAACGAATGCGGCAGTCAGTAGATTTTTCATACGGCAATGTGGCAAAAAAAAATGAGGCCCGCAACTTTGTTGCGGGCCTCATTTTTACGTGCGACTATATTAAGCGTTTATCAATGTTTTATAATCGGCTGCATTCATCAAGGCATCGACATCGGCAGCGTTGCTCAATTTTATCTTTATCATCCAGCCTGCACCGTACGGGTCGTTATTTACCGACTCGGGTGCTGCATCCAGGCCTGAGTTTACTTCAAGCACTTCGCCTGTTACAGGCATAAACAAATCAGAAACTGTTTTCACGGCTTCTACTGTTCCAAACACATCATGCTGATTCACCACCTTACCGGTTGATGGGATGTCTACATACACAATATCGCCCAGTTCTTTTTGTGCGAAATCGGTAATGCCTACGTAGGCTGTATCGCCTTCAATTCTTACCCATTCGTGGTCTTTGGTGTAGCGGAGGTTTTCTGGAAAGTTCATGATGTTTAAAGTATTTAGTGCCGCAAAATATTATTTCTGCCGATGAAAAAAAACCGTACGAACCAAAAATAACACACCCCGCGCATTTGGTATAGAAACTCATTTACTGTCCCGCACCCACCGGTTGTTTTTTATAGGCAACGCCCATGCTGTGAATAACTCATGACGTAATCTCTCTTTTTTCTCAGCAATACGAGTATATTGCGTTAACATGTCGGGCAAACTCATTTTAGTTCCAACACCTATTGGCCATATGGAGGACATTACTCTGAGGGCACTGGATGTGTTAAAAAAATGCGATGCAATTTTGGCCGAAGATACACGCCAAAGCAGCAAACTGCTGAAGCATTACGGCATTGAAAAACCCTTGCACGCTTACCACATGCACAACGAACATCAACATGCCGAGCGCATTGTGCAGCAACTGAACAGCGGGAAAACGCTGGCCCTGATTAGCGATGCAGGTACTCCCGGCATTTCCGACCCCGGTTTTTTGCTGGTTCGCGAATGCCGGAAACACGCTGTACAGGTAGAGTGTTTGCCCGGTGCTACTGCATTTGTTCCGGCCCTGGTTAAAAGCGGTCTGCCGGCACATGCGTTTACATTTATTGGGTTTTTGCCCGAAAAAAAAGGACGCCAAACCGTGCTGAAAAAACTGGCCGAATCAGAATATACTTTTATCCTTTACGAGGCTCCACACCGAATATTGAAAACGCTTAGCCAGCTGGCCGAGTACCTCGGTGCCGACAGGTATGCTTCCGTTTCGCGCGAGCTTACCAAAATGTTTGAGGAAACCATAAATGGAACATTGGCCGAACTGCTGGCCCACTTCACCACCAAGCCGCCTAAAGGCGAATTTGTTTTAGTAGTTCAAGGGAAAACATAAACTTTATCATACATCTAAATACATCAACACATGAAAAAAATCTACCTCTTACTTTTAGTTGCATGCATGCAGCTTCAACTCAACGCTCAGGTTCGTTACCTGGATGAAGTGTTCTCTTCCGTATCGGTTGACAGCAATGTATCCTACGGATTTAATTTCAACGTGTACAGCATCGGGCAAGAGCTGAACATGGATATTTATACGCCCGATGGCGACAGCCTTGCTGCACGTCCGCTGGTTATTCTGGCCCATGGTGGCTCATTTATCGGTGGCGACCGCAAATTGCCCGATATTGTGTCGATAGCAACCGCACTGGCCAAACGTGGTTATGTAACTGCCAGCATACAATACCGTTTGGGTGTAAATGTACTTTCCGGCAATCCGCTGATTATTGAATTTACCAACGCAGTGTGGCGTGCGGTTCAAGACGGACGCGCTGCTGTAAGGTACTTCAGAAAAGATGCAGCAACAGCTAACGCATACAAAATTGATACATCCAATATTTACTTCGGAGGTATATCAGCCGGTGGTGTGCTGGGTCTTCATCTGGCGTACTTCGACAGGCCATCCGAGCTTTCGGGAATTACTGTTGACACTTCGCTGCTGGGCGGATTTGACGGCAACAGCGGAAACCCCGGCTATAGCTGGAGAGTGAAAGGTGTGGTGAATTTATGTGGTGCAATAGGTAACGTAAACTGGCTGTACGACAACAATAAGGTAGCTATTTGCAATGTACATGGCGATCAGGATCAGACGGTGCCCTATGGCAGCAACGATTTTTATTATGCAGGTTTAAAAGTGGCTTATCTGCAAGGGAGCTACAGTGTTGATTCGGCTGCTCGCCTTAACGGAATGTACTCGCAGCTGAAAACATTTGCAGGTCAGGATCATGTGCCGTTTTCAAGCAATGCGCAATACATGGATACCACCATTAAATACTCAGCTGAGTTTTTATACAATATGGTTCAGGGAAATATTCGTGCGGGTGTGCAAATGGCCGGCACCGAAAACCGTATTCCTGTTTATCCGAATCCGGCAAACAGTATGCTGAATTTGGAATTGCAGCGAGGCGAAACATACCTGGTTACTGACCTGACCGGAAAGCGCATAGCAGAAGGAACCGCCTTACAAACGCAAACACAACTGGATGTATCGGAATGGAATAACGGAGTGTATGTGTTGCATACAGCCGGCAGCCGTGCCGTTCGTATAGTAGTGCAGCACTAAGCAGGCAGGTAAACCGACTGCATTTTACGTTCTGTTTCTTCCCATTCGTCTTCGGCTACGGAGTCGGATGTGATGCCGGCACCGGCATACAACATTATACCTTCCGGTTGTTTTTCCATACACCTGAGTGTTACATACAGTTGTGTGTCGTGTGCTGAAACAATGCCGTTGAAGCCGCTGTAAAACTTGCGTTCCATGTGTTCGTGCTGAGCAATAAACACCGAGGCTTCCATAGGCGGTAATCCGCATACGGCCGGAGTAGGATTGAGCAAGGCTAGCAGCTTGTGAAACTTTTTTCGCAGTTCATCATCAGACGCACACCACTCAAAATGAGAAACAAGGTGCTTAATATTTCCTGCCTGTATTTCATGTACGTCTTCCAGCGTCAGTGCTTGTATGTTTAGTTGCTCAAATGCATCGTCAATAAAGGCTTCTACAAAACCGTGTTCGTCTTGTTCTTTTTTGCCCCATGCCGTTGTATCAGCAGCTTGCTTGGTGCCTGCAAGGGCAACCGTGCGTATGGTTTTTTCTGAGCAGGAAAGCAGCAATTCGGGAGTACTGCCCAGCCATGTACCGCTAACAGGTGATGAAAATAAATACACATACGCCTGCTTATTCAGTTCGCACATTCGGTAAAACGTGTTCAGCATATCGGTGGTGGGACTCACCAATTGGCAACGGGCTGCCACTACCTTGGCCAGCTCGTGCTTACGAATGAGCTGAATGGCGCGGTTTACATAATTTAGGTACTGTTCGTATGTAGATGGTTTGTTGGTTGACGGCACACAGTGCCAGTTAAGTTCGGTAGTGGATTTTTCTTCAGCAGCCGATGCGCTGTGCAGGTAATCGGTTTCGGTTATATCGGGCGAAAGCACGTAGGCCAGGTTGCCCGAAGCGTACGGTGCAAATGCAAACTGTGTGTCGGCAAATTTTGCAGCATCCAGTTTGCTCAGTATGGGTTGTGCCGCGCTGTAAAACTGCACAATGGCATTAGCACCCGGAAGCCTGCACAGGGCAAGGCTCCACCCTTTATCAAGGGCGGTTTTACACCTTAACCGGATGGAAGTTTCGGGTGTCATTTTTTAGTTCAATTACAGCCATGGTCAACCGGCTAATGCAATACAGTTTATCGCCTTCATCGGTAATGCGTATTTCCCATACCTGTGTGGTTTTCCCAAGGTGAATCGGACGTGCAGTTCCATACACAAATCCGCTTCCTTCGTGTGCCGAACGCACATGATTGGCATTTATATCGAGACCAACGGCCACGTATTTTTCGCGGTCGATAACCAGGTTGGCTGCCATACTTCCCACTGTTTCGGCCAGCACGCAGTAGGCTCCACCGTTTACAATGCGCAGCGGCTGAACGGTTCGGTGGTCGATGGGCATTCGTGCTTTCAGGTAATCATCGGTTAACTCAGTAAATTCAATGCCTATCCACTCGCACATGGTATTTGCATTGCGCTCATTAATTGCTTGCAGTGAATAGTGTTCTTTAAATACGGCCATAAACTAGAATGCTTAATAAGATGTGCGGGCGAATAAACGCTGAAAATACTACTTACACAAACGCACAATCTTGGAATAAAGTTCGTCTTTTTCGAAAGGCTTGGAAATAAAATCATTCATCCCTTTTTCAAGCACACGCCTGCGCGTTTCGGCAAAGGCATCGGCTGTAATGGCAATAATGGGAACCAGCGGATTGCGCACAGGTGAATTTTTGCTGCGAATGAGTTGTGTGGCTTCGTATCCGCTCATCTCAGGCATTTGCAAGTCCATCAGCACGATGTCAAAGTCCTCCTGTGTCAGTAGGTTAATGGCTTCCTGACCATTCGAGGCAACCTCAAATTCGGCTTTCCATGACGAAAGTATATGTTTTATCACCAATTGATTGAGAGGGTTGTCTTCTACGATTAAAACCCGTGTATGGCTCAGGTCACGTTCTTTCGTGGTTTGCTTATCCTGATGAGGTATTTCTGTTGCAGCTGTTTTGCCGAAGGGCAGTGTCACGGTAAATGTCGAACCGCTATTCAGCTTGCTTTCAATGGCAATGTTTCCGCCCATCAGGGCAGTTAACTTTTGTGTGATGGCCAGGCCCAGGCCGGTGCCTCCAAACCTACGGGTTATATCTGTATAAGCCTGCGTAAAGCTTTCGAATATGGTGGCTATTTTATCTTCCGGGATACCAATTCCGGTATCGCTTATCACGAATTCAATCAGCAGCTTATCGGTGGTTTCATTTTGTATATGTACCTGTAGCTTTACATGTCCCTTGCTCGTAAATTTAATAGCATTGCCAATCAGATTCAGTAAAATCTGGTTAAGCCGGTAAGGGTCACCTTTCACAAATCGGGGTACTTGGGGATCTATAGCGCACTCGTACGCTAAGTCTTTTTCACCTGCCTTTAATCCGAATATACGCGATATAGCCTCCAGGCTTTCGTACAGATTGAAGTCAATATACTCCAGGTTTACTTTGCCTGCTTCTATTTTGGAGAAGTCAAGTATATCGTTTATCACCACCAGCAGATTATCTGACGAATATTTGATAGAACGCAGATACTCCAGCGATTCGTTATCGTGTATGCGCTCAAGCAATAAATCAGTCATGCCCATGATGGCATTAATAGGCGTGCGGATTTCGTGGCTCATGTTCGACAAAAAATCGCTTTTAGCACGGGCTGCGTCTTCGGCTTCATTTTTTGCTTTTTCTAATTCACGGTTAATGATAACCTGCTGGGTGATGTCTTTGTAAGAAACGGCAACTCCGGTAATTTTCCCTTGCCCATCATGTATGGGATTAAACGATACGTCTGTTATCAGCAGATTTCCGTTAAGTAATTTGGTTTCGTATTGCTCCGAAAATTGTTCGCCATTCAGCGCCTTTTCAATATGGGGTCGCAACCATTGACTATCGGCATCGGCATTCGCATTTCCCTTCAGCAGGCATAAGTCGCCTATGTTTATTTCTGCATCATACAGCTGCTTTATAACTTGCTTGTGCTGCTGATTAAACGCAATGTAGCGGAGCTGGTTGTCAACCGCAAAAATTACCGAGTCGGTGCTTTCAAGAATGGTATTCAGCCGGGCATTCGTTTGTGCCAGATTTTCCTCCATTTTTCTGCGCTCGGTCACATCGCGCGAATTAAGCACGTAGCCATTTATTCCCGACTCGTGAAACAGGTTGTTTCCTATTACCTCTATATAGCGGTAGTTGTTATCTGTTGTTATAAACCTGAATTCGAAAGGGCCGTACGTGCCACACTTTTGTATCGCTCGGGCAAAGGTTTCACGTGCATCGTTCACATCATCGGGATGAATAAAATCAAACACACACCGGCCTTCGAGTTTTTCATTAAAACCGAAGGGTGAAAACACAGAAAAGCTGTCGAATATAATTATCCCGTTTCTGTCCAGAACGGTTATGAGGTCCTGCGAATTTTGTATGAGCTTGTAGTATTTTGCTTCGTTGCGCTTTACTGCATCCTGCTCTGCTTTTTGTGCGCTTATGTCACGTACAGACACAACAATTTTTTCGGATTCGGGATGCAACAATTTAAAGCGTGCCTGAAAATACTGTGTAGTATCAACAGGTGATGGATATTCTACATAGGCCACGGGCTCTCCATTCATAACGGCTGCAATGGCATCGGACATCTTACCGGCTTCTTCGGCAGGCTTTACTTCATACAGCGTTTTGCCTATCAACTCGTGCCGCGGTATAAACAATTGCTCTTCGTTGCTTATCCATACGTTTAATATTTCACCGGAGCTGCTCATCAAAAACACGAGATCTTCCGTTGCGGTAATCAGTGCAAGCAGTTCTTCGTTAGGTAGGGTATCGGTTTGTTGCATCGTGCAGAAAAAATCGCATCGAATATATATATCTTTGGCCATCAAAAATGCTTAAAAAAATCTTTATAATTCGACATGGCGAAACGGAATACAATCGGCTGAACATTGTTCAGGGAAGTGGGGTAGATACCGACTTAAATGAAAACGGCCGCAGGCAAGCCGCGCAGTTCTTTGCCTCGTTTGCCACACATCCGTTCGATGCACTGTACACTTCGGCATTGCGCAGGTCGCAGCAAAGTGTGGAAGGATTTATAAAAAACGGGTTGCCGCATACCATATTGCCCGAATTGAATGAAATCAGCTGGGGCGAATTTGAAGGCCGACCACAGTCGCATGAGCAAAAGGCTGTGTACCACGATATGATTACCCGCTGGAGCAACGGTGATGTGCATGCCAAAATACCCCAGGGCGAAAGCCCTTTCGAACTGGCGCAACGTCAGCAACTTGCCATTCATCACATTTTTAATCGCACCCACGAAAAAGAGGTTTTAATTTGCATGCATGGCAGGGCCATGAAAAGTTTTTTGTGCCTGCTGCTCAATAAACCCCTTAGCCACATGGAGCAATTTCAGCATACCAACCTGTGCCTGTATACCGTGGGCCATGACGGGATTACCAATGTGCTGATAACATCAAACGATACCACACACCTGAAATAAAACACACGTATGAAAAAAGCAATTGCATGTATGTATGCCCTTTCACTACTGGCTTGTCAAAACCGTATGAATAAAAAAGAACTTACCTTGTTGCCGTATCCCGAAACACGCAAAGACTCCATCACCGATACATATTTTGGCACCGCAGTGCCCGACCCTTACCGTTGGCTCGAAAACGATACGGCTGATGAAGTTGGCCGTTGGGTAGATGCACAAAATGAAGTGACACACCACTACCTGTCGCAAATACCGCTGCGCGATGAGCTACGCAAACGCCTGACTGAAATATGGGATTTCCCGAAATACGGCACTCCGTTTAAGGAAGGCGAGTGGTATTATTTTTTCAAAAACGATGGGCTTCAAAACCAAAGTGTACTTTACAGGCAACGCACACTGAAGGATGAGCCTCAGGTTTTTATTGACCCCAATACGTTAAGCAGCGATGGAACCGTATCGCTGGGTAGTGTTGAATTCAGCACCGACCACAAGCTATGTGCCATAGGTATTGCACGAAGCGGTAGCGACTGGAACGAAATAACCGTGCTGGATGCCGAAACCGGCAAAACGCTGGGCGATACATTGAAGTGGGTAAAATTCAGCGGTGCCGCGTGGCACGGTAACGGGTTTTACTACAGCCGCTACGATGAGCCTGCCGAAGGCAAGGCCTACAGCAACCAGAACGAGTATATGAAAATTTATTACCACAGGGTAGGCACTGCACAAAGCAGCGATAAACTCATTTATGAAGATGCTAAACATCCGTTGCGCTATTTCAATGCAGCGCTTACCGAAGATGAACGCTTTCTGTTTATTTATGTAAGTGAAGGCACCAGCGGAAACGAAATTTTATACCGCGAAGCCGATAAGCCCGATCAGCCTTTTCGCCTTCTGTTTAAAGGGTTTGAAAACAATTTTTCGGTGGTAAACAATACCGGGCATACCTTGCTGGTGCATACCGATTATAAAGCACCACGTTACCGTGTAGTGGAGGTTGACCCAACTCGGCCCGAGCCCACAAACTGGAAAGACATTATTCCGCAAAGCGATGACCTGCTGGAAACTGTATCTACCTGCGGAGGGAAATTATTTGCCACGTACCTGAAAGATGCCGGCTCGCGGTTATACAGTTACCGCATAGATGGAACGGCAAAAACAGAAATCATACTTCCCGGCATAGGCACAGCCAGCGGTATTTCGGGCTATGTTACCGACTCGGAAGCGTTTTATTTTTTCACCTCATTTACCAACCCGGGCGAAAGCTACCACTACGATATAGCTACCGGAAAATCAACGCTGTTTCGCAAAACAGATGTTAAATTCAATTCCGACCTTTTTGAAACCAAACAAGTATTTTACCCATCAAAAGACGGCACACGCATTCCTATGTTTCTGGTATATAAAAAAGGAATACGGTTAGACGGTAACAATCCGGCCATGTTATACGGATACGGTGGATTCAATATTAGCCTCACACCTTCGTTCAGCATTTCACGCATGGCTTTTTTAGAACGTGGAGGTGTGTATGCATTAGCCAATTTGCGTGGCGGTGGCGAGTATGGCGAGGAATGGCACAAGGCAGGAATGCTCGAAAAAAAACAACATGTGTTTGATGATTTTATAGCTGCAGCCGAATACCTCATTGCACATAAATACACGTCAAGTCAAAAACTGGCCATTAACGGGGGAAGCAACGGTGGATTGCTTATCGGTGCGTGCATGACACAGCGCCCCGAGTTGTTTAAAGTGGCTATACCGGCTGTAGGCGTTTTGGATATGTTGCGTTACCACAAATTTACCATCGGCTGGGGCTGGGTGGTAGAGTATGGTAGCAGCGAAAAGAAAGAACAATTTGATTACCTCATCAAGTACTCGCCCTTGCACAATGTGAGGGCAGGAGTAAATTACCCGGCTACGCTGATTATGACAGCCGACCACGATGACCGTGTGGTGCCTGCACATTCGTTCAAATTTGCTGCCGAATTGCAAAGCAAAAACACCGGCAAAAATCCTGTACTGATTCGCATAGATAAAAAAGCCGGACATGGGGCCGGCAAGCCAACCGCCAAATTAATAGAGGATGCAACCGATATGTGGAGCTTCGTGCTGTGGCATATACAGTAAGCATTGAAATTACCTCAGCCCGGGGTTTATTAAATCGGTACCAAAAACACATACGCGTGTTTGTACAAAAATCATGTGTAAGATCCTGAAAATGCATTAAAAAATGGGGGCTTTTTATAGTACAAAAATTTCAGGTTTAAAACCTTTTAATTTAGCTTTTGTGTATTTTAAGGTGTGTAATTTTACCACTCATACTTAAAAAAAGTTAGTTTATTTAGTTATTACAACACTTCGAATAAAATCACAATTTAGTGTTGTATC
>Ga0315904_10004673_pt1 | contig 19391 bp, 32 predicted proteins | sample LakEriMetagenome_6_FD_203529 | JGI IMG/M metagenome (GOLD analysis project Ga0315904, IMG submission 203529) | Freshwater fungal communities from buoy surface, Lake Erie, Ohio, United States - Buoy 12 MA120 | ecosystem: Environmental > Aquatic > Freshwater > Lake | place: USA: Lake Erie, Ohio...
TCACTCCGTGAAACCGCCCAGCAGGCGCTGGAGGTACTCGTTCGCGCCAGCAGTTATTACGACACCTACGCAGAGATTGCCGCTCTTGAGGCCGCGCTGGCAGAGCCGGTGCAGGAGCCGGTGGCGTGCAATGCGTGTGTTGGCAGTATTGCCCATGTGCAGCATGGATTACCTATCGGCACAAAGCTCTTCACCCACCCACCCCGCCGCGAGTGGCGAGGGCTGACGGATGAGGAGATCAGAGACTTGTGGTCATGGTCTGCAACCGCCGAAGCAGAGCGCACAGCAACCACACAGCAGCACGCATTTGCCCGCGCCATCGAGGCCGCGCTGAAGGAGCGCAACGCATGACCCCATTCATTCAGTCCACGATGCGCTGGATGACAGAGGCCGGCATCGACCCTACGGAAATGCAATGGTTCGATCTATCCGGCACGATGGATCAGAGTACCGTCGATCAGCATTGGCTGCGCGAGTACAGGCCGCCGTTCGAGAAGTGCATGGTCGTGTGGCAAGGCAAGTCGGCAACGCATCAGGTCTACGAACTGCTGATGGCGGTGGCCGGCACCGACCCCGAGGAGGGCGTCGTCTTGTCTGTCCACAAAGGACCGTATGGTCAGATGCCGCGCAAGCTGCCGCTGATGGTCTACGCGCTCGACGACGGGGCCATCAAGTACGGCCCCGTCGAAGAGGGCGACACGGTCAGCGAGGCCGACGCCAACATGGTGCTGGCCGTCGTGGGCAACTGGTACAGGCTGCTAGCGCAGGGTATCGCCGCGCACAAGCCGCAGATGCGCGACACCTTCACCAATCGCCGAAAGATCGCCCAGGGCAAGACGCCGACCTACACCTGGACGACGGTCTACATCGAGCCGTCAACGCCGCGCACCGAATCTCGGGGCGGCACTCACGCATCACCCCGTCTACATGACAGACGCGGGCATCTGCGCCGGCTGAGAAGTGGCCGCAATGTGTGGGTCAAACCTTGCAAAGTTGGTGATGCGGGCAGGGGCTCGGTTTGGCACGACTACGCGATCAAGGAGGCGGCTTGACCCGCGACGACATCATCCGCATGGCGCAGGAGGCTGGGCATCCCCTAGACGAGGCGCAAAGCGACATCGTTCTGCGCTTTCAGGCTGTACTCGCCGATTTTGCTCAAGCCGCCTACGCCGCAGGAGCCGCTGCCGAGCGTGAGGCGTGTGCGAAGGTGTGTGATGAGGTAGGAAACCGAGACAACGACAACCACGCATGGGATGCAGCCGCCGCCATTCGCGCAAGGGGAAACACATGACCAAACTAACACCAGTCATCATCGACCATCACAAAGAGCAAGCCGCCGCTGTGCTGCACGAGGCGCTGGACGAGAGCCCGGATAGCGTCATCGTGCTGTGCTTCTGGAAAGACCGGGGGAAGTTCAAGATCAAGACTTCCACCATTCCCGACAGGCTCACGCTCATCGGTGCGTTGGAGGAAGCCAAGAACAAAATCATTACGGATGGGTACGCATCATGACCACACTACGCGAAGCCGCCCAGCAGGCGCTGGAGGCGCTTGGCAAGTGGAGCAGTGGCCGCGACATGGGCGCCGTGGAACTGAACGATTTGATTGCCGCGCTTGAGGCCGCGCTGGGGCAGCCGGAGCCGCAAGAGATAGCAGACCTGCGCCAAGCGTGCCGGGAGGGGTGGAGGTATGCGGACGAATTGGAACAGGAGCGCAAGCGGCTGACGGCAGCACTGGCCGCGCTGGAGCAGCCGGAGCAGGAGCCGGTGGCGTGGATGGTTTACACGCCTGATGGCAAGTCAGTCTGCGTGACCGACAACCCTGCCGACTTCACAGAACAGCACAAGGCGCTGCCCCTCTACACCGCCCCGCCCCAGCGCAAGCCGCTGACCGAAGACCAGATGTACGAAGCGTGCATCAACGTATGGCGCAATTTGCCTGACGGGTTTGGGCACACCTCGTCAGAGTGGATCGAGGCAGGCATCCGCTATGCCGAGCGGGCGCATGGGATCGTGGGTGAAGCATGACCTACCGCAATCCCAAACTCCTTGAACTCGCACGAGACCAAGCCTGCGTTGGCTGCGGCGCCCAGGACGGCACCGTAGTCGCGGCCCACAGCAACCTTAGGGAACACGGCAAGGGCATGGCTCACAAGGCCCACGACGGGATGATGGCGTGGCTCTGCTACCGCTGTCACTACGAGTTAGACCAGGGTGCAAGGCTCGACCGTCAGGCCAGACGCATGTTCACCCTCGAGTCCATCTGCAAGACTTATCAGCAACTGTGGGACCAAGGTCTCATCGAGGTAAAGAAATGAAGCACCAAGACGTTCTCAACAATCTTCAGGCCGTGCGCGGTCAGGTTGACGAGGTCCTTGAAAACATCGAGGCAGTGCGGGGGCCGAAGTACCGGATGGTTGTGTCGGGCCTGATGTCCACGGGCAACATCGTTGAGATGTTTGCGGCCCTCGAAAGCATGGTGACGATGGAGGATCGTTCGCGTGATCGCATGCGCGAGATCTTCCTGCGCCTTGTGCATAACCAAGTGTCCTGCCTTGTCGAGGCAGCCGACGTCTCTCAGGACGAGATGCAGGAAGCGATGGCGGAGGCCGAGAGGTTGACCACGTCGCTGCACGGCATGGCAAGCAACGCCTTGCGGGCTGCCCATAACGGCGTGAAGTTCGAGGCTGGCGATGCTTGAAGACATCGCACTGCCGGGGTCCAGCGTCATCTCAGGACGGATGCTGGAGTGTGTGCAATGCAAGAAGGAGAAGCCAAGGGAGGGTGGCGTTGAGCGCCGCCCTGGTCAGTTTGTGTGCCGTAACTGCTGGCGACTGGCAGCGGTAAGGAGTCGCAATGGTCACAGACAAGATCCATAAGGGCGCTGGGTCGCACCGGATCCTGTTGGCGCTCATCGAACGTGAGCGCACATCGAAAGAGTTGAAGAAGATCGTTGGCTCTGTCAACGGTATGGCTCGCTTCGAACTGGAGTACATGGGCCGGCTTGAAGCCAACGGGTACGTTCACACGGTAGGCGGGCTGTGGTTCATCACGGCGGTGGGCAGGAAGCGATGCAAGGACCTGGAGCGCAAGTCTCCAGAGTCTGGGCAGGTCGCCCTGCCACGCACCTTTATCGGGCCCACGACCGACTACCAGGGCCCAGAGCAGCCGCCTGTATTCAGGCCGGGTGCGATGGACTTCTTACAGTTCCCAAGCAGGCGAGGCAACCGCCTGTACTACCGGGATGGTCGAGTTGTCATCGTGGAGGGATGAGATGGAGATGGAGCCACTACTGGACCGCTATCGCGGCCTTGCTGATAAGTACGCGCCAGCCAGAGCCAAGCGTGAGTACTTGGACGAGTACAAGAAGAGCCTCCTGGCCCTTCTGATGAAGGACGCAGAGCGTGCCGGGTCCACGACTGCCGCCGCCCAAGAGCGTGACGCCAGGGCTAGGCAGGAGTACCTGGACCTGCTCGACCAACTCAGGGATGCGGTCCACGACGAGGAGAAGTTGCGGTATCACATGAAGGCCGTCGAGATCGAGATCGAGATCTGGCGGACCCAAAGCGCCAACGAGCGGGTCGAGCGCAGGGCGTACGGGGCATGAAGATCAACAGCAGGGCCAAGGGCGCGGCAGCAGAGCGCCAACTCATCATCGAGTTGAGGGGACACCTGGGTGACGAGATCGCCAGCAAGATGAAGCGCAACCTCGAGCAGTCGCGCAAGGGGGGACACGACATCGCTGGGCTGGATGGCTGGGCCTTGGAGGTGAAGCGGTACAAGACGTTCACCGAGACCGAACTGGCCCGCATCTGGGAGAGGCAGGTCATCGACCAAGCGTGGAAGATCAACGCCCGCCCAGCACTGGCGTACAAGGGCGACTACAAGCCGTGGCGCTTCCGGGTGCCCATCGTCCTGCTTCGGGACCACGACTCCCCCTGGGGCGAGGGCCTCGACTGGCTGCCCATGTGGACGGCGGACATCGGCATCGAAGCGTTCTCTTCGCTGGTCAGGGAAGCGCATTGCGCGGCTGTGTTGCGCGGTGTTGCTGCCCCCGGTGACAATCGCCCCATGAGCATCGACCCAGCGGTCGCACCCAGATGAGGTGAGCCTCCAGCCCCGCCCGTTAGCGCAACGTGGCGGGGCTTTTCTTTGGGCACTTGCGTGTAGTTATTGAACTGCCCCGGAGTCCAAAACAAGACAAGAGTCGGGGCCTAAGCCCCGACTCTCACTTCGTCAGTACCCGAAGTACGACATCACTCTCTTCCACAGTGTCTTCGGCTTGCGCTTGGACTTGCGTGGCTTCTTGTGGATGGAGTCGATGTCGACCCCACTGGGTGATGGCGGCTCAGCCACCAAGTACTGGTCCTTCAGGTCGGGCGAGTACACCGGCTCTGCCTTCTTGACCTTGATCCGTCTCTGCTGTTGGGCAGCGACTGACTTCAGGGGGTAGTGCAGAGGAGTCTTGCGGGCCTGCAAGATGCGGTAGACCGTTGAGTTGGCCAAACGCATTGCCTTGGCAATCTCCGGCGCAGTGCCGGTCTTGCTGACGTACATCTGTACAACAGTGTCCGCCATCTCTTCGCTAACTCCTCTGGGCAGTTTGGAAGAGTCGGCGTATTTCCGACCTCTTGTTTCTTTCCCATCGGTGGTCTGATGGGCTTGCTGGGAGAACGATGAGTCTTGTGACTTCTCCATGATCTGTGCTCAGTGTTGCGATTACTTTGTAATGCCCACCTCCGGATCTCTTCATCGAATCAATCCGGAGGCCGGCACGTTCCAGAAATCGGCGCAGCCTCAATGCTTTGCCGTCCACACCTTTCCTTTCCTGATCCCGACCTCGACAGGCGCTGCGCCATCTGGGTACGAGATGTATCCGAACTCGTTGAGATAAGACTCGGGGTGGAGTTCGTAAGCACCCACGACCTTGGCGTCGGTCAGAAGCAGCAGCCTCTGCCTAGCCCTCTCGACGGTTTCGCCCCTGGCGCTTGTGCCGTCCTTGGCTATCAGCATGTACTCCCGTAGGCTGAGGTCGATGCCAGGGACCGGCGTCGTGTCAGCCATTGCCTCGCTGATGAGTTCATCCGTCGCAATGCCAATCAGGTTGCCCCTGCGGCACGAGATGTCTTCGCCGTCAGCGATACACACGGCGTAGATCTTTCCATCGCTGCCCTCATTGCAGCCAAAGCCTCCTTTCGCTTTGATGAGTTGAAAACGCGGCATCTGGTAACGCCTTCCCAGGCATTGATAGTCCAGGACCACGACTTGTCCATTTAGGTCACCTACAAGGGGCCGAAGCCCCTTGTGGTTCCGGTCGATCAGATTCATAGACCGGCAATACTCCCGAAGTAGTCGAACAGACGGTCTGCTACCTCTTCAGGTATCAGGCCAGCGCTGAGCATCTCCGACAGGGCAACCTGTATGACGAGCAGCCGCTCCGGGTCACCATATGCATCGGAGATCTCCAACATGACGTGGTCTTCCCAGGTCATGCAAGCCATGAAGGCTTGATGCAGTCGGTGCGGAACAGGTCTTCGATCCAGACGGCGGCTTCGTCCGGGTCGCTGTAGACCAGATCCTCGATACCCAGGCAGTCCTCGTAGTACTGCGTCAGGACCCAGGACGCCTTCTCTGGCGCGTCGTACACCCACTGCTCAATGCCAGCCAGCCCACGGCGAGACCATGAGTTGTAGGCAGCCTGGATGAACCGCCGAGCCTGCGCCTCGGTCGGCTTGGCCTTCACTTCGGTGATGACTTGAGGAGCCGGAGCCTGAACCTTGGTTTTGGGTGCCTCGATGAGACTTCCTTGCGCCCAAGACTTGTAGTTGGTCCAGTCTTCGTCTTCGTCCTTTTGGTAGTACGAGTAATAGCCCTTGTGACCAGTCGAGGCGGGGGGCTGAAACCCAAAGCGCGACGGCGACCATGCGTAGGTGTTGGACAGCCATGCACCGACGAAGTTGACGCCCGACTTCTCGTTGATGATCGAGAACTCGCCATCCGAACGCATGAGACCGAACTTGTTGCTGCCGCCGATGATGTTGCCGATGAACCGGCACCATTCGGGGTCAAGCATCAGGTCTGGCTCGTGCGACAGAGCAGGCTTGAGGACGTTCTTGATGAAGTGCCAAGTGTCCGACTTGGTGTGGTCGGCTGCGTTGCCGGATGACAGGACGCCGTTGTGTGCCAGCCAAATGTCGTCAGTGACGCGGTACGGGTGGCAGTTCTCGAAGTCGATGTCACCGTGGGTCTTCATACGCGCATGCCAGATGCAGTCGCGTCCCTTGGCGTACTGGTTGTAGAAGTCCACCATCTCGTCGGCGTTGGTCGGCAGAACCTTGTAGACGTGGACCTTGCCTCCCTCGGCGTACATGACGCCGAAGCCGTCCGAGTTCCTGCTGTAGACGTCCTTGATGAAGTCCTCGGTGAACTCAGTTTTCTTGGGTTGTTGAACGAGCAGGCACATTTATGCAATCTCCAAACGGTTGTGAACGTATGCCCGCAGGGTCTTGGTCTCCTGCGGGATCTTCTTGTCGATGAACTCGAGGAAGCAGTCAGCCTTCATGTCGTTGCAGCCGTAGCCTGAGTAGGGCTTGGAGAACTCCACCATGGCGTTGGCGAACTCGATGGCCGCGATGACCGACTCGTACTTCAGCGTGCCCTTGAACACGCGGAACTCGATGGTGCTGCGCGGCGTGACGTTGACTGCCTCGTAGCGGTCTTGTGACCTGTGTGCATTGCCGATCTTGGACTTGTCCTTGATGCGACAGTACCCAGTGGCAGCCTGACCGTAGCGACGGGCGATGGCGGTGACGAGAGACTCGTTCTCGGGTGCGTTGATGAATGCGACGATCTTGCCAATCTGGAGGGCGGAGAGCCCACTGCGGCTGATGTGAACGTGCAGGCCACAGGTCGTGGTCTGATGGCTCTTCATGCCCTTGGTGAGGGACCTGTTCTGAAGCCACTGCCACAGTTGCCTATGCGCAGGCAGGCTCATGGGCTGAGTGATGATCTCGAATCCGTGGCTGAGGCTGCCGTCGGACTCAAAGAACACCTTTTGGCCCTTGATGCCGGCGTTGACGGCTTTGTGGATGATCGAAGCCTTGTCTTCGCGGTCGTAGCCGCTTTGGACCTCGACCTCCAACTCCACGCCGATGTAGCGCTTGTTGGTGTTGGTCCAGTCATCGTGTTGCAGGCGCTGGTCACGCTTGGACGAGTGGTAGGACTGGATGACGAGCTCGACATGCTCGTAGTTGCAATGCGCCCAGCCGTCCAGGTCTTCGTTGTAGCAAAAGTTGTCGTCATGCTCGCTGACGAGTACATGATTGCCGCCCTCATCCCTGGCGTTACGAGCCTCGCTTTCGCTCACGTATGAGTCGTAGTACTCAGACCAGCGGAAACTGTCATCAACGCATTGGCGGCAGATCCGGGTGTCGTCCCAGGTGCCGGTGATTGATTCCGCCCACTCCCACTCTTCGCAGTGGTCGCAGCGCACGATGTCTGCGTTGTCCATGAGCCATTCCATAGCGGCGTCGGAGTCTTCGCAGTCGGCGGCTGCCGAGATGAAGTCCCGAAGCGAATGAGTGCTTCTGGGGATGGCGTTCTGCAACTTGTTGACAATGAAGTACGACTCGGCGCTGTACTCGCTCAACTCGTAGTTGTCGACGACGTCTCGGAACTCAGCGACCAATGCCTGCAAGACGTGGGACACAAACCGCGACTCAGCATGCGCTCGGGCATAGGCATCGCTGTCCGACTTGACGGCCGCCTCATCCCGCGCATAACGCGCGTCATGTCTGGCATCGTCCAGAGATACAAGCAGCCTGTTGCACGCCAAGACGGTCTTGGTGCGATTGCTGCGAGCCATACGCATGATGGTTTTGGCTACGCTGGCTGTTGTTGTTGACTCCTCGCCGCTGATGAACTTGTCGATCTTGCGGGAGAAGTAGCGCGAAAGCGTTATTCGCATGTGAACCTCCAAATGCAAAAAGCCCGCACTTGGCGGGCAGGTTGATGATGGAAAAGGGAAAGCGGTGGCCCGCCCCCCGTTAGGGGCGGGACAACGCGACTAGCGGGTGGCTACAAAGAGGATGACGAGAGAAGCCAGTGCGTACACGGCCCACGGCCAGTACTTAGGCTTTCGTTTGGAGATGAGTGCGAGTTGCAGCCTGTCCATGTCCAGGCTGGACTCGTAGCGCCGAGGCGGCTGGTAGTACTTGCCGATCTCGACCTTGCCGGTGTTGTAGATACTGCCTGTGTTCTTCACAGTGACACCTCCACGCTAAACGTGGCTTCACGCAGGGCGTCGCGCACCGCGCTTTCAAGGTCGCTTTGGCTGTTGTTTTCAAACTCGTCGCACACGCTGTCGTACCTGTCGTGGTCGTAGGTGCTGGCATGCGCGTCGAGCGCCTCCTCGATCCTGTTGTCGATCAGTTCCTTGATCTTGTTGAGATCGGTGTTGAGCGGCATACGCAGCTCCAGTGCCGCCACGCGCTGCTTGAGGTTGTCGATGTCGGTTACGAACTGAGCGGTCGTATTGGCGTAACTCTGCAAGAGGGCGGTCAGGCGGGCGTCTACAGCGGCGTTGATGGCCTTGTCGAACGCCTCTCTGAGGGAGTGGATCAGGATGTCGTTGTTCATGGCGCCATCCCTTGCATTTCAAAGATGTTGCCGAAGCGGACTTTGGCCCTGACTTCCTCGACTGTGGTATTGCAGTCCACGCTGTCGCCCTCCTCGTTGCAGCCCACGACCAGTCCCTTGCCCGCCAGGGGGTTCGGGTATTCCTCGTGCATGAAGAAGTGAGTCGGGTTGTGCAGCAGGCCTTCGTCGTCAACGAAGATCCCGTCCATGCGCGAGATCCGAGCGCAGTCGAAGCAGTCAGCCTCGATCAGCGTGTAGATCTGCCTGTAGTCGCCGTTGTAGTCGACCTCCGTGACCGTCTGGTCGTACGGGTTGATGAGTATCGCTTTCACATGAACTCCTCATGTAGATATTGAAACGTGAGTGGCCACTAGTCGAAAAAATAGGCGGTCGAGCCGCCTATTCTTCCGAGTGACCTGATCTCACACGGTGGGTTGGATGTAGGGCGACTTGCGCCCTGGTTCTGGGACGAGGTGAGCCCTCGTCGAGTAGCGACAGATCTGGTCCACAGTCCGACTGGTGAGGTCGAGGTTGTGGTCCTGTCCCAATCGCTGGGCAATGATCCTGCAAGTCCAGCCGCACTCCTCGCGAAGACGGCGGATTTCCAGTATCACCTCGTCGGGGTACTTAGGGGCTGGACTGCCCCGACGATTGGGTTTGGGCTTTTCCACTTTGGGTGTGGGTGTCCACAGTTTGTTGATGAGAGACGAACGTATGTAGTAGAGGCTTGCGTTCTTCAAAACGGCACCTCTTGACTACGAGACTCGAGTATCGCGTCCCACTGGTACTGGTCGGCGTACTCTTTGAGGCCTAAGGCGTAACCGTCTCGGTACGCCAACTCATCGGACTCTGCGGGCATCAGGCTCATGCCGTGATGGTAGCCACGGGCATACGCCCTAAGTAGGGCAAGCGTGAACTCGTTCATTGCCTGCCTCCCTGGTGCATGAGCCCATGGCTGATCCAGTGCGCCGTCATGTCGGCAACACGGAAGTCAGTGCATTCGAACTCGCCCTCGAGCCCGATCTCCTCGGGGGAGTGCAACTCCCCCTCCATGTCCTCGATGTAGATGCAGAACAGGTCTGCACCCTCGCGGTCGCAGTCAACGAGTTCCTCGAGCCCGTTGGACTCAACCAACTTCATCGCTCTTACGATGACCGAACAGCAGTCTTCAATGTTCATGTGACCTCCACATGTAGATATTGAGCCGGGAGAACCCGGCAACGAGGAATCTGCCCAGGCAGACGGGGTCTCCCCCATCCACCTGGGCGTCACACTCAGAAGGGCGCCGGCTCCACGGGCTTGTCGGCCTCAGCCGGGATCTCCGGCTTGGCGTACGTCAGCGTGCGCGTCTCCTTGAACACCGGAGCCGATACGCGGCGCTTGAGGTCGACCAACATGTTGGCCAGGGCAGCCTGACGCTGCTCAGCCGACCCAGCACGCTCGACGGCGTCCAGATGCTCAGCCACGCTGAGATGCAGGCTGAGGTGACGGGCAGTCGCCCCGGGCAGGCGCTTCGGCGCCCAACCGAGGTTGATGCCGATGGTGGCCAACTTGGCCTGCTGCGCCTCCCGAGCGGGAGCCATGTTCAAGGCGACCTCGTTGGCCTCGATGGCCTTGGAGGCAGCCTCACGAGAGGCGAATGCGTCGGGGTGCGACGCCTGGGTCAGCCCTACGCGGGCGAGATAAGCGACTTGCTTGTCGGTGGGCATACGAACGTCCATGATGGTCTCCTTGACTGGACAGGTTGAGGAAAGAGAGAAAAGAGAAGAGCGGTGGCACCCTTCTCCTCAGAGAAGGGGGACAACGCGACTAAACCCGGAGCGCGGTTAGCCCCGAGCCACGAGGTCGTAAGAGCCGTCCCGGTACAGACGGGCGAAGTTCGCCTCGTCGTAGTACAGGTCGACCCACAGCGCCCTGTAGGGCCAGTGCCGAAGGCTGATGCGCCTGAGCGCAGCGAATAGGTCAGTCATCAGAAGTCCTCCGTGGCGTCAGCCAGCCTGCCGGCTAGATAGCCGACGACGAACAGCAGAGCCAGCGCCGCAAGGCCTGGGACAGGCTCAATGCGTTGCGCAATGCCAGCGCCAGCCAGGATGACCATGCCGAACAGGCAAACGGCCATCGTCAGCCACGCGGTTACATGAGTGAGGTATCGGTAGTTCATGGGTGTCTCCAGAAGTGAAAAAGCCCGCCGAAGCGGGCTGGAAGGCCTCCTGTGGAGGCCGGCGGTAGCGCCTTACGTTGCCGGCCAAAGCCGGGGTCTAAGCGCACTGGATTGCCACGAAGGCAATCCGCTGGGCTCAGAAAAGCCCCCGAAGGGGCGGGCGTCACACGGGAAGGCCAAGGTCCTTCATCCGCTTCCAGCGGCGGTACTCCTCAGGCGAGAGGATCTGTGGCTCGGTGGAGCCATACAACGACCCCACGAACCGAGGCCCCTCGGGCAGCGGATCGCCGCACACGACCTCGAAGCAGCCATCCGCGATGCGACGCAGCGAAACCTTGCGGGCACCGCCAGCAACCAGCGCCTTGGCTTGGGCGTTGGCCTGAGCGAACGTCAGGAATGAGGGCTCAGGCTCCCTGCGCCCGTCGTCGCCACGGTCGAAGCCGTCCCAGCGAGATTCGTCAGGCTGCGAGTCGAGATGCTCTTGATAGGTGTCGATCCACATGGGTCAGTCTCCGAAAGTTGAGGTGTGAGAACGGGTTATGCAAAAGATGCATGGGATGGCACCGTCCTCGTTAGGGGACGGGGTCAGCCCACGACCCCCCGAAGAGGCAAGACACACCTCGCTAGCGTGTCTTCAGAAGCCTCTCGAACGACGTTCAGCAACACAGTTGCAGCACAAGCAACGCCAGCAAGTACGCTGCGATTGAGGTTCCGACTGACTACAACTCAGGTGTCGGCGTGCTTGCAGGCTAGTGAGAGGGCGCCAACCTGCGAGGTATCCGACTGGGAGGGGGGTAGCGATGGCCACTTAGGTGGAGGGTGGGGGGTATGAGGACTCCAGTCATATCCCCACCTCACGCACAAGTCCCCACCTCAAGCGCGAGCCTACCTCACGCACGGACCCAAGGTTCACACCCCTAAGCGCCACCCAATGCCCCTATTCCGCGTCAGAACGGCCCGGGAAGCGAGATCTCTGAGGGGGTAGGGGGTAGGGTGCTGCGGACCAAAACGAAGCCTCTGACGCCGTTCTGAGCCTCCGCACTACATCTTTACTACTAGACGACTTCTTTCCTAAGAAAGAAGGAGTCTCATACTTCTATCTCTACAAGAAACATCTTTCTGTATTTGGTATTTGTATTTTTCTTGTAGAAAAGTTCTTCTGTATTTCTCTTAGAGAAATATCTTTGTCTTAGTAAAGATAAATATCTTCTTTCTTCTTATGTATCTTCTGTAAGAAACATAGAAGATGTATTTGTATTCTGTATTTACTTAGAAAATACATTTATATGTATATATAAATACGCAAGTCTCATGCCAACATGATCTCTTAGTCCCACTTAGGATGCTGTCACCCCAGCGGTGCGTGGCAGCAACGACCGCAGTTCGAGCCCTCTGTCTCCTCCAGCGAGGGTGATCGAGCCGGATGGCCCACGTCACGGGCCACTTCCTCGTTTACCATGTCGTTGTGCTTCTTTGCTAGTTGCGACTTAGGCCCGGACTTGTTCCGGGCCTTTCTTTTTCCCGCTTACAGTCGCGGCATCATCGCTTCCCTCAGGGGAAAGACATGGCAGCAAGAATTCGCAAGATCCGTCACGACGACGACACTCGAGCCAAGATCCAGGCGTCGTACTACATCAACCGTCTGCACGATCACATCATCGGCAAGGTGTCGATGTCTGACTCCCAGATCAAGGCGGCGAAGATCCTTCTGGACAAGTCGCTGCCCAACCTGTCTGACGTAAAGTTGGACACCGGCGCTCAGGGCATTACGTTCAACCTGAACAGCACGCTGCCCAAGTGACGGTAGCCGTTGCTGACGACTCGCTCGTCACCTATCACCCGCCTGGGCCGGTGGCGGCGTCTTTCCACCAGGACAACTCCTTCATCCGTGGACTGCTTGGGCCGGTGGGCTCGGGCAAGTCCTCGACCTGCTGCGTCGAGATCGTGATGCGGGCGCTGAAGCAGGAGCCTTGGGTTGACGGCGTACGGCGTAGCCGCTGGGCGGTGATCCGCAATACTTACCCGGAACTGAAGTCCACGACGATCAAGACCTGGGAGACGTGGTTCCCATCGAACGTGGCGCCCATCCGTTGGGACACGCCGATCACGTCGCACATGCGGATTGACGACATCGGTGACGGCACGGCGATGGACCTGGAGGTCGTCTTCCTGGCGCTGGACTCGGAGACCGACACCGGGAAGTTGCGCTCACTGGAGTTGACTGGCGTCTGGATCAACGAAGCCTCGGAGATCGCCCGTGGCGTGTTCGACATGACGACTCAGCGGGTGGGCCGCTACCCGGCCAAGTTGCGTGGCGGACCCTCCTGGACGGGCGTGATCCTGGACACCAACCCGCCAGACGACGATCACTGGTACTACCACTTCGCTGAGTCTGAAACGCCTAAGGGCTGGAAGTTTTTCCGCCAGCCAGGAGGCCTGTACCGGGATGAGGAGGGCGAGTACCACCCCAACCCGGACGCCGAGAACGTGGACAACCTGCCCAACGGGCACGGCTACTACCTCCAGCAGTTGGGAGGCAAGCAGGAACAGTGGATCAACGTCTTCCTGTGCGGCAACTACGGCACGACGTCTGACGGCAAGCCGGTGTTTCCGGAGTGGAATGACCGGGTGCATGTGGCGTCCGAGCCACTAAAGCCCGTGCGTGGCCTTCCCATCGTGCTGGGCTGGGACTTCGGCCTGACGCCGGCCTGCATCATTGGCCAGATGATGCCCAACGGGCGTCTGCACATCCTCGAAGAGTTGGTGGCCGAGGACATGGGTATCCGCCAGTTCGCCTCCGATGTGGTGAGGCCGGTGCTGGTGACCAAGTACAACGGCTTCCCGCGCTTCAGTGAAGGCGACCCTGCGGGGCAGATCCGCGCCCAGACCGATGAGCGCACATGTTTGCAGGAATTGGCCGAACTCGGCATAGCCACGGATCCGGCCCCTACAAACGACTGGATTCCCCGGCGAGAATCCGTCGCGTACTTCCTCACCCGCATGATTGACGGCGGGCCTGGGTTCCTTCTGGATCCAAGTTGCGCCAACCTGCGGAAGGGGTTCAACGGTCGGTATCGCTACGAGCGTCTGAAGACCTCAGGCTCGGCGCGATACAGAGACCGCCCGGTAAAGGACCAGTTCTCACACCCGCACGATGCCCTCCAGTACATGTGCATGCGAGTCCGAAACGGACTGCAACCCATTAGGGCCAAGACGGTGGTGAGCGCATCGAGTAAGGGTTGGACTTGATGAACGCGATCTCACTTCCCACGGCGCCTCCCCCCATCGAGGTGGACGTGGAAGTCAAGCAGGCCCCGTCCTCGGAGTACGACCTTCTCCAGACTGAACTGTCCCGGCACATCACCGATTGCTGGGAACGCGCCAAGTTCTCCAAGACCGAGATCACCGACCGCCTGCTGCGCTGTGAGCGTCAGCGTCGTGGCGTCTACGACCCGGAAAAGGAGATGGAGATCGCCAAGACTGGCGGCTCAGACATCTTCATGCGGATGACCGACATCAAGTGCCGCGCCGCCGAGGCGTGGATCCGCGATGTCATGAATGCCGCTGGTCGCCGCGTGTTCGACCTCGACACCGCCGAGGAGCCCGAGGTGCCGCCCGAGGTGGCTGCCGGCATCGTGGAACTGGTGCGCCTGGAGATGCAGGAGTTCGTCCAGGCTGGCGGCATGGTGCATCCGGAGGCCTTCCGCGCCCGGATGGAAGAGGTGCATGACCAGATCATGGACAAGATGCGTGAGCAGGCCAAGGAAGCCGCTGCACGCATGGCGGACAAGATTGAGGATCAGTTGAACGTCGGCAGGTTCCCGCAGGCGTTCCAGGATTTCGTGTCCGACTTTGTCACCTACCCCACGGCAGTCATGCAGGGCCCGGTGGTCAGGCGGCGCAAGAAGGTGACCTGGGGCCCGAACTTCCAGCCGGTCATCATCAACGACTTCTCCCGCGACTTCGAGCGCGTCAGCCCCTACGACGCCTTCCCCTCGCCCAACGCCACCAACCCGCAGGACGGCTACTTCATCCGCCGTCACCGCCTCAGCCGTGCGGCGCTACAGGAACTGCGTGGCACCCCCGGCTACAACGATAAGGCCATCGACCAAGTCCTGGAACGCTTCGGTGACGCCGGCTTCCGCTCGTGGCTCATGGGCGACCAGGAGCGTGACCGCCTGGAGGGGAAGATGTACGCCCGCCTGTTCACCAGAGAGGTGATCGAGGCTATCGAGTTCTGGGGCTCGGTGTCTGGCAAGTCACTCCTCGACTGGGGCTTGAAGTCCACCAAGGAGCGCCCCATCGAGTGGAACCGCGAGTACGAGGTCACCGCTTGGCAGGTTGGGCCGATTGTCATCAAGGTGGCCATCAACCCGGATCCTCTCGGACGGCGCCCCTACGAGATCGCCCAGTGGAACGAGATCCCTGGCGCCTTCTGGGGCACCGCCCTGCCCGAGCAGATGCGCGACGTGCAGATCATGTGCAACGCCGCTGCCCGCGCTCTGGCCAACAACATGGGCATCGCCTCCGGCCCGCAGGCCGAGATCCAGGTCGACCGACTCCCGGACGGCGAGGACGTCACCTCGATGTTCCCCTGGAAGATCTGGCAGACGACCTCCGACCGCAGTGGCGGCGGTCAGCCAGCCGTCAGGTTCTTCCACCCGGAGATGAACGCCCAGCCGCTGATGATGGTGCATCAGTACTTCAACAAGCAGGCGGACGAAGTCACCGGCATCCCGGCGTACCTGTACTCGGGCACCACAGGCTCTGGTGCGGGCCGTACGGCCTCCGGCCTGTCGATGCTGATGGACAACGCGGCCAAGGGCATCAAGACGGCGATTGCCGCGCTCGACATGGTCGTGTCTGCGATGGTGGACCGGCTCTACATCCACAACATGATGTACGACCCGGACCCTGCCATCAAAGGCGACTTCAAGGTCCAGGCGCGTGGCGCTATGGGCATGGTCCTCAAGGAGCAGTTGCAGCAGCGCCGCGCTGAGTTCTTGCAGGCCACCGCCAACCCGGTGGACATGCAGATCCTCGGCATCAACGGGCGGGCGTACCTCCTGCGAGAGATCGCTGACTCGCTTCAAATGGACACCAGTCGTCTGGTGCCTTCTCCCGAGATGTTGCAGTTCAACCAAGAGAAGCAGCAGGCGTTCCAGATGGCCATGGCGCAGATGCCTGGGCAGGGGACTCCAGCCGCACCGCAGGCTCCTTCCAACGCGCCGATGGCAGATCCTGGCGCACTACCACCCCTGTGAGGTAACGATGGCCAAGGCATTTAGCGGTAAGCAGACCCCTGCTGAGGAACGCAAGGAAGCCTCGATGGTGCGCTCGGGCAAGGTCACTCCTTCCCAGTACGCGAGGCGCGAAAAGGCTGAGGGCGACAGCAAGTCGATGTCGACCTTGAGATCCACCGGCCAGAAGTTGGCCAGCGGAAAGATGACCGCGTCGCAGTACGCGGCCAAACGCTCACCTAAGAAAGGCTGACCATGAAGAAGATGTCTCCCAAGGCTCCGCCCAAGATGCCGGCGGGAATGCCCAAGGGCCGCATGCCCAAGTCGCCCAGCGGCGGCATGGTGATGATGGCCAACGGCGGATCTGTGAAGAAGATGTCGCAGATGGCCGGTAACGCCAAGTCTGGGTCGCCGACCTGTGGCCCAGGCAAGGCCAGCCGGTAGTTGCAGTGCTACTGCAATCCCCGGATAGAGTTACGTCGGCGCTGGCTTCTCTTGAAGGCAACGCTGAGTTTGAAGTGGTTGTGCAGTGGCTCAAGGACAACCTTGAGCAACTTCGCAGCGAGAGTGCTTACCTCAAGGACGAAACGTCAGTGAGGTGGGCGCAGGGCGGGATGCAAGTGCTGTCCGAATTCCTGGAGAAGTCCAGGTCGGCAAGACAAGTGCAGTTCGCCAGAAGGAAGTAGCCCATAGGGCAAACGCTTGCCAGTGGCGTTTCACTGGTCCCAAGAACACCGGAACACCAGAGGCGGATACCAAGAGGCCCGCTGAGTTGGGGTGAAGGCTCAAGGAGTTGGAATTGGAACTTCCACGCGCCGTCCTAGAGGCGGAAAGGAAAGCAGAAGAGGCACTTTCGAGACTGAAGTCGCCACCTCAGCCAGAAGCAGCACCGGCTCAAGAGCCAGCGCCAGCCGAGGCAACCGCTCCGCCCCCACCGGCCCCAGCGCCGGCCCCAGCGGAAGACGACAAGTGGGAACAGCGTTACCGGGTACTCCACGGCAAATACAACGCCGAGGTCCCCAGGCTCAACGCGGCGATGAAGGAACGTGAGTCCGAACTTGCGGCCCTGCGGGAAGAAGTTGAGGCACTGAAGAAGACCAAGGAGAGGCAGTCACTCGTCAAGCCTGAGGAAATTCAAGAGTTCGGAGAACCGCTGGTCGACCTGATCCGACGCGCTGCCCGAGAGGAAGTTGCGTCCAAGGATGCAGAGATCGCGGAGTTGAAGACCGAACTCAAGTCGATGAAGTCCACCACTGAACACTCGACCGAGGCCACGTTCTACGAGCGTCTGGCGCAGTCGGTTCCGGACTGGATGGCCATCAACGACGACCCTGAATTCCACACTTGGCTTGCCGAACACGACGACTTCACTGGCTTCCAGAGGCAGCAACTTCTGACTGACGCGGAGAAGCGCAAAGACGCAGTGCGCGTTGCGCGTTTCTTCGATGCGTTCAAGAGGACCAAGTCCAAGACCGAGGTTGCAGCGACGAGTTCATTGGAGTCTCAGTTGGCGCCAGTCAGCACTAGGACCGAATCTCCGCCCCCGTCCAAGAAGATCTGGACAAGGGCTGAGGTTGCCGAGTTCTACGCGAAGGACAGGCGCGGCGGATACACCCCAGAACAGTCTGCTGCGATTGATGCTGACATCCAAGCCGCCGTGCAAGAAGGCCGAGTGCGGTAAGGAACTCAACCTAAGGATCCATCATGTCTGTTGCAGTAACCTCCGGCTACTACGGTGCCGGCACCACCGACCAGTACGCTGCGTCGGGCACCGCGAAGTTCATCCCCGAGATTTGGTCGGGGAAACTCCAGGTCAAGTTCTACAAGTCCACTGTCCTCAGTGAGATCACGAACAACGACTGGGAAGGCGAGATCAAGGGTCAAGGCGACAAGATCCGCATCCGCTCGATTCCGACCATCACCATCAACAACTACACGAAGGGTCTGAACCTGACCAGTCAGGTCCCGACCAGCACCCCTCTGGAGTTGAACATCGACAAGGGCAAGTACTTTGCCGTCGTCCTGGACGACGTGGACAAGGTGCAGACCGACGTCGCTTTGATGGACATGTTCACCAACGACGCGGCTGAGCAGATGAAGATCGCCATCGACGGCGACGTCCTGTCTTCGGTTTTCGCAGACGCGGCCACCGGCAACAAGGGCGCCAACGCTGGTGTTCTGTCGACCGGCATCAACCTGGGCGTCACGGGCACTCCCCGTCAAGTCACCAACTCCACCGTCCTGGACGCCATCCTGGACATGGGGTTGTGCTTGGACGAGCAGAACGTGCCCGAGACTGGACGCTGGATTGTGATCCCCGCTTGGATGGCTTCGCTCATCAAGCGGTCGGACCTCAAGCAGGCGTACCTGACCGGCGACAGCGTCACCCCGTTGCGGAATGGCAAGTTGGGCATGATCGACCGTTTCACGGTCTATGTGTCCAACAACCTCGCCACCACGGTGGACGGCGCCAACACCGTGTGGAACACGATGGCCGGCACCCGCGACGCCATCTCGTTCGCCTCGCAGATCACCAACGTGGAAACCCTGCGGTCGCAGGCCACGTTCGGCAACATCATGCGTGGCCTGAACGTGTACGGCTACAAGGTGACCAAGCCTGAAGCCCTGGTACACGGCTACTTCCGCAAGTGATTGGCTGAAGCAGGAAAGGAGGGGGAGTCGGGCAACTGGCTCCCCTTTTTCACATGAAATACCTCAAGCAAAAAGGCTCTGGCCACGTCTATGTGTGGTCGGAGGCCCTCTCTCAGCGCGACGACATGGAGCCATACGAGCCCCCTGCGCCGCAAACCCCCGCAGAAAATGCGGAAGAGCCAAGCGCCGAGTCATCCGGACTCGAAGCGGCCCTCGAAAACTTCCGGCGCGATGTTTCCAAGCGGAAGCCCAAGGCAGGTGAAGCATGAAGGTCAATGACGTACTCAGCCGAGCCCGCATCCTGTTGAACGACCAGGATGGCACCCGTTGGCTTGACACCGAGTTGGTGAGTTGGCTGAACGATGCCCAGAAGTTGATTGCGATGACGCGGCCCGACGCCAGCGTCTCCAACTCGACGGTCACCCTGGTCGGCGGCACCAAGCAGGCGCTGCCCACGGGTGGGTTCCGGCTGCTGGACGTCATCCGCAACATCCTGACCAACGGTTCTGGCGGTCGCTCGATCCGCATCGTTGACCGCGAGGTCCTGGACTCCCAGGACCCGATGTGGCACGCCTCGACTCAGGCCGGGACCATCAAGCACTTCATCTACGACAACCGGGATCCCAAGACGTACTACGTCTACCCGGCTGCCGTGGCGGGCACCAAGATCGAGGTCATGTACTCGGTCTCCCCCACCGAGAT
>Ga0315904_10004681_pt1 | contig 19373 bp, 12 predicted proteins | sample LakEriMetagenome_6_FD_203529 | JGI IMG/M metagenome (GOLD analysis project Ga0315904, IMG submission 203529) | Freshwater fungal communities from buoy surface, Lake Erie, Ohio, United States - Buoy 12 MA120 | ecosystem: Environmental > Aquatic > Freshwater > Lake | place: USA: Lake Erie, Ohio...
ACACTGCGATCCCTGGTGAGGTCCGGCGGGCCTTGTGGTTCCGCAGCGAGCAAGCTGCCGGTCGAGAACAAGGTGAACAGGCAGGTGCGGATGTTGAGCGGAAGGGTTCGCATGGGAAAAAGTGCCGAGTGAGCAGTGATGGAAGAAGAATCAATACAGGTCTTCCTTGCGGAGGCCTTCGATGTAGCAGTTGAGGTGGCCGAAGACTTCGTCCTTCCAGTGGGGTTTCTGGGAGGAGGGGTAAACGAGTGTGGTGTAAACCGCGAGGGTGTTGGTGCCTTTTTTGAGCAAGGCGGACTCCTTCGGGCCCATCGGCCATTTCCGGTTGTCGGCAGGGTCCGCCCACCAACTGTAGCTCTCGATCTTCTTGCCGTTGAGATACACATCGAAGCCCTGAATGCAGACGGTGCGCAAGCGGTAGAGATCGTAGTCGGTGGCATCGAGTTCGAAGGTGGTGCGAGCGAGGAGGATTTCCCCATCGCCCCAAGGTGAGCGGTGCTCAAGGCTCTTGGGTGCGCGCGGATGGCCGCCCTTGCCGATGGGGGCCTTGCCGCTTTGCCAGGCACTCGCGTCGAACTCGGGCTTGAACCAGTTTTCCATGCCAGCGGGCAAGGTCACGTGGCGGTAGCGCCGCCCTTCGCGTTTGGGCAGGATGTCCTTTTCCACGGTCGGTTCAAACGAGAAGTAGTGCCAGGTCCGCTCCTGCTGCGACGGAGTGCCGAGGATCTTCCAACCGGCATCGGCGTCGCGGAACTGGATGATGCCCAGCAGCGCGTCGATGGCGCGGATGTCGTCGCCCTTGCCAGCCTTGAGCCGCTTGGAAATCTCGGGTCGATACTTTTCATCGAGTACGGTTTCGAGTTGGGTGCGCGCCTCGCCCTTGAGCTTGGCGTGGACCTTGAGCAGGCCGTCGAAGCCGCGTCCGCCGATGATCATTCCGAGCAGTTCGTCGTCGTCGAGTTCGTGCAGTCCGCGCTCGGCCTGCAGGGTGATGAGCTGCGGGGCGGTTTCCGGAGCCACGCGCACCGCCTCACAGATGGCATCGTTGAGGTTGTATTTGCCTTCGCGGGCGCGCGGGCCGTCGAGTACCTCGGTTTCGGTGACTGCCTTGCCGAATCCCATCGCCAGTTCCTTGCCGATAGCGCTCTTGGTGCCGAATTTTTTCAGTGCCTGGGCGAGCGCCTTATTCATCGACTGGCGCGGCATGGTGTGGCCTTCCTTCACCATCACTTCGACGAGCGTGGGCACCACCTTGGCATAGCGCGCGGGGTCACGCTCCAGGCCTTGCAGGGCGGTGAACGAGGCGTGGCGCAGCCACCAATCGGTGTGCTGGGTCCAGGGCATGATAGCGTTCACCTGTGCGTCGATCACTTCGACCGGCATCAGGCTGATGGCAAACAGGGCGCCTTCAATGACATAGATGGATTCCTTGGGATTGTTCAACATCGCGGTGATCGCCTCGATCATGCCGGGAGTGAAACGATCGGTGGCAAGGGTCTCCTTGCCTTGGGCGAAGAAATAGCGCCAGTCGTTGATGCCATCGAGCGCCGCACGGCGCAGTCGGGGATCGGGGTCGCGCAGGAGTTCTTCGATCGCCTTCAGCTCACCCTTGATGCGCAGCGCTTTCGCCGCTTGGGCGCGCACCTTGTAGCTGTGGTGGCGGACCAAGCGTTGCAACTGGTCGAGCGTAATGGAGTCGGGATCTTCCGCCACCTTGCCGCCGCTGTAGGCCGTGCCGATCAGTTGGAAGATGCGGTGCATGGGAAGCTCGGTGCCGTATTTCCCATATCTGGCGGCAGGCTCGATGCGGTGGAAAACGAGATCGGCCTCGTTGCCCCACAGGCGCTCGGGCAACTGGAATGGTTTGGCATGCGGCGAGCGGGACGCGCCCATGATGCGAAGGGCCTTGCGAGGCGCGGTGAAGATCATCGCGGCCGCGGCACCCGATCCGGGGTCGTTGAACTTCTCGCAACTGGCGAGGCCCATGGCACCGTCGTCGTAGCGCGATAGATCATACCACCAGGTGGTGTTGTCCATGACCTCGCGAAAACGTTCATGCTTTTTCCCGAACAGGTAGAACGAGGCGATCCCGCGCCAGATGCCGTCGCCACGGCCGTTGTCGGCATGGCCCATGATCATGTCGGGATAGGCATCGAGCGTGGCCATGCTCTGGTAGTCGCGGGCGGACTGATAGATGGAGATATCGCTCGAGGCACCCATCGCCACCTGCATCGCGGCGGCGATCATCGCGTCCTTGCCGTTGGAGCCACCTCCACCTTCGGCCCGGTGGTCGCCGTAGGGCACGCCACCGTGGCCGACGAAGCGCCAGAAGTAACGCAGGGCGTTGTTCAACGTGGTTTCATCGACTTTCACGCCGACTTCCTTGGACAGCAGGAGTGTGGTGAGCACCTGTGTGCTCGCCGGGTTCATTAACCCGCCGGCGACGTAGCCGGGGTTGATGTCCGAACCCCAGTGTTTCCAGGCGCTGTTGAAATTCTGCCGTTTCTTCGCGTCGTCACAGATCGCCTGCAGCAAAGGCAGAACATCCTTGTCACCGGTGCGGAGATAATACTCGGCGAAGAGGATGCCGTTGTAGCCGTTGTTCCACGTGTGGTCGCCGATGCTGTTAGGCTGGTCGATGAATTTCCTGATGTGCGCCTTCACCACCGGCAGATGGGCATCATCTCCGGTGGAAAGCAGGAACAAACAGGGCAAAGCCGTCGGGATGCCCATGTCTTTGGATTCGCTGACATGCTTGCTGTAAAATGCGGCGGCCTGATTGACGATTTTTTCGGACTTCGGGCAATCCACCGGCCAGTTCCTGCCCCATGAGCCGAGCACGGGAATCCGGATCGTGACCTGGCGACTTCCTGACTTCGACTGCAGGTCGAACACCAGTTTGCCATCCGATGCCTCGGCTTGGGTGATGGCCTTGCCTAACACCTCGTAGGGATTGAATCCCTTGAGTGGCTGGCCGTTGACTCCGAGGATCAGCTCGCCGGGCTTCACTTTCCCGTCGGCCGGACTGCCCGGCCGTGCGCCCTCTACGGTGACCTTGACGCCCACCTCGACGAAGGCGAGAATACCCGTCGGGCCGATGTGGCCCATTTCCTTGTGGTTTTGGGGCTTGGGCTGCAACGAATACACCTGCTCTCCGGTGTAGTAGGAGTCATCGGCCTGGGCATGGCATCCGACCAGGGCTACCAAGATGGCGATCAGGAGCTTGGAATGACTTTTCATTGCGGGTGGGGGAAAAGTGCCGAGTGGTCAGTGAGCGGTGGTTGGTGGGAAGAGGGGGGGGATGAATGCCGGTTGTGGATCTGTCTTACCCGAGGCTACGCTGCGACAGGTTTGGGATTAACGATTGGAAGAAAGATTCGCTCGGTTAACGGTCATGGCACCGGCCATTTGCGCCGGTTTCTCCCATCCTATCGAATCGGAAAGGCATGTCATGACCGCGGTTTTGCGTTTGCTCCTTGAATCCTCAGCCTTCCATTTTCCGTTCCCAGCGCGAGGACCATCGCGGCGGTGGGGTGGATGCGGGGGGACATGTAGTAGGCTTTTTCGGCGAGGTTGCGGCCGGGTTGGATGACGAAGGCGCCGTCGTGGGTGCGGGCCATGTTGATGAAGGCCTTGTTGTAATCGAGCACCGCGCGGGTAGCGGCGTCGTTGCCGGAGAGTTGGATGCCGAGCAGGGCCCAGCCCCAGGCGAGGGCGTTGTCGCCGTGGCCGTCGTTGAGGCGGGTCTTGGATGTCACCATGCCATTGGTGACGCGGCTGACGTAGTCGTCGGTGTCCGGCCGGCCGGCGACCTTGTGGACGATGATGTTGAGTCCCTGCCGGCCCACGGGCGTGTAGGCTCCGGTAGCGAAGCGGTAGCCCATGTAGCCGGATTCGTGGGTATGGGTGTGGATGCAGTCGTAGGCGAGGTCACGGTTGAAGTTATCAATTTTGATTCCGCAGTCCTCGGCGAGTTCCCATGAGAGCATGGCCATCAGGGTGGTGATGGTCATGGTGCCGTATCCGGCGCAGCGGGCGCCATGGCCGTTGCCGCCCCTGAGGAAGTTCTTGGCCTGAGGTTGGCCGCCGTGCATGGCGTCCTTGTAGAGCGAGGGATCGATGACTTGGGAAAGATAGAGGCGTTTGCAGTTTTCCCCGATGGTCGGGAGCACTCGCTTGTCGCCGGTCTGGAGATAATACTCGGCGAGGAAGATGGCTTGGTAGGACGGATACCATGTCCACTCCTTTTTGCCCGGCGGTTGGTTCCAAGTCATGGCGAGGGCCTCCGCCTCCTTGGTTTTGCCCTGCGCGAGCATGGCCAAACCGAGCAGGCCTTTTTCGTGGACGATCCCGCAGCGCTCGTCCGGGCGCTGGAGCAGATAGTCGATCGCGCGGGCGGCGAGTTTTTCCGACTTCTCGCATTTCTTCGGAAAGGTGTCGCTGAAACGGCCGATGGCCTGGAGCTTGATGTCCACCTTGGCAGGTTTGCCGCCGCGGATCAGATCCAGGGTAAGCGTGCCATCCTTGCCCTCGCTATCCTCGATGGCACTGCCCATATCCATGATGGGGCCTTCAAGCCCGGCGCCGGGTTCCATGCCATAGAACTTGCCGAAGGTGTGCTTCGACAACGACTTGCCGTTGGCACAGGTGATTTCATCGTCGATCCGGAGCTGTCCATCGGCGGGTGATTCGGGGAAGATGTGTTTCACCACAAAGGAGGATTCCCTTAGGATGGCGCGGGCACCGGTGGGGCCGAGGTTGACGAGGAATCCCGGCACCTCCTTGTCCGGGCCGATATTGGTCGGCTTGTCCCACTGGCCGAGGTTTTCGGGATCCGGGATGGCAAAGAGGATACCAGGGGCCGCGAGGAACACGGCCGATGTGAGGAGTGCGGCGAGTGGGAGTGAGGGCATGGCGGGTGAGAAGTGAGAAAGGAGAGATTGCCGAATGACGATTGATCGCTTTGAATTCTTGAGCGGGAAGGAAAGCCGTTCCCTCAGGTCGATATCAACCACCGGAGTTTAATCCATCTTTCATCAAAGCGATCCTTTCGGCGGATAAACTAAGCGCCGCATGACAAAGGTGAAGAAGATTCGCGTGGTGCGACCTTTGCGGACATCGCTCATGCCTGCCGGGCCCGTTTAACAAAGGGCCGCACGGGTCACTCGTTTCAGGATCTGTGTTGCCCGGACTCCTCACTCGTCACTCCCGTCGGGAGTGGGCGTATCGATCCAATGGTTGAGAAACCCATCCCATTCCCGCGCCCATGATTTCTCATCGCCGGAAACACTTGCGATCCAAGCGCGGTGGAACGCCGAGCCCGCGAGCGGAAGCTTTCGGCTCGCTGGCGTGCGGGCTGCTAGCAGTGGATCGTTTCCGGGCGGTGTCTGCCTTTGCAGACGGTCCACAAGATCCGCGAAGCGTTCCTGAAGAAACTGCGGTTTGCCCTCTTCTCTCGGACGATGCAGCGAGCGCGGCGTTCCGAACTCGATGACCGGTTTGTCGTCGGTGTTGAGCGGGTAGCGCGCGAAGAGGTCGGCTGCCAGGCTCAGGTTGCCGCCATAAAACAGCAGCACCGTTTGTTCGTTGATCGGCAGCATCAGGTGATGCATGTCGCGATGACCGGCTCCCGCCACCGCGTCGCGTTTGTCCCGCTCGGCATCCAGCGCGCAGGCAGGCAGGGGAGCATGGTCGGCATGGCCGACCATGGCCGCGATTTCGGCTCCGGGCTGGAAATTTCCGCGCCAGAGGCTGACCTGCGGGAACACCGAAATCATCGTGCGGGCGATGATGCCGAACTCGCGCTCCGTAATCTGATAGAGCGGCAGCCACTGGACGAAGACGCCGCCCGACTTGAGTCGGGCGCGGGCGTTTTGGAAATGCTCGCGACTGTAAAGATTTCCCGTGCCCCTGCGGTAGGGTAGAAACAAATCGGCGTTGATCATCGCGTACTGTTCGCCGGCGGCCATCAGGTGATTACGGCCGTCCTCGACAAGAACCCGCGCCCGAGAGTCCTGGTAAAGCCCGTTGGTCATGTCCGCTTCACCCGTGCCACCGGCGAAATACTTCTTCGACGCGGCAACGACACTCGGCGACAACTCGCAGGCCACGACGTTCTGTACGTTCGGAAAGGAATTCCGATCCAAAGCCTCACCGGCGGTGATGCCGGTTCCCATGCCGAGGAAAAACACGCTGTCGGTCTCCGGAAACGCCAGCAAGGGAATCCTCGCCTGATAGATCTGCGGACCGATCGCCGCAGTTGATCCGAGGCTGTAGTTCGAGTTGATTTTGATGGCCACATGGTCCTGCAAATCCCTGACCACCGTGACGCTGCAATCGCTTGCCTCCCATTTTTCCAACAACGTTTCCTTGTTGCCCATCTGGTCTTTCGTCCACGAGTCCGGAAGTCTCGACGGGCTGAAAACGGTGAACACAAGCAGCAGAATGACAATCGTCACGGCCTTGAACGCACGGCTGATGTCGGTACTGGCGGATGGGATGAAAAACGCCACGACCAGATAAGCCGCGCCAATCCACTGGATCGAACGCCACAGCCCCAGCCATTCCAGAAGAAGGAATCCCGCCGCCAGCGAACCGAAGATCGCGCCCACCGTGTTGATGGCGGATAGAACGCCGATGCTGTTGCCGGGTTCGGTCGCGAATGGTTCCTCGCCTTTCATCAGGAAAGGGAAAACGGCACCCAACAAAAGACACGCCGGACCGATGGCCGCGAATGAAGTGATGAAGAGTCGGAAGACATAAGCCGCAAAGCTCCGGTCGGTGGGCAGCATGTCCAGGCCGCGCGTAAGCCCGGAGAAAACAAAGGGCGTCAGGCACAGAATCGCTCCTCCAAGCACCATGAACACGATAATCGTCTGCGGCGCGGGTGATTTCCCCCGTGCCAAACGCGAGGCGAGCCATGCGCCGCATGCCAGACACACCAACACGACAATCAGGATCGCGGAAAAGCTGTAGACCGAGTTTTCGTGGACCTGCGCCAGCATGCGCGTCCAGATCACTTCCAGCGCGAGCAGATTGAATCCGGAAACAAAAGCCAGCAAACGGACGGCCCGTCGGGATATGACTTCTTCCCCGTAGCTGGGACGATCCGTCCCAGTCCGTCGCGGGGACAATCTGTCCCCAGATTCACATCCCGACAATCGAAACGCCAACGCCCCCGCCAGCAACGAGGCCAGCATCGCCACAACGCAAGTCATGCGAATGCCCAGCATCGAGATGAAGAAGAAAGCGGCCGCAAACGCGCCGGCTGCCGCGCCGATCGTATTCACCGCATACAAGCGCGCCGTCGTCGTCCCGAATGCGGACGTTTGGCGGATGATCGCCTGTCCGACGACCGGCAGCGTGCCACCCATCAACAGCGCCGGTGGAAACACCATCAGCCATGTCCACAACAGCTTGAATACCATTAGCGCGGCTCCCGTGCCATGGCGTTGGTAAATCATCGGATAGAAACGACCGATGACGCCGGGCGCGATGAAAATCGCCACGCCGCACGCGGCAATTCCGAGTTCCAGCCATGCATAGGTGCGCCATGGATTCGCGAGTTGCCTGCATCGCTGGCCCCAGAACCAGCCACCGGCGGCGAGGCCTCCGAAAAACACCGCCAGCGTGAGCGCCGCCGCATGCGAGGTGTTGCCAAACAGCAAACCCAACTGCCGCATCCACAGGATCTGATAGACGAGACAGGCGAAACCGGAGAGCCCCACCATCGGCCACAGCATCCAACCACTCCGCGACGGCCGCTCCACGGCATTTCGCGTGGTGGTTTCCGATCTTCGGGAAGTGCTCCTGCGGCTCATGCTGCGGCGAGTATCGGCAAGGCGGCCTCCCAGACCAGCATTTCGCGGCGATCGCCAGAAATTGACCGGCAAATGTCCATCGACACCCATCCGCCTGCCTGCTACGCATGCGCCATGCTCTTCAGGTTGAAATCCCGTATTCCGGCATGGCCGCTACTTGCCGTATTCCTCGTTCCGGCGCTGCTGCTGGCCGTGCTTACCGTCGAGGCGCGGACATGGACCGATACCAAGGGTCGCACCATCGAAGCGGAAATCGTCCGGGTCGAGAGCGGTGTGGCCGTCGTCAGGAAGGACGGCAAGGAAACCCGTCTGCCGCTGGAAATCCTGAGCGCGCAGGACAAGCAGTTCGTCGCCAAGTGGAGCGAGGAGCAAAAAGCCCCGAAAAAGCCCGCTGCGCCCGCTGCACCTGCGGCTCCCGTGAAAAAGGAAGCTCCCGCTCCCGCCGGTGGTGAAGCCCCCTACTACACCGCCGAAACCACTCCGATCTTCAATCCATTCCCCGAAAACACCGGCCGTGGTGGCAGCCGGCCATGGCTTGTTAGAAACCTCGGGCCGGTGGGCATCGGCATCAACCTGATCCGCCCGGGCATGACCATGCAGATCAGCAATGTGGAGCCGGGCTCTCCGGCCGAAGCCACAGGCAAGCTGCAAAAGGGCCAGATCATCGAAAGCATCAACGGCAAGGTCCTCGAAAAGATCGACCCGCGCATCATCCTGGGCGACATCGTCACCGAAGCCGAGGCCAAGGACGGAAAAGTCGTTCTGAAAATCAAAGATCTCGGTGATGTCACGGTGACCATTCCGGTGATGGGCTCCTACAGCCCCACATGGCCGGTGGACTGCCGGAAGTCCGACAAGATTGTTAGAAACCTGGCGGATCTCATCGCGAAACAGGACCAACCCAAATGGGGATCGGTCATTTTCCTCCTCTCCACCGGCGAGGAGAAGGACCTCGAGGTGGTGAAACGCTGGATGAAGGACCTCAAGACCATCGGCGCGATGAACTGGGAGAAAGGCTACAAGGGCTGGGGCCTCTGCGAATACTACCTGCGCACCGGCGATCAGACCATGCTGCCCGTCATCAAACAGATGACCGAGGAACTGCGTGTGAACATGTACAGCGGCGGATGGAGCGGGCGCGGGGCACCGGCGGCGTTCACCTACTCCGTCGGCACCGGGCAAGTCCATGCCTCGGGCGTCAACTGCATGACCTTCCTCATCATGGCCAAACTGTGCGGCGTCGAGGTGGATGATTACATGTTCAGGGAGGCATGGTCACAGTTCTACCGCTTCGCCGGGCACGGCAACGTCGCCTAAGGCAACACCCTGCCCGAGGGTGGATTCCGCGACAACGGCAAGACCAGCGGACTCGCCATGGGACTGACCGCCGCCGCGATGGTCGATCCGGCCGGCGAGGAGTCGGTTTATGCCAAGGCCCGCGACAACTCGGCGATGAAAGCCTTCTACGCCACCAACTGGTTCCACGCCGCGCACACCGGCGGCGGCATGGGCGAGATCTGGCACCACGCCGCCGTCAGCAAGATGCGGGAGAAGCGACCCGTGCCCTACCGTTCGTATCTCGACACCCGCCGCTGGGTGATGGACCTCTCGCGCCGTTTCGACGGTGGCATCGGCATCGCCGGCATGGACGACCGCTACGACCGCTCGGCCACCGAGGACAACATGGACTGGGGCACCTTCTTCGCGCTGACCTACACCTATCCCCGCAAGCAGCTTCAACTCTTCGGCGCGCCGCGCAGCCAGTGGGCGAAAAACATGCCTATCCCGCGGCCATGGGGCAACGAAGCCGACGACATGTTCCACTCCATCGAACCCATCGCCGGCGGACCGCTGACGCCCGAGGACCTTCTCAACGAAAAGGTCGAAACGGATGCCTCGGCCGCCGTCATCGCGAGGTTGGGCGATCCAAACCTCACGGATGAAACCCTGATGAAATACATCCATCATCCGGAGTATGACCTGCGCAGCATCGCGATGGACCAGGTCGTGAAACGCGGCAAGGTGGAACTGGTGGTTCCGCTTCTCAAATCCGAGGATCCGCGGTTGCGCCAAGCTGGTCTCCTCACCCTCACCGGCATGTTCAAGGGCAGCCCGTTCCCGGCCGACAAGGTGACGCCCGAAATGTTCGACCTTGCGGGCAGGATGGTCGATAACCCCGCGGAGTCATGGTGGGTCGCCTACCATGCCATCCAGGTTCTGGGACGCGCCGATCCGGAGATGATCGCCAAGCACCGCGACCGTCTGCTCCAGTTCCTCGATTGCAAATGCACCTGGCTGCAGACCGCCGCGGTGGTCACCCTCGCGAAGATCGCCACTCTTCCCGACCACTACAAGACCGTGCTGCCGAAGCTCATCGACAAGTCATCCACCCTGCGGGTGGACTCGGCGTCCTATCAGACTTCGAAGGCCATCGCCGATGCAGTCAAGGCGGCCAGCCCGGAGGTGAAGTCATTGGCATCCGAGGTGACGAAGAAGATCTACGGTGGCATGCCCTCCGTGCTCAAGGAACCGAACACCGGCGCCATCATGAACAACGGCGCGAAAACCGTGCGCTCGCGCATCGGGACCATTCTGCAGCAAGTGCCGGGCGGCGAGGACTTCGTGCGGCAACTGCCAAAGACCACGCTGGCCTCGTATATCAGCGGCAAGGAATCCGACATGTATGCCTACAGCGGCAAGTTCACCCCGAACCGCGACTTGATAGGCACCTGGGCCTGGGCCGTCTGGCCCGCGCCCAACAAACCGGAGGACATCGACAAATGCATCGCCACCTATCTCAAGGGCAAGAAGGGCAAGGATCCCACCAAGGTGGAAGGCTCCAAGGACACGCTCCAGCTGCTCGACGATGGCAAGGTTGCCAAATCGAAATTCTACGGCGGCTACTTCTGGTCCGGCGACATGCTGATCGGTGTCAACGACGACCAGGCGCTCAAGATGGAGGTCCGGACGGTCGATGGCGTGGATTTCCTCGTCGTCGAGCGCGGCGGATTCAACGCCGTTCCCCAGACCGAGGAGGAAGCCACCGCAGCCGTGCCCAAGGACTGGCACTGCGGCTATCATGTGTATGTGAGGCAGTGACCCGGACCGGCATCATAGCTCCACTTTGATCGCCGCGCTGGCCTTGCGGGCTTTCTCGCGGGCCTTTTCGACATCGGTGTCGCGGGCGAGCGCCACGCCCATGCGGCGTTTGCCGGCGACGTTGGGTTTGCCGAAGAGGCGGATCTGGGTATCAGGCTCGGCGAGGGCGTTTTCCAGGCCGCCGTAGCGGATGGATTGCGATTCGCCCTCGACGAGCAGCACCGCCGAGGCCGATGGGCCTAACAGACGGATCGCCGGGATGGGCAGGCCGAGGATGGCGCGGGCGTGCAACGCGAACTGCGAAAGGTCCTGCGAGATCATCGTCACCATGCCGGTGTCGTGGGGACGTGGCGAGACTTCGGAGAAAATGATCTCATCGCCCTTCACGAACAACTCCACTCCGAAGATCCCGCGCCCGCCGAGCGCCTCGGTGATGGCGCGCGCATAGGCCATCGCCCTTTCACGCGCGAGTTCACTCATCGGCTGCGGCTGCCAGCTTTCGCGGTAGTCGCCATCCACCTGGATGTGTCCGATGGGTTCGCAAAACGAGGTGCCGCCCCCATGGCGCACGGTGAGCTGGGTGATTTCGTAGTCGAACTGGACGAAACCCTCGACGATGACCTTCCCCTTCCCTGCCCGGCCGCCTTTCTGGGCGTAGTCCCACGCCGCCTGGATGTCCTCGGGACGTTTCACCGTGCTCTGGCCCTTGCCGGAGGAACTCATGATCGGTTTCACCACGCAGGGCAGGCCGATTTCCGAAACGGCGGCATGATATTCGTCTTCAGTCGCGGCAAAACGATAGGGCGAGGTTTTCAGTCCGAGTTCCTCGGCGGCGAGTCGCCGGATGCCCTCGCGGTTCATCGTGAGTTGCGCCGCCCGCGCCGTGGGGATCACGGTGGCGAGTCCCTCCGTTTCGATCGCCGCGAGGGTATCGGTGGCGATCGCCTCCACCTCGGGCACGATCAGATGCGGACGCTCCGTTTCGATCACCGCGCGCAGCGCCGCTCCGTCGAGCATCGAGATGACATGGGAGCGGTCCGCCACCTGCATGGCCGGGGCGTTTTGATAACTGTCCACGGCGATGACCTCGACGCCGTAGCGTTGCAGTTCGATGACGACCTCCTTGCCGAGTTCGCCCGAACCGCAGAGCATCACGCGCGTCGCGCCGTCAGTGAATGGGGTGCCGATGCTTGCCATGGGAAAAGCGTAAGGACCCGGGATGGAGGATGGGAAGCCCGATGAGCCTACGGCGTGCCGAATTCCGCGCGGAAAAACCGCCTCGCCCCGTCGCGGGGAGCTTCAAGGACTTTCGTTCCGCCGTCCGCCGCGGGAAAAACCGGCGAATTACCGGGAACATCCCACGGCTTCCAGTCCAGCAGATCGCCGCTGGCTTCAATGATCACCGAGCGGTTGGAAAAGACAGGCACTTCGAGTCGCACGTTTGCGCCGGCGGCTCCACCGATGGAGAGCAGCGGGGCCGTATCCGGAAGCTTGGGATTCGAGCGGACGAGATACTCCATCCGGTTGGTCCGCCCGTCGCCGTCCCAATCGGAATCCGGGGCGGCCTCGGGAGGATTGCCCGGTCCGAAGTGCCCGAGCTGCCACTCGGCGAAGCTTTGCCATGCGGGCAGTTCATCCGCGATCCATGCTTCTAACAACTCCACGCCGGTGGTGTCCGTCTCGCGGTTGCCGATGGGTGGCATGCGGTTCAATCCGCCCTCGCCGCGCATCCGTGTCAGGGCCATGGAATGGAGGATGTCGCCGGGTGCGATGAAACGGTTTGCGGAATCGCCGTTCGGGTTGTTCAACAGGCCGCGCACGATGCCGGTGTCTTCCGTGCTGACATGGGCCCGGAGATCGAAACTGTTGCCACCACCGCCGCCAGGCTGGTGACATGAGGCGCAGTTGACCGCCAGATAGGATCGCGCGCGGCTTTCGAGCGACTGCGAGGCGTCATCCGCCGCGCGAAACCGGGGCAGCGGGTCAAGTGGCGGAAGCGCGTTGGCAAAGTATCCGGCGTGGGCGAGGGCGGCGAGTTGGTTTTGCGCCGCTCCGCCGAATCCGCCGTCGCGGTGGAGTTGCCGGGTATTGAAACTCAAGGCATATCCGGAGGCGGGGTTGTGGCAGGTCATGCACTCGCCGCGCGAGGGAAAACGCCATGACCGCTGCGGAGTTATCATTTCATCCAGACCGGCGGCGGCCACGAGATCGGCATCCGTTTGGTCGGCCCGCCAACGATAGGTCACGCCATAGGCACCGGCCGCGTTCTTCACGAGGAAGCGTGTCTCAAGGCGGCGCGCGCTCGCGGCGTTTCCGGGTTCCGTCTCGATGTCGAAGTGTTTGATCCACACCTGACCGTTGGGAAACTGCCAGTTCGCATCCTTCGACCACTGCATGGTGGCCGACGTGTCCGGAATGCCGAACCAGCGGCGTTTGGCCGCGCCATCGCTCCAGAACGGGAGATTCACCTCGTAGGGAACGATGCCCGGCTGGGGAACGAGTGTGGCCAGATTCGAGAAGGCTCCCGTCTGCGAAAGCAAGGCGGGCAATGGTGTCCCGCCACCGGTCGAGCGCACGATGCGTTTGATGACACCCGTGCCGATCATGCAGTAGAGCACGTCACCGTTGCGCGGATCGGTGCCGAAGGCGACGATGTTGTTGCCCGTTTCCTGAAAGAGCATCTGGGATGTCCATCCGTTTGGGTTTTCCTGCAAGGCCCAGACCCGGCCGCTGCCGTAGTCGGCAAACAGATATCTCCCGGCAAGCTCGGCAAGCCGCGCCCCGCGCGAGACCACTCCGCCGGTGATGCTGACGCCCAGGGAACGCGCATAGTCATGGATGGGAGGCGTCGGATTGAAACCCGACGGCGGAGTCGAGCCGCCGGGGCCGAAGTTGAAATTGGTGTTCCCCTCGCGGTAGCTCCATCCGTAATCGCGGCCTGCGGTCATGATGTTGACCTCCTCGCGGCTGCCCTGGCCGACGTCCGCCAGAAACAGGCGGCCGGTGGACGCGTCGAAGCTCATGCGCCAAGGATTGCGCAAGCCGCAGGCCCAGAACTCGGTCCGCAGTCGCGCCGTGTTGATCGCGAGCCCCTGATGGGTCGTCGCGCCGATGAACGGGTTGTCCGCCGGAATGCGATAGGTGCCGGCATGCACGGCGGACGCGATGTGGGGAACCGGAGTCGTGGCGGCATGGGTATTCACATGGGTGTTGGGCGCGAGGGAGCCGGGCAGTTGATTGACATCAATGCGCAGCACCGCCGAGAAGAAGTCCTTATCGATGAAGCGTGCGTTGTTGTATTCATCGTTGCCGCCGCCTTCATCGCCGGTGGAGATGTAAAGATATCCGTCCGCTCCGAAGTGCATGTCTCCGCCATTGTGGTTTCCCGCCTCGTCGCGCTGTGAGATCATCGGCACCTCGGAAGCGGGATTCGCCGTGGTGGCCTGGAGATAGGCGCCGGGCGTGCCGTTGGCCTGGAATCGCGAGACCCGCTGATAGAGTTGGGCATCGGTGTTGGTCGCGGAGGTGATGGTGGTGCTGTAGAAGACGTAAAACCAGCCGTTCTGGTTGTAGTTCGGGTGGAAGGCCATGGACAGGATGCCGTTTTCCGAAGTCGTGGCCAGCCGCCGCCGCGGGTTGTTGGTGGCATTGAGGTGGGTCGCCAGATTGAGGAAAGTCGTCCGGGTGTTCTGGCTGAGATCCACCCGCTCGATGCCGTTGTTGCGCTGAACGACGAACAGGTGGCTGCTTTGACCCGGGGCGTTGCGGATGCAGATGGGCAGCGAGAACGTGAGCGCTCCAAACGCGTTTTCGGTCGCATATCCCGTGGCCTCGGCGGGTGGTTCCGAAGGCAGGGCCAGCGTGGTGTTTGGCACACGGGCCCACTGCGCGAGGGCGCAGAGCGGCAACATCAGAACAAGGCATGGAATCCGGAAAGGTCGCATGATCCAGCCGGGAACGATGCACGGAGATCCTTCTCCCGCAACTTGGAAAACGCGTGCGGCCGGCCGCTCAGCGGGTGATGCCGCGTTCGGATCGCTCGATGAAATGGATCAGGTGCGCCACGTGCGGGGTGTCGGCGGCGTGGGTTGCCTTGAGCGAGCTGATCGAGTTGGCCAGGTTGTTATCCTTTTTGAGGAATAGTTTCTTGTAGGCGGCCTTGAGCGCCTTGATGTCCTCCTCACAGAAGCCGCGGCGCTGCAGGCCCACCATGTTCAGCCCGCGGGTGGAGGCCGGGTTGCCATCGACGATCATGAACGGCGGCACGTCCTGCACGACCTTGGAGACCCCGCCGATGATCGAGTGACGCCCGATGCGGCAGAACTGGTGCACGGCGGCCATGCCGGAAACGATGGCGTGGTCCTCGATGATGATGTGGCCGGCAATGCCCACCGAGTTGGAAAGGATGATGTGATCGCCAAGCTGGCAATCGTGGGCGACGTGCGAATAGCAGAGCAGCAGGTTGTGCGAGCCAATGCGGGTGGGCAGGTTCGCGTGGGTGCCGCGGTGGACGGTGGTGTTTTCCCGGAACACGTTGTGGTCGCCAACCTCGAGATAGGTGGGTTCACCCTGGTATTTAAGATCCTGGGTCTTGCCGCCGATGGCCGCGAAGGGGAAAAACTCGTTGCCGCGCCCGAATTTCGAGTGTCCCTCCAGCACGACGTGCGAGTGCAGCACGCAGTCGTCGCCAAGCTCCACATTCGCCCCCACCACGCAGTAGGGACCGATGCGCACGTTGTTTCCGAGCTTCGCCAATGGCGAGACAATGGCAGTGGGATGAATCACACCGCAAATGTCCGCAGGCCCGGACTCCGTGACGAGTCTGAAATTCGGTGATTTCCGTCCGGGATCAACGCGATGCCAGCTTGGTGTCAGGGCTTTCCCGGAAATCGCCTTGGCGAAAGGCGCGGCGGATGGTCGAATGCACGGCATGAAACCACTGCTGCCGATCCTGTTTCTCGCCGCCGCCCCGCTGATTGCCGCGGAGGCGGATGATCTGCTGGCCAAGGCGACTGCCGGGGATGCCGCCGCGCAACTCGCCCTCGGCCAGGCACATGTTTCCGGAAAGGGCGCGACGAAGGACCCCAAGGCGGCCATCGAATGGCTCACCAAGGCTGCGGACCAACGCAACCTCGAAGCCCAACTGGCACTCGGGAAACTCTATCTCGGCGGCTCGGGCGTGCCGAAAAACGGCATCGAATCCGCCAAGTGGTACCGCCTCGCCGCCGATCAGGGCAGCACCACCGCGCAAATCCAGCTCGCCCGCATGCACCTCGCCGGCACCGGGGTTTCCAAGGACGAGGTGGAAGCCTGCAAGTGGGCCAAGATCGCTTTCGTCAAGGGCGACAAACAGGCGAAGGGCCTGCTCGAACATCTCTATCAGAAACTCGACGGCCAGCAGGTCGCCAAGGCCGAGGCGCTCGCCCGCGAAATCCTCGACCGCAAACCCGCCGGCACCGAAGGTGTGCCACTCGTCGCCCCGCCGCTGGAGCCGGAGAAGCCGGAGAAACCGTGAGTCGCACGCACAAAAAAGCGGACGGGGCATCGCCGCCGTCCGCTTGGTGAATGATCGCAACCGTGTCGCTCAGAGCGGAGTCGTGGACACACGGACCTTGGTGCCTTTGCCGAAGCGGAAGCTGCCGGGGATGGTTCCGGCCGGGCTGGCGAGTTTCATGTTCTTGACGGTGAACTTCACTTCGCCAGTGGCGCTGATGTCGATCCTGATCGTCAGGCTTGCGGTGACTTTGCCCACCTTGGGAACGTTGCGGGAGCCCTTGATGGTCTTGTTGAGCACCGTGGCGGGAAGGGTGCCGGAGGGATTGCTCAGGCTACCCTTGAGGATCGAGGAACTGCCGGGTTTCACCGACTCAAGCAAATCCGAGAGCTTGGTGCCGTTAGGGATCACGCCGGCGAGGTTCCCCTTGCCGGAGATCCGTCCGTCGACGGTGTAGTAGTAGGTCGAAGCCGGATTGATGTTCCAAGGGGCGCTGGTCTTGGAGATCGACTTGCCGTTTCCGAACTCGGAGCCGGCGAGGCCGATGAGGACCTTGTTGGAGGTGCCCTGGGCCTGGACGGCTTGGGGGGTGGCGGCGGCGACGAGGGCGATGCCCGCGGCAAGACCGCGAAGCCATTGGGTGGCGGATGTAAGGTTCATGGTCGGAGTGGTTTGGTTGCAGTCGGATTGCGTCATGCAATCCCAAGGCCAAACCATGGTCCGAGCCGGCTGGCAGGTCAACCCGGCAGTTTCCACCGGTGCTTTGCTTCAGTCCGCCTTGGGCCCGTTGAACGGCACCATCGCCACCGGTCCGGTCGTGGGATCCTCCGCAGCAGCATCACCGGCCTCCACCCTGCGGATGATGAGCAGGTAGGAAAACGTCCCGATGAAATACAGCACGGCGGTCGCGAGAAACACCTGCCAGTAAGGCAGATGGTGCGAGCGGAGCAGTTCGAAGGTGCGGGCCGCGAGCCACCACGCGCCGCTCCAGATCGCGCCGTTGCAGGCGCTGACGAGTTCGCGGTTGCGCTCGCCGACGTAGCGCATCGTCAGGTCACTGGTGACCGGTCCCGCCATGCTCATCAGCGGCTGGCGCAGCACGAAGCAACCCAGCGCGAAGGGCAGCGCCCAGGCGGCGGATTTCCACAGCTCCGTCAGACCCATCGCGATCAGCAGGAACACGGCGGCGGTTTGCACGCCGAGGATCGCGCCGCGCCAGCCGAGGCGGCGTTTGATCTCGGGAACCACCAGCCCGGCCAGCAGCACCAGCACGTTGCTCGCGGTGCCATACGCGGAGTAACTGGCGGAGCCGAGGTGATGGACATGGCTGAAGAACAGGTTGAGGAACTGGATGCTCAGGCCCGCGCCGGTGGCGATGCACAGCGTGGGCACCAGCGCGCGCGCCAGCAGCGGCCAATCCTCGCGGTGGATGTGCAGCCAGTGTTTCACCTCGCCGCGCTCCGGCACCGGGTCCGGCAAGAGCCAGTGGAAGACCGGTGCGGTGCAGGCCGCCAAGGTGAGAACCAACAGGGTGGCATGCTCGTCGAAGACAATGCGCACCGGACCCAGCGACACCGAGCCGATGCCCTGCATCACCCAGGAAAGCAGGCCGCCGCAAATGCTCGCCGCCGCCCAGGTCGCGAAGAGCAGGCTCAGGGATTCGCTGGTGGCGTCCTTCGGTGAAAGCCGCAACGCCATCGGCAGGCCGGCGACGTTGAGCAGCAGTCCGGAAAATCCCATCGCCAGGAAACACCACCAGGCCGCATCCATCATCCCGAGCCGCACGGTTTCCAGCGAGGCGAGCGCGGCCAGCGGAAACAGGATCGAGCCGATCAGCATCGGCATCCGCAGCGGCCGGCCACGCAGCCACAGCCCGGCGGGCAGCGCGAGGAAGAAGGTCGCGACGAACCGTTGCGAGGAAAGCGCGGCGATTTCCGGATCATCGAGACCTTTCTGCTTGAGGAACAGGTTGAGCAACAGGAACTGCGCCGCCGTGATCAGGCTGATGAGAAACTGCCCGGCGGCAAACAGATAGACACGCCTGGGCAACAGACGGTATCTCTCCAGCCAATCGGGCATGCGCGACATCCGCGCGCATCCTGAATCCGCCGCCCGCGTGCGCAATCAGGAATCGTGGCCGGAACTGCCAGTCCCCGCCCTCAGCGCGCCCCGGCCTTGGGCACATCCACCAGCAGCGGCGAGTCGGCGAGATCGGAGGGAGCCACCACCTTCTCATCCATCGGCACGCGGTGCATGCCGCCGAAGCGTTGTTCGATGATCCTGCGGACGGACGGCTGATCGAGATCGTAATCGCGGAAACGCTTCGGCGCGCACAGTTCCACGCCCGCTTTCTGATAGATCTTCCACACCAGTTCGGAGCAGTAGAGTTTGGCGTCATCCCAGCCGAAGCGGAGGTCGTAGTCGCGGCCCACCTGGGCGGTCGCCCACTCGCGGGCCTTGCGATAGAACTCCGGTTTCACCGGGGTCTTCAGGCGCTTCGCGATGAAATGCTCCTTCCTGCCGTTGGCCATGAATGCCGCGAGCGTGGAAACCCGCACCGGTTGCACCGCCTCCAACACCATCAGCTTGCCATCGCGCTCGAACACCACCCCGCAATGGGTGTAAGGCGAGCGGGTGGCGGCGATGATCGCCTCGCCCTGGCCGCGCTCGCAACTGGTGAACAGGATGTCACCCTCGCGCAGCGCCGGAATCTCTCCGCCAGCAACGGCCGCCAGCATCTGGAGAACGATCAACCACGAGGCAATCCGGCGTTTCATTCCGCGACCATCCACCATCACAACGGAGGAATCAAGAAAGCGTTCGCCCGCAGGTGTAATCCCGAAAACCGAAGTTGGAAAAGGCATCGTTTGGCGTGGGGCCATGTGGCAGAAGGGTTGTGTCTAAAAACCACCACCCATGTCCCATCACCAAACGATGCAGAGTGTTTGTAGTCCCGTTTT
>Ga0315904_10004683_pt1 | contig 19366 bp, 19 predicted proteins | sample LakEriMetagenome_6_FD_203529 | JGI IMG/M metagenome (GOLD analysis project Ga0315904, IMG submission 203529) | Freshwater fungal communities from buoy surface, Lake Erie, Ohio, United States - Buoy 12 MA120 | ecosystem: Environmental > Aquatic > Freshwater > Lake | place: USA: Lake Erie, Ohio...
CCATCCGAGTAGGGGCCAGCGAAAGTCTTTTTCAGCAAGGAAAACCATGTACGCAAGAAGCGGAGTGGCCGCCCATACCCAACCTACGAGGCCAATGATGAGCAATGTGATGTGAGGCCAATTGTCTGACATGTTCTCCTGTATATTCGCAGATAAAGACGCTAATCTATGACAGGTAAATTGAAATTCGGATTCATACTCGTATGCGGGATACTCGTAATGACGGCTTGTGCAACAAACAAAAAACGTCGTTGTAATTCATGTCCGAAGTGGGAAGACCGCATAGAGTGGACTTCACAAAAGGCGCAACATGAAGAACAGCACGAATCTGGAAGCCGCCCTTAAGTCGTTTTTACCGGAAGAAGCGCTTACTCTCGCCTGCGACAAACTGCGCGAGTATCCGCATCACCTGGTTATCACGGAGCCACGCTCTACTAAGCTGGGAGACTTCACCGCCGATCCTCGCGGAGGTCGTCATGTTCTTACTGTGAATGGTAATCTGAACAAGTATGCTTTCCTTATTACCCTTATGCACGAGCTTGCTCACCTGGTAACGTACGTCAATCATCGCGACAAGGTGAAGCCGCATGGTGCTGAGTGGAAGGGGTATTTCAAGCAAACACTGGGTCCGTTTTTACGCCGCAATGTTTTTCCGGACGATGTTGCAAAGGCCATTGCGTCTTATTTGTCGAACCCTGCCGCCAGCACGTGTGCCGATATTCATTTGTCCAAAACGTTGGCTCGCTATGACAAGAAAAGCCATCCGGATATTCAATTACTGGATGACATTCCGCATAATGCTCGTTTTATCTACGGTCGTGAGCATCGAGTTTTCATAAAGGGAGAAAGGCTGCGCACGCGCTACCGTTGTTTCGAAGAATCGACCAAGCATGAGTATTTGTTCAGCCCATTGGTAAAGATCCGGCACGTTAAGTAAAAACAAAAAAGCCACCCGAACTTAATCAGATGGCTCTCTCGAATATACTTGATGTAATTTAGTTCCGCTGTAACTTGAGGGTTTTTGTTTTCCCGTCTTCTCCTACGATACGAACCATATAGATACCCCGTTTCAGGTTCTCTACCGGAATTTCAACAAATTGACAAGGTTCTGCAGAGTGTTGGTGCGTTTGAGTGAAAATAGCCTTACCTGTAAGATCCATTACACTGATTGTAAAAGCGTCCAACATAGGTTCGTCGAATACGAGTTCTATGCGTCCGTCCACACCGGTAATCCGTGCTGAAGAGATAGGATGCTGCATGCCACTCTGTGCGCTGGCAGTAGAGCCGGCTATCAGAATTAAACATACAAGCAACGTAAAAAATCTCTTCATTCGTTTGAATTATAGTTCTGTTCTACGCGAGAACAATCGCAAAGATACACTCAAAGGAATGTTTATCAACAATAAATGGCTAATAATTCCAAATAAATCAAAATTGGAGACGGAGCTGAATGTGCACATCGGACTTTATCCGCTCGGTTGGATCGGCCGTATCTGCAGTAATGATGCGTGTTTGATTGTACAAGAAGGCCCCATATCGCACCCAGAGGTCAACACCGCGGGCCACATCCCATTTTACCATGCCATAGACCCGTGAGCCACGGCCCGTGTAGGGAAGAATGCTGAATGCATACAGTACATCGTTTTCGTAGGCGTAAATGCGTGCGTTCCAGTCGGGGCAGTCCATAATGGCATAACGCAATGTGAAGGTCGCTCGTGAGCCGAGTCGCTTGTAGTTCACGTCCTGGTAAATGACAAACCCTCGACTTTTTTCTTGTTCCTTGGTGAATAGCGACCACTCCGCTCTTGAGCGAAGTTGCACGTTGGGGTGAACCTGATACGAACCGTTGATACGCCAATTCTCTTGAAGAGTAGCTGCCGGAGCGGTAATAATTGCTCCTTCGAGTGAGGAGTTAAGGACGTTTTCTCTGCGGCGATAGCGCAGATATATTTCATTCTTCTTGTCTGGCTTGTAGTTGAGCTGCGCCAAATAGTCGGTTGCAACACTCGGCCCGTCTACCCGATAGCGCAGCCAGGGATAACGAACTAGATCGGCATATGCCGTAAGAGTAATTTTGCTCGAGAGGTTCGCTTGAACACCGGTATATAGTCCGCGCTCATTGGCAGCGGTGAGGCTGTTTTCGCCGAAAACATTTGCCTTTGTATTTTGAAAATCCTTTCCGAAATAGCGCCACACTGCACTGAATGTAAGATTTGGATGCAAGGCAGCAACCAACCCGTTTATCATGGAGAAGCCACCGTTGGCGCTTCGTGCAGCTTCTCCGAAGAAATTAGCATTGCCGAGCACCGCTTGGTAATCGGCGCCAAAGACTGTGTTTTGAGAACCGGAAAATCGATACATCGAATAGAGGTCGGTATTCGGTAACAGTTGCGCATTAATTTGTGTTCGCAGCGCTGTTAATCCAACTGAAAACAACCGATGTGTATACTTTGCATTGCCCCCATACACTTGCTCACGCACCAGATTTTTATTTGCAATTTCGCTTTCTGTGCGATGCAGGCCGCCTAGGGGTAGGCTCGACACAATGAATTCGTCGTCGGTCAGCACGCTATCGGCCGATTCGTCGGCATTGCCATCGATGCGTTTATCGCTGAAAAATGCGGTGAGTTCCACATCTTTTTTCCCGATTGTAATGCCGGCACCCCGAAAGAAACTGGCTTCCTGAACGCTCGAGTAGGGACGTAGTCCAATACCATTGCGCTTCACATTCGAAATAAAGGGTGACTTCCCAAAGGCCAGTCCGTTCCAGCACGTGAGGCCCTGACCAAAGAGTGCCTGAAAGTCGCCTACCACAAGATGTTTCAGCCAGGTTTGGCCGCTATACATGGCGTGTGCGCTGTAAAAGTCAGGTCCTTTTTCCAGTGATTCACCGGCGTCTTTTTCCAGGGTAAATCCTGCTCGAAAACTTTTTTTGTAGTTGAGTCGATAACGTGAGTAAACATAATTGGGCGAGCCGGCATAGTCGGGCACTCCCGTTTCGGGGTCGGGCGAGAAGCCTTCGTCTAATTGCAGGTTTCGCTTGTAACGAATAAACAGATCGTGTGTGGCTTCCCGCCAAAACTCTGACATACTAAAGTTTTGAAGGCTAAGCACAGGCTCAACTGTGGTGAACCAAATGAGAATGCGAATAGTAGGTAGGTCAAAATCTTCGACGGCCTGCAATTCATAGATACTCCTCAGATCGCCAAAGCGGGCAATGTGTTTTTGCAGATTGGCAATTTGAATATCGGTGAGCAGGTGCAGCTCTCTCAATTCCTCGACATTGGCGGCATTCAGATTGAGGGGGTGCTCGAAGTAATAGGCCAGATCTTCGAAGAGGTTAGTGTAATCAAGCTCCTGACCTTCATCGAGCGAGTTCGCAATTTCTTCGATTCTTTGCTCAATGACCGAGGTTTTCAATTCATCGATTTGGGCATTCACATGGAAAGTTCCCGCTAGTATCAGCAGTAAAGCAGACACGCTTAAACGGAAAACTCTATGAAATGCCATCGGAATCATTTTTCTGTTACACCTGAATAAGTGAAAGAGATATGAGGATTGAAGCCTAATACAGGATGATAAGCAGCAGCCATGTCGAACTGCCATTCGCTTAGCTTCCATCCGAAACCAAAAGTGAATTGGCGTGGCGCGGAGGCAAATCCGCCTCGCAAGGCTATGGATTCAGAAATGCGATACTCAATACCTGTTCTCACAGCGGCATCGAATTGCGTGTCTTTGTAGACTTCACCGGTGAGCAAAACCTGTTTGGACAAGCGATAGGTTCCACCCATTCGAAAGACCGCCGGGATTCGTTCATCGAGGTAGTCGGAAAGTTTTGCTCGGTTGGGATTGCTGATATGGGCAGCCAATGTCAGTTTAGAGTTGAGGCGGTAGAGGAATCCCCCTTCGGCGCTAACAGCCATCGCTCGCCCATAATTTTCACCCAGCCGCACCGTGTAGTAGTTTAATTGGATACCCACGTCAAGTTTTTCGCCCAGTCCCATAGCATACGCTAGCCCACCTTTCGAAGAAGCGAATTCAGAATACCCGAAACTGTGGTAGCTGCCGGCGAAGACACCTTTGCCAAATCGGGCTGCAACGAATAAGCCTTTATCGCTCAGCGTATTCAGTCCGAAACGATTTTCGTAATAGACTCCGGCATCGATCGATTGCACGGAGGCAAGTCCTGCCTGATTGTGAAACACGCTCCAGCCGTCGTTCAGAGCAACAAAGGCTCCGGCCATACCGGTTGAGCGACCACCGGCATTGTCGTTGAACTGGGCCAAAAGAGCCGACGTAAGCAAAACGGAGAAGAGCAGTGAAATTAGGCGTGGCATCATCGCGGCCAAGATAAGGGATTGCCACAAAAGCCAATTGGCATATGCGGGTAAAAAAAATTCCGGCATAAGCCGGAATTTTTCGTTGTGCGGGCGGAGGGACTCGAACCCCCATGCCTCGCGGCACCAGATCCTAAGTCTGGCGCGTCTGCCAATTTCGCCACGCCCGCAAGCAAGGCGGCGCGAATATACGCACACTGATTGAATCTCAAACGGCAATTTTGCATTACGTGCGAATGGGTTTCGTGCCTTAGCTTTGCGCCCCCGCAAAAGCGGCGATAAATCACCTACAAATCGTTCAACATGAATATTGAAAGAAAAGACATCGACACTCTCAATGCCGAGTTGCATATTCACATTGCCCCGGCTGATTACACGGAACGCGTCGACAACGCCATAAAGAAGTACCGCAAGACCATGCAGATGCCGGGTTTCCGCCCGGGGCACGTGCCCATGTCGCTCGTAAAACAGCGTTATGGCAAGAGCATTCTTGCTGAAGAAATTAATCAGGTGATTCAAGATAACCTGTACAAGTTTTTGTCTGAAAACAAGATAGAAGTGTTGGGAAGCCCTATCCCATCGGCAGATAATTCAGAGGTTGGTAATTGGGACAATCCCGGCGATTTCAAGTTTACCTATCAGTTAGGTTTGGCTCCTGCCATTGATGTGGATTTGAATTCATCACTCACCTTCGACTACTACAAAGTGGATATAAACGACGAGCTTATCAACCGTCAGGTAAAAGATTTAGCACGTCGTTACGGTAAGATGTCAGATCCGGACACAAGCGAGAGCGAAGACATGTTGATGGCTGAGTTAAATGAACTTGGTGAAGATGGAGCGATCAAAGAAGGTGGTATCTCGAATAAGTCTACCGTGTCAATAGAGTTTGTAAAGGACTCATCAACGAAGGCTTCTCTGGTTGGCCTCACTGTGGGAAGTGTTGTGGAAATTAATCCCCACCACTTGACAGAAAATCATGAGGACTTGGCTAAAATGTTGGGCATCACTCATCACGATGTGCACCATTTGGCATCGAAGTTCCAATTGAAGGTGAATGAAATTAAGCGCATTGAACCGCATGCCATCGATCAGGAATTGTTTGATAAACTGTATGGCCCGGGTGAAGTGAACGCCGAAGAGGTTATGCGCGATAAGGTGAAAGCAGATTTGGAACAGATGTTTTCTCGCGATTCAGATTTTCTGTTCAAGCGCGAGTTCGCTAAGAAGATTACGGAGAGCATCGACCCACAATTGCCCGATTCTTTTTTGAAGCGCTACATACAGCTCACCAATGAAAAGCCTGTAACCGTTGAAATGGTGGAGCATGATTATCCATTCTACGCTGCTCAATTACGTTGGGAATTAATCGAAGGTAAAATCATTCGCAAGTATGAATTGCGTGTTAGCCCTGAAGACGCCATGACGCATGTGAAGCAAGTGCTTGCTTCGCGCTATGCGCAATATGGTTTGCCTATGGAAGATGAAATGCTTACCGAGTTTGCGAAGCAGACCTTAGCGAAAAAGGAAGAGGCCAAGAACGTGTATGATTTCCTTTATGAAGAAAAGATGATTGCAGTGGTGAAGGAAAAGTGTAACCTGAATGAGATATCAATAGGGTATGAAGACTTCATACACAAAGTGCAGCACGGTTAATTATCCGATTATAAAGCCATGAAAAAACCCCCGAATAGTCGGGGGTTTTTTGTTGAGTGATTTTTATTGAATTAATCTCAACAACTCACGAGTTGTTGAGATAATTACATCTTCTATCGCTGCACCATGAATCGTTTCACCGAACGCTGGCCATTGTTACTAACCATGAGCAGGTAGGTTCCAGCTGCGAGGTTTTGTGTGTCATAGGCTTGGTGTTGCATGCCTTCCTGCAGATCTTGTGACTTCTTTTCGATTACACGACCCTGAAGATCAAGAACGCTGATTTCAACGGTGCCACTTTCAGCAAGAAGATAGTCTATGTATAGAGCATCTGTTACCGGATTCGGGTAGATGTTTACAGCTGAAATGGCTTCTACTGAATTATTGATAATGGATGCATTTGCTTCTTCTTCGCGGGCAGCAACAACGCAACCGGTGATAACCACATCGTCGATATATAGAGCGTCATCGTCATCGGAAGCATCAGCGCGGAAACGTACGCGAGTTGTGCTCGTGAATGGACCCGGGATAACCACGTTAACGCTGTAGACTGTATTGTTTGCGAATCCCGTTCCGGCGACATAAGTCGCGCGTGTCGTGTAGCTTGTTCCGCCATTGGTTGAAAGCTGTACCCAGAAATCTTCGCCGTTTTCGAAACTTACGGTTCTGAATTTAAAGCTAACCGTAATTTCATTGTAGTTAGCTAAGTTGATATTGGTTGTAGACATTACAGATGAGCTGGTATTGTCGCGCAGACGAATCGCCCATGTACCACTTGGTGATGTTGTACCGCTGATACGAGCGCAGTCCGTACCTCCATCTGTCCAGATACCGAGACCTGCCTCAAAGTTGTTGGAGTTAACCGTTGTTACGGTGCAAGGCGTAACGCATGGAGCACAAGAACCACCGCAGTCGATGCCAGTTTCGTTTCCGTTTTGAATACCGTCCGTGCAGGTTGGAGCAGGCGTGCTACCAACGCAGAACTGGGTTGCTTGGCTTGTAGTAAATGTACCACCCGATACCAATGTGCCTGAAGGCCCGATAAGGCGGTAGCTTCCATTTCCATACGTACAGCACATTCCATCGCCATAGGTATCTGTAAATGTGAGTGTGTAGCAATCATTTCCTAAACATATCGGAACATTGAGTGTTGAATTTGCTGTTTGACCACTGTATGGACCTCCGGACGCCACGATTGCGTTGGCGCTATTGCGAATGTTCCAGGCTGTTTCCGCAGGGTAGTTGTCGAAGATAATTGCCAGAGTGAGGCTTGTGCCATTGCATGGGCATGGGGCGCATGAACCACCGCAATCGATACCGGTTTCAGTTCCGTTTTGAACACCATCGTTACACGTTGGTGCCGGGCCTGCAGTGCCGCAGCCATTGGAGGTTAAGAGGGAAGCTCTTGCTCCACCGGTTGCAAACAATGCTTGCATGCGGGAAACTTGTCCGCTGGAAAACATAAACATACATGCGTCATCTGTGTAATCCATGTAGTTCATGAACATGTCGCCGTTTGGACCGTTGCTGCAAGTAACGGTCGGAAACGCAGGGCAACCATAGTTAGGTCCTGCAGCGTTCGGTGTATCGGTTACCTGGTCGCTGCCTGTGCAGCCTGTGCCGTCGTCACCCCAAATGTGACGAAGGTTGAGCCAGTGACCCACTTCGTGTGTTGCCGTGCGGCCCTTATTGAAAGGCGCAGTTGCAGTACCAAGTGTACCAAAGTATTGGTAGTCGATTACAACACCATCGGTGCTGGCAGAACCACCGGGAAACTGAGCGTAACCAAGGGTTCCACCACTGATATCGCATACCCACATATTCAGGTATTTTCCGGCATTCCAAGCGTTTGATCCGCCTGAAGTCGAAGATTTAACCGTGTTGTTTGTGCCGAATGAGGTTGCTGTGGTTGGTACACGCAACACACCATTGGTTGGATTGCCGTTGGGATCTACGGTAGCCAAACAGAATTCTATGTTTGAATCACTCGCCAAGCCTGCAAATGCGCCGGGAGTATTGGCAACGTCTGCATTGAGCTTGCGGAAGTCTTGGTTGAGAACGTTAATTTGTGACTGAATTTGAGCATCGCTGATGTTCTCGGCGGTTGTGTTGTAAACAACATGCACAACAACCGGAATAGTCACCAGTGCGCGTTCACCTTGCGGGTTGCTTAACAGGTAATCACGTGTGAACTGTTCAATTTCTTCTAGGCGATTGATGATACTCGGATCTTCCTGTTCCAACATCATCTGGTATTCGGTTGTTCCGCAAACGCGCTGTGCAAGCGTGCTTTGCTGGAAAGCGAATACTGCAACTAATAGTGTAAAGATTTGCTTCATCGTTTGACTGATTTTAATTGATTTTTGTCTAATTTAAATAAAGGTTGGGATATACACCAAAAATAAGTTTTGAAAAACGGTATTAAAACACAGGCGTTTTCAGATAGTTCATGGAGATGGATGTTGGAGTGGGCAGCCGTTCTTTCCAATGTGTCGTTTACTATTTTGTATTTAAATCAAAGCCAATGGGCCTTTCCTATGGGAATCATAGGCCCGTTACTCTTACTGGTGTTGAGTTGGCGCGAGAGACTCTATGCAGAACCGGTTTTACAACTCGTGTATATCGTTTCGGCTTTAGTAGGATGGTATCATGTTCAAGCCGGCTGGAAAACAGGGCAGCTGGAAACGAGTGCGCAAATCACACTATTAGCCGCGAGTATTGCTCTCGCAATAATCTGGGGTTGGGCATTAAAGCGATTTACAAAAGCGAATTTTCCTAGGCTCGATGCGCTCGTTGCTTCGTGGGGTATGTTGGCCACCTGGTTAATGATGTTTCAGGTTCACTCTTGCTGGCTTTATTTGATGGCCGTAAATGCCTTGTCAATTTTCATTTATTTCCGTAGGCGTCTATATCTCGCCGCTTGTATGTTTGTGCTTTATTTCATTATGTCGGTCGACGGATATTTTCAGTTGCATTGGTTTGAGTTATGATTAGAATAGCCATTACGGGTCCTGAGTGCTGTGGGAAGTCAACGCTGTGTAATTGGCTTTCAGAACGAATATTTGATGCGCGAGTGGTCAAGGAATATGCTCGTGAATACCTTCAAAAGAAGGGCAAGGGCTACGTTTATTCTCAAGATGATGTGTTGGTCATTGCGCGTAAAACATCAGAACTTCTTGCTAAGGCTTTTAAGTCGAATAGTGATGCGCTTATTGTAGACACTGATTTCTATGTCCTGGATATCTGGTGGCGCGAACGTTATGGCGAATCGAATGAAGAGATTTCCATGATGAAGGAAACCTATGATTTTGATTTATACCTCGTGTGTCAGCCCGATTTACCTTGGGAATCAGATTCGTTGCGAGAGAATGAAGAAGATCGCGATCGTTTGTTTGCGCTCTACATGGAAGATTTATTCAATGACGGAAAGACGGTAGAAGTTGTAAAAGGTACAGGCGACGCTCGTATGCAAGAAGTGCTCGATAAAATATTGCGTCGTTTTCCGAATCTTATGACCGACGAGTGATAGTCGGTTCTATTTTTTTAGCCATCCATAAACCTGCTGCAGCGCCACAAAAATCGGCCAGCCAGTCCATTGCATCGCCTGAGCGTTCATCGGTGAATGTAAACTGAATATACTCGAGGAGCGCTCCGTATGCGGCACACGCTATCAGGATGAAAAAAACGGAGTTGCGCACTGCGCGTTTCGAATCACGTGCCAGAAAACTCACGCCCGCCAAAAGGAAAAAGAGAATGCCGTGTATCCATTTATCAGCAAATGGAAAGTCGAATCGGCTCACTCGCTGCGTGTCTACCGGTGCTACGTGAATGATAAAAACAAAAGCCGCCCAAATCCATTGGGCGGCTCTGTATATCTGTTTATGTCGAAATGAGCTGTTCATGTGCTCATCGAGGTTTAATTTTTAGAGCGAAGCTTGGTATGCATCGGCATCCATCAAGTGGCTCATATCTGCACCGGCATCTATTTTCACTTTGATCATCCAGCCATTTTGATACGGATCGTTATTCACAGAAGCGGGATCGTCAGCTAATGCTCCATTCACCTCTACAATGGTTCCTGCAACGGGCATGTACAAATCGCTCACGGTTTTTACTGCCTCTACAGTTCCGAATACTTCGTGAGCCGCGAATGACTGGCCATTGGTTTCAATTTCTACAAAAACGATGTCGCCCAATTCACCCTGAGCAAAATCAGTAATGCCAATAGTGGCTACATCACCTTCGATGCGCACCCATTCGTGGTCTTTCGTGTACTTGAGGTCTGCTGGAAAATTCATAGTTATTTATTTCTGGATCAAATGTAAACGCAACTCCTTACATCAAACGAATTCATGAATGGAAACTTTTAATTTTCTCTTCATGTTCTAAATAAAAGGTACATTCGTCAAAAATTCTCTTATGGATTTCAGTACAACCCAACTGTTGATATTGGTAATTGTCGGTTTATTAGCAGGCGCTCTCAGTGGTTTTGTAGGTGTAGGAGGTGGAATCATTATCGTGCCTGCTATGATCTACTTTATGAACATGAATCAAATGCAGGCACAAGGAGTTAGCCTTGCTTTATTGATGTTGCCGGTCGGAATTCTCGGTGTCATGAACTATTACAAAGCGGGGCACATCCAATTTAGTTATGTCTTGATAATGGCGGTCGGCTTTGTACTGGGTAATTACTTCGGATCGAAATACGCCATGAAAGTTCCTGAGCACAAGATCAAATTTTTCTTTGCCTTACTTATGCTCTATGTAGCTGTTCACATGCTTTGGAAAAGCGGCGCTAAGTGGGCTTCGGAACTTTATTAGAAAGTTCCTGGTTTATTTTGATTGACGAACCACGGTATACTGGGTATAATTCAGAGCTACCTGGAGAGCTTTCTTAAAGTCCTGGTCCGACTCGAGTGAAACCTTGATCATTGCATTGTCATCGAATAAGTTTCGTGCAATTTGACCTTTGATTCGGGACTTTAACTGTGGTGAAATTTTCTTGACCAGCTGACGATTGATTTTTACATCATCTTTTTCTGCCAAATCGATCAAGCTCGCAAGCATGTTATCGGTTACGATGAACTTTGATATGAACTCATCGGAAGATTTGTATTTGCGGAGGTCTTTTCGATGAGTATCCAGATAGGTGAAGCAGTAATTGCGTATAACTCCTGAATAGGCTATTTCGGATAACAATCCGGAGAAGTAGATACTATCGAGAGGAACAAAAACGTCGGGCATAATTCCGCCTCCGCCATAAACGAGTCGTCCGGAAGGGGTTTTGAACAGCAAAGAGTCCGGGAAGCGGACGCTATCTGCGCTGGTCAACTCTCCTTTTAACAGTCGTTTCTGGAAGTCATCCTCGTAGTTAATTGTGTCGCCATATGGTTTCTGAATGCATCGACCGGTGGGAGTATAGTATCGGGCAACCGTCAGGCGAAGTGCGCTATTATCGGCTAATTCCATTTCATGCTGAACCAATCCTTTGCCATATGAACGTCTACCTACGGTTATGGCGCGATCCCAATCTTGCAGAGCTCCGGCAACGATTTCACTCGCCGATGCAGAGTTCTGATCAATCATTACTACCACATTTAAATCCCTGTATTTTCCTAGTTTTCCTGAGCGAATTTCGTCTTCTCCGGTATGAATTCCTTTTGTTTTGACAATGGTTTTGCCTTCGGTTAAGAATTCTTCCACTATTTCTGCGGCTTGGTTCAGAAGCCCACCTCCATTGCCACGCAGATCGATAATAAGCGAAGAACAGCCTTTGTTTTTGAGGTCTTCAGCGGCATTAGCAAATTCGTCATACGTTTTTTCGGCAAAGCGCTCAATGCGAATGTAGCCCACCGAATCATTTACCATGAACGCGGCATTAACGCTCTCGATTGGTATACTGCCTCGTTCAATACTAAACTCTTTTGACCCCTTTTCACCGGGTCGAAGGATGGTAACCCGAACTTCACTGCCTTGTTTGCCTTTGAGGAGTTTTTGCGCTTTTTCGCTGTCGAGGTCTTTACCGGAAATAGCTTGTCCATCAACCATCACAATACGATCGCCTGATTGAAGCCCTGCTTTTTCGGAAGGTCCTCCTGCAATCGTTTTTACGACCATAAGTGAATCGCGAAGAATGAGAAACTCGATACCAACACCGCTAAACTCCCCTTTCATACGCTCCTTTTCGAGAGCCACTTCGTCTGACCCCATGTAATAACTGTGTGGGTCAAGATTTTTTAACACACTGGCGATTGCATCTTCAATGAGTTGTTGCTTGTTAATGCTGTCTACGTAGTTGTCTTCGATAAAGTCGATTAAGCTGACAAGCTTGTTCGCATTTTGTTCAATGGAAGGCTTGACCTGCAACAGATTTTTGTCACCCAAATTTGTTCCGATAAACATACCCGCTATAAGCGTGAGAGCAAAAAGCAAGGGCTGTACCGGCGAAGGTTTACGGTTGTTGTCGGGAGTAGTGGGGCTTATTCCTTCCGGAAAATCGTTGCTCATAGGATGTACAAATCTAATCAGTCCGAATGAATAGTAGTTCTGATTGAATTCTTTCTTTGGAGAAATTATCAAAGGTTATAGAACATCCTGAATCTGGACGATTTCTAATTCTGCATTTCTCAGGAATTCCAGGCCGGTGGTGTCTTTGTATTCATGAATATATACCATCCTGCGGATGCCCGCCTGGAGAATCAGTTTGCAGCATTCTTTGCACGGAGAAAGCGTGATGTAGAGTGTTGATTCTTTAGCGTCATTGGCTGAGCGTGCAATTTTGAGGATTGCATTTGCTTCGGCATGGAGAACATACCAATGTGTATCGCCATTGTCATCTTCACACGAGTTGGGAAAACCGCTCGGTGTCCCATTGTAGCCATCGCTTATAATCATGTTATCGCGCACTAACAGAGCACCAACTTTTTTTCGGGTACAGTGTGAAAGTGCTGCCCACTCAACTGCCATTTTCAGGTAGGCCCTGTCGTACCGTTCTTGTTTGCTGTAGGTCGTTTGCACGTGGTGATAAGAATTGAGGTGCAAATGAACAGTATAATCTCGGACGGGCCTACCTTTGAAGCATGAAGATTTATACGCGAAAGGGCGACGATGGCACGACCGGACTGTTGGGTGGAGTGCGAGTAGCCAAGCATCATGCTAGAATAGAGGCATACGGCAATGTGGATGAGCTTAATTCATACATAGGAATTTTGCGTGATTTACTTGAAGGTACTCATCACGTGGATTTATTGCTTGTCATACAAGACAGACTCTTCACCATTGGAAGTCACCTTGCGGTAGATCCTTCGCATGCCGGGAAAATGCAATTACCATCTTTACAGACATCGGATGTGCAAACGCTGGAGAGCGCCATGGATCAGTTGGATGAGACATTGCCTCCCATGAAGAATTTCGTTCTGCCTGGGGGGCATATCACGGTTTCTCACATTCACGTTGCTCGTTGTATTTGCCGTCGAGCTGAGCGCAGCATTGTTTTTCTGCACGAGCAATCGCCGGTGGAAATTCATATCCTGGAGTATATGAACCGACTCAGTGACTATTTATTCACGCTTTCCAGAGCGGTTTCGGCTGAGGCGAAGGCGACGGAAACCCCTTGGATTCCCCGTATGTAAAGGGATTTCGATTATTTTCCAATAAAAATTGAAAAGTGTTGCATAAAACGCCGAAACAATTATTTTCGCGCAACGTTAACCCTTTACGAATTTTATAATCCAACAATACTATGTACTGGACACTTGAACTGGCCTCCTATTTAGAAGATGCACCCTGGCCTGCTACTAAGGATGAATTAATTGATTTCGCTATGCGTACCGGTGCGCCGTTGGAAGTAGTCGAAAATCTTCAGCAAATCGAAGATGATGAAGAAGTATTTGACACTATCGAGGACATCTGGCCTGATTATCCTACCAAAGAAGACTTTTTCTTCAATGAAGATGAATATTAAAAAAAGCCGCGAATGCGGCTTTTTTATTGAATGCGGGTTTTTAACATAAGTCATTGAAATAAAAGACATAAATCAGAAAAAGGGCTGATTTCGCTGGTTAACTTGCTGCAAACTTTTAACCACGACATGAAAAATTTTTTACTACTTCTCGGATTTGCTCTTATTTCAGTGTGCGTCAACGCACAGATAAGATTCACTCTGGTGGATCCTTCGAGCGCTCAGATTACTATTCAGAACTTTGGAACATCTGCTGTGGATATACAGCAGTATCGCTTGTGCGCTTTGTTTGAGTACGCGTCACTGTCCAGCGGTGAAGTTTCAGTGATAGATGGCAGCTTTAACTTGGAAGGTGGGGCAAGCGTCACAATCACCTGGGCCGCTTCAACAGGCTTTAATGCTGCGGCGAGCGATGTGGGACTTTATTTACCGACAGGAAGTTTTGGCGTTGCGGCCAACATGGTCGACTTCATGCAGTACGGCGATTTTGGTCTAGGTCGTGAAGGAGTTGCTGAGCAGGCCGGACTTTGGATACCGGGCACGTTTCTTTCCGGCAATGGCCCATGGATCTATACGGGTAATGGAACCGAAAGCACCATTGCTTTCTGGACTGCCCAAGGCAGTGCGGGTTGCACGGCAGTAGAAGCCTGTAATTATGATCCGAACGCAACTGAAGAGGATGGTTCATGCTTGTTTACCGGTTTTCCTTGTGATGATGGTAATCCGGAGACAGTAGATGTAATAAGTATCGATTGTATTTGTATAGGTATCCCAACCGGATGTACGAGCGTGGATGCTTGCAATTATAATCCGCTAGCAATTGAAGAAGATTTTTCATGTCTTTTCCCGGGTGAGCCTTGCGATGATGGGTCTGAATTTACCGTTGACGATATGTACACTCCCGACTGCGTTTGTATGGGTACTGAAGTGAGTAATATTGAAGGATGTACTGCTATAGAGGCGTGCAACTTCAATCCTGATGCAACTATCGAGGATGGTTCATGCTTATTGCCCGGAGAGCCTTGTGATGACGGCGACGAAGCAACGTTGAATGATATTCTCGGGGGTGACTGTATTTGCGCCGGTCTTGTAGTGGGTTGCACAGACCTTGGGGCATGTAATTATGATGAGCAAGCTCAAATCGATAATGGCAACTGTTTTTTCCCGGGTGATTTTTGTGATGATGGAAATGTGGCTACTCTGAATGATTTGTATAACAATGAATGTACGTGCGAAGGAACAATACCGCAGGTCGAGGGTTGCACTGCTGTGGAGGCGTGCAATTACAACCCGTTTGCGAATGTCGAAGACGGTAGCTGCGAATTACCGGGTTATCCGTGCGATGACGCCAACAATCAAACAATTGATGATTCGTGGTCGGTTGATTGTGTTTGTCTGGGGTTAATTATTGGGTGCACCAGCACTGAAGCATGTAATTATAATTCTGACGCTGTTGTAGATGACTTTTCATGCGTTTTTCCTGGCGACTCATGTGATGATAACGATATAACAACCATCAACGATGCCTATGCTGTTGACTGTGTTTGCATAGGAGAGGATACAGGTTTTACTGTAGGTTGCACAGACGCTCTTGCTTGTAATTATGATATGAATGCTGAATTGGAAGACGGCACTTGCATTTATCCCGGTTACCCATGCGACGACCAGGATCCATTTACGTTTGATGATGCATTGCAGATTGACTGCACGTGCGCAGGTCAGCAGGGAGAGTTTATTGAAGGCTGCACAGCAGTTGAAGCTTGTAACTACAATCCGGCGGCTAACGTTGAAGATGGAAGCTGTATACTTCCCGGTGAGCCTTGCGATGACTTCAACGCTTTGACAGTGAATGACACGTACAATGTTGACTGCATGTGCATGGGCGAGCAGCTTGGTTGCACCGATGTAAATGCCTGTAACTATTCCATGATAGCGACGGTTGATGACGGAAGTTGTTACTTCCCGGGTGATAACTGTGATGACTTGAATGTATTTACGATTAATGATATCTACAACGCTGACTGCGTTTGTGCAGGCGAGGAGATAACGGGTATTGCCGGTTGCACAGCCATAGAGGCATGTAATTACAACCCTGAAGCTACTATTGAAGATGGCTCGTGCGAACTTCCCGGTTTTCCGTGTGATGATGCAAATGAGAACACCATCAATGATTTGCTCTCGGCTGATTGCATTTGCGCAGGTGAATTGATAGGTTGCACGGACGCGCTGGCTTGTAACTATGAGCCACTGGCAATTGTCGATAATGGCTCTTGCTTGTTTCCCGGTGACCCCTGCGATGACGGGAATGTTTTCACAGCTAATGATGTAGTAATGTCAGACTGTGTGTGTTTGGGAGAGGCCGTAGAAATCGTTGAAGGATGCACGGCTATTGAAGCGTGTAATTATGATGCTACTGCAACAGTAGATAACGGTACATGCGAGTTTCCGGGCTATCCGTGCGATGATAATGACCCAAATACCATGAGTGATGCACTCGGTGTCGATTGTATATGTGCGGGAATGATTATGGGCTGCACCGATATGAGCGCATGTAACTACAATCCTGATGCGGTGTTTGATGATTTCAGCTGCACATTCCCGGGGGATCCATGTAACGATGGCAATGACGAAACATTGAATGATGTTTTGGATAGCAATTGCGATTGCATTGGAACATTCGTGTTTGTCTTGGGTTGCACTAATGCCGATGCTTGCAACTATGACAGCAGCGCCAACACCGACGATGGTTCATGTTATTTCGTTGGAGATTCCTGCGATGATGGAAACGCAAATACTTCCAATGATGTTTACAATGCGAACTGCTTGTGTGAAGGTGTGGTTTCGGTTGAAGAAATCAGCGCATTCTACAGCGTATATCCTAATCCAACAAATGGAATGCTAACCATTGCACAGCAAGAAGGTGCTTCTATACAACTTATCGATGTTGTAGATATCACCGGCAAGCGTGTAGCGTCTTTCAATCCGAATTCTTCTATAACAACTATCGATCTAAGCGCATTTGCTCAAGGTCTTTACACACTCAACATTCGTTCAAACAATGAGGTGAAGAGTGTGAGGATTCAAAAGAATTAGTGAAATAGTGAGATAGTGAAATAGTGAAGTGGTGAAATGGTGGGCGCGACATACCATTTCACCACTTCACTATTTCACCATTTCACTAGTGTTTAAAGTGCCTCACCCCGGTCACATACATCGCAACGCCATTCGCATTACAGTAATCCGTTGAGAGCTGGTCTTTAATTGAGCCGCCGGGCTGAACCACCGCTGTGATGCCCGCTTCTTTAGCAATTTCTACGCAATCAGGGAAAGGGAAGAATGCATCGCTCGCCATAACAGCATCGGTTAAGTCAAAGTTGAATGAACGTGCTTTTTCGATTGCCTGGCGCAATGCATCCACTCGTGATGTTTGTCCGGTGCCGCTTGCACATAGCTGACCGTTTTTGGCCAGCACGATGGTATTGCTTTTTGTGTGCTTCACCAGCTTATTGGCAAATACAAGATCGCTGAGTTGTGAATCGCTCGCCTTGGTCGTCGTAACCAATTTGAAATCGGCGATAGATTCGGAGTGTGAATCTTTATCTTGGAACAGGTATCCATTCAGCGCTGTGCGAACCTGGTGCTTTGGCATACTCACTTCATTGCGCACGAGAATGATTCGATTTGCTTTTTGTTTGAGCAACTCAACTGCGGTTTCATCATACGATGGAGCGATGATCACTTCGCAAAACAATGAGTGAATAAGCTCGGCAGTCGCTATGTCTATGTTTCCATTCGCGATAAGGACTCCTCCAAATGCAGAAACAGAATCGCATGCTAGCGCTGATTCATACGCCTCTTTCATCGTTGGGCGCGTGGCAATTCCGCAAGCATTGTTGTGCTTCAGAATGGCAAACGTTGGGGCTTCATGAGTAAACTCATCAATCAGGTTTACCGCTGCATCGACATCCAGCAAGTTGTTGTAGGAAAGTTCCTTGCCGTTTAGCTTGGTGAATAACGCATCCATATCACCATAGAAAACCCCGCGCTGATGAGGGTTTTCACCGTAGCGAAGCACCTGGTAATTGTTCTCGCTGATCTTCAGCGAACCCGGTTCTTCACCCAGGAAATAAGAGTAGATCTTACCGTCGTAGTGCGATGAAACATTGAATGCTTCGCGCGCTAATTCACGACGCTGCTCAATTGAGCTTTCTCCTGCCTGTTGGGTTAGTATATTAAGTAAATGACCGTAGTAACGTTGAGCAGGCACAATCACCACATCATCATAATTCTTAGCAGCACCGCGAATGAGAGAGATGCCTCCGATATCAATCTTTTCAATAATGTCTTCGTGTGATGCGCCGCTCGCTACTGTTTTTTCAAACGGATACAAGTCGACAATGACACAGTCGATATTTGGGATTTCAAACTCTGCAATTTGTGCCTGATCGCCCGCGTCTGCGCGGCGATTCAGAATTCCTCCGAATACTTTCGGATGAAGGGTTTTCACGCGACCGCCCAGAATGCTGGGGTAACCTGTGAGTTCTTCAACCGGGACAACACTTCCGCCTAGTTTTTCTATGAAATCTTGCGTACCTCCTGTGCTATACATCGTTATGTTCAACTCCATCATGCGCTGCACAATGGGCTCAAGACCGGTTTTGTCGAATACGGAAATAAGGGCGGAGGTAATTTTCTTTGCCATGTTTAGGAGGAATTTTGCGCCGCGAATGTAGCACTACAATTCCACCTTATAGGAAAGCAAAAACACGAAATCAAGATGCTGAGGCGATTCGGTCAAATCCCGTTGAATAAGGTACCCGAGCGAAGCACTTTGTTTTTTGTTGATTTTCCGCGACACATTTGCTGTCCAGCGCCAATTGGTCATTGCCAACTCCTGATAGGCCGCCACCGAGTTAAAAATTTCATAAGCAGTTGCCAAATCCATTTTTTTCAGTCCGCCATACTTTACTGTGACGCGATTGCGCCAGGTAGTATTGAAATCAACATCCGCATCACTCCAGGCTGCATGTAAGGCGAATTGAATGCGCGAATTGTATTGCACTGACCAGTCGTTCCATTTCTGCTTCAAGCCTATTCCATATTGCAAGCGTTGCCTGCCGTCGATGTGCACACCATCATTTCCCACACCACCTCGATAGGCGGCTGACAACGAAATGTGTTTATTGTATTTGTATTCCAAGGAAGCATCTGCGAAGAGTCGCGACCAGCGCGTGAGGTTCTCGTCCAGTCGAATCTCCGGACTGACGTTCAGTTCGAAGCGATCACCCATTTCACGGCTGAAGCCAACATCCATCCACAAGCCCGCATCTTTTGTTTGAGCAAACATTTGGGCCGCGCCAAGCAACAATGCAACGGCTAGACTAATTCGCATCGTAAATCATCATGTCATCGG
>Ga0315904_10004684_pt1 | contig 19362 bp, 9 predicted proteins | sample LakEriMetagenome_6_FD_203529 | JGI IMG/M metagenome (GOLD analysis project Ga0315904, IMG submission 203529) | Freshwater fungal communities from buoy surface, Lake Erie, Ohio, United States - Buoy 12 MA120 | ecosystem: Environmental > Aquatic > Freshwater > Lake | place: USA: Lake Erie, Ohio...
CTTTCATTACTAATCACATCATTGGATTACAATGTATTATGTTCCCTAAAATGGTTAGCGGTTGGTTGAAAGAAAAATTAAGGGTTGAGAAGTGGGATGCAAGTGATATGTTCTTTAATCAAATATTTAAAATTTCTCCATACAAGATGGGTATAGTACACAAACGTCTTACTACACAAGTAAATGGATATTCATTAATTGATAAACAAGATAAAAATTTCCTATGAGGATTTTAAAAAATACTATACGAAAGAGTATGCTATGGTTTTACATAGAAGTTGAGCAAAAAAAGATGAATCGACGTATGAAGGAATTGCAAAAAGAAATAGATAAGAACCCCGAATTATTAAATCAAGAGGTAAGCAAGGAAAACAAACTCGCAGTAAGAGTTTATCTTGAAAAAATAATCATGTATAAAAATATGTTAGGGGTCGATTGCACTTTAGAAAAGGATACTCTAAATCAAGTTATAAATAATTAAGCCATGAAAATCTGTCACGTAGAAACGGGATTGATACCGATAAAACCCGTAGGCCAAATGGGATGGGGTGCGGTAGAAAAAATTATTAGGGAGTACAAAGGTTGTTTAGAGGAACTTGGGCATGAAGTCGATATAAGATACATAAACCAAATTGAGCCTAACCAATATGATTTCGTTCATGTTCACATGGGTAACCTAGCACAAGAGTGCCATAGGAAGGGGATACCTTATGTTTTTTCTTTACATGACCACCATACCGAGCATTACGGAAAGGATAGCTATTGCTTCAAGCATAACCTTGAGGGAATGAAAAATTCTATATTCTCAATTACACACGCGGAACACTTAATAAACTACTTTGATGAAACCGATAAATTATTTTATCTCCCACATGGAGTTAATACCAACTATTTCACACCTAACACAAACCGACCTACCGAACATCGTTTGCTTATGGTTGCAAATAACGGATTGGGTGGGGATAGCGGATTCGATAGGAAAGGGTTTAGGTTTGGAGTAGAGGCCGCGAGAGAACTAGGTTTGCCTATTACAATCGTGGGAACCGATACTAACAAGGCATTTTTTGATATTCATAGCGACCTTAAATCTTACGAGAAACTCAATCTAGTGGCTACAAATCCTACCGAGGATGAGTTGTTAAGGATATACCATGAGCATACTATTTTCCTACATCCCTCCATGCTTGAGGCGGGGCATCCTAACTTGACCCTAATGGAATCGGCTAGTTGTTGCCTACCCATGGTTGCTACTTACAAAGGTTCTATGGAGATAGTGGGATTGTTTAAACTTAACGAATTAACCACGAACGAAGTAGTTGCCAACATAAAAAGGGCTATGGATATGTATGAGGGTACTATTTTTGATATGACTCAAGTGAGATTAAAATACGATTGGAAAAAGGTATGTATGCGTTTGAGCGATATGTACTATGCGGTATCATCGTTTCATAATTTAGATAGCGATACTATTAGAAATAAATACACCAACGTATATAACAACACTATAAAATATTGCGGATGCTAACTTATAATTTACACCACGTCAATGGTTTATATTTTCAATTAACGGGCGATGGTGGTAAGAATAGAGATTACGAAATAACTATCCTAGATAGAAAATCTAAGGAAACACTTTATAAAACTATCATTGGGATTTCGGGTTGGGTTAGATTAGAACGCAAGTATTTATCCGATTTGGCAATCATTATAAGATATGAAGGTCGCACGATTGAGCAAATCAACTTTTTAGATAAGATTAAAGGAAAAAGGGTATTTATATCTTTTGAAAGCAAAGCGTTAGGTGATACGTTGGCATGGATACCTTATTGTCTTGAGTTTGCTAGGCACTATGAGTGCAAGGTTATAGTATCTACGTTTAAGAATTTTCTATTTGAAAAATCATATCCCGAGTTAGAGTTTGTTGGAAGGGGTGAAGTCGTAAACGATATCATCGCTATGTTTGAAATTGGTTGGTATTGGAATAAGCACAAGGAACCCATAAATCCAATATTGATTCCATTGCAACAAAGTGCTTCGAATATTTTACATATACCACATAGGGAGATTGTTCCAATTATTGATTTTGTTCCAAAGGAACGACCTATGCAAGAGAAATATGTTTGTATATCAATGTATTCCACTAGCCAATGTAAGCTATGGTACTATTGGCAAGATGTGATTGATTTTTTAGTAAGCAAGGGTTATAAGGTTTTAGAAATATCCAAGGAAAATGATATGATGGGGCAAAAAACGTCGGATTTACGAAACATCACCGAGTTGGAGGATAAATCTATTGAAAACACTATGAATACAATATACCATAGTGAGTTCTTTATAGGCTTATCTAGTGGCCTATCGTGGTTATCTTATGGTTTGAGGAAAAAGGTTTATTTGATTTCAAACTTCACCAATAAGGAGCATGAGTTTACTATAAACACTATTAGGCTTTTCGATGAGTCAATTTGTAACTCTTGTTGGAATAATCCCAAGTTTAGATTCGACAAGGGTAATTGGAATTGGTGCCCCGAGCATGAGGACACCCCACGTCATTTCGAGTGCCATAAACTAATTACTAGCGATAAGGTTATAAAAGCAATAGAAGAAAATGAAAAGTTATAAGATTTTAGGATTTATTGTTGGTGCCCACTCTTGCGGTGCTTGTTATATGGTTGATGGCAAGATTATTGCCAATATTGAGGAAGAACGTCTTACTCGTATCAAAGGCCACGTTGATTTTGAGAATGATTTTGAAAGGTATCCCGTTAGGAGTATTCAACATTTGATTGAACGATATGGCATGGATTTAAGCCAAATAGATTACTTCACATCGTTTCTACCGAAGCAAACGGGCATCGAGGTTTTTAGGGCTATGTATAATTTCGAAATTCCTCAAGATAAGTATATACACATAGACCACCATGAGGCTCATTCGATACTATCTTATTATATGAGTGGATTTCAAGATGATACCCTAGTGTTTTGTGCCGATGCTAGTGGAGGGGTAAACTTTCATAGTTCTAAAACGTACTTAGGTTCTAATGGCAAACTTAAATATATAGATGGCTTAAATTTAAACCATAGGTCGTTAGGGCACTACTATTCTTGCCTTACGGAGTTTGTAGGATTTAAGAGATTAAAGGATGAGGGTAAGATTGTTGGATTGTCGGGGCATGGGAAGTTTTGGCCTGAACTATATAAGGCTTGGGGCGATGTTTTAAAAATCGAGGGAACTAAAACTAACCTAGATAATCATTCAATCGAGTCGGGGGAGGTTTATCTTGATATGTATAAGAAGTATTTTGAGTTTGTGGGTTCTAAGTATTGGAAAAACAAGGGTGCGATAGAGGATATAGCCCATACGGGTCAAGTTCTTTTCGAAAATAGGGTGGTTGAACTTGTAAGAAACCTACATCAAAAGGCTCCTCATACAAAGAAACTAGCATTGAGCGGTGGTATATTCGCGAACGTTAAACTTAATAAAAGACTGAACGAACTAGAGTTATTTGATGAGATTTTTGTTTTACCTCCTATGGGAGATGAGGGGTTAGCATTAGGTTGCGTGGTAGGGGTCATGAGCCAAATAGAGCCAGATTTTAAGCCTATAAAGTTCAATGATATGTTCTTGGGTACGGAATATAGTAGAGAGGAAATACTGTTTTGTGGTAAGGATTTCAAAAAAGACCCATTTTATTTAAATGTGGTGGTAAACCTATTGTTAGATAAGAAGATTGTGGGATTGTTTCAAGGTCGTAGTGAATCAGGCCCTCGAGCCCTCGGTAATAGAAGTATTATTTGCGATTGTACCCACCCCGAAACCTATCAAATTTTGAACGGGAGATTACAAAGGAATGATTACATGCCATTCGCCCCCGCGGTGTTGGAGGAGGATGCCGACAAGATTTTTCACGTTGATAAATCTAGGTATGCTTGTGAGTTTATGACGATATTGGTAGATACTAGGGATGAGTGGAAGGATAAAATACCCACAGTTGTTCACCCCATAGATAAAACCGCAAGGATTCAAATAGTTACCGAAAGTAGCAACCCTTTATTCCACGCAATACTTAAAAAGTACAAAGAAATTACGGGTATAGGAATTTTAGTTAATACGTCATTTAACGTACATAATGAACCAATCGTAGAATTTCCACACGAAGCATTTAATCACTTAAGGAATCGTGTAGTGGATTTTCTAGTAACCCCTTATGCGATGTTTTATTGATTCATGATAGAGGCTATGACCCTATCTAAATTAAATATATCCACCTCGCTTTTATAAGGAAACTCATTAGGGGCACCAACGATATTATATTTTGCGAATTGAGAGAATTTTAAATCGGGTTGCCCATTCTCGGGATTAGCTAATATGTTATCATGTATTGAATAGCCAAATACGTTTGGCCTATTTGCAATCCAAAGCACACTTGACCTTTTGCCGAGGGCGGCTGCGGTGTGTTGGCAAAAACTATCTATTAAAACCCTCTTTTCACTACGAGCAATCAAACTTGCAATACCCTTGAAATTCTCGGTAACGGAAATCACACCATCGTAACTAAATTGGTCATCTCGCCTAATATGAAAAATATCATATTTGTTTTTAAACTCTTGTATTATTCCCAATACTATATTTCGTGGCATATCTCTAGCCCAGCTATACTTGATATCCGTTTGACCCCCTCCGTTGGTTTGTAATACCATGATGGGTTTAGAACTTTGCCATTTATTAAGATAAAATGTATATTCTCTTTCGTTTATATATATTTCGGGTAGTTCACCATTGTAAGAAATTCCATTCATTTTACACCATGTTTCAATTACCATTTCTTTTTGTAGGATGTGTTCGGTAACTAAATATGGCTCATTTGCAAAAACTTTTACATCTTTATTCTCTACATACTTTGAATAGAAGTAAAACTCTTGCCCATGATTAAAGGTCATATCCACGTTTGGGTTATTGGAAAACACATCGGGATAAGCAGTCAATACTAATAATTTACTATCGGGATATTGATTTTTAATTGCTCGGCACACCGCGGTGGCCATAACAGATTTTCCTATGCCACCATTGATGGCTAAGATAATGTTCATTGTATATATTTTTAATTTTCACTTAAACTCCAAGTATGGAATGGAATTGTTTGACCCTTTCTACTCCACCCCAATTTAATAATGCACCACAATCTTTTCTCGTACCAAATATAAGGACATTATATTTACCATCTTGATTCGTAGTGAAACTAACACAACTTAACGATTCATCTACAAGTCCGTAACCAATTCCAAAATGATTTTTTGGAGAAACCTTTACTTGTGGGTTTCTATTTAAATGTTTAAAATAATCGGGTAATTGTAAAGTATGAGAGCAATTTTGAACATCTATTTCATATCTATAAATAGTATCACCCTCGGTTGGTGCCTCAACATAGTTATGTTGTAGCATCATCTTACCAAACTTATCGGGGTCGGGGTGAGGAATTAAAAACGAACCAGAAGTTTTTTGTATTACGTTAAAATAAATCCTATCGTTTCCATTCACCGCACAAGAGGAAACTCCATTTAAACCCGACCTACAATATCCGTTAGTACAAGAAAGGGTACTACCATAAACGAATCCATAGTAAGCACTAGCGGTATTACAACATCCTCCTAGGATATGTGAGTAACGACCCGATATAGTGTTACAACAACCTCCCGCTATACCACCAAAAGGAGATGTGTTTGCCATGCAATTGAAACATCCCCCCATGATACCCGTATAACTATTATCTCCATTCTGCAAAGTGTTACAAGCACCACCTGCGACACCCGCATAACATTTAGAACCACAAGTGCAATTACTACACCCTCCCGCAACAACGCTATATATTGCGTTTGCATCATTACCTCCGCAATAAGGTTTATTACTTTGTCCACTATAATCGGTTATCATGGCTGCGGCCGAGGAAGTTCCCGAAGAACCCGACGTACCCGAACCGCCACTAGCACCACCCCCGCCATTTACACCACTTGAGCCCGAGGTACCACTTGAGCCCGACGTTCCCGAAACACCATTTGCTCCATTTACACCATTTGAGCCACTTGTTCCGCTAGAGCCCGACGTACCCGAAACTCCCGAAACTCCCGAAACACCGCTACTGCCCGAAGTACCACTAACACCACTTGACCCCGAGGTGCCCGAGCCCGTACTTACTCCACTTCCACCACTAACTCCGCTAACACCACTTGACCCCGAGGTGCCCGATACCCCACTACCCGCACTAACTCCCGAACCACCACTTGCTCCACTTAAACCACTTGACCCCGAGGTGCCCGAAACATTTGAAACTCCACTTCCACCGCTTACACCACTTGCACCACTTGACCCCGAAGTGCCACTAACACCACTCACTCCACTTGCACCGCTAGAGCCCGACGTACCCGAAACTCCCGAAACACCACTACTGCCACTTGTTCCACTTCCACCACTTATTCCCGATGAGCCCGACGTACCATTTGTACCATTACTACCCGATGTATTTGAAACTCCCGAACTGCCCGAGGTACCGCTAGAACCCGACGTTCCGCTAGTACCACTACTGCCCGAAGTACCCGATGCACCATTTCCACCATTAGAGCCCGACGTACCATTAGTTCCTATGGTGGCACTTGTTCCGCTTGAACCCGAGGTAGCACTACTGCCCGACGTACCCGAAACACCTCCACTACCATTTGTACCACGTGAGCCCGACGTTCCACTTGTTCCCGAACTGCCAGATACTCCCGAGGAGCCCGACGTACCATTAGAACCACTACTACCACTAGTTCCGTTACTTGCGGATGTACCACTTGACCCCGAAGAACCCGAGGTTCCCGAATTTCCCGATGAGCCTGTATTTCCATTTACCGCACTAGAACCCGCAACTCCATTTACTCCCGACGTACCACTTTGGCCACTTGTTCCGCTTGAGCCCGATGTATTTGAAACTCCCGAACTGCCCGCTGCTCCATTGGCTCCCGACGTACCATTTGAACCCGCATTTGCATTTGAGCCCGAAGTACCCGACGTACCGCTAGAACCCGAACTGCCCGAGGTTCCGTTAGAACCACTTTGTCCGTTTGCTCCCGAACTACCACTTTGTCCATTTGCACCATTTGACCCGTTACTACCATTTACACCCGTTGCACCCGAACTATTAGATAATCCGTTAGTGCCCGAGGTTCCATTACTGCCCGATATAGTTGATGAGCCACTAGCACCGCTAGAACCCGACGTTCCCGAAATATTTGAACTACCCGATGAACCCGAGGTTGCAGATGAACCAGATGCAGCCGAAGTACCACTTGACCCCGAAGTGCCATTATTTGTAGATGCCCCGCTCGTTCCACTCGAAGCACTTGAGCCCGAGGTTCCCGCGGTTTGGCTAGAAGCGGAAGTTCCGCTACTGCCCGAGGTACCACTAGTACCCGACGTTGCGGATGAACCAAACTTACCAACCATTTGAGTTTCCCAAGAAGTATATGTTCCCGAGCCTTGTTGAGAATAAGGTGTTATAACTAAAACTCCCGTAGAGGCATTGTAAGAAACTACGCGACCATAAATACTTACGTTGGCACTATTAACAACTGTAATGAAATCATTAACTCGATAATCGAGCCCCGTATTTACTGTTATGGTTATATTACTCAATGGCATTACTTAATATCTAGTTGTGTTCTCTTAGCTTCTTCAACTCCATCCCACGACCTTTTTGCATACCAATCTTTTCTTGTTGCTAAAACTAAAGCCGAATAGCATCCATCGGTATCGGTACAAATATCTATATGTGATAGAGTATTATCAAAAGTTCCGTAGGCATTTCCAAATCCATTATTAGGAGTTACCCAAACTTGTGGACATTCATTCAAATGTTTAAAATAGTCGGGTAATTCTACTCTTGCGTTGCAATCAATTACATTTACATCATATCTATAAAGAGTATCCCCTCTAGTTGGAGATTCCACTGTTGTGTGCCATAGTTGAGTTGTATCACACTTGCTTGGGTCGGGGTGATTTATTTTAAAGTTGTTAGTTGTCTTATATATGTTTGAGAAAATCGCACAATCTCCATAATAATAATAGTTCCCCGTTCCTAAAGTCATTAATGCAGTGCAAGTTGAATAATACAATGCTAGGTAATTACCCGTTGCATTAACATTATAGGCATCCGAACCACCTTGTATTAAGTATGTATGTTGAGCTGCGCCTATGAATCCATACCTATCCCCTTCAATTCTTGCAAACAATCCGCCTAAAGACGCACTATGGTCGGAAACATTCCCTCCCGCATCGTTAGTGCAATGTTGAGTTCCGAACATAATAATTGTGTAGGCAGAACAACTACAATTATCACGACCCGAGAACACACCCGAACAACCAGAGTTGGCAAAATTTGCGTAGCCTCCCATCACCACCGCACACGTACCATTAACTTGATTATATATTTGGCAAGAGCATGTTTTACCCGCTACGCATCGATAGTTTGTATCGGGAGATATTGTACCACTACTGCCACTAGTTCCACTAGAGCCCGACGTTCCGCCAGCCCCCGTAGCACCATTTGAACCCGAGGTTCCCGAACTGCCCGAGGTTCCGTTAGTTCCCGACGTACCACTTCTTCCTTCTGCTCCTTTTGCACCGCTACTGCCACTAGTACCATTAGAACCCGACGTACCGCTAGTGCCCGAACTGCCCGAGGTACCATTGGTTCCCGAACTGCCCGACGTACCATTACTTCCCGAAGTACCGCTACTGCCCGAGGTTCCACTCGTTCCGCTACTGCCCGACGTTCCGTTTGTACCCGTACTGCCCGAGGTACCACTTGAGCCCGATGTACCCGACGTACCCGAACTGCCCGAGGTACCATTTGTGCCCCCCGTACCGCTTGAGCCCGACGTACCCGAACTGCCCGAGGAACCACTCGTACCATTTGTACCCCCTGTTCCCGAGGAACCGCTACTGCCCGACGTACCATTTGTACCCGTAGTTCCACTACTGCCTGAGGTACCCGTTGTACCACTTGACCCCGATGTGCCACTTCCTCCCGAAGCCCCGTTTGCCCCATTAGTACCCGACGTGCCCGTAGAACCACTACTGCCCGAAGTACCTCTACCCGCTGGCGAGGCTCCACTTGAACCCGTTGTACCACTTGACCCCGAAGTACCCGATACTCCGCTAACACCCGAAGTGCCCGATGTCCTATTTATTGGAATCCCACTTGAACCACTAGAGCCCGAACTTCCCGAGGCTCCACTTGACCCCGAAGTACCACTCACTCCCGATGTGCCATTCACACCACCACTAGAACCCGTAGTTCCGCTTGACCCCGAACTTCCATTACCACCACTTGCTCCCGAGATGCCACTTGCACCCGAAGTAGAATTAGCCGAAGTAGAAGTTCCACTAGAGCCATTAGTACCGCTTGACCCCGAGGTACCCGATTGAGCATTTGCTCCCGAAGTACCCGAACTATTTGAAAGGGCGGAGGTACCATTCGAGCCAGCCGTTCCGCTAGAACCCGACGTACCACTACTACCCGATGAACCCGATGTATTTGAAACTGCGCTAGTGCCCGATGAACCCGCGGTATTACTCACGCCAGATGCTCCCCCCGAGCCCGACGTTCCGCTAACTCCCGAATTTCCCGAAACAGCAGAAGTACCATTTGAACCCGCACTTGCGGAGGTACCATTTGACCCCGATGTACCACTCACTCCCGAGGTTGCGGATAGTGCAGATGTACCCGACGTACCACTACTGCCCGTTCTTCCACTTGTACCATTCGTACCCGTAGAAGCGGAGGAGCCCGACGTACCCGATACTCCCGACGTACCCGCGGTGCCACTACTGCCCGAGGAACCACTACTCGCGGAGGTTCCGCTAGAACCTCTTGACCCCGATGTACCATTAGTACCCGACGTAGCGGAGGAGCCATTTACTCCACTAGTTCCCGAACTGCCCGAGGTACCCGTTGTACCCGACGTACCCGTAGAAGCCGAAGAACCATTCGTTCCCGCAGTGCCCGACGTACCACTAGTGCCATCCGCACCCGTTAGATTTACATTCCAAGATGTGAATGTACCCGTACCTACATATAAAGTAGGTCTTAAAGTTAAGTTACCATTTGCCTTAGTATATGAGATTACTTCACCAACGATGTAGTTATTAGCATCGTAGTTTACTTGAATAAAATCTCCCGCTACATACGATAGATTAGTAGTAATTACAATCGATATGTTTTGATACGTCGGCATTATTAGTTATTACTTATCGGTAGGTTTTCGGTTGATAGAATTGTGAATCCTAACTTTTGAGCAATTTTTTGATACACGATAGTATCATCGGTTCCCCAATCGGATAGTTCCGCGGAGGTAAATACCACACGTGCGGAAATAACCGCATCAAATACGGGGTCACCATTTGAACCATCGGGGTTTTGATAATATTTAACACTTCCAAATCTCACCATGAATATAATCTCATCCGTAGGTGTGTTTGGTGTAGGGTCAATATTTAGTTGCGTACATCTTGCAACCATGTATTCACCCGTAAGTTCGGTTTGAGAGAAAGGAGTAGTTTGTACTATCCTTTTTGCGGGGGGGTTAATTTTTGCTACTAACATATTGTTTTTTTTATCCTTGGTTTACAACGGGGTTATCTATTTCTATTCCAACCCATGATTTTACTCCTTCTTTATCTTTTCTTGTTCCTATTACAATAACATCATAGGTTCCTTCATTATTCGTACAAATGTTTATTTGTGATTGGTCTTGACTCATTACTCCATATCCATTACCAAAGTGATTAGTTGGTGAAATGGAAACATAATCATTGCAATTTAAAAATTTATAATAAGAGGGCAATTGTAAAGTTGCTTGGCAATTGCATGTATTTATTTGAAAGCGATATATATTTTCTCCCGCACTAGGAGATTCAATTGTTCTATGAATTAAGTAGTGAGTATCTCTTTTAGAGGGGTCGGGATGGTCAATATGAAAATTATCGGAGTATTTACTTATGCCTTTGACTGCGGTTTCTCCCGCAAAAGCGATTGTATATGAATTGTATGCTACACTTCGGTTTCCGCAAGTTTCATTGTTTCGACCTCCAGGTATAGCCGAGTTTGATTGCCTAGCAGCATTTAATCTTCCTCCACCGATTGCCGCATTTACAAGCCCCAATATACAATTTTGATAACCTCCAACGATAGCTGCATTACAAACTCCCGACGCTGCCGCATCACCAATCTCGTTATAACTTCCTCCACCAATCGCTCCATTTATTGAAAAAGAAGAACTACCATAAACTCTATTGTTAGCACCACTTATGATTACCGAGTTACATGTGCATTGCATAGTAGAGCAATGTGCAAAAGCACCCGAGTAGCAATTGGTTCCTGTCCACGTTTGTCCTTGAGTACAATTGCAAACACTATTTTGGCAAACGAAAACAAGGTTTGTACTAACAGTTGGTGAAGTTCCCGATGCTCCCGAAGAACCCGACGTACCGCTAGAGCCCGTTCCTCCATTGACCCCACTTCCTCCACTCACACCACTACCGCCCGAAGCCCCGTTTGCCCCCGAGGTACCACTTGACCCCGATGCTTGTGAAAATCCACTACCACCACTAGCCCCGTTCACTCCGTTTGACCCCGAGGTTCCCGAGCCACCACTTGCTCCACTCACACCACTTCCGCCCGATGTCCTACCCGCACCGCTACTTCCCGAGGTACCATTAGACCCCGATACTCCACTACCACCACTCGCTCCACTTCCACCCGCAACACCATTTGACCCCGAGGTTCCCGTAGAACCCGAGGTTCCACTTCCGCCCGAAGCACCCGCTCCACCACTTGACCCCGAGGTTCCATTTGAGCCCGAAGTTCCACTTCCACCACTAGCCCCGTTTCCACCGCTTGACCCCGATGTTCCCGAGCCACCACTTGCTCCATTTCCACCGCTAACACCACTACCGCCTGAAGCCCCGCTACTGCCCGTTGTTCCGCTTGAACCCGACGTGCCCGATACTCCCGAGGCTCCCGCACCTCCGTTTACACCGCTACTGCCCGAGGTTCCGCTCGTTGCTCCCGTAGAGTTACCACTAACACCCGAAACACCGCTTGAGCCATTTGTACCTCCCGTACCACTTGACCCCGAGCTTCCGCTAACACCCGAAGTGCCTCCCGAAACACCACTAGAGCCCGATGTTCCCGAGGTAGCACTTGACCCCGTAGTACCGCTACTGCCCGAAGTACCGCTTGTGCCTCCTCCTAATCCACTCACACCGCTTGAACCACTAGTGCCACTTGACCCCGATGTTGCGGAGGTACCGCTACTGCCCGAAGTTCCACTTGTGCCTCCACTAACACCGCTAGTTCCCGATGATGCGGAGGAGCCCGACGTACCCGCGGTTCCCGAACTGCCATTTGTGCCCGACGTACCATTTGTACCCGAGGAGCCTCTACTTCCCGCGGTGTTGCTAACTCCCGATACCCCCGCACTACCCGACGTACCTCCCGTTCCGTTGGTACCCGAACTTGCGGAACTACCCGAAGCACCACCCGTTCCACTTGACCCCGATGTATTTGATAATCCACTTGTACCACTACTGCCCGAGGTTCCTCCCGTTCCCGTAGAACCTGCGGTGCCCGACGTACCATTTGAACCCGCGGTTCCCGAACTGCCCGAAGTACCATTAGTACCCGATGAAGCCGCGGAACCCGACGTGCCATTGGCACCCGAAGAACCTTGTATTGCGGTGGCTCCACTTGAGCCCGACGTACCGCTCGTACCACTACTGCCGTTGGTGCCCGAAGTACCCGAACTGCCCGACGTACCGCTCGTTCCCGTAGATGCACTAGAGCCCGATGTACCCGATGATGTTGCACCCGAAGTACCCGAGGAGCGACTAGCCCCACTAGAGCCCGACGTACCTATATTTCCCGTAGAACCCGAGGCTCCCGATGAGCCCGATGAACGGGCAAGTCCACTTGTACCGCTCGTTCCAAAAGCACCCGTAAGAGAAACATTCCAACTAGTGAACGTTCCACTACCCTCAAAGTATAGAGGAGTGAATACGAGAGAGCCCGTATTCGTGTTGTACGAAACGACTCTCCCGATTATGTAATTGTTGCTATCATTACTTACTTGTATAAAATCATTCGCAACAAATTCTAATCCCGTTCCCGTTGTTATAGTGATGTTACTATATGGCATCCTTTGTTCACTAAGTAAGTGGTAAAGTTATTGATGATGATGATGTTCCGAAATATTGGGCTGTTTCTCCCGCGGTTCCCGATGAAGCACTTGTTCCGCTACTGCCCGATGTTCCGCTTGAACCACTTGACCCCGAGGTTGCCGAGGTACCACTACTACCGCTAGTTGCGGAGGTACCACTTGACCCCGATGAAGCACTCGTTCCGCTAGAACCCGAACTGCCCGAACTTCCGCTTGAACCCGAGGTACCCGACGTTCCGTTTACTCCCGAGGTACCGCTACTGCCGTTCGTACCGCTTGTGCCATTAGCACCCGACGTGCCCGAAGAACCGCTACTGCCCGAACTTCCGCTAGAACCACTCGTAGCACTTGTACCGCTACTGCCGTTTGTACCCGACGTGCCATTGGCTCCGCTAGTTCCCGAACTGCCCGAGGAGGCGGATGTACCACTTGACCCCGAACTGCCCGAACTTCCGCTTGAACCCGAGGTACCCGACGTTCCGTTTACTCCCGAAGTTCCGCTACTGCCGTTGGTACCGCTTGTGCCATTAACACCCGACGTGCCCGAAGAACCGCTACTTGCGGAGGTTCCGCTTGAGCCCGAAGAACCGCTACTGCCCGACGTACCGCTTGTGCCATTAACACCGCTTGTTCCCGAACTGCCCGATGAAGCCGACGTTCCGCTTGAACCCGAACTACCCGAACTGCCACTTGAACCCGAGGTGCCCGACGTTCCGTTTACACCGCTAGTGCCCGAACTGCCGTTTGTACCGCTAGTTCCGTTTTGACCCGACGTACCACTAGAACCGCTACTTGCGGAGGTTCCCGAAGAACCACTACTGCCCGAGGTAGCACTTGTTCCACTTGACCCGTTGGTTCCGCTAGTACCATTCACTCCCGCGGTTCCCGAACTGCCCGAGGAACCCGACGTAGCACTCGTTCCCGAAGAACCGCTAGTTGCGGAAGTACCGCTACTGCCGTTTGTACCCGACGTGCCATTTGCACCTGCCGTACCCGAACTGCCGTTTGTACCGCTCGTTCCGTTTACACCCGACGTTCCCGAAGAAGCCGAGGTTCCACTTGAACCGCTACTGCCCGACGTAGCACTTGTTCCACTACTTCCACTACTTGCGGAGGTACCGCTACTTCCCGAGGAAGCCGACGTTCCACTTGAACCACTTGTAGCCGAAGTTCCGCTACTGCCCGATGAACCCGACGTAGCACTTGTTCCCGAAGAACCACTACTGCCACTAGTTCCACTCGTTCCATTTTCACCCGACGTACCGCTTGAACCACTTGTCGCGGAGGTACCCGAAGAACCGCTACTGCCCGAGGTAGCACTTGTACCACTTGACCCCGATGTACCACTAGAGCCATCGGTAGCCGACGTACCCGAACTGCCCGAGGTAGCACTCGTACCGCTTGATGCGGAGGTTCCCGAAGAACCCGACGTACCGCTTGAGCCATCAGTTCCGCTACTGCCATCGGTACCGCTTGAGCCCGATGTTGCCGAGGTACCCGACGTACCATTTTCTCCACTTGTTCCGCTACTACCCGAAGAAGCACTTGTACCGCTAGAACCCGACGTTGCGGAGGTTCCCGAAGAACCGCTACTAGCACTTGTACCGCTTGACCCCGAAGATGCGGAAGTTCCCGAAGAACCACTACTGCCCGACGTACCGCTAGAACCACTCGTAGCACTCGTTCCCGAACTGCCCGAGGTTCCCGACGTACCGCTTTCGCCACTTGTTCCGCTACTACCATCGGTTGCGGAGGTACCACTACTTCCCGAGGAAGCCGACGTACCCGAAGAACCGCTACTTCCCGAAGATGCGGAGGTACCGCTAGAACCCGACGTTGCGGATGTACCACTAGAGCCATCGGTTCCGCTACTACCATCGGTAGCCGACGTACCCGAAGAACCACTAGTTGCACTTGTACCGCTACTGCCCGAGGTACCGCTAGAACCATCCGTAGCACTTGTACCACTTGACCCCGAGGTAGCACTTGTACCCGAAGAACCATCAGTTCCACTTGTGCCAGACTCTCCGCTAGTACCACTTGACCCCGAGGTTGCGGAAGTACCGCTTGACCCCGTAAATCCACTAGTACCGCTACTTGCGGAGGTTCCGCTACTGCCCGAAGTGCCCGACGTACCATTTACTCCACTTGTACCACTCGTTCCGCTAGGCGGATTGAATGTTGTTTGTGCGTATGAGTAATACGTTTGTCCTTCGGTATAAAATGTAATGTTGTGAGATTGATTATCGTTGTTGGTACCCTTAACCAATACATAGAATCTATCCGTTACGTTAGTATCGGTAAATGGAATAAATGTATCGGTATAAAGTTGTTGAATAGCACCACCTAGATATGCAATATTTACCGAATTGGTTGTTCCGATTAGAGTTGAAACCGCACCCGTTGTATAGGTGTATATCTCGGCATAACAATCAAAGTCGGCATTTGAGTTATCAAGTTGAACGTGCATTACAAATGCCCAATTACCCGCGGGGATAAATTCAGCATTTGGAACATTACTATCAGTCGCAAAAGCAGCGATTGTAGCAGTTGTATTCGCTGCAACTGCCGTTGTTAGTGTTTGTTGTGTTGAACCACTTGGCGATGCACTCCATTGTTTATAAGTAGGTGTACCAAAAGCACTATTTGTGTTGGCCGATTGATTCATATAATAAACCAATCCACCCGCTACACCATTTGCACCACTCGTTCCACTTGAGCCCGTAGCACCCGACGTACCCGCACTCGCGGAGGTACCACTTGTTCCGCTACTGCCCGAGGAGGCACTCGTTCCGCTTGACCCCGATGTTGCGGAGGTACCGCTACTACCATCGGTGCCCGACGTACCCGAAGAACCACTACTCGCGGAAGTACCGCTACTGCCATCCGTACCACTTGAGCCACTCGTTGCGGAGGTTCCACTTGACCCCGAAGTTGCCGAGGTACCACTAGAACCATCCGTAGCCGACGTACCACTAGAACCGCTTGTTGCGGAGGTTCCGCTACTGCCCGAAGAACCATCGGTTCCCGAACTGCCATCGGTTCCACTTGAACCCGACGTAGCCGAAGTACCGCTTGAACCATCCGTTGCGGAAGTACCGCTACTGCCCGAAGAACCCGACGTACCGCTAGAGCCACTACTTGCGGAAGTACCGCTTGTACCCGACTCACCACTTGTGCCCGATTCTCCGCTACTGCCCGAGGTAGCACTTGTTCCGCTCGTTCCCGAGGTACCATTTTCTCCACTTGACCCCGACGTTCCCGCGGTTCCCGAAGAACCACTACTGCCATCGGTACCATTAGTACCATCTATACCCGACGTACCACTTGTACCACTTTCGGCACTTGTACCCGATGAGCCATCGGTTCCGCTAGAGCCCGAGGATGCGGAAGTACCGCTTGACCCCGAACTTCCCGAAGTTGCGGAAGTACCACTACTGCCCGACGTACCACTAGAACCGCTATCTCCACTCGTTCCGCTACTGCCATCAGTTCCGCTAGAGCCCGAGGATGCGGAAGTACCGCTTGACCCCGACGTGCCCGAAGAACCATCGGTTCCCGAACTGGCCGACGTACCACTAGAACCGCTACTTGCGGAGGTTCCCGAAGAACCGCTACTTGCGGAGGTACCGCTAGTGCCCGACGTACCACTTGTGCCTACACATAATCCATCATCATTTATTGCACCCGCAACAAATACGATGCTTTCACTCTCGGCACAAATTGTTATTGATTCACCATCATTTAGATTTCCACTTTGAGAAACACCCGCACAATCGGTATATGAATAAGGATAGGGGCCTGCGGGTGGTGAGGCTGCGGGAGCGATTAATGTATAGCTTCTACAAGAAACTCCATTTATACCACTTGTACCGCTAGAAGCCGACGTACCACTTGTACCGCTACTGCCACTTTCTCCCGATGTGCCCGACGTACCGCTAGAACCACTACTGCCATCCGTTCCGCTACTGCCATCGGTTCCGCTTGTGCCCGAACTGCCCGAGGTTGCGGAAGTTCCGCTACTGCCCGACGTTCCACTTGTTCCACTTGTTCCCGCACAAACTCCGTTGTATGTAAGGGTTCCCGTATCGTAGGATACTGTTCCTACAATCGCACAAAACGTAACACTACCAATTCCTTTAGATGTGCTTTGACCCGTATCATCACACGCGGTATAACTATAATTACCCGAGCCACCGCTCAAAGTATAGCTACCGCACGTTAATCCATTTGTTCCGCTAGAACCCGACGTTCCCGAGGTACCGCTACTGCCATCCGTACCCGACGTACCCGAAGAACCGCTTGTAGCACTTGTACCGCTACTGCCATCGGTTCCACTAGAGCCATCCGACCCCGAGGTTCCCGAAGAACCATCTGTTCCGCTAGAGCCATCGGTTCCACTACTGCCCGAAGTACCCGACGTACCACTTGAAGCACTTGTACCGCTACTGCCATCCGTACCGCTCGTACCCGAACTGCCATCGGTTCCGCTTGTACCACTTTCGCCCGACGTACCTGTGGTGCCTGAACTGCCCGAAGTACCGCTAGAGCCCGACGTACCGCTAGAGCCACTTTCTCCACTCGTACCCGAACTGCCATCGGTACCACTTGTGCCACTTTCTCCGCTTGTACCCGACGTACCGCTTTCTCCCGAGGTTCCGCTACTGCCATCCGTACCGCTAGTACCCGATTCGCCCGACGTACCGCTAGTTCCCGAACTGCCCGAGGTAGCACTTGTACCGCTACTACCATCCGTACCCGACGTACCGCTTTCACCACTAGAACCGCTAGTTGCGGAAGTACCCGAACTGCCATCGGTACCGCTAGAGCCATCCGACCCCGAGGTTCCCGAAGAACCATCTGTTCCACTACTGCCCGAAGTACCCGACGTACCGCTTGAAGCACTTGTACCGCTACTGCCATCGGTTCCACTCGTACCCGAACTGCCATCCGTACCACTTGTGCCCGACTCACCGCTTGTACCACTAGAACCATCCGTTGCGGAAGTACCACTACTGCCCGACGTTGCGGAGGTTCCGCTCGTACCCGATTCACCACTTGTTCCGCTACTGCCATCGGTTCCGCTACTACCATCGGTGCCCGACGTACCACTTTCTCCGCTAGTTCCCGAACTGCCATCGGTACCGCTCGTACCCGAACTGCCCGACGTTCCACTAGAACCTTCGGCTCCCGAAGTACCTGCCGTACCCGAACTACCATCGGTACCCGACGTACCGCTTTCGCCCGAAGTACCACTTTCTCCACTCGTTCCATTACTACCATCTGTACCCGACGTACCATCTATACCACTAGTTCCACTTTCTCCACTTGTTCCCGCGGAGCCCGACGTACCATTTGAACCATCGGTTCCGCTACTGCCATCAGTTCCACTTGTGCCACTACTTGCGGAGGTGCCACTTGTACCCGACGTACCATCTTGGCCACTAGTTCCGCTTTCGCCCGAAGTTCCGCTACTGCCATCGGTACCCGACGTACCCGCATCACCGCTCGTACCACTAGAACCATCGGTTGCGGAGGTTCCGCTACTGCCCGACGTTCCGCTAGTGCCCGAACTGCCATCCGTTCCGCTCGTACCCGCATCACCCGACGTACCCGAAGAACCATCAGTTCCACTTGTACCGCTACTGCCATCGGTTCCGCTTGTACCCGAATCACCCGACGTACCCGAAGAACCATCTATACCACTAGTACCAGATTCTCCCGAGGTGCCATTGCTACCATCGGTGCCCGACGTACCGCTTTCGCCACTTGTACCGCTAGTTCCACTAAAAGGATATGGAATAAACGCTACATCATATAAAGTTGTATTTGTAAATGCACCATTTCCCGACAATATTGCCAAGGAAGTGAATTGCATTGAACTACCGACTAATGAAAAATTTGCAAGTGTTACCGCATAAATACCACCATTTGCGGGATTACTTGATTGAGTAACTTGTATTAAACATCTTCCTTCGGCATTAATTATAGAGTTTACATAATTATACCAATCGAAAGAGTGTATATCTACTCTATTTATGTAAAGAGAAGTAGTATTTGCAAAATTGTTAGAAGTACCAAAAGCCTCTAACTTACCACTAGTTGCACCCG
>Ga0315904_10004685_pt1 | contig 19361 bp, 38 predicted proteins | sample LakEriMetagenome_6_FD_203529 | JGI IMG/M metagenome (GOLD analysis project Ga0315904, IMG submission 203529) | Freshwater fungal communities from buoy surface, Lake Erie, Ohio, United States - Buoy 12 MA120 | ecosystem: Environmental > Aquatic > Freshwater > Lake | place: USA: Lake Erie, Ohio...
TAGATAGCGGTTTGTGGGTAAATACAGCAGCAATTACTTCAATCACTGTTGCGTGTACTGCTTCAGCAACATTTCAACAATATACTCAATTCGCATTATACGGGGTGAAATCAGCGTGAGTACCTATACACCAATAGCAAGCGTTACTCTTTCTAGCGCACAATCATCTGTCACCTTCAGTGGCATCCCACAGACCTATACGGATTTGGTTTTGGTTGTTGCAGGCGTAACAAGTTCAGGAACCGAAGCAGTAGCAGTGCAATGCAATAGCGACACGGGTTCAAATTATTCTAGAACAGTTTTATTAGGTAATGGAACAACTGCAAGTAGCACAAGAGCCAGCAGTCAAACAAGCGCAGGACTAGGCGTATTAGATTCTGCAACACAGGGTAACACTATTTACCATTTTATGAACTATTCCAACAGTACGACATACAAGACATTTATTGCTAGAGGTAATGTATCCAGCGAACAGGCTCGCGCCGCAGTAGGTTTATGGCGTTCAACTTCAGCGATAACTTCTATTACTGTTTTGGTTGGAACTTCTTTTGCAAGCGGTACAACCTTCAACCTCTACGGCGTAGCCAATGCTTCTATTACCAATACTGCTAAGGCTACTGGTGGAGATACAATCACTACCGATGGTACATATTGGTACCACACATTCTATTCTTCAGGCACATTCACTCCGACCCAAGCCCTTACTGCTGATTACTTAGTAGTTGCTGGTGGCGGTGCTGGAGGTAAGCACAATGCTGGTGGTGGTGGTGCTGGTGGTATGCGTTGTACGGTAACGGGTACTGGCGGCAGCGGTTCATTGGAATCACCTTTATCTTTGACTGCTCAGGCTTATACCGTAACTATTGGAGCAGGTGGAGCAGCAAGTTCTGCAAGCGGTGTTCAACCAGGAGCAAGTGGTAGCAATTCTGTTTTTGCAACAATCACTTCTACAGGCGGCGGCGGTGGTGGTGGTGAATCTAATAATGGTTTAGCAGGTGGTTCTGGTGGCGGTGGCGGAGCCAATACCTCTACTGGTGGTGCAGCATCTCCATCAGGTCAAGGTTTTGCTGGCGCAAACGGTGGTGGTGGCAGTTCAGGAAACCTCAGCGGCGGTGGCGGTGGTGCTTCAGCGGCTGGAACAACTGGTAGTTCTGGTGGCGGTAACGGTGGTGCTGGTAGAGCAACTTCTATTAGTGGTACTTCCGTAACTTACGCTGGCGGTGGTGGCGGTGGAGCCAACAGCGGTAGCGGTGGTTCGGGCGGTGCTGGTGGTGGTGCTAATGCTGGTCAAAATGCTGGTACTGCTAACACTGGTGGCGGCGGAGGCGGCGGTAATGACGGCGCGTTTCTACCTGGCGGCAACGGCGGCTCAGGCATTGTCATTGTTCGGTACGCGGTATAAAGGGGAAATCTAAATGCCAACTAATCCAAATATGGTAGCAATCCAAACCGTCACTGTCGGCAGCGGCGGTGCGGCTAACATTGAATTCACCAATATTCCGCAGACCTATACAGATTTGATAATCAAATTATCTGCTAGGGTGTCAACTGCAGCAGATTGGGATGATTTGAAAATAGCAATAAATGGTAGCACTACTGACTCTGAATATACTTGGCGCGCTTTATATGGTTATAGTGGTTCAACAGTAGGAAGTAATACTGCAACAAATAATACTAACGCTAGATTACAGGGAAGCGCATCTGCCAACAACGCAACAGGAAGCACTTTTGGTTCTTGGGAAATGTATATTCCTAATTATGCGGGAAGCAACAATAAGTCTGTTTCGACTGACTATGTAACAGAAAATAATTCAACAGCAACTATTATGGGCTTGGCAACTAATTTGAGAACTGTAACTGCCGCTATTACATCTTTTAGAATACTTACTTCAAGCGGTTCAAATTTTGCCCAACACTCCACAGCCACCTTGTATGGCGTTACCTCTGCTGCCTATGGCGCAAAGGCTACTGGCGGAATCATTACTTCTGATGCCAACTATTACTACCACACCTTCTTGGCTTCAGGAACATTTACGCCGACACAATCTATTACTGCTGACTGCTTAGTAATTGCAGGCGGTGGCGCTGGTGGTCATTCTTACGCAGCAGGTGGTGGTGCTGGTGGATTACTTGGGTATACATCTCAGTCACTAAGCGCTACTGGTTACACAGTAACTGTTGGTGCTGGTGCTGCTGGTACGGCTACTGCAGGCTCAGGAGCGGATGGAAGTAATTCACAATTTGGCTCACTCACTGCATCTGTAGGTGGTGGCGGTGGTGGCGGTAACTTGAATGGAAATGGTAGAACTGGTGGTTCTGGTGGTGGTGGTGCAAGAGATACAGGAACTGGTGGTGCTGCTACTTCAGGACAGGGTTATGCTGGTACTAATGCTTCTAGCGGTAACTATGCTGGCGGTGGAGGTGGAGCAGGTGGAACATCTGCAAGCGGTGTTGGCGGTGTAGGAAGTAGTGCTTTTTCATCGTATGGCTCTGCAACTGGCGCAGGGCAAAATGTAAGCGGAACTTATTATTTTGCTGGTGGTGGTGCTGGTTATCCAGCAACTGGAGCAGAAACTGCAGGTGGTTCTGGCGGTGGTGGAAGAACTGGCCCAGGTGGAGTTATCAATGCAACTGCTAACACAGGCGGTGGTGGTGGTGCTTGGAATGGTTCTGCCGCTACATCTGGCAACGGTGGTTCTGGAATCGTAATAGTTAGATACGCAAAGTAAAGGAAAACAATGGCACATTTCGCAGAGATTGACGGTAATGGAATCGTCAAGCAGGTACTCGTAGTACCTGACCAACAAGAACATCGTGGGCAGGATTACCTTGCTAACGACCTAGGACTAGGTGGGACTTGGATTCAAACAAGTTACAACCACCGCATCCGCAAGCAATATGCTGGCATTGGCTTCAAGTATGACGCTGCTGCCGATGTCTTTATTGCACCACAACCCTTCCCATCGTGGAGCCTTGATGCTAACCACGACTGGCAAGCACCAACACCAAAGCCTGAAGATGGCTTGGTGTATTTCTGGAATGAAGAGAAACTAGATTGGGAGGCGTTCGTAAATGACGCAGTATAAACTCGTAGTTGATTGCACCACAGGCAAGCAAGAATACATTGCCCTTACCCCTGCTGAGATTGCAGAACGCGATCAGCAAGCAGCCGCTGCTGCCGAAGAGCAAGCAAAGCGCGATGCAGATAAGGCAGCACTAGAGGCTGCTAGAGAAAGCGGGAAACTCAAACTGTCATCAATCGGTTTGACTGAAGAAGAAATCAAAGCATTCGGATTCTAAGTAAGGAGTAAGTCTTGCTTACTTGTAGCAAGTGTAGAAACGTGCTGCCTCTTAGTTCCTTCTATAAGGAATCTAAATTCACTAGAGGCTATAGGTATTCCTGTAAAGAATGCGAGAAACCAAGGTTTAGAAACTACGCATCTAAACCTGGTATTAGAGAAAAAAGAAATAAAACTCGCAGGGCTTGGAATCGTGCTACTAAATATAATTTCCCATCAGAGTTATATGACTCAAGACTACAAGAGCAAGGAAATGTGTGTGCCATTTGTGGCACCGATACACCTGGCGGTAAAGGTCAATTTCACGCAGACCATAACCACGAAACCTCTCAACCTAGAGGGGTTCTATGTCACAACTGCAATGTCGCTTTAGGTAACTTTCAGGACAATCCTGAGATTCTCAAGGCAGCCATTGAATACTTGAAGAAATACTCGGAGGCTAAGTAATGGTTCCACCGTTTGGCGCTGAAATTACCGAGGGCATTCCGTATGTCCTATCCAATCCCGCTGGCTCGACTAACTATCAAGCCACAGGAGTTGCCTACGATATAGCCATCAACGGGCTGCCATTCTTTTTGGCTGCCAGTGATGATTCACCTTATCGCCGTGTCACGGCGCAGTATCGTAAGCAACAGTATGACCAGACCAGAGAAGCAGGCGAGCAATCGCTGACTGGCTGGTGGTTTAGATCTCAGTCGTCTTTCCATCTAGGTCAAGGAATCAAATACTTTGAGCCTGCTCAAGATGAGTCACTGCGATTCCAATACACAGAATCCAAAGGTCTAGATGTCTGGACCAAGGGTCAGGTATCACTGATTCTAGATACCGATGCTACGCATAACACTACTGGTACTCTCAATGCAAACCTTAGACCACAACAGCACCTACGCTCTATTCAATGGGAGCAGTTGAAGAATACAGGCGCTACTACATATAACGAGTTCCTTGGCTGCCTAATGCTTGATGGTTACGACATTGACAAGATATATCCAACCATTACTGCAACTGTTTCTAACAAGGCTCTGACCTCTAATGTGGCTACCCTAACAACCAGCTCTGCTCACGGCCTAGCAGTAGGTATGGAGATAGTTGTTGCTGGCGTAGATGCTACCTTCAATGGTACCTACACCATTGCCACAGTTCCTACCACAACAACTCTGACATATGCCAAGACTGCATCTGATGTGCCTTCGGCTGCATCTACAGGAACCATCACTAGCGTAGTCCAACACTTTGTTGACTATAACTCTGGTACCGATGACAAGGTATATGCAATGTGTGATGATGGTGTCAACTGCTACTGGGTTACTAACGTAACCAGCGGTGGTGTTACCAAGTTGACTATGTACAAGAAGCCATTGACTGGCTACTCAACTGACTCACCTACAAGCACCGTCAAGATGTTTGATACTACTGGAATTATAGTTACCAATGCGGTAATGGAGTTTACTAAAGAGCGTATCGTTGCCTGTATCAATAACAAGGTTTATGAGATTTCAACTACTGCAACTGCTCTGCCTACTGCTGTTTATACCCACCCAGTAGATAACTTTGTATACACCAGCATTACATCAAGCGGTGCTGCTATCTATGTAACAGGATTCTCAGGCACACAGTCCAATATCCAGAAGTTTACTCTGGCATCTAACGGAACAATGCCTACCCTAACCAGCGCTATTACTGCTGCTGAAATGCCAAGCGGTGAGCGTATCTACAAGATTGCTTACTACCTTGGCTATATGATGATTGGTACAACCAAGGGTATCCGAGCTGCTCAGGTAGCAGATGATGGATCTCTAGCCTATGGACCGCTTATCTGGGAGAACACCCAGCCTGTTTATGACTTTGCTTTCCGTGACAAGTTTGCGTGGGCTGCAACAAGCGTAGAAGATGAGCCAGGAACTATTCGTCTTGACCTGTCTACACAGATTGCTCCGCTGGTATTTCCTTATGCCTATGACACTTACAAGGCTACAGGTAGCACTGCTCACGAGACTACAGCTTGTGCCTTTATCAATGGCACAGAGCGCCTAGCATTTACAACCAATGCCATCACTGGAACTAATGGCTCTGTCTATATTGAGTCAGAAAGCACACTTGTTTCATCTGGCTATCTACAGACTGGCTATGTCCGTTACAACACCCTTGAAGGTAAGTTGTTCAAGTTACTTACCCCGCGTATTGATACCACCAATGGTGGCTTGACTATCTCATCTATCTCCTATGATGGAACAGAGTACCCAATCGGATCATTTGCTCAAGAATCTGCAGTCCAAGAAATCGGTATCCCATATCCACAAGGAGCGCAAGAGTATATTGGCTTCAAGTTTACCTTGACTCGTAGTACATCAATCGCTACTGCTGGACCATTGTTTACTGGATACCAACTCAAGTCTCTACCAGCAGTACCACGTCAGCGCTTGATTCAGTATCCGTTATTTTGCTACGACCACGAGAGCGATAAGTTCGGAGTGGAAGTAGGTTATGAAGGTTCTGCTTGGGATCGTATGCAACAACTCGAAGCAGTAGAAAACGCAGGCGATACCATCCGAATAGAGGACTTCCGTACAGGTGAATCCTTTATTGGCCTGATAGAAGAGATGGACTTTATCAACCGTACACCGCAGGATAAGAGATTCACAGGATTTGGTGGAACTCTTGTAGTGACAATCAGGAGTGTCTAATGACAATAGCAGACTGGGCAATGCTTATTGCCACCATACTTGGTATCACATCAACCCTATTTATGGGACTTCGTTGGATAGTCAAGTCATTTCTTATGGAACTCAAGCCCAATGGCGGCTCTAGTATCAAGGACACAGTGGCTCGACTAGAGCAACGTGTTGATGAAATCTACAAGATTCTGGCAGAAAGAGGATGACAAGTGAAACCTGTTGCAAAACGTGCAACACCTGCTGCTATTGCCGTTCTTCGTCAGGCAACTGCGCTTGTACCCAAGCGGAGCAAGGTATCGGATGGACTACTACCAAGCAAGGCTCACATCAAGGCAAGCCCTAACTCTGATCACAATACTGGGCTGGCAGTAGACCTCACTCACGACCCAGAGAATGGGATTGATTGTGCTGCGATATTTGAAAAGCTCAAGGAAGATGAGAGGGTTTCTTACCTTATCTTCAATAAGAAAATTTGGTCACGCCAGTATGCTAAGTCTGGCAATCGCTTTTACACTGGTAGCAATCCTCACACTAAGCATCTTCATATCTCTATCAACGCTGATATGGCTAATGACACTAGCCCTTGGTTTTGGTGGATGAATCAACCTACAGTTGTGAACCAAGTAAAGGCTAAGTTACAACCTCAGCCCAAGAAGAAGGTGGCAGAAGGTGTCACAGTGGCACCCGTATGCACCTGCTGTCAGGTTCACAAACCCAAGAGAAAGGCACGATAGTGGAAACACTAAAGCAAATCTCTCTAACCTGGTTCCGCGCTGCAGCATCTGCTGCCATTGCGCTCTACCTTGCTGGAGAAACAGACCCTAAAACCCTTGGAGCAGCAGCACTTGCTGGCTTCCTTGGCCCAGTCCTGAAGTGGCTAGATCCATCTGCCACAGAATTTGGACGTGGTAAGAAGTAGTTTGTAAGAGCGCTGCGAGAAAAGGCCTCACCCCTAACGGGGTGGGGCTTCTTTTTTTATGTCCAAAATCGGACGGATATGTGTGATAGGTACTTGATGGTTGTGTACCTGATTGCCTTCAGGACCCATCAGTTCAGGCGTAAAGTCTTTGATATCAGATACATAGTTCCAACCATAGAGAGTAACTTCAGAGGGGCTGAGAGGGTCAACAGAGGCCCATAGAATGGCATCTGCTTTCTTCTCTAAGAAAGGTAGTTGCTTACTAGATACTGCCCTACCCCAGACCTGCCAGAACTTTGTGTTCCAAGTCTTGATATCCCAGCGCACACCATCTGCTGTGATGTCACAGAGATTATCTTCATCGGGATTGAGGTAATGAGGGCTGCATTCAATGCCCATATTCTTGAAGTATTTATTGGCAGCTATCTCACCGTATCTGCCAATGGAGTGTGATGAACGAAGGTTACGGTAGTGACCGCTGATATCTTTGTATCGTTGATAGGTTCTCTCTGACAGTTCCTCGGCTAATAGTCGATCTTCTTCTGTCAGGGGAATGTTCATTGGTTCTCTGGATTATCTATCGGGCAAGGAGCTTTGAGTAAGTTGCCACAGTTAGCACATTGCACATCAAGGGCATACCAAACTATATCATAATTCTCAAACTGGACATAGGTATTGAAGACGCTACAACCACAGACACACTTGTGTGTCGGACCAATAGAGCGTAGATCAGAGGCTTGGATAGGTGGTAAACTGTTCCTGTTTTTCCACAGGCGAAGTAGACGGAGAACCATCTGTCTGCCTCACTTCTACAGGCCCGTGAGGGCCGCTCTGTTATTCGCCTACGGCTCATATTGTAATGAACTGGTGTGTCGCTATCGCGACGACACGCCGATAGGAGTATGATTCTCTGTTATGACAACACTGGTAGCTGTAGAACTAGATGACAGGGCAGTGATTGCTGCAGATTCTCAAATAACTGAAGATAACTTGAGGACTGTTAGTAGTTCCACTCCGAAAATAATTCACGTCGGTAAGTATCTACTAGGACTGGTAGGTGATGCACGCCCTGGTGACATCCTTGCCTATAACTGGACTCCGCCTGTGTACAAGGGAGCTGACCCAATTCAGTGGATGGGCAAGAAAGTAATGCCGTCAATACTTACGGCGTTCAAAGAGAATGGATATGACCCGTATGAAGCGACGAAAGATAAAGACACAGGATTCGACTACATTGTCGCGTTTGATGGGAATGTATTCCATATCGCGACGGACTTATCGTTCATCAAATCTGACCACAAGATTTATGGAATCGGTAGTGGCGGTGCTTATGCTCTTGGTTATCTTTATGATCGTCTGGGTCGTCTCACTAATGGTAATGTAGAGCAACACGCCCAACGTGCCGTTGAAATCGCCAGCATCCTTGACATCAATACCTGTCCTCCGATTCAATTAGTTACTCAACGACGGGAGTACTAATGAGAAAAGACTGGTCCCACTGGACTATCTATTTCAATGCCAACCACTTGTACAACTGGGGCATTGGTATCAACTATTACCACGAATATGAAGCAGCACCATTTGAGATGCTTGCTAGAATTTGTCAGATAGACCTGCTATTGTTCAACATCACAATTACTCGATGGGAAAAACGGCAGTGGATATAAAAGAATTACTTATCAAAGCTCTCCACGAGAAGGAGAACAAGCGTGGTAGATCCACGCAGGTACAGATAGGTCCATCAGAACTTGGTGGCTGTCGCCGTAAGGTTTGGTATCGGTTGAATGGTCAACCTGAAACCAATGACAACGAGGTAAAACTCGCAGCTATTATGGGAACTGCCATACATACTGCAATAGAGAACGCGCTTGCAGACAATCAAGAAGTTCTTCTGGAGAAGACCGTCGAGTTTGGCGGTATGAAGGCTCACGTTGATTGCTTCATTCCTGGGACAGGGGATGTCGTTGACTGGAAAACTGTGAAGGTAAAGAATCTTTCTTACTTTCCCAGTGAACAGCAACGCTGGCAAGTACAAGTCTATGGTTATCTGATTGACAAGTCTGGCTTGGGGAAGGTCCAGAACGTCAACCTTGTAGCCATACCTCGTGATGGGGATGAGCGTGACATCCTAGTTCACAGCGAACCCTATGACGAAGCCATCGCACTAGAGGCCCTGAATTGGTTAGAAGCAATTCGGACTACGCAGGAAGCTCCTGCCCCTGAAAGGCACGAGTCATACTGTAAAAGCTACTGCAAATTCTATGATGCCTCTGGTGAGATGGGATGCGTTGGTATAAAAAAAGGACTTACCAAACCTGAAGATATAACTATTGACGGAGCAGAATCTCTGACTGCTCTGCACTATGCACAGATTGATGAAGAGATAAAGGCTTTAGAAACAAAGAAGGAATCGCTGAGAGAATCCCTACTTGGCATCGCAGGAATTACTTCAACTGGGTATGAGATCAAGTGGTCAACTACTCAAAGTAATACGGTAGATAAAGAAGCAGTGGAGAAAGCACTGGGTTATGTACCGACAAAGCAAGGCAAGGAAAGCACAAGGCTTTCCATAAAGAAACTCGGAGGTAAGTAAATGGCTGCACCAGAATCAACAAAGTTCCAGGTGAACTTCAAGTCACCAGATGGAACTCTTATCAATCTTTACGCTGCTAGTAAGGAGGAATTGGAAGCGTTGCTCACTGCAGCGCAGGACTTTTCCGCACTTATTGGAAGCGTTAGCCAATCATTCGGAGGCTCTGCATCTGCTGCGCCCGTACGTAGTGCTGCGCCAGTAGCGGCAGCATCATCAGCACAAGGTGGTCACACCTGCCGTCACGGTGAGATGGCATACCGCGAAGGTGTAGGAGCTAAAGGTCCTTGGAAGGGATATATGTGCGCTGCTCCAAAGGGAGCAACGGACAAGTGTCAGACAATCTGGGTTCGATGACCCAATGCGAGGACCCCGTGAATACGAGGATCCTCTCTGCGCTCAGTCAGGCGGTGATTTCTGGTTTCCAGAACCTGGACAAGGAAGCATTCCCGAAACTGTCTACGCTCGAAGTATATGTGACAAGTGTGTCCATAAAGTTGAGTGTGCAGAATGGGGTATCTATAACGAACATTACGGAATCTGGGGTGGCCTTACAGAGGCGAATAGAAAACTAGTAAGACGTAGGCTAAAGATACAAGTAATACGACGGGAGGAAAGTGCTTAGATTAGACCGCGCTTGGAAGTCTGTGCAGTCAACGGCTGCACCGCTTCCTACTGTGTGGAAAGATCTAGAAACTAAAGAGATAAAGTTTCGGCGTGGTCAAGTGTGTATGGTTGCCGCTGCACCTAACGCTGGAAAATCTATGTTCTCTCTTGTGTACGCTATCAAGGCTAAAGTACCTACTTTGTTTTTCTCCGCAGATACCGATACTGCTACTGTGATGTTACGAGCATCAGCTCATCTTGCAGGCCATACTCAGCAGACGGTAGAGAATCAAATCTCTATCAACCCTGAAGCCTACGATGAAGCGTTGCAAGGCATATCACATATTCAATGGTGCTTTGATTCATCTCCGAACCTCGATGATATTGAGTCGGAAATCAAGGCATACATTGAACTCTATGGCATAGCACCACAACTAATTGTCGTAGATAACCTGATGAATGTGGTCGCTGAAACTGATAATGAATGGTCAGGGCTAAGGCAGATAATGATTGAGCTACACGATATGGCTCGTAAAACCGATGCCTGTGTAATGGTTCTGCATCACGTATCAGAACAGAGCGAGTATGGCAATATGACTGAACCGCCACACCGTAGAGCAATTCACGGTAAGGTAAGTCAGTTACCTGCACTGATACTCACTCTTGGTTACAACCCATTTGAGCATACGCTTCGGGTTGCAGCCGTCAAGAATCGCTTTGGCAAACACTCTGTTGATGGCAAGGATTGGGCTGGTTTATTTGTAAACTTTGCCACCTGCCAAATTGGTGATAGCGATGCCTATGGCAGAATGATTTACAACTCTAACTTAGCGAGGGCTTTGTGAGTTCGTACAATAAGGCTAAGGGATCAAAGTTTGAGACGGATGTAATGAAATACTTACGCAAACTTGGACACTTTGCTGAGCGTCTGGCTAAGGCTGGAGCCAATGATGAAGGTGACATCGTCACCATAATCGCAGGTCAGACCTACATTCTGGAATGTAAGAATCGCAAGTCAATCAATCTTCCGCAGTTCTGGGCAGAAGCCCAGACTGAGGCAGCCAACTATGCGAAGGCTCGTGGACTACCCGTCAACCCACCAGCCTTCGTCATAGTCAAACGTAGACAATATGGGGTAGAGAAGTCTTGGGTTATACAAGACCTAGACCAATGGTTAGAAGGGAGAAAGTAATGATTCACGAAGCGCCGCATTATCAGATAGCCTGTAACTGTGGGATTGTAATATCTGGTAACAGTGAGAATGGAATTGTTTCTTTATTGAAGAAACATTTAGAGTCAGGAAGATTTCATACAGCTTGGTTATTGGAGAATAACATCAAGCCAAGCGAAATAGATTTACAGAAGATAGTTGACTCAGTAAGTTCAATGAAAACGAAAGTAGGAATAGTCTAATGCCAGTACCACAAGGACAGATAACAAGTAGTCAAGGCTGGACAACACCAGCAGAACCACAGGCAGAAGAATCTGTGGAGAAACCAAAGAAGAAAAAGAAAGCAGCAGAACCACCACTACCTGAAGAACCAACTGAGGTAGAACAAAAGGAAGCTGAAGATGATCTGCAGTAATTGTAAATGGGCAGGACATCACAACACCATTGGTAAGTTAGATTTGGCTATAGATTTCCACGAGAAGTGTGAAGGAGATTGCGGATGCCAGCACAAGACTGGACCAGGATGGTTCGTAAAAAGAGGGGCAAAGATTCCTCCGATGCAAACGCAGTCTCCATAGCAGAAGTAGTTAGACACTTCGGAGGAGAAGTAAAAGAGGGACGCAATATCTCAGTGCGTTGCTGTATGCACAATGACACTCGTAAGAGTGCAGTCATAGATACATACAACAACTTGTACTACTGTCACACCTGTGGCAAGGGTGGCAATGCAGTCAATGTCATTATGGAATTAGAGAATGTGGGGTTCAAGGATGCTCTCGCAAGGGCAGGAGAAATTGTTACAGGAGGCGGCGCACCACTACGCTCAGGCAATAAGCGACAGGGCGCTAGGCTACCTCGCAGGACGTGGAATATCTGAACAGACTGCCGCTAGGTTTCGACTTGGCACTATCACCGATCCAATAGAGGGGCATCAAGGCTACGAGGGTTGGCTTGCAATACCTTATTTCACAGCTTTAGATTTGTGTGTTGGTTTCAAGTTTAGAAGATTAGATGATGGCAAGCCTAAGTATGGCGCACCTGTTGGACAGAAGAGCCACCTCTTCAATGTGGTTGCAACCCTATCTGCTACCAAGTCTATCGTCATCTGTGAGGGTGAGTTTGATGCGATAATAATGGAGGCTAACTGCGGGATACCAGCAGTAGGAGTGCCTGGAGTTGCGGCGTGGAAGCCCTATTATCAGAAGTTATTCAATGGTTTTGATATTGTTTATGTTGTCGGAGACAATGATGTCAAAGAAGATGGAACTAATCCTGGAGCTGAGTTCTCTCGCCGCGTGGCGAGCGAGATAAGTAACTCGCAGATTGTTACACTACCACCAGGATTGGACATTACAGATTTTTACTTAGCAAATGGTAAAGACGCAACAGCCAATCTAGTAGGAGGAGTACAGTGAGTGAGCAAGAAAAAGGATCTCCAAGAGGCAGCCAGATTATTGATGGATATGGGGATGATAATAGTCTCGATAGATTACAAGGCTGGGACTATAACTTGTCAGCCGATGCCCGCAAGAGGATAGATGATGACTTCATTCGAGATGTCTGGTCCATCTTGGACTCCGCTGGAAATCTGCTCATCCGCAAGCATAGTGATTACGGCCCGAAGAACATCGCTCACAGTCCAGGTGGAGCACTCAACGGACTCCGCGTGCGAATGTGGGACAAAGTGGCTCGTATCAATAACCTCCTTGATAGCAGAGTATCTCCCAGTAACGAAAGCCTCCGAGACTCCTTCATAGATTTGTTGAACTATTCTGCCATTGCAATTATGGTGCTTGATAAGAAGTGGCCTGAGTTACCCAATGACTGAGAAGCATAGCTGGTACAAGGCGGCGCTACGCCGTAAGAAGATAGAAGAAGCGAAGAGATTGAAGGCTGCCCGTTACGTTGAAGAGATGAATAAGAGAGCCAATGAGTACGATACATCCCGCAATACCTGACATCGCATCTAGTGTAACCACGACTATCTGCCGTAGGTTTCGTGGCTATGTGGATCGAGAAGACATAGTTCAAGAGTGCTACTCGTGGTACCTATCACGCACAGAACACCTTGATACCCTTCTCAATGAAGAGAATACAGTGCAGAGAGTTATCAACGAGAAGCGTTTAGCGTGGCAGATGAGACGACACTGTGAACGCTACGCTCGTAAAGAGAAGGCTATCCGTAGCGGATATAAACCAGGAGATGAAGCCTTCTATGACACAGTAGTTATCGCTCAGCTTCTCCCCCACGTTATCGCCTCCGTTGTAGATAACACAGTGCTAGAGCAGGCACAGAACCTTATCAATGATGGTCAGCCAAAGAAGCAGTCTGCTCCTGCTGAAGGTGGCAACCTGCTCGCCACACTTATTGACATCAAGAAGGCATACCTGAAGTTAGATATTGTTGACAAAGATATTCTCATCAAGAGATACCACGAGAACCTTACTCTCCAAGAGTTAGCTTCCTATCTAGAGTGTGCTATCTCCACCGCTGATAGGCGTTGCCAAAGTTCTCTTCGTAAGTTACAGAACAATCTCGGTGGAGATAGTCCTTACCAATGAAATACGAATACGAATGTCCAGCTTGCGGTAACGTCCTCCTCGTTATCCGCAGCATCCACGATATCGAAGTGGAATACGACTGCCCTCAATGTTCCTCCACATTGAACCGAAAGTGGGAGTCCCCTCCTGCCCACTTCAAGGGAAGCGGTTGGTACTCCACCGATAGTAAATAAAATAACCCCGCAGCTAGCACTCTTGGCCTGCGGGGTTATCTATTACTGATGAAGGGTATCAGTAGCTCTTATCTTACTCGTTCTCGCTCTCTTTCTCAATAGTGATTCCTGCGTTCGTGAAAGCGCCAAGCCTGACAAGGCGTTCGGTGACGCTCAGAAATGTATCTAAGACCTCGCAGTATCTGGATTCTAGGGTCGCTACTCTGCTCTCTAAGGAGCTGAGCAATTCCTCGAGCTGAGCTTGTTGGGTTCTGTGCGTAGTGGTCAAACCTGCTCTCACGGGTCCAAAGTTTATTGAGACATCTCCACTGCTCTCCTCTCCAACCAAACGCAACCCACGCATATTCTTTGGCGGTTTTTCTATTTTCATTCTTCTCCTTCCACGTTGCTTTTGCTCTGCTCATCTGTGTTGGCTTCGATGTGTCTAAGTATGGTGTGCGTGCGTGGTCTAACCCGACCATCGTCAGGGGGAATGATAGAAGTGCCGCTGCTAGTCCAAGTCTTACCTTCTGCTTCATCTCTTGCTTTCTCCTCCTCGAATAAACTTCGATACTGCTCAGGATATGCTTGAGCTAGACGTACCAGTGCTCGGTCCCTTGCTCTTCGGTAATTACGGTAATAAACCGACTGCTTGATGGCAGTCAATGTGCGTGCTTCATCCTCGTTCATTGAGCTTATCCTCCCACACTATAAGTAGATAGGCAATTATGGTCGCCACTATTACACCTAGAAATATCATCGCAGCACCACTCCAAACGTGCGCTCTTTCTCGTTAGCTATTGCATAGCGAATGAGACTAGACACTTCTATCTTATCGATAACAAGCACTGGCTCCTCGATATCTTCCTCATTCCAGACGCTCACGAATACAGAGCAGTCTAGCCCACGTCTGAACCACTCGACTGCGTCGAGAGCGCTTGTCCCTCCCCACGCAATATCTCCCTTGCGGTCCATTACTTCATAGAAGTTTATTAGCTTCATTATCTTTCTCCTCCTTGTAATTGATTAGATTCAACTCGTTCAATGCGTTTACCATCCTGATGAGATTCTTCCCTGCTTCCCCGCTATTACCCTCCACCATCTGCTTGATAGCTAGGTCCCTGCATAGGTCAGCCTTTGCTTGATAGTATTCTTTATTCATCTTCTCCTCCTAGTCCAGCTCATATATTTCTATAGCCCAATCATAGATAGGGCCTTCAGTCAACTCGATAGTCTGACTATCGTTGAAGTACTCAACGGTTACTTCATCTAGGTCTAAGTCAGTCTGTATCCTCACGCCATCTCCCTCTGGAAAGAATAGCGTCATAATATGGAAGCGATTAGGCCCTGATTCTGCGAATAGAATCGGGTTGCTATCGTCTCCAGTGTCCCGCTCCTCCTGCGTCAGTGCTAGTAATTGCTCTTCTCTTACTTTGATACTAGGCATTGCTCTCCTCCTCCATCTTGATTAGGTCATCTATCTCTGGCATTGGTGCTGGTGGGATAGCCAGCATCTCCCACGTTCTCCACGCTAGTCTGCCTAAGTCCATCCCCTTGTAATACGGGACGCTCTCCTCCGAGATAGGCAGCTTCACTGGGTCGCTATCTTCTACGTCATAGACTTCCATAGTCGCTATACGCTTATAGTCATCCTCTTCTACTCTCACGGTAACCGTGAACCTATACTCCTTCACTGTAAATCACCGTCCCGTACTCGTGGATGAAGCGCTCGAATTTATCGTTATATTCTCCCGCTACGTATCCCCATTCTTTCAATGCATCCTGTAGCTTGGCATCTTCAGTGTCAATGATGAAGAGATACTCTTCCCCTTCATCTACTTCCCACCAGTCGCCATTCTTATTAGCTAGGTATCTAGTCATTGCTCTTCTCCCTCTTCCCATAGTGTCATATTGTGATAGGTATCTTCTCCATCATCCACGCAGTCGCATCCATCCACGCCGCAGGGACACGTCTCTTCATTGAAGTAGGCGTTATATTTCAGCTCGGCTTCATCCTCGCTATTAGCCTTTATATAGAGTACTTGAGTTATGACTTCAGCTTGATAGATATTCATTACTTTCCCCTTCTACTCTTGATGACGATTAGCGCCGCCGCTAGTCTCTTATCATCTTCCGCACTATTCATCAGCGGTAGCATCTTCAGAGCTTTCACCATATTCTTCAGCGCCCACGTAGGCTGGTTACCTACGATTCTCTTAGCTTCATCCAGTGTCATCACTTGCTTCCCTTCCACTTGTATCCAATTAGGTCGCAGACTTCTCCCTCGATAGTCTGCCTACAGTCTCCATATACACGCTCGGTGTTAGCCCATAGATAGGCCAGTGCTGCCACGAGTAGGGCAGCCATTACTCTCTTCATCGCTGGTCTCCATCCTTCATAGGTGCGCCGCAGATAGCGCACGGTAGATAGTCCAGCCGCAGTAGGTCAGCTCGCTCGCTCATTGCGTAGGGACTGTACTCCCGCGAGTATCCTCCTTCATAGGTCCATTCCCCGCCGCTCCAGTCGAATCGGTGCGGGCCATCGCTATCGACCGCATCACCAGTGCAATAGATGCTCGCATCCTCTGAAAGTAGGTCGTACTCATAGTCCATCGAGAAGATGCGGGGAGCGGTATAGCCGCCGCGTACGTCAGCTCCACCGTGTATCTGAAGCGCGACTAGCGTCTCGCTGCCAGTGTTGTAGACGGTGTATTGGATGACTTGCGAGAGTAAGCTCTCGCGGTTATAGCTATTCTCGGTGAAGAGACGCTCCCATCCCATTACAGCAGGGAAGCTCTCCATCAACTCAAGCCAGCCCATATCGGCGTTACTTGCTGCCACTTCATTGAACGTCTCGGTCCACTCTTGCGAGTAGGTCAACTTCTCGGTGAGATGGTGAAAGAGTGAGACGGTGGCATCGTAATACTTAGCATCGAATCTAGTCCGAGCTTCACTGCGGAAGTCATCGAGTGACTTGGCTTGATTGCGCTGCCACGCTCTCCCGCTCTCCCCTCCCGAGTCGAGCATATGGCGGCCCGTATTTTCAGTGAGCATCTCATAGATAATCTGCTCGGTACGTGTTGCGTTCATAGTGTCCATCTAACTAGCTCCCTTCAAGCTATCCCGCCGCTAATCTAGCGACTAGGCCATCCCTTACGGTATAGCAACCGTAAGGGAAAGTCCAGCAACTAGGCTATTTTTTCCATAACTCCTTCTCGAGTACAGCTATCAGGATATCTTCCATCTCTTGTGCTGTATCGCTAGTGCCTAAGATGACGCGGAATTCTATCCCTGCGTCCCCATTGAAATCAGGAGCTGGCCCGACTAGCTGCACCGAGTAACTATGAAATTCAGGAGCTGGCTTGCTAATAGGTCCATACTTCATCGTGTAAACTTTACTCACGGTTATTTCCCTTCTCGCTGTCGTGTCTATCCAAGTGACTATCTACGAGCTGCATCTCCCACTGATTACTGCGGTCGAATTTCATCCCGCAACGTGGGCAGCTCCAGTAACTTTCAGTCATCTCTTCACTTCCCTTCTCTTTGAGAATAGTCGCACTGGCTACCGTTGCAATTATGGCAGGAGCATCCACGCTTGATAAATCTATGGTCGCAGCATTGCATTACTTCACTTCTCCCTTCCCAGTAATGAAGCTCTTTACAGCTCTTAGGTCGCTCTCGAATCGCTTTATTAGCTCTCTATTCTCTATCGGGTCGATGCCGCACGCGACCGTCCCGTGTACTTGCATCAGTAGCTCTTCGAGCTTAGCGAGCTCGCTCTTGTTGATTCTCACGTGAGATTCCCTTCTATCTCTTCCCAGTCCCAGCGACTAGGCCACCGAGCTCGGGACTTCCGAGCTCGATAGTCCAGCAACTAGGAGCGGGAGTCGTATATTGCAGACTCGAAGCGAGCTGCATCGAAGCGAGGGTTTTCCTCCGATAGCCAGTCAATTAGCTGGGATACTGCTTCATCGAAGCCGCGACCCTCGCGGGTACGTGGCTCGATATATTCTTTGAGATTAGCCATAATTTTAGCTAGCTCGACATAATCTTTACGTGTCATCTTGTGTCTCCTGTTAGGTTCATTCAGCTCGGTCGAGCTGATAGGAGAAAAATACCATAGTTGGGGTAAGTGTCAACTCCTAACGGTGCGGCGTGTTGCGAGTCTCGAGTATAGGTTGAGACTTGGTTGAAAGTTCAACTATCGGGAAGGGTTGAGATAGTGGCGCGGTCCAGCGAGATGGGTCGAGCTGGCTGGTATCGGTTGCAGCTCGCGGGAGATTATTAGAATCAGGGAAAGGAATTATTAGGGGAAGCAGGGCGCGAGAGTGTGCCGTGTGTGCTATCGCCCCCACCACTTTCCCCCACTTTCCGCCACCGCCGATAGGCGTGGCGAAATAAGCCAGCACAACGACAAGGGCAACCCCGTATGCTTTACTCAGCCACCCACTCACCTATAGACCCACTCTAAATATCTCCACTAAAGTGAAGCTATTCTCGATCACTGTCCTATATTGTCCGTATTTATGAGTGACGTTAGTCACAAATAAAAGATTTTTGAAAGAAAAGCGGGAAACCGCTTTTTTTTCCTGCCTAATACAGTATAGACAGGTAGACAGGGCGCACGAGTCTACCTGGCTATAGCTTCGCTTACGCTACGCCCGTTAGGGAAGTAGCAGTAAGCGCCCCCAAGGGGCGAAGCGCCGAACGGTAGTGAGGTGCTAAGCACCTCTTTTAGTTGGGTGTATTCTATCCGTAAACAGGAGATCTAATGGCAAAGCAAAAACCCACCAAGCAGCAGAAGGCTTATGGTAAAGCCCGCTCTGGTGGTAACAAACCTATGAAAATTTCAGGCGACGATGTTCGTCGCGCTGGTAAAGCTGCCGCCATTGTTGCTATCAACCTTACCCCTACAGGACGTGCCGCTAGTACCATTGCTAAAATTGCTTCCCTATCCAAGGCTACCAAGTTATCCTCTGGTGCCTCTAAGGTAAAGACCAAAACCTTTACCCAAGGCAGAACTGCTAAGATTACAAATACCCCTCCTAAGAAGTCGGCTGCTGGTCCTAACTCCCCTATCAAGGGAACCAAGGTCAAGGTTGAGTACAAGACCAAAGAGCTTACTCCTAAACAACAGGCTACCTTGACTACAGGTCGAGTAGTTCGTGAAAAAGGCAAAGCAGCAGGAGCCTACGCTAAAGGTGCTGCTACTACCGCAGTCATTGCCAGCGAAAAGGGTAAGAACAAAAAGAAGAAGAAGTAATGCCAGAAAATACAGCAGAGATAGCCAAGCGAGTTATCCTCTCTGCTATCGCAGAAGGTATGACAGTAGAGCAAGCTGTAGCCTCCGCTGGTAGATCCTACAAGTCTTATGAGTATTACCGCCGT
>Ga0315904_10004690_pt1 | contig 19351 bp, 33 predicted proteins | sample LakEriMetagenome_6_FD_203529 | JGI IMG/M metagenome (GOLD analysis project Ga0315904, IMG submission 203529) | Freshwater fungal communities from buoy surface, Lake Erie, Ohio, United States - Buoy 12 MA120 | ecosystem: Environmental > Aquatic > Freshwater > Lake | place: USA: Lake Erie, Ohio...
CGCCCTTATCGGTGTCCGGCTCTGCTATGGACGGTCGGGGTCGGACACGTTATTGACCCCTCACACGCGGCGGTGAAATATGAGGATCGGAAGAACCTACCGATACCCGATGGCTGGGATCGCAGCCTCACGATGGGAGAGGTGGACGCTATCCTTGCTCAAGACCTTGCGCGGTTTGAGCGCGGCGTGGCCCGATATTGCCCTGCTGCTGTTAATCATCAAGGGCAATTTGATGCTCTGGTGAGCTTTGCCTTTAACGTCGGACTCGGGAACCTACAGCGCAGCAGCATACGGATGCGCTACAACCGTGGTGACATAGAAGGCGCTGCTGACGCCTTCCTAATGTGGACGAAGGCGGCAGGGCGGGTGTTACCGGGTCTGGTTAAGCGCCGTCAGGACGAGCGCGCAATGTTTTTAGCTCATCTTGGATTGTCTTGATTTCTAACGCCAAGATCGTCGCCTCTACGACCAACCCTGCCTGACGCACCGCTGCCAACGCCTGTTCTACCTTGACTTGCTGGCTGAACTTCCACGGCATACGCGCCATTTCGTCGCGCCACGCCCCCGGTGGGGACTCGTTATCAATCACCAGTAATCCCTCCCGCCCCTAGATGCCCGCCATTCGGGATTAGGGACGCTTGCCCACTCTCTATGCAGCACGGCGTTACGTTCGCGCCAGAACCGCTGTAAAGCCTTTATAAATCGTCTCATGGCATACCCTCAACGCTGTAGTTATCAGAGGGGGAGCGCCAATCCCTCGGCACTTCCCCTCCGATCCATGACGGGTCTACCCACAACAGCCTGTTGTTGGGGTACGCAATCCATTGCCCGCCGTCTAAAGCGATAATGTGATGGTCTTTGGACTGGTCAGGCACTTCCGACCAACCGCCATCACACCAGAATACCGTCATCAGGTACGTCCCCGGTCGCTGCACCCCGTCACGGCCTATCGCCTTGACGCGGTGGTTGCGTAGGAACGCCACCTCCTTGACCTGACAGTTGCGGCTAAAGCTATCCCACCACACCGTCAGTTGTAACGCCATTTCGGGGCAAGGTTTACTGCACAGCGCGTGAATCGGGATACGCGCCCATTGTGCGCCTGACTCCAACATGATTTGGAAATAGGGTACGCGCATGGGTTCTGCACGGAAACCGAACACGGTGCAGAGGGTGAACTCGCCTTTGCCCTTCTCATGATCGTGCAGGAACTCGTTACGCACGTATGCCGTAATGTACGGTGTGTCAGCCCAGAAGTTCATTCGCCCCTCGCCCGAATCGCGGCGGCAATCTCGCCGTTTAAGTGCGGCCCCGCCAACTTCGCACACGCCTCTCGCTCGGCTGCTTCAACAAGCGCAATAAGTTTCCCTAATTGTTCTGGTGAAAATTTTGTATACGCCGAATCCTGACCCTTTTCTTTAAGGGCTTCAATTATTAAAGACACCGCTTGTTCTAAATTCATACCAACCCCTCTTTGTGTAATTGCATGATGGTGCGAGCCATGCCGTCGTAATGGGCTAGGCGTAACTCGTCGCGTGACAGCCCACTTTTGTGCGTCCTGCCGTCTACCTCGTCGTGACAGCTAGAACAGCACCACGCACCCAGCAGATCGGGTGACTTCAGCCCCATGCCGCTAACCCCTGCTACGCGCAGATGTGCCAGCACGACCGTCTCGCTGTTGAAGTTGCACACACCTGGTATACGCACCGTGCATCCACGCCCTCGGGCTTCTTTACGCAGCATAGATCGGCTCCGGTAACGGCCCGATGCCAAGCTCTATCAGCCTGTTCTCAATGCCGTGTAAGTATTCGGTGAATTCCTGCTGGGTCATGCGTGAGGTGCGTTTGAGTGGTCGCAAACGCTTCTTGCCAAGCCCTGTGAGCGTCTCCCAGCCGAATATCTCGCCAAGGAAATACTCATGCAGGTCATCGCGTGTCCAGCCCTGTAGCGCCTCTCCACCCGCCTCCATAATCATTGGGTAAACCACACCCCAGAGGTAGGCCAGCTGCTGTGAGGTTTTGGGCTTCTTCCACTCGGCCACCTCTACCGCCCACACCTTGCTCGGGTCTAGCCCTTGCGTCATGCGGATAACGGCAGCCGCCATCTGCTCGGGTGTAGTGCCTTTGGGGAAAATGCGTTTCATGTATACGCCTTCCACTCCTCGGCGTATTCCACATCCTGATAACCGGGGAACCACGGCCCGCCACGTGTCATGTGTACGCACACCGGATCGGGTTCGTCAGCCTTGGTGTGCCAGCCCTCAAGGTAGTTGAAGGTCATGGGCAGTTCGCCAATCTGATCGTCAGCGCACCACTTGAACTGATGCAGGTACATTCCCGTCTCGCTGTTCACCAGCTCTGGCGTGAGGCGTTGCGTTGCCTCATGCTCGCAGTTGATGAACATAAACGACGACCAGTTCTTGCGAGCGTAGGGATGCTGCGCCTTGCCATCCATTTTGACCGCCTCGGTAGGCTTGTAGTCGTGGTGTACGCAAAAGACCGCTTTCGTTTTATCAACATAGCGCCATATCTGCGTCAGGTCATGCCGTACCAAGAAGTCGCAGTCCAGAAACACCGCCCAACCCTTGTACTCGCAAAGGTACGGGACGAGAAAGCGCGTAAAACTAAACTGCGTTGACGAGAGCGGATCGTCAGGACGCCAATACAGCCCGACCGAACGCATATACGCTTGGTCAATCGGCTGGATGTAGATGGGGTTACGGGCATGGCGCTCAATGCTGCGCCGCGCTACCCGATACGCGATGTCCTCACGGCTGTCGTAGCCGATGAAGATAGGGAGTTCCGTCATAAGCGTTCCTCAAAGTCTATGTACCGCCACGCCAGATACTCCGGCGCAACGGCGTAAACGTCGTAGTCGTATCCACGCTCCTTGTCGGTGATTTTTCGCACCAACCAATCAGGAAACGTGGTTCGCACATCCACCAACGCCGCCACGGTCAGGCTTGCGTTGACAATGTAGTAGTAATCGGGGCGAGGATCGGCAGCATCAAACGACTTCTTGGCACAGATAGCGGCTGTCTCAAACGGCCACGCCTCGTACTGAAAGTCGTGCTTGATGTGCTTCACCTCTATCCGCTTACCCGAGGCATATACGTCGCCTTTGTCAGCAAACTCTTTGCGGTCAGCAAAGTCTTTCGCCATACGACGTTTGGGCAACGTCACCGTATGCCCAAGGTTCAGTAGGTAAGTCGCCACGACAATCTCTGCCGGGCGACTAGCCCTAAACCGTGCCTCAAAGTCAGAAGGGTGTGTCAAGGTCGTCCCAGTTCTTCTCGGTTATCTGCGGCTGCTTGGTCGGCTGGCGCTGCGGTTCGCCAGAACGCGACAACTTGCCCTCGCCCTTTGCCTCAAACTTGAGCGACAAGTAAGCGTCACCTGTCTTTTGGCTAACCTTTTTCCAGCCCGACACGTTGAAATCCACGTTGTTGATTACGCACGACCCACGGTAGTCGGGTCTGCGTTCATTCCCGTTTTTGTCATTTTTGAATAAAACTCCACGCATATTCGGGTCAAACTTATCCACGGTTCTGCTCCTTTGCCATTTGGATGTACTTCTTAATTGCTGACCGTTCCTTTGCCGTCAGCACATCTGCCACGGCGATATACAGGTCATGGTCAGGGTTCAGCGCCTCATGCACGGCTAGTACGGCAAGGGCTATGTCTTTCTCCTCGGCGTCTAGGTCAAACGCGCCACGGAACTGCTGCACGAACTGGTCACGCTTGGTCTGGTCAACCTTCTTGCCCAAATCGCCACGCGGGTCATTGGTGAACGGGCGACCCTGTGCAGCCTCTGCGTCATCGTCAATCTGTGCGAGTCCCACAATCGCTGCGAGGGCGTAACGACGGGCGTAGGTAATGCCAGAGCCTTGCCCCTGCGGGCTGTTGTCCTTGGTCAGCACCGGCATCTGCCCTGCAATCCACTCACCGCTGCTGTGAGCGAGCGTGGTGACCAGCATCAAACCCTGCTCGGTCATCTGCGTGGTCTGAATCACCGACAAACCGTTAGCCGCTAACTGCTTGCGGCAGGCATCCCAGCACGACGCCAAATCGGCGTACTTGCTTTTAAAGAACGGGTTGCTGCTGTCTTTCAGCGCACCCGTAATGTCGGCTTGGGCTTTGCTTAACGCGGCGGCCAATGCGCCAATGCTGTCACTCTGCATCTTCTTCTCCTTTCAGTTCATCCAATGCCCGGTTACAGGCGTCTATGCGTTCTTGTTCTTCCAACTGCTGCATCAGTTCGTCTTGGTGATGCCACCAAGTCAGGTCATCATCGTGCATGGGAGGCTCGCTCCTCGGCTGCGGTGCAACCGCCGTCCCCGCAGGGATCGCAGGCGGCGGCAATTAAAAACAGGATGGCGATGGCAATAAACTGCGGTGACGGCGATTTCATTCCAAACTCCCGTTACGCAGCGCATCAAGGGTGGCAATCTCGGTCAACTCAAACTCGTCGTCGGCTGACAGGTCGGTTAGGTCTAGCTTGATGTTGTGGTTGAGCGAGGAGGCGTGTTTGTCGTTGTCCAAGTAGATGCCGATCAGGGTGGCGCTTTCTACAAAAACGCTGTTGTCCATGTCCTGCGAATACTCAACGTCAACTTCAAACTTGTTGCCGAGGGCGTAGAAAGTGCCGAGGGCTGAGTACTTATTCTTGAACATATCTGTTGCTCCTGTGTTGTGTTTGTCAACGGTTAATAGTTTAGTCGTCTAAACGGCCATGTCAACAACTTTTTGCGTCTGATCGCGGCGGCGTTGCTCGTACTGCATCAGCAATCGGCCAGCAGCCAGCAATTCAGCCTGCGAGCAATTTGGGTTCATTCGCAGAATTATCTGGATCAGGCGCTCTACGGCGTAGGCAAAGTCAGCTTCCATGTTCATACGCCACCCCGTACCAGCTTCATCAGCCGCAGCAATTCCGGTTCCGAAAACTCGCGCAACTGGCGCGGACTAATGTATTCGGCAGGACGGTCAAGGTTCTGGAGGTGGTAAAGCCCCCACAATCGCCATCTGTGGACGTAATGCAGGTGCATGGCGTTTTTGGCGGCCAGCAGCTTTGCGTTTTGCGGATTCATGTTTGCTCCTATCTGTGGAAAAAAGGGGGCGGCTTACGCCGCCACCCCGTCAAGGTTAATCACGCGGGGGCGTGACGGGTCATCAAAAAAGTGGTTGCCTTCCATTGGTGCCGTAAAGTTGACCGGCAATTCAGCTTTAAGCGGGACGCCTTCCCAATATCGCGCAACGGTTTCAGCGGTAAAAGTGCCTTCGTCAGCGTTGATGCTTCTGACAATTCCGATGTAGTAGCAATCACGGTTGCTGTGGAAATCAAGGCTCTTGACAAGGGAACCAATTTTTAAGCTGTTCATTGTGTGTCTCCTATCTGTGGATACGTTGTGTCTATCAACCCCTACAGTTTAGTCGCCTAAACTCTGGAGTCAAGGGGTTGTGCGAAAAAAGTTAAAAGAGCTAAACTGCAAGCATGGACATACACAAGCTCATTAAGCGTTACGGCAGTCAGCAAGCGTTGGCTAGGGCATTTGGCGTTACCGATGGGGCTGTAAGCCAATGGGTAAAAGCTGGAGCGATCCCGGCTGCTCGGGTCTGGCAGTACAAGGCTGGGCAGGTAAAGCCCCCACAGGGGCGCTAATGCGTTCTACGAAACCCAGAAACGACAAACCCCCAGTTACGGGGGTTGACGCGGCAGGGGGGCTGCCATACGCTTTAAGTGTTGCAGAGCGTAGCGGAAGGTTAAGGGGGGAGTCCTTGACCTGTCAACCGCTACGCATGGTTTTTCTAACTATGCGGAGGCATTATGCTTTTCTATACACGCCATCTCGGTGACTACGCCCGAGATACCGGCCATCTCACGACGTACGAGCATGGGGTCTACACCCTCCTTCTAGATCGCTTTTACGCCACCGAAAAACCGTTTGGCGAGCGTGAAGCGATGCAACTATGCCGCCCTACGAACGGACGGGAACGTGACAGAATCCGTCGCATCCTAAACGACTTTTTCATTCTTACTGCGTCCGGCTATGTGAACGCTCGGGCGATGAAGGAAATGGAAAAAGTGCAGGAAAAACAGGCAAAAGCCAAGCAGAGCGCCCAGCATCGTTGGATGCGAACGCATAGCGAACGCAATGCAAACGGTATGCTAACCAATAACCATAATCCAATAACCAATAACCATAATCCAATAACCAATAACCAGAAGCCAAACGGCATCGCTAGGGTTAGCACCGCCGCTGTGTTGAGCGTGGTAGCGCGGAGGGGTGAGTGATGGGTGACGAGTACAGTTATCCCCCGAGCGCCGCGAAGTCCGGCCCGAAGGGACTGCCGGACGAGCGAGTGGCGCGAGCGGTAGAGCGTAGTGCCTCCGGTTGGGATGAAGCCGTGCGTAACAGCCCGCTGAACCGTCTGCGGTATTACGATGCGTTGCTGGCTCGCACCGCGTTTTCTGGGGACGCGGGCGAGCGGGAGAGAATTAAGATGCGCGTAGGCGAATTGATCCGCGAAATCGGAGCGTCTGACGTTCTGACTGACCCGGGCGTTATTGGGTTAGTCAGGGAGTTGTTTGGCGAAAAAGGCGTATTGAGGTTGAAAGAACGTGCGCGTACCAAAACTCAAGAAAGCCAATAGAATCTGGTGGCAAATATGGTTAGGCAGAGCGATTAACGAGGCACGATGCGACACGCCGCTAGACGAGATGCGAACGACGCGCCGATCACGGAAGCGCTCCGTAAGGCGGGGTTCACGGTCTACGATTACGCTCAAGTGGGGCAAGTCCCCGACAAGCTCATCGCCAAATTACTCCCGTGCGGTACGCCGTGGGTTTGCTGGGTTGAAATCAAAACCCCGAAAGGCCGCCTCACCGAAAGTCAGGAGACGTTCCGTAAGGTCTTTGAGCCACGCGGTGAGTTCTACGTTGCCCGTGATCCCGAGCAAGCCGTAAAAGACTTATACGAGCGGTACGCCGAGGCTATACGCCCGGAGCATTCAAGATGAGGGCTTTGCGTTGACCCTTGTAGTGGGTAATCAGGGGACGACCAGCCATATGCTCTGGCAGACACGCCCACTCATGCTCTGGCAGGTCAACGACCTTGTGCCGTTTGGCGTATTCGCGCAGAACTTCCTGATCGCCGTACCAGACTTTGAATTTATCGGGCAGCGCCAGATACATTTCGGTCAGATCTGCCCACACGCCCCAGTCGGCGGTGATGGTGCAGCAGCCCACATAGGGATACAGCTCGTCCAGCGTCTTACCGGCATATTCCGAAAAGTCTTGGCCGCGCTGGTGGGTGTTAAAGATCGCGTCTCGGTTGAAGGTACGGCGGCACATCGCCACAACGCCCTTCCCCAGCGCGCCCTCAACGTCTATTGGCGCGTTAACGATCATGTCGGTGTCAAGGTAGAGGGCAGGGCTATCAAGCCCCAGATTTGCCCACGCCGCCGTTCTAGCAAGCATCAGGTGACGACGGTCAATGTTCATCACAACGGTGGTCGTGACGCCCGGTATGGTTGGGGTGTGACCGTCTGTGACTTGGATCACCTCCGCGCCCGAGTTGTGGGCATGGATGGACGCAACCATTTTGGTCGGCAGGGCGATGTCGTCGCCAACGTGGAAAAATACAAAGCGCATGGAAGGAATATATGCTGAATTTAAACCGAAAACGACTGTCTAGAGCGATTTGGGATACGCTTTTTGACGGATTAGACGACCTGCCGTGGCAACGCCTTGACGACCTTGAGGCGCTAGACCCCGCTAAACAGACAGGTTCCACCAACAACGCCAGTCTGATAGCCCTGTGGGCAGTTAAACGCTACTTCAAGCCGAAACGCGTGGTGGAAATTGGCACGTATATCGGCAAGTCCACGTTCGTGCTGGGTCGGGGCGATGCCGAGGTGCATACGTGCGACATGACGCACAACTTCAAGCTCCCGATCTACGCGAACGTCACGCAGTACCACAGCAGCAGCACCGAAATGCTTGCCAAACTAAACGGGCAGATAGACCATCTACACATAGACGGTCGGTTACAGCCTGACGATAAAACGCACCTTGAGCGGCTATTCCACCCCGACACGATCATTACCCTTGATGACTTTGAGGGTATAGAGAAAGGCGTCTGGAATGCGATGCAGATAAACCTGTCAAATCGCATCCTCGTATACCCGCCAGAACGACAGTTGACAGAGCGTTTTGCGATGGGAGATGCTACGACTGCAATCATCCTGCCCAACTTGAGGCTAACGCCGCAATGAGCCACAAAGACGCCGCCGAGTTTGTAGGTGTACTGCTCCATAGCAGCACAGCGGCTCATTATCTGCACCTCAACACCGCGAGCTACGCCGCTCATAAAGCACTCGGTCACTACTACGAAAACATCGTGGACTTGGCCGACAAATACGCCGAGGCGTATCAGGGGCATCACGGCATCATCCCGCTGGACGACTACCCAGACGGGTTCAAGGTACAGAAAGACGCTGCTGCCTACGCCGACAGCCTGCTGACGTTTGTAAAGGGCATCCGCACCGACCTGCCCAAAGACACCGACTTGCAGAACATCGTGGATGAGATCGTGGGCGAGATTGCGAGCCTGTCGTATAAGTTGGAGCGTTTTAAATAAATGGCCGCCGACCGCAGCCGCCTTGCTGCCGCACTCGCCCACGAGGAAGAAAAGCGCCGCCGTCTTGCCGCTGCAACCGGCCAGTTAACCGACCGAGATCGCATGGAATTGGCGCTCGCTGACGAACGCAAGCAGCGCCAGATGGCAGGTGAAACCGCCCCGACTCTTGAGGGCGAGGTGCAGCGTTTAACCGGCCTACAACCGAACATGGAACGCAGCAACATTCTGCCGTTCTACAGCCAAGAAACCGGGCTGGTAGCGCCGCAATTCGTGTACGACGCAGCCAAAGCTTTTGTAGCCCCCGGCTATACCGCCCGAGGCGGGCAGGTTGATCCTGCCGAAGCAATGAACGTCGCCGCTAACGTCATGGGCGGCTCTATTGGCGGCTCTGCGCTGGCCCCCGTGGAAGGCGTGATCGCTGGCATGGGCGCATCGCGCAAACCAAGAAAGGTGACTTATGAAAGACGACAAGAAGGCCCATTCCTCCGAATCCGACAGACAGACGCGGGTTCAAGCCAACTTGGCCCGAGCGAACGAAACGCTCGCCCGACTGGAAAAAAAGTACGGGAAAGCCAAGCCGTTGTCGGAGGAAGAACAGGCATGGCGGTGGCGTCACCTGATGCGCCACCGGCGGTTTCTGGACGACGTTTAACACCGGCACAGGTCGCCACTCAATACACCGAAGCTGAATTCGGAACGCCGTACAAACTGCCGAAAAACCCGGCAAGCAGCCTGCAAAAACAAGCGCCCATTGGCCGTATATTTTTGGAAGCGACAAAAGAAACACCGCAATACAAAGCCGCAACGCTCAAATCGTATGAGCGGGTAATGCCAGAGGTATTGGAGCAAGCGAGAGTAAAAAGCTACGACGATTTGTTGGAAAAATCGTATGTGCAGCTCGCAAAGGAGGTCAAATCGCAGTTTGACGCAATGCCAATAGCGATGTCGTACTTCCGAGGCGGTGAAGGCTCGTATAAAAGCAGCAAAGAACTGTTTGAGGACATAGATAAACGCGGGCATATGTTCGTTTATCAGGGCGGTGACCCGCACGATTTCCTCGGCCAAACCGACCCCGATACCGGCCTGTCGTACAACGAAATGTTTAGGGCCGTTCACGACTATTTCGGCCACGCCGTACACCGCAACCAGTTTGGCCCGATTGGCGAAGAAACCGCATGGGCGGCGCACAGCCAAATGTTCAGCCCGCTGGCCCGTATTGCCATGAGCAGCGAAACCCGAGGGCAAAACAGCCTCGTCAATTATTCGCCGCTAAACGCTGAATTAAAGGCAAAAATTTTGCAGTTGGATAGCGAAATTGCAACTGCTCGCCGTTACGGCTACGACGAAACAGAAATTGCAGATTTGACGCGGGATCGGCAAGCGTTGTTCAACGACTTTCAGTATGCCCCTCAAAAGTCGGTGGTGCTGCCTGCTGAAATGCTCCAGATTGACTACATGGGAACTATGCCAGCCGGGTTTGAGGGGCTGATATTGCCCGACCCCGGCACCGCGACATCGCTACCGCTGACGCACTACAGCCAAAGCGCCTCGCTTACGCAGACCGATCCGACCCGATATGGCACCGGCATCAAAGGGCAGGAAGCAGCCCGATTGCGCCAAGCGCCAGATGTGCGCGAGCGCACATATTTCTACACCGGCAAACCCGGATCGGTACGCCCAGAAGCAGGGTTAGGCTCTAACGTCTACACCGCGCAGGGCGAGAACCTCTACAACATGAGGCGTGATCCAGCCAAGCTCGGTGTGCTGGCTGATGTGGTCAATACCACCTCACCACTTGCTCGCATGAACCCCGGCAGCATTGATGATTTCCAACGCGCCAACGACTTTGAGCGTTTGATGCGAACTTATGGCTATAGCGGGTATTTCAGCCCCGAGGCCAAGGTTGCCACCGTGTTTGAACCCATAAATGTGCGACTCGCCAAGGCGTTGAGACGCTGACTCTTTAACTATTGTTTTATTTGTGCATAAATAAGCCATGCCAAGACCTAAAGGATCGCCCAACAAGGCAACCGCAGAGGCCAGAGAGGCAATAGCCCGTCTTGTAGACGGCAATGCTCATCGTCTTAACATCTGGCTAGACGAAATCTACGAGACAAAAGGCGCAGAAGCCGCATGGCGCTGCATGATGGATGTCATTGAGTACCACGTACCCAAGCTCGCTAGACACGAACACACCGGGCAGAACGGCGAGAAGATCAAGATGGAAGTGACATGGATGGCTCCCGAGTAGTCATCCCCTACCGCCCTCGCAAGGCGTTCATGCCGTTCCACAACCGAACGCAGCGGTGGGCTTGCCTAGTCGCCCATCGTCGCGCCGGTAAAACAGTTGCAGCCGTCAACGACATCATCCGAGCCGCCATCACTTATCAAGGGGATCGGGGGCTGTTTGCCTACATCGCCCCTTACCGCTCCCAGAGCAAGGCTGTGGCATGGCAATACTTCCTAGAGTTCGCAGAGCCAATCATCCAAAGCAAGAACGAACAGGAATTGCTCATCACCCTGATGAACGGCAGCCAGATACGTCTTTACGGTGCCGACAACGCTGACGCTATGCGCGGCTTGGGCTTCTCGGGCGTGTACATGGACGAATACGGTGACTTTAAGCCAAGCGTATTCGGGAACGTCATACGCCCTGCCCTGTCAGACAAGCAGGGGTGGGCTGTGTTTGGTGGTACGCCCAAAGGCAAGAACCAGTTTTGGGAGATTTACGAAACCGCCACTCGTATCCCTAGCGAGTGGTTCCTGTTGCGCCTGCCCGCCACATCCAGCGGGATTCTCCCGGCGACAGAACTAGCCGCCGCCAGAGCGCAGTTGGCCGAGGATCAGTATCTACAGGAGTACGAGTGCAGCTTTGAGGCTGCGATCCTCGGTGCTTTTTTCGGCAAGGAAATGCGAGAGGCAGAGCAGCAGGGACGCATCTGCCAAGTGCCGTACGACCCGAATTACCCTGTGTACACCGCGTGGGACTTGGGTTATCGGGACGACACCGCCATTTGGTTCTATCAGTTAGGGCGCGGGGAACTGCGCGTCATAGACTTCCACGCTGTCTCTGGCGCTGACATCTACGACATTGCCGAAACGGTGACGCAGAAGCCGTACCGCTACGCCAAACACTACTTACCGCATGACGCCCGCGCCAAGAGCTTGCAAACGGGCAAGAGCATTATTGAGCAGCTGGCTACGCATCTAGATGTCGCCAAACTCGCTGTCGTTCCCGACATTGGCGTACAGAGCGGCATACAGGCTGTGCGTATGATTCTGCCGCGTGTGTGGTTTGACGCAGAGAAGTGCCGCGAGGGCATTGAGGCGTTGCGTCAGTATCAACGCGAGTACGACGAAGATAAGAAAGCCTATCGTCAGTCACCGCGCCACGATTGGACATCGCACCCTAGTGACGCTTTCCGAATGCTTGCGGTATCATACGCAGAACAGGCTGACAAGACCCCGACCCTTGAGCCTAAACCGCTGATCGTCGGGCCAGAGAACACCGTAACTCTTAACGATATGTGGGCGGTTCATGACCGCCAAGGCTCTCGGAGGGCAAGGATATGACCGCGATTAGTCCGACTCGGAACAATTACGTTGCCATCGCCGCGACGAGCAGCAGCACGTTTGGCACCGTTGGCGCGTACCTGCACAGCGTCGTTGTCAACGTGCAGACCAACACAGAAGCCACCTGCATCGTTAGCGATAACGGCGTCACCCTCGTCAGCATCCCGGCCACGCAGGCCGCTGGCGTGTATGTGATCCCGTTGGAAGTTGGCACCAAGGGCCGCATCACCGCGACCTGCTCGGGCAACTCTAACTGCCGCGTTGTCGGCTTGTTCAGCGATTACGTATGAACCGCAAGCCCGGCCTGTACGCCAACATCCTCGCCAAGCAGGAGCGCATCAAGGCTGGCTCGGGCGAGCGTATGCGTAAGCCCGGTGACCCCGGTGCGCCGACTGCCAAGGCGTTTCGCGAGTCAGCCAAGACGGTTAAGAAGGAAAACAAGTGAGCGCAGCGTGGCAGCGTAAGGCAGGCAAGAACCCAAAAGGCGGTCTAAATGCCGCTGGTCGTGCCTCCTACAAAGCCGAAACGGGTGGCACGTTGAAACCCCCGGTAAAAGCTGGCGACAACCCCCGCCGCGCCTCGTTCCTCGCCCGCATGGGCAATATGCCAGGGCCGATGGAAAAGAACGGCGAGCCTACGCGCTTGGCTCTTGCCCTCAAGGCATGGGGCGCAGGCAGCAAGGCAGAGGCCAAGGCGAAAGCCAAGGCAATCAGCAGTCGTAACGAGAGGAAAGCCTGATGGACGTATTGGTACAGCCGGAACTGAACAAGTACCTCCGCATCATCGGGCAGTACGACAACGAATTTGCCAAGTGGCAGGCGCGTACCAAGAAGATCATCAAGCGTTACCGCGACGATACCCGTGGGCAGACGCTGACCGAATCCGCGAAGTTCAACATCCTCTGGTCAAACGTGCAGACGCTACGCCCTGCCGTGTACGCCAAGCTCCCGAAGGCTGACATTGGCCGCCGCTTTGGCGATAACGACCCCGTGGGGCGCGTGGCAGGACAACTGCTAGAACGCGCCATTGACTTTGAAATTGAGCATTACCCCGATTACCGCTCAACCATGTCTTACTGCGTAGAGGATCGGTTCCTCGGTGGACGCGGCACGGCATGGGTACGGTACGAACCGCACACCGCCCCCATTGGCATTGAGGATGACGGCGTATCGGTTACCGGCAACATTGAGCAGGGCGAGGGCGCACCGCCGCAGATGGAGCGCATAGAGTACGAATGCGCCCCGGTGGATTACGTTCATTGGCGTGACTTTGGTCACAGCACCGCCCGCACATGGGAAGAAGTCGGACAGGTATGGCGCTGGGTTTACATGACCCGCGAGGCGCTCGTAGAGCGTTTTGGCGAGGAAATGGCGGCCAAGATACCGCTAGACCAAGGCCCAGAGCCGTTGAACGCCTACAACGAAAACAAGCGCCTCTATAATCGCGCAAAGATTTGTGAACTTTGGGACAAGGAAACCCAGAAGGTTTACTGGTTCAGCAAGGGAATGCCGCAGGTCATTGATACCCGCGATGACCCGCTGGGGCTTGAGGGGTTCTTCCCCTGCCCACGCCCGCTGTACGCCACGACGACCAGCGACACGCTCGTACCCGTTCCTGACTTTGTGCTGTACCAAGATCAGGCGATGGAGTTGGACATTCTTTCCGACCGCATTGACGGTTTGGTGAAATCGCTACGTGTGCGTGGCGTATATGACGCCAGCCAGCCTGCCCTACAACGCCTGATGACGGAGGGCGACAACAATGCGCTTATTCCAGTTGATAAGTGGATGGCTTTCAGCGAGAAGGGCGGCCTTAAAGGCAGCATTGACCTTCTCCCGCTGGACACGCTCGCCAACGCCCTACTCAACTGCTACCGCGCCCGCGAGGACATCAAGAGCCAAATCTACGAAATCACGGGCATCGCAGACATCATCCGAGGTGTCTCGGCAGCCTCAGAAACGGCCACGGCGCAACAGATCAAAGGCCAGTACGCAGGATTAAGACTGCGCTCCATGCAGGAGGAGGTGGCGATGTTTGCCGCCGAACTCATCCGGCTGAAGGCGCAGGTCATGTGTATGCACTACCAGCCAGAGACGATTCTGGCGTATGCCGCTGCCGAGCAGATGACGCCAGCGGATCAACAGTTGATCCCGCAGGCGCTGGAACTGATCCGCAACAAGCCGTTGCGTAGCTTCCGCATAGACATTGCCTCCGACTCGCTTGTGATGCTGGACGAAAACCAGAACAAACAGGATCGGCTGCAATTCCTACAAGCGTTTGGTGGGTTCCTAGCCCAAGCACTCCCGGTTGGTCAGGCGTCACCCGAGATGGTGCCGATGATGATGGAGTTGCTGCGCTTTGGTATGCAGGCGTTCAAGGCCGCTCGCCCGATTGAGGGTCAGATTGACGCCACCTTGCAACAGTTGGCACAGGCCGCCCAACAGCAGCAGCCTGATGGCGAGCAGCAGGGCAAGCAAGCCGAGTTGCAGCAGAAGGGTCAGATGGAGCAGGGGCGTATGCAGATGGAGGCGGCGCTACAGCAGGCCAAGCTGCAACAGCAGATGCAGATGGAGCAGCTCAAGAACCAGACCAAGATGGCGATGGAGCAGCAGAAGCAGCAGTTTGAGGCGCAGTTGGAGGCTATGAAGCTGCAAAGTCAGCAGGAAGCCGCCAAGTACAAAGCCGACATGGACGCCCAAACGCGCCTAATCATCGCGCAGATGAACAAGACCCTACCCCCAACCACGTTTAACCAATGAAACGCACCTACGTTTTTATTGATGGCGAGTTTGTAGAGCGTCGCAAAGACGAGAAGGGTCAGTATCACTACGTGCAGCCCGACATTCAGCCGTACAAAAGCATGGTTGACGGCAGCATGATTACCTCACGCTCACAGCACCGCCGCCATTTGAAGGCGCACGGTTGTGAGGAGGTAGGCAACGACGATCCCGCCAAACACATACGGCGGGAAAAGCAGTCAAACGAGCGCATGGAACGCCTCAAGTATGAGGTGAACAAGCGCATGACCAACGAACAAGCTGATCGCATCATCAGACAGTTACGCCAAGAGTTGAATTTCACCAATCCCCACAGGAGAGGCTAGATGGACATTGAGAATCAGGAAGCCCCACAGGCTGAAACGATTGACCGCAGGGCAATGCTGGAGGAGCAGTTAGAGGCTGCCGAGCGTGGTGAGCCGATTGAGGCCAGATCACGCGATGAGAGCGGGCGTTTTGCTAAACCCGCCAAAGTGGAGGCAGAACCCGAGGTAGAGGAAGAAGAACCGCCGGTATGGCGTCGTCCCCCGGCGTCGTGGAAGAAGGATTTCCATGAGGTTTGGCAGAAAGCCGACCCGAAAATGCAGGAATACGCATGGCAGCGCGAGGAGCAGATGCGAGCGGGCGTGGAACCGCTGCTCTCCAAGGCGCAGTTTGCCGATGCGATGCAGGAAGCCATCAGCCCTTACATGAACACGATTCAAGGGCTTGGCTTGCAGCCAGAAAAGGCTGTTGCCGCGTTGATGGAGGCTGATCACAAGCTCCGCAACAGCGACCCGCAGACCAAAATGCAGTATTTCGCGCAGTTGGCGCAGAGCTACGGCATCAACCTAGGCGCAATGCAGGGGCAAGCCCCCACAGCAGCGCCAAACAGCGTTGATCCGATGGTCTACCAACTGCAAAACGAACTGAACAAAGTCCGTGGCGAGGTCATGGGCTGGAAACAGCAGCAGGAAATGGTGGAAAACCAGACCCTGCTCAACGAGATCAACCAATTTAGTTTGAAGGCCGATCATTTTGAAGAAGTCCGACCAACGATGATCCAGCTCCTACAGAGCGGGGTCGCGCAGACGTTGGATGAAGCCTATGATAAGGCCATTCGGCTTGACCCGACCTTGTTTGAACAGACGCTTAAAGCCCAACAGGCTGAAGTGGCTGCAAAACAGGCGAAGGAGGCCAATCGGGTAGCGAAAACTGCCCGCGCAGCAGCGGTGAGCGTCAGAAGTGCCACACCCGGCCCAAACACGGCTCCCAAGGCAGCAAACCGTCGCGCACTCTTGGAGGAGGCTTTCTCCGAAACAGAGCCGCGTTTGTAATTAACTGATAAAGGAGTCATCAAATGGCATTTGCCAACTCAAGTATCAGCGACATCATTGCTACCACCATTCAGAGCCGTAGCGGTGAGCTTGCTGACAACGTGACGAACAACAACGCGTTGCTTCGTCGTCTTAAGGAGCGTGGGAACGTCAAGACGTTCTCGGGCGGTAACGTGATTTTGCAGGAAATCATGTACACCGATCCGACCACGAACAACACGAACAGCTACTCCGGTTACGAAGTGCTGAACGTGGGTCAGAACAGCCCGATTAGCTCGGCGCAGTTCTCCATCACGCAGTACGCTTCTGCGGTGACCATCTCGGGTCTGGAGATGATCCAGAACTCGGGCAAGGAGGCCATCATTGACCTTCTTGACGGTCGCATGGAAGTGGCCGAAGCCCAGCTGGCTAACCGCATCAGCGGTGACCTGTATGGCGACGGCACCGGCAACGCGGGTAAGAACCTCACGGGTCTTGCTGCTGCTGTGCCGGATGACCCGACTGTTGGCACCTACGGTGGAATAAACAGAAGTGTGTGGACGTTCTGGCAGTCCAAGAAGTTCTCCGCTTCCGCTGATGGCGGTGGTGCGGGCGCTGTCTCCAGCACGACCATTCAGGGCTACATGGATGCCCTCGCGGTGCAGTTGGTTCGTGGAACCGACAAGCCTGACCTGATCGTGGCCGACAACAACTACTATCGTTTCTACTTGCAGTCGCTCCAAGCGATTCAGCGTATTACCGAGAGTGGTTCTGGCATGGCTGGCGCGGGTTTCGCGTCGTTGAAGTACTACGGTGCCGGTATGGCGTCTGACGTTGTGTTGGACGGTGGTATCGGTTCCAGCACGTACAACAGCGGCTCGGGCAACGCGAACCATATGTGGTTCCTCAACACCAAGTACCTGATGTTCCGCCCCCACAAGGATCGTAATTTCGTTCCGATCGGTGGTGAGCGTCAGGCCGTCAACCAAGACGCCATTGTGAAACTGATTGGCTGGGCCGGTAACCTTACCTGCTCGGGCAGCCAGTTCCAAGGCGTTTTGATTGCTTAAGGAGTAAACGACAATGGCTGTTTCTACTAGTAATCTCATTGGCGTTTCTCTCGGCTACACGGACTCGTCGCCTGCCTTTAACCTTGGCACCGTCGTCAACCTTGACGATGGCGGTCAGGCTATCTATGTGCAGGCGGCTTCCACTTGTGCGACCTACGCGGCGGTTTCCGTTCGCGTGGACAACAAGGTAGTTCCGCTCACCACGACCAACTCGGCTGCCTCCAAGGCTGTCGGGTTCGCGCAGGTGTCCATTGCCTCGGCCTACTACGGCTGGGTGCAGTTGGGCGGTAAGCCTCGCGTGAACGTGGCTGCGGCTTGTGAGCCGAGCGTTCCGCTGTTCACCACCGCAACCGCTGGCGTTCTTGATGACGCCACGGTAACCGGCGGCCTTGTCGCGGGCATCGTTGCAACCACTTCAGCAGCCTCGGCTTCTGCGGTGACCTGCATCGCTGGCTACCCGCACGTTGCCACGGGCGTTGTGGGCTTCTAATGAAGCCGCTGGAGATCACGGTGCAGGCGGCAGGGACGGAGGAGGAGCTTTGCTCCAATATCCGCTCTGCGCTTGCCCGTGGTCTGCCAGAGTTGACCCTCGCTCCCATCAAACACGATGGTCACATGGTGTTGGTGGCGAGCGGGTGGTCAATGCCTGATTACATTGACGAGATTAAGGCGCACCGCAAAGCCGGTCGCCCCATTGTGTCCATTAAGGCCACACACGATTTCCTCGTTGAGAACGGCGTAGAGCCTGACCTGTGGATCAACCTTGACCCACGCGACCGCACCAGCGGCATTAAGCACCTCAACGACCACACGACGTATATGCCAGCCTCGCGCTGCCCACCCACCACCTTTGACTACCTTAATGGCAAGAAAGTGTTGCTGTGGCACTCATGGGCGCCCGGCCCCGAAATGGAAGCCATTGGCCCCGGCAAACTAGCGATTGGCGGCGGCACGACTTCGGGTCTGCGAGCCGTCAACATTGGATATATCCTCGGCTACCGTAACTTCACCATGTACGGTTACGACTCTTGCAATAGCCCGGACGGGCGCAAGAAGTTCTGTGGCGCTACCCCCGGCGCGACCGTAGACATTTGGGTGGGCGGCCCGACAGGCAAAAAGTTCAACTGCAACATGGCAATGGCGCAGCAAGCCAACGAGTTTCAGAAACTGTTTGAAGTCATGCCTGACCTAAACTTAAACGTGAAAGGGCCAGGACTGATTGCCGAGATTATGCGGATGCGTGACGAACGCGCCGAGGCGGCCTAATGGCGATCCCCTCCCGAGTGTTAGGGTCAGGCGTCAACAGCCTGTCCACCGTTTCCATTTGCGGTGACGGTAATGCCTCGGTAAGCGCAGCAGGAACGTCAGCGGGCAACGCCACGCAACTGACTTACGTTTACAACAACATCACAACGGTTGCCTCGGGCGCTGGCGTTAAGCTGCCGCCTACCGAAATGGGCGAAACCATCATTGTGCGTAATGGCGGTGCAAACCCGTTGCTGGTGTACCCCTATGACGCCAACAGCAGCATCAATAGCGTAGGTTCTGGACTAATCAACACGGGTTGCTCGGCTTTGTTCTTTGCCGTTAGCAACACGGTTTGGGAAGAATTGCAGGGGTTTGGCCGAGCAGTTCCTATTCTGCATTACGGTTCTTTTTCAGATACGTCTTTGCAAGCGGCGGCATCTATCAATACCGCCTATGGCATGACGTTTAATACCACCGATAGCAGCAATGGCGTGTCTATCGGATCGCCCACTTCCCGACTTGTTGTGGACTATCAAGGCGTCTATAACGTCCAGTTTTCGGCGCAGTTAGATAAAACCTCGGGCGGCGCAGGTAACGTCTACATTTGGCTGCGTAAAAACGGCACTAATGTGCCAAATACAGCAAGTACGGTTGCCATCCAAGGCACCGCTGCGCGTACCGTTGCGGCATGGAATTTCATCATCCAACTTGAACCCACCAACTACGTTGAGTTGATGTGGGCAGTTGATGACA
>Ga0315904_10004691_pt1 | contig 19348 bp, 20 predicted proteins | sample LakEriMetagenome_6_FD_203529 | JGI IMG/M metagenome (GOLD analysis project Ga0315904, IMG submission 203529) | Freshwater fungal communities from buoy surface, Lake Erie, Ohio, United States - Buoy 12 MA120 | ecosystem: Environmental > Aquatic > Freshwater > Lake | place: USA: Lake Erie, Ohio...
AGCCTTTCTATCAACTCGTATATTCTTTTCAGCATATTGTGCTGCTTGATTTGGAGTCATCCCCATCTGAATACCACGAGCAATTAAAGCGTCCAGTTTTGCTTGTAATGCGTTTCCACCTTCTAATAACGGTAATGCCCCAAATGGTTTTGTTGTTTGGCTACTACTACCACCCCTACCAGCACCACCGCCTGTAGGCGCTCGTAATGCCAACGCTCTATTTAGTAAAGCATTTTGCTCACGCTCAAAAACTTTTGTCCCCTCCACGCCTAATTGCGCTTCATATCCAGCCGTCATTTCAGCTAACTTTTCTGCTGCTTTAGCTTTTCTTGCAGTTTCCTGCTGATTAAGCGCCGTAGCTAACGTAAGTAATCGCTCCCGTGGGTCAAGAAAGCCGCCGGATGGAAGTTGCTCAATAAAGCCAGTTCTTTGTTCTGGCGTTTCAAACGTCATAAGCTGGTTAGCCAACCGATTAGTCTCTAGGCTCTGCTGTACGGCCTCTTGACGCGCCTGGTAGCCCAATAATGACTGAAGGAGTATCGAACCTAAGCCTATACCTACCGCCCTTCCTGTAGAGGTATAAGGCGTTATAATCTGTGGGGTAAGTTGGTTAAGTGCACCACCAGCAATACCATAAGCAGTTTCCTGTGGTGTATAGTTTAACCCTGCTAGTGCGCCAGCTAATCCATCTGCCATAATTTACCTTTGTCGTTGAATACCAGACCCTACGCCCTGCACAAACCCTATTGTTCCCGATGCAATCGGATTAGGTTGTGGCTGATTACCAAATCCTAATCCTGGCATTTGACGGTCATAAAACGAATCTGTTGGATCGCCACCGCCACCGCCTCCACCGCGATTCATACCAGCTATTCGCATTTGTGTCTGACGATTTAACTGATTTTGCTTAGCCTCAAATTCTTGCTGCTGCTGTAGTTGTTGTTGTTGATAGTATGCTTGAGTGCCATAAGCATAGGGTTGTTGAATAGCCTCATGCATCTGGTAAGGTAGCATCTGCTGCTTGTAAGCCTGTCCAAACGCTTGCTCTTGTATGCCATAAGCGCCTGTTTCTGCTGCTGACATAGCTTCTTGACGAGCTAAATCTTGTCGTTGCGTATTTTGTTTCATTAACGCCTGAGCAGCAGGGCTATTGGGATCTAATCCACGCTCTGCAATCTGTTGCTGAGTCGCTATATTCTGTCGCTCAAATTCTTCAGCATTGCGTCTTTCAAACTGCCCCATAATGTTTTGACGATACCTGTCCATTTCCTGTTGAAATTGAGGCTCATATTGCGCTTGCATCTGGCTAGGGTCAAAGCCTCTAAACCTATTGACTATATCGTTATAAGCCTGGCCTCCCTGTTCAAAGCCTTGTTCAATTTGCTGCTCTCTAGTCATCTGGTCATAAGGCAATGGGCCAGTAGCAGGTTTTTGAGCCCTTCTTTGCAAAAATGAGTTGGCTATTTTAACGCCCTTAGTTTTGCGTATCTCCTGATACTTTTTTTGCTGCTCAGGTGTAAGCGTATTAAACATAGCCAAGTTTTCTGGCCTAGTAGGAGTAAGGCTTTGCTGTTTATTTGTTGGTGTTTTATTTAATGCACCTTTTTGTTGCGTTGCCATAATTATACCTGCCCACCCATATCATAACGTATTTCAAACCCAAGCAGTTGTAGGGATGTATTCTTTATGGAACCACCAAACCGCACCGCCGCGCAATGGCCTTGTCCTTTAACTGCGAACCTATCAAATACATATTCAACATCTGATGACCACGGCGATCCCCAAGGACTGCCCCAAGGTGTATAAACTCCGGTTGGTGTAGTAACTGCTGTAACTGTAGGTTGCCGTCTAAAATCGGTATCAAGCCCCAGATTTAACGTTACCCCACGCTTTACCTTCATTATAGGTCTAATATCTTTAAAGGCTTTATAGTTGCCACGGGAGCCGTAAAAGCTAAATGCAGTACGTCCCGAATAGGTTATTGCTTGTCCAGAACCACTAACAACGGCGTCAGCCTGGCCAGTCTCTCCAGTCCAGACAATGCCGGTAGCCGAGCCGTAAAAAGGCTTACGATTAAACAAACACGATGATAAACAATGCTCGCCATTAAATAACCTAAATTCAGTCCAACCTTTAGTATCAATGCTATAAACTAAAAAGTGGCAAGCATTTCCAGCATCAGGAATAGTAATATACACTCGCCTACCCTGTGGCCAAAAGAATCCATGCCATTGATGATCAAACGGTACGCTACTAGCTGCTGTAGAAATAAGCGGATTAACCTTTTGGCTAACTATGTTTAAAGCTGCTTCTGGATCGGCTTGGAATACGCCCGACATTGGTACAATGCCCTGCTCGGTGATTATCCAGACGTCGTTATTAACCCTAACAAAAGCGCGTCTACCTAACGGCTTGCCAATATAAAATCGAGCGACTAGGCCCCATGTAGCAAAATCTCCAGCGTAACTACCAGAGTAGAAAACTAGCTCACCCTCCGAGCTACAGGCCCAGAAATACTCCTGCACGTTGTTAGCGTTACTGTTACTAAAGCTACCAATACCTACCAGGTAGCCACCACGCTGCATAACGTATGACAAATCAAAACTTGTTAGCGCTGGAGTACCGCCTGTGCCTGTAACTTGTAAGCCACCGTACCAAACTTTAAGACTGTTATTCTCAATAAAATATAACCGCTCCTTGTGAGCAGTTACTCCTATCATGCTAGTCAGTGCTAGGCCGGTAAATGTAAGATTGCTTGTAGTAGCAGAAATGCCATCCCAATACCTAGCGTTATCAGTGCCGTTACAAAGATAGATTCTGTTATTATAGGTTGTGGATTGCCACTCTCCAGATGTAATAGCAGAGCCAGTAATAGTGCTAACTGTCCCGCCAGAAGTAATGCCGTAAATGGCTGAATCATTTGAAGCAATTAAAACATTTGAACCATTAGTTAAATTTAGCGAATCTAAAAACTTTAACGGCCCTGTAGAACCTACATTTGCAAACTGTTGATACCCCTGCCTAACAGTTGGAGCACCCGCTCCAGGAAACACATTTACCAATTCCAACGCATAGGTTGGCTCCATATTGTCAATCGGACTAACTAAGTCCAATCCACCATAGGGAGGTGGCATAGTAAATCCCTGAAACGGCATTGCCTACCCTCTACGCTGTCCTTGTCCACCACCAGGTCCAAAATAATTTAATAATGCGGGCATTTGTTCGTAGTTTGTATATGCAGGTTGCACACCAGCATCTAACATCTGTCGGTTGTACTGCTGCATAGCCTGTTCACGAGTGCCGTATACACCAGGACTCAAACGATATTGACCGCCCTGATTTGCTGAAGCCTGTGGCATTTGTGGCAGCTGACCAAACATAGCGCCTACATTCCCTGGCTGGCCAGGTAGTGTGCGATACATTAAATCATTGATAGGCATATTGTTTCCAAACTGATTGCCAACAAAACCGGCCTGGCCTGTTGACTGCTGCGCAAGTTGCTGAGTTTGATTAGCAACAGAATTGAGTTGGCCAGGAAGATTCTGAAAAGCGTCTCCAGCCATTTGACCAACTTGGCCAGCTACTCCACCCATTCCTCGTGCAGCAGCTTCGCCAGCAGCTTGAGCAGCCATCCCAGGCGATTGCTGACGCTGAATTGGTCGACCACTCTGCGTTACTAAGCCTCCACTAGCGCTACGATAAACTCCAGGAGAAAGTCTTTCTCTAGGAGCGTTACTAGCTGCACGACTAGCAGCGCGACGAGTTCGCTCGGTTATCTTGCCTTCATCCATATCACCACGACGAGATGGATTTGAAGCTAATGCCCCTTTAAGTGCTTTGCCTTTCTCTGCCATTATTTCTTTTCCTTTTCTTTAGTTTTCTTATAATTTTTTTCCAATGACTCCCTAACTGTTTTTGCTGGTCCTACATGTCCTTTATCATTTACATACATTCCTGGCGAAACTCGCACTACTTGTCCTTTTGGTGCTTTTGTTGGAGCAACGGGAGCAGTTCCTACTCCGGCCTCTTGTGCAAATTTAGACTTGCCTAAAACTGCTTCTATATTTGCTAAAACATCTTGTTCGCTTTGGGCATTGGAGGTAACAGCATTAACCAACATGCCAGTATATTGACTAGGAAAAAATTTAGCCTTGGCGTTATCTTCTCCGTATAATCTGCGAATCATTGGATCTATCTTATCGCTTGCTAATTTAGCTAATGGGTTTGACCAGTCTACATCCCAAGCATTTCTTGTCTTTTTGCCATCTACGTTTTCTCCAACATTGGTATATTTAGTTTTTCCATCTAATCCAATGTTAAATTTAGAACCATCGGCTAAAGTTACATGATAATTATCGTCAGCTACTCCAGTTTCTTTTAAATCTCCTCTAAAGTCATCTCGAATAAGTTGAGCATCAGATTTACCAGTAGTCATTTTGCGACCTAAAGAAGGTTTGCCCATCCAGCGCAATACGATATTTGGCGCTACTCCACCAGCAGCGTTAATTCCAAAATTTGTCCAATCTTGCCTGTTGCCCCTTCCGCGCAATATATCTTTCATGCCGCCTTCCCACATTTCAGAAGCGCCCATGACTACTGCTGCAACTGGTCCCGCCATGCTTAAAGAAGCTCCTATTCCACTACCCGCACTTGCACCAGCACTACCCGCACCTGCACCGGCTCCCGCACTAGCCCCAGCACCAGCCCCAGCACCAGCACCAGCAGTGCCTGCACCAACAGCACTTCCTGCGCCTACAGTGGCACCAGTCCCTGCGCCTACAGCTCCTGTTGCTGCTCCTGTTGTAGCTGCTGTAGTTGCCGCCGGTGCAAAAATTTGATTAGCTAAATACGCAGTACCTAGAGTCCCAGCTACTGCGCCACCTGCTTGAGCTAAACCAGCATTTTCTGCTGCTTTTTGTCGTTCTGCTGCTAAATCACCTTGGCTTTTTGGCTCACCAAATCGCTGAACTACCATTTGATAGGCTTGTGCGCCTGGAATACGCTGAGAGCGTAACCACTGGTAATATGCTTGCGCATCTCTTTTAACAATATCTGGCTCTTGCATTATATCCACGTCCCAAACGCTGCTACTCCACTTCTTGCAAATTGTAACGGCCTGTATTCACCAGCAGCATAAATAACTTGCCCTGCCTTAGTGCGGCTAAATTCTTCATGCAACTGCTGGTCAAATAATGGCCTAACCCCTTCTAAACCATGTATCTGTGCAAACCTTTCTAGGATCCCCTGCTCTACTAACTTCTCGTTAAAAATGCTGGTATCTGTATTGGCTAAAAACGAGCTATAGGGCCCGTTGTAATACGCCCATGTTACGCCACCATCTGACACACTTCCGCTTGTATGCGTTGGTGCTGTGGCCCCTGTAGTGCCTCCAGCGGTCGTCTGGTAGTAGTTGCCGTTATTAAAACAATAGGCATTAGCTGCAAAAGGCGTAGAAGCGGTCCAATTAACCGGCTTTACGCTTCTATCAGCTATATACTCAAATATAAGAATTTGACCGGCATTAGCTGCTGTAGGAGTAGGGTTAATTAGCAACTCGTTATTGGACATACCTCGGATTTGAAACCGCTGGTATATTGTTGGCATTAAACCGTAGCCTTGAATCTGTGCCCAATCCTGCTCGGAGATAGGCCCAATAACTCGCCATCTAGTGCTCTGATTCCAAAAAGTGTCGTATTGATAATGGCTAAAAGCTGCTGGTAGGGCATAAGTGGCCTGACCTGCTACCAGCGTTATTGAGCCTGAAGCGTAACATTTAGGCCACGGATACGCTTCAAATATGTCACGGTTAATACGTTGAGCTATAGCAAGCAGTTGCTTGGTTGTCGTTTCTGTAGAAGTAAAAATGTTAGATTCTACAGTGTACCCTGCTTCATCAGCTACGTTCTGTATAACCGTGGCTATGCTCATACCTTTCTAGGTCGCCCCCTTCTTTTAGGCTCATCGTCGGTAAAACTATCCTCCCCTTCGGCCTCGGTGAACGGGATCACCTCCTTTCGTTCTGAGCGCAAGTCTGTGCCTTCATTGGCTTCGACACGCTGAAGAAGTAGCTCTACTTTATGTTCTAGTTTTGCTGTCCTCTCCTGTTCGCGCTCAAGAAGGTGCTTTAATTTAGCTACCTCGTTTTGGCTAGAATTGGCAGCATCTAGCCATTCCTTAGCCAACTTAGCGAACCTAGACAAAGTACCTAGCTTGCGTTTAGCCTCATCAGAAGCATTAGCAAGCTGCTCTACCGTCTTAAATCCAAGGTATTGAAGCTCTCGCATAGCGGAGCCGGTCATCATTGGCCATTCTGCCAATGGAGTACCCTCTGTTACTGGCTCAGAACCAGCTTTAAATCTAGCGTAAAGCTCAGGGTATTCGTTAATATCTTGCTGCTCTATACGCCTAACAGTCTCATCCCCACCAGGCCACTGAATACTAATTGAAGGTATTTCATCAAATATCGGACGCCCTTCTCTTAGGGATTTTTCTTCATTTTCATTGTAAGCATAAAAAAAGCGAACATTAGCTCCTGCGTAGCGCTTTTTGGGTTGAGATGCCCCATTTATTATACTATTCCAATCGATTTGCGGCATAAATTATCTCCTTATAGGATTAAGGTTATAAACAACTTATAACACTACAATCCTATATTTAGCACCTTTATTCCGGCGGTACTGGTATCGGTTCTGGATGCTGTACCGGCGGCGGTAGTACTGGCGTAACGCTTATACTTATTCCCATATAGTCCCTAATACAAAGCTACAATGTTAGTGGCACTGGTTCCCGTTGCCATAATTCGCTTAGCAAACACGGGAAGCATAGTTCCCGATGGAACAGTAAAAGTTACAGCAGCCGAATCATCTACTGCCATAATGGCAATATCTCCCGCACCGCCTACCCATACGGCCCTAACGCCAGTTAATACGGTAGAATTGCTTGGCGTAACTGCGGTTAGTTTTGAAGCTGGGAATAATGCGCCTGGGTTGGTTGGGGTAAAATCTGGCATAAATCACCTAAAAAATGGGGGGGGGATTGCTCCCCCCGTTAGTTATGCTTCCTTAGCAACAACATACACCATCCAATCTGTAGCAGACCGGCGAATGCAAATGTTACCAGCGGCAGCAGCGCAAGTTACCGCAGCGCCAGCAGTTCCACCGTTAAGTGTACCTGTGGCATCGTGCGGAAATACGTTAAGAGCGTTAGCACCATTGTTTTGAACAATTACAATAGTTCCTATTGGCGCATCAGGAAGTTTAACTCCTGTACCTACACCTGTAGTTCCTACTAAATTCAAAAATGATGTTAGCGCCAATGCCGTAGCAAGGTTAGTACCTGCTGCCGTTAGTGTTCCGCTCGAAGTTAGACTCGGAGCAGAAGAAACAGTAAAGCCAGATAAAACGCTTGCATGTTCAGGAGGCATACCCAAACCAATTAAATCAGTTAGTAATGGCATAAATCCTCATAAATTAGGGGGGTATTGCTACCCCCCTATTAGGTTAGTTTACCTTCAGATGTCCAACAGAGAACAACTCAACTGCTGCTGCTCCCGTGTTAGTTGTAAGTCCAACAACATAAGCAATCTTAGTTGTTGAAGCGTCATCAGCTACGCCAGCGGTTGCAGTGGTAAACAAGTTAGCCTTAGCAGCGTATGAAGCAGCCAGCTTTCCACGAATACCCTTGCCCGATCCACCGCCGTTTAGTCCACCAACCCATACCCAAAGGTACTCGTTGTCGGCAGCAGCTACCTGAGCCACGCCAACAAGAAGTCCCTGCGAACCTGCGTTAGTAGTTGTAAGCATAGCAGCCTGGCCGTCAGCCTCAATCTTTACAAATCCGTATTGATCGATAGCTCCGTCAGCCTGTACGAATACAAACTCACCTTCTGGAAGCGACCCTACAGCCATCAAAGTAGCCGGAACCGGCGACTCTGTGCCTGTGAAGGTTTTCTTAAAATTAACTCCAAATGATCCTACCTGTGACATACTCTATCCCTCCTTATTAAGCGTAAATAACACCCTGGAGAGCCGGAGCTGAACAGCAGAGGTTTCCTTCAACGATAATAACCGTGAAGAAAGCATCTTGATCAATCGGACGATCCATTGTTGGTGCTAGAGGCTTGAAGTCAGCGCCACGGATGAGATCAAACGTAAAGTAGTCTGTGTTGAGCAGACGACACGAATTGGTCTCAAGAACGCTTGACCCATAACCACCGTCAAACACGAAGTCTACGCCGTCATAAGCAAGCGTACGGAAACCAGCTACAGCTTTCTTTGTAGGAAGCTGAATACGCTGAATTGCCGTTAGCGAGCTATGAAGGAACTTCCATGCTGTACGATCCATGAGACCAAGATCCGGTGCCTCACTACCACGGGTTAGGCGGCTGATTACATCGGTAATAGTCTCTTGTACGTTTGCAGCTGTAAGCGTTACGTTTGTAGCGTAGTTACGCGCCCATGAGTTATTAACACGGTCAATTCCACCGTATGTACCAGACGAAGGCGAAGTCGAAACTGCCTTCTTGATACCGTCAAACTCAAGACCGCCGAAGCCTGTTCCATCTCCACGAAGAGAGGTAGAAACAGTATTCTTCAAACGCTTAATTGCTGCGTCCATTTTTTCCTCGGCGAGATCCAACATCTTGGCCTCTCCTCGGTTAGCACGTCGCTCACGTCCGTTCATAGCAACAGGCTCATAGCACTGCTTGATCTGAAATCGGAACGCTGTTAGGTCATCAATAGATGCCAAGTCAAATGACTGGTATCCTTGGTAAAACCCGCCTACCGTAGCATCATTATACATGACAGGCTTACGGAGTTCGTATCCACCTTCTACTTTTTTTACGCGACCCTTCTCGTCAAGTACAGATGTAACCGGATTGTGATGCAACACAAGATCGGCGACTTCATCCGACTGATCCCAGAGGGTAGCTACCAATGCTTCTTCAATGTTAGCCATTTTAGTTATCCCTTATACAGTTTGGGGATAACCTAAATTGCTATTCGCCCTTAAAGCGCCGCTCCAGGTTATCCCGTAATGAGTTCGATTTTATCCTGGGAGTTCCGCTTCCCGCAGAGCCAGATATGCTTTTTGCAGCTTGTTTAGCCTTTTGTGTAATGGCTTGCTGCTTTTGTACCGCTGGCCCTGTGGTCATCTTTTGGACGATACCGGAGAAGGCCGGATTACCATTAACCACATAGTTATAAGCGGTTTCTAGCACTTGTTCTGCCGAACTATATCGTCCGGTGGAGTTGAGCGCCTGAACCACTGGAGCCATTTCAGCCTCTAATTGTGCGGCTGTTTCTGGGTCCTTAAACAGTGGCTTGGTATTCATAAACAATTCTACGACACGCTGGTTATACATCTCAAGAGCCTTTTTATCCTGCTCCTGCTGTATAGACTCTAACTTTTCCGCTGCTATCCGCTCCGCATCCTCTCTAGTTAGGTATTCGGCCTGTGGCTGATACGGTTGTTGGTATTGGTGCGCATACCCAGTTAAATCTTCTACGCTCACTCCATACGATTCTAGCCATTCCAAAGCAGTGCCTACTGGGTCTTGTTTCATAGCCTTGTCCCAGGCTATTGACCGTGTTGCTATATCGCTTAAACTAATACCCTCCCTAGCATATTCATTTTCATACTTGCTAATAGCGTCATAAACAGCGCTAGTCTGCTGTTTTAATTGATTGACCTCCTGCATCTTTCGGTCGTATTGTGTTCTAGTCTCATACGCACGTCTATTAAGATATTGCTGTAATATATGCGCATTGGCAGAAGTTGGATTAAGATACGCATCCCTTTCGGCAGCGTTCATATCACTGGGCGGGACCAAGGTCGGTCTTTCCACGACGGCTTGAGTAGCAGTGTCGGCGGTTGGAGTTTGATTAAATTCTGCACTTACTTCTTGTGCGGAGTCATCTGCGGAACTTGTTGGTTCTTCATCATCGCTGCGCTCACGCAACTGTTGTTTTAAACTGGCGCGTAACGAAAACTCTTTTTCTGTTTTATTTTCAGCAACATCATTAGTTTCTACATCTTGAATGTTATCTTCCATTGTTTAACCTTTCTATTACGGCGTTTTTCATTTTGTTGATCAATTCTTTCGTAGGTCGGTTTGTTTCCTTTTCAGGTACATATCCCCTATCGTAAGCATCGCCAACTTCGACAGCTCCGACAGCTCTGTAAGCCGCTCTGAGCTTTGATTTGCTAGTATAAATTTCTCTTGGATTCAACGGATTTCGCGTTGGTTCCATTTCGTCTTGTATAAACAAGTCTCTGGCATTTGACTGTACTCGTTTTTGTACTTCTTCAATAGGAACTACTTTTTGTTTAACAGGACAATATTGAAATAGTTTGTATTTGCTCATTCGTCATCCATTGTTGCCATTAACATTAGCGCTTGTAATTGACGGCCCCGACGCTGCTGTTTTAGCTTTTGTTGATAGGCTTGTAAAATACCGCTAATTTCTTGCTGCATTTCTGAAGTAAACGGTATGCTGGGCAATATCTCTTCAGCAACTTCTGTAACGATATTTTCGACTGGCGTGTCTGATTCTAACTTAGCTTTTAAGTTAAGATTAAATTGCTTTTTTGGCTCTTCGTATTTTTGCTGCTTGCCTTGTCTAGCCTTTAGTATTTGAGCCGCTATATTTTCTTCATCAATCTCTTCTTGAGATTTGCGTTTTTTGCGTTTTCGTAACCCTTTATCGAGAATATCGGATGTGTCCGTAGGAGCGGTGGAACCACCTGTTAAGGTAGGCAAGTAAATAACGCTAATGTTATTTAGCCTATCAGCAACAATCGTATCGACTAGCTGCGTTACAGTAGGCAGGTAAATAGTAGCGGTATTGGTAAGTAAGTTAGCCGATATATTTACAGCGCCAGCGGTAATTACTGCGTTGTAAATTGTACTGTTATTTGTGTATAGGTCTGCAACAATAGTGTCGCCAATAGACACAACAGCATTGTAGAATGTATTAGCGTTGCTGAGCAGGTCAGCCGATATGGTAACAGCGCCAGCAGTAACAGTAGCATTATAGAATGTGCTGGTGTTAGTTAGTAAATTAGCATTTATATTAGCAGTGCCAGAGCTAATCGTTGCATCGTAGAACGTGCTAGTATTTGTAAGCAAATTGGCCGATATATTAACGGCACCGGCTGTAACTGTAGCGTTATAAAACGTGTTAGTATTAGTAAACAGGTTAGCATTGATTGTTTGCCCGCCACCACCTGCTGCAACAAATCCTAACCGTCTTGGTTTAGGTTTAAATAAATTGCCAGGGCCTAACAAATACAGATTGCGAATTTCTGCATCGCCAAGATTTCTATTCCAGATTAAACCTTCGGCAACTTGACCGTTAAAAAAGTGTGTTGCAAATTGAGAACCTACTCTTATACCAGTTCCGTTAGCTAATTGCGTAACGCTAGTCGTACCTGTATGGTCTAAAACTCCATTAACATACAGCTTTCTACTTGTAGCCGACTCAAATACTCCGACTAAGTGATACCAAGTATTAAGAGAGCGATTTACAGTCGAGTTACTTTGAGTAAATGTAGTATTACGACCTATAATGCTAGCTCTTAAATTGCCGCTGATATTAACAAAACCGACAGCAAAATAGTTACTAGTGCCTGTACCAACTGCTAAACCTTGAGAATAAAGAGAGGCTGGCAGCGCTCTGCTTGAAACCCAAGATGATAAAGTAAAAGGATAAGTCGTAAGTGATTGTGTAGCAGTAGCGGTAACTGTGTCGTTAGTACCGTCAAAATCAAGAACAGTACCAGATAGTCCGTTAACAGTAGCAGCCGTCCAGTCTGTGCCTGGATCCATGCCTGACAACGTGGCATGATTTCTAGCGTTCGACCTATCTATAAGTCGCCCGCCGGAAGCCCCCAGCCAAGGAACATACGCCCTAACTAATCCGTCCTTCAGTGCCATTTACTGCACCTGTGGATATACGCCCTGTATTCTTAACTCGTGATTTCCTGCGGTGGCGTTAAGAGAAACTGCGGTGTTGTGTACTACAAACAGCACACACTGAGATGGTAAAGCGCCACCAAATACCTGCTTTAAGCTAACGCCAGTAAAAGGATAAGTTTGATTAGAAGTAGCGTTAGTTGGCAAAATTGCAACAGGTTTACAGATTGAAGTTTTAATTTCAGCGCTTGTTATAGTTGCAGAAGATGAAGTTCCGTCAAATACATCAGGCCAAGCGTTACCGTCCCAGGCGACCGCCCATACTTCTATTTGTCTGCCTGTTGTTGGTGTAGTGCCCGTAGTAATTTTACCGCTTACAAGGTAATCATCGTATCCGTTTGTTCTGTTATCGATAACACTCGATTCAATACCAGCAAGCAAACTTGTGTCAGATAATAGTGAAGCTACTGCCGCTGTTAGCGTAGTAGAGGTAGCGTATTTAGTTAAAATATCATTCGCCATGGCTTATATTGCCCTCCTTGCGTTGATGACAAGACCTAATCCAATCTCCTTGCCAAGCCCTACACTCTCACACCAACTAATTGTCGTGTTTGGTAATGCTTGTAACTCTGTAAGAGTTTCCATTGGAATAAACTGTTCATTGTATAATTCTATCATTATGTTTTGAACAGATGGTTCATCTAGGTTAATTAGCTCTAGTGGCATACGAGTATCGTTTAGCCAGCTAACCACTTCCAATGCTAGTTTGCGACGCTCGCCTGTTTCCGAAGAATCAGCAGCCGCTAACTGAAGGTCTCCCCAAAAGCCCTGTTCAATGCAGCGCTGTTTAAGTAGCGCAGCAGATACAGGCCGCCTAACTACAACAGTTTTAGCATTGACCATATCAACACACTCAGCATCAGTTTTATCTTGATACTCAGGCTTTTCTAACTCTTCAATTAACGGCGTTAAGTCCATTTTTGCATCCTACAGCGCAAAGATTCCTGAAGCGTTCCAAGTGACAGTGATGTTACCGCCGTTTGGCGTAACAGGTAATCCGCTTGCCACAACATCAATATACGCAATTAACGGCGATGTAGCAGCGGAGCCTGTATCCTTGTAGATAATTAAAGCCTCTACACTGTTACCTGTAACAGAAGTGTAAGTTACATCAGCAGCATCAAACACGTTATCTGTTAGCGTTTTAGATGCGAGCGTTGCCGCAGTGCCCACTAATGCCGACGATGCAGATGACCAATACTCATGCGTCTGTGAAAACGTATAAGTGCCAGTATCAATCAATGCCACTTTGATTGTGTCATCGAGCATATCGATACTATCGCCCTGGGAGCTTCCTAGAGTGCCAGGAGCCATCCACTTATATTTTGCTTTGTTATAAATTGCATTTGCCATTAGTCAATCTCCATTCCTACAAACTCACCTGACTCGTCAGTAATCAGTTTAGCCGTTTTACGTTCTGGTTCTTCACTGATTTCTAATGCTACTGGATTACCTTGCTCATCGGTAATAATTGTGCCTTTCTTTTTGCGCTTTGGTTTAGCTTGAGCCATTTGCGGGTCTGTAGTTTTAAGCGCTTGAGTTTGGATATTCTCCATACTCAATCTAATTCGTTCTAATTGTTGTTCACTAGCTAACCTGCGTTCTTCCATTAGTTTTTCTGATTCAGATAAGCGAATACGCATTTGTTCCAGCTCTAATTTTTGTATCTCAAGGATATGCTGCATCTGTGAGCTTTCTTGTTTGATCAAAGCCTTATCTGCTTCGGTCTGAGCACTTGCTTGAACTTTGAGCATATCTACTTGAACTGCTTGTTGCTTAACTTGAATTTCTTGTTGTGCAATAGCAAGTTCTTGTTGTTTGAAGTACTCATCTGTTTGCTGTTTTTGTACTGCTAGTTGAGCTTCTAACTGGTCGCGCTGCATCTTTAATTGCTGCTCTTGTGCTGCAAGTTGGTTTTTAACTGCCTTGTCTTGCATATCCATTTGAACCGCTTGCACTCGTGCTTGCGATTCAATTTGAGCTATTTGCATCCTACCTTGTATTTCAAGAGTCTTAGGATCAGGCGGAGGCGGCTGTTTAGCTGCCTCTTCTTTTGCTTTAGAAATCTCACCAATTTGCTGTAAGGCTTTGGTAAATATGCCATCTAGCTCTTTGCCTCCCTTAAAGCGCTTAATCATATTTTGGAACAAGCTAATGCTAAACTCTACTAGCGGCGGGTATTGTTCTACCAAACCGCGCATTTGATCAAAAAACTGCCCTGCTGTTGAAATAAGCGCCTGTGCTTCTTGTTGCTGTTGCGCCTGGTCTATGGCAACCATTGAATCGGAAGCTATTTGTATGCGGTAGCTTCGCTTGGTTGGATCGCGCAAAATATCAATGATTTGCTGCTTCATTTGGTCAATTAGTTGCAGCGGGTCAGGTTGAGGCGGTGCCATTGGCGGCATTGGCGCTCCCATACCTAACTCATCTGGTGACATACCCTCTTGCCCTTCTTGTGGCATTGGCGGCGGAGGTGGCTGGGGTATAAAAATAGTTGGCTCTATAAGAGCATCAGCATCGGCGGTTTCTAGAATGCGCTGCTCATCAAATTGCTCTGCAATAATTGTGCCAAGATTGCTAATAGCATCAGATACAAACTTGGTGAACATATTTTGACGCACTACCAAGCCAAGCGATGACCACTGCGATTCAAGCCTATTAGCTGTAGCTGACTTGTATTGCTCTGATGTTCCTCTAAGCAGGTCTGATACCTTTAGGGTTTCATAAAGCTGTTGTAGGGCTTGCTGGAGGCTTTGCTGAAGCACGTTGAGAGCATTTACAAACTGCTCTACTGGCAAAAACTCCATGCCACCCTGCAAACCACCTCTGCCTTTGTTAGTTGGCCAATTAGGAATACCGACACCCTTTAAGTCATCTTGAAACAACTGTTCAATTAGGTCGCCCATAGCTGAATCATAAGCAAAGTTAGCTCTAACAGCTTGGGTTAGCCCGTGGATACGGGTATGGAGGCGCTCTACCTGTAGAATCTGATCTTTCGCATGGGTAAAATCTGATACTGGAATAATTGAGTCTGGGTCTTGTGATTGGCGTATAACAACGCAAGGGTAGAATTTTTCAAACTTTATAGATGGTTCAGCTTCATCAATAATTCTGCCACTAGAGCCAGTTTGTAGCCAATAAATGCGATTAGTAGCTTCGCACCAGATTTCCCATACCTCGGCTTTACCTTCTAGCTGATGGTCTTCTCGTGCACGTTCTTTTTTTTGAGTTTCTGGGAATGAATCGTAGTTAAGTTCCTCTGCCTTTTCTGAGCCAAATAACGCCTCTGCTTGTTCCCTATCCAAATAAGCGCGCTTTGCTTGCCACTCGATTTCTTGTTCGTTTCTTGCATCAGAGCAGAGGTAATCGTTGTAGTGAACCACCTCAAGAATAGCCTTTTCGCTAACTTTCTGTTCAACCTCAACGGAAGAGACAAATATCCCACCACCTTGTTCAGTAAATCCTGAAGTGTCCCCGTCATAAGGCTTACCATCTCCTGTTAGAAAGTTACCTTCTGGATCACGAATTACTGCGATTTCTTGATAAACAGTTTCAAACTTTGGAACGTATCTGGCCCATAAAACTGCTTGGCCGGTAAGTAAAAATTGCAATGCTGCGTTATAGCCGACTTTGTCAAAGTCAAAATGGCAGTCCATGGCATACTGGGTATTGCGCTCCATGACTACGCTACCTAGCTCATAAGGGAGCCCCCCGGCTCGCTTTCGCAAGTCTACTTCAGCTTTGGGAGTGGAACTGTAGTAAGCGGGGAGCAAAGTGTTTGTGCAATACCACCACGCATTAAGACGCCTAGAAGCATCTTTCATGCTTTCGATGGCTTTTACGCCATTATATACTTTAATGGATTCTTCGGCTGCTTTGACAAACTTTTCAAACCGTTTTTCAGCGTAATCAATTTGGGCTTTCCACCATTGGGCTGAATACTTTTTGACTAACGACCTAGCTTTAATTTTCATATTGTCGGTCTTTTGTTTCTAGCCCTTACTCGCGCTATATAACTTTGCAATTTAACAATACCCTTACCTACCACGTCTGGAGTTTGCTCCCATTTAGCGTCAATTAAACGAGCTTTACACAAGTAGCGTAAGGCGTCGCAATTATGCGAGATTACGCCATTCCCCAGTACAAAGGTACTTGTTTCTGGTACATTTAGGCAATAGACATCTTGATTTGGCTCGTGCCACGAGATATCGATAACCTTTTTCGTCGTGCTGACATCTTGCAGTTCTGATGGCAGTATTGAGATTTCCAACTCATATTTTTTTTCGTCTGGTAATCCTTTCCGCAGAACGAACACACTTTTCTTACGAGTGGCATTGAGGCTGAAATTGCCTTGGCATGAATTGAGTGCCATTGCCTCCCCGCCTGTGATTTGTGCCACAACCTTGCTGCTGGAACTGCCGACTGAACAATGTTGATTGCTGCCTGTTGTCGTCGTTCCGGCGTCATGTGTCCGGCAAGATGCTGTGCAGGATTGAGCAGTGCTAAATTCTCTATCTGATTGTTTGCCTTGTTTTGATCGATATGATGAATGTGCATACCTTTGGGAATTGAGCCATTGAAGTACTCCCAAACCCTTCTGTGTAATCGGCTGGAGCCTCGGATATTTTTCTTTTGCAGCGAGTAGTAACTGCCACAAAGGTAGTATCTTTGACCGTTGAACTCCTGACACGTTGGACTGATTACTATCACCTTCATATATACCGCACTGTATCAGATCCTTCGGCGTTAGCAAGCTGGCCATTTTGAAAGTTCCGTCATGCAGCATAAAGCGATGATCCGGCGTGCAAACTACCTGACTGTTATCGTCAAAAGTTAGCTTTATAACGGTGGCATTTTTTCTAGTTTTGCGGCCCCAGGCTTTATAAAAGTGGCCATCATGAGACTTTACCCAAACAGGAAAGTTACCCCCTAAATTGAGGGAGTCTCCGCACAATTCTCTAATAGGTTTAATGCCGATGTCGCTTTGAACTAGCGTATCACCGGCTAAACAGGCGTGGTCGTTACCGCTGCTATCCAAATCTTCTGGATTACGTTTGTCTATTGACATCGATGGTAAGGTTTCTAGCAAATACGGGCAAGTAGCAAAGATATACAATAAAGGCGGGTTAGCTACTAGCCTTTGTCTAATTTGAGACCACCCGCTGATGCGGTCGTTATCTGCTGGCCTAAAGGTAGGATGCTTATATTTAGCAAAAATAGAATTAAATTGGTCGTTAATGCTTGGGCCCCCTTCATGGCTAAAGATACTAGGGTCAGCTACGCTTATTGGATTTTCTCCCATGGATACTGAAGCGATTCGGTTAGCTTGCTCGACGTTATCGACTCCCTTTGCAGACATTTCTCGGTATATGATAATTGCTCCTTTAGGATACGGAACTTCATCACCTCTATCATTACGTCCAGAGCTAACTGCACCCCAGACAGCAGCAAAAGGAGAGCGATAACCCCAGTCAAACCCCAAATAGCGGGGCCAATGCTTTGGTACATTGAAAGGAGTAACAATGTGTTTAGAGCTAAACTCAGGAAAGTAACTGCCTTCATGGATCTCAAAATCTCCTTCTAGCCATGCTCGCACTAGCTCAGGGCTACCTACCATGTGCAAGCGGTTAATATATTCAGGGTCTCTAGCTAACAAAATTTGGTTATCTGTAACCCTGCTTGGTATGTAAATGTAATCAAAACTACCGCCGTTAGGTAGCACTTTAGTAAGTACCTTCATCCCTTTTGGCGCTGGTTTAATAAACAACTCTTTAAGCCAATGATGCCCAATACCGCCAGGGTTAAAAGTAAGGATGATTTGACCGCCTCCCTTGCCTCGTAGTGCTCCGAATAGCTTCCAGATAGGGGAAGGGTCAGCATAGTTACCAGCTTCCTCTATAGCGCAATCTGAGAGGTTTTGGCCCTGGTATTTCTCAGCATCAGCGTCATTGCCTAAAGGTCTAAAACGTAGGCGACCACCCGATAAGAAGGTAAACTGCTTTTTCTGGTCCTGCCAATGCGCTTTAAGAGGTAGGTATATCTGTTTGGCACGTTCAATAAGGTCATCAGCTTGAGGAAGTTCTTTACGAAAAAAGATAGCATTGAAGTCAGCACCCATCTGCTCTTGCTTAATAGCAAACTTACCCAGTACGCCATCAGTTTTACCACCACCTCGTGCACCACCATAACCAATTAGCGTAATAGGACAGTTAACCAGAGCCTCCTGTGGACCTTTTTGCGGGCACCAAACTACATGCTCATCAGCCCTAAATTCAGAAAAGCTATTTTCCACTCACCATCACACAATTATCGGCGTAAATACGCTCTACGTTACAGTTAGGATTCTGGCAAACAAAGTACATCCCAAAATCACCGGCAAACATACTCGTATAGGGTGTATCCTCACCAACCTTTACCGTACTAACGTGGTTGCAACACGGACATCGCCTAGTTTCATCTAATTCTTCTTTAAAGCTATGTTCTACCCCCATACCTTCTTGTATTCCCTCTTAGTTACCCTAACAGCACTACGCCGTAAATTCTTGTTACACCTATACCCACCACACAAAAACCACTTATTGTCCGTTACCACCATCCCAACATGACAACAATAGTTACATCGGTAATAAGTAATCTCACTCATTCGTTAAATACTTAGCAACAAACTCCTCTTTTGACATCGGCTTATTGCTAACTACAGACCTAACCTCACCAGATATTTCAATCTGATGCTGCTCACTCCAACCTAGTTTAGTCTTTAGCAAATGAAGTAATACAGGAGTGTTTCCGTTCATAGCCTCTGTTACAGCTACAGAAGCTAAACCTTTTTGCATACTGCCTTGCCCATCCAAATACTCATCCAGGTAATACTTATCCAGCAGGTGAGTAGATATCCTAGCCGCTAACGCAGCTTGAGACTTACTCAAACCCATCCTAGCCATATCCCGTATCTGTAACCCTAACTGCTCATCCTTAACATGATGCCTAGTATGCGGAATTTCCCTAAGCACAGGAGGCAAAATTTCGGGCTCGGATATTTTTGGGGAATCCTGGATAACTTCAAGCTGTTTTAAATCGGTTTCATTTGCCATTTTTTAGCCTATTATTTACAAAACATTGGTTGAGAATAGATTTAGAAAAACACGCCGATTATGAGATATATAGGTACCGGTACCCTCGGTGATTTTCAAATTTGTTTTGGATTTAGGATTTATACCTATACCATCCAGCTCTAAACCCTTGATTTCATTTAGGAAAGTCATATAGGTAACTAGTTTTCTATTTCTCGTTAGCTAACCAAGGCAGGGTAACTACGCAATATCATTGAGTAATTCCGTAAACTGTTCAGGCGTCATACCACTAACACGATAG
>Ga0315904_10004692_pt1 | contig 19346 bp, 20 predicted proteins | sample LakEriMetagenome_6_FD_203529 | JGI IMG/M metagenome (GOLD analysis project Ga0315904, IMG submission 203529) | Freshwater fungal communities from buoy surface, Lake Erie, Ohio, United States - Buoy 12 MA120 | ecosystem: Environmental > Aquatic > Freshwater > Lake | place: USA: Lake Erie, Ohio...
CGGCCGCTTTGCAGCACGACGTCGCCGGCATTGAATATTGAGTAGTCTGGAGTGCTCATGGGTGCCTCTCGTTCAGCGCTTGCCGACGAATCCAAAAAATGGGGGCGGACCCCAACACTTTATGGGACGGAGCTATGTAACTGCTCGCGATCCATCATCCTTGGGCTTTAGGCAAGGACGGTCGACGCTACCTGCACTACGTCTTTGGCACCAGCAGCCGCTTCGGCGCCTCCGGCCAGAGCCTGTCGCAGGTGCCGGCGGTTGCTGTGGAGCGGGCCGTGGTGGACCAGATCCGCACGGTGCTGACGAGCGCGGTCGCCCTCGGGCGGCTGAGCCAGATTTGGGAGCAGCTGTTTGCGGTGGAGCGCTACCGCATCGCCCACCTCATGATCGAGCGGGTGGATCTGGTGGACGACGGGGTTCAGCGCGGGATCCGCGTGCGCTGGCGTGAGCTTGGCTGGGACCAGTTGATCGGTGAGTTTGCGCCGCAGGAGATTGGGGCGGAGCTGCTCGAGGTGGAGGCCTGAAGGCGGTGCTTCCTGACACCTTCACGCCCATCCATGCACAGCGGCACAAGCAGCAGTTGCTGATGCAGTCTGGGGCCCCGGCGCCGGATTCACTGATCGTGGTGGCGGTGGCCCGGGCGCTGTTCTGGAACTCGCTACTGGAGTCGGGGGCCTTTGCGCGGGTGAGCGACCTGGCGCGGGCCGAGGGGCTCAAGCCGACCACGGTGGGGCGGATGCTGCGCCTGGCGCGGCTGGCACCGGACATCGTGGAAGACTTGGTGCAAGGCCGGCAACCGGCCCGGCTCACGCTGTACTGGCTGATGCGGCATGACATCCCGGGCTCCTGGGCGCAGCAGCGGCGTCTGTTGGAAAAGTTCAAGTAGGGAAAGTGATGTCCAGACAGAACGGCAGGCCCATCGGCCAACAGACTGGAATCTCCACCACCCACACACTGCCCACTCCCGCAGGCGGGGTGAGGCTAGAAACGTTTGTACCGTGGGAACTGGTGCGGCGCGGGGTGCGCAGGCAGGTTGTCACACCATCGGGCGAGCCGCTGGAGATCGCGGTTCCGGCTGCAAAGGGCCAGGACACCAAGGCCGAGGCTCCCGACACGCCGCTGCTGCGGGCGCTGGGGCTAGCGCATCACTGGCAGCGGTTGCTGGACGAAGGCCGCTGTGCAGGGCTGCGAGAGATCGCCGAGGCCGAGGGCATGGATCCTGGGCAGGCCAGCCGGATTTTGCGGCTGACGCTTCTGTCACCGTTGGTCATCGAGATTGCGATGCGGCAGGGCGCACTCAAGGTGGGACTGTCTGAACTGCTGCGGGGGACTCCTCCGCGGTGGGATGCGCAGGAGCGCCAGTTCGTGGGGCGGCCGTGATGCGCCATTGATGCAGGCCCTGCAGCCTTGCCGACCCTACGGGTCCAGCGACTGAACCTCGGCGAGACCTTCGAACTCCCCCAGGATCACGTGTTTGGCAAGCTTCCAGAGCCGAAACTCGCCCACAGATTCTTCTGACGAGGCGAATTCTCTATGCTCCAGCCGGAACAATCGAACTGGTCATCAACCGCTACACGGCCAGGTCCCTGGGTCTGAGCATTCCGCGGTCGTTGCTGGTGCGCACAGACCGCGTGATTGAGTGAAGGGGCGGTGATCGAAGCGACCCGCGCCGCCCCGGCCACCAACCCTCAGCGCTGCGCCCGCACCTTCAGCGCCGCCTCCAGCAGCGAGCGCGGCGCCAACAGCTCCTGCGGGTTGGCCGGGTACTGCTTGATCGCCTCGGCCTCCACCGCGATGCGGGCTTGCTGTTCTACCTGAGCCAGCAGACCCGTCTTGCTGACGAACGACAGCGGCGAGTCGCTGGAAAGCAGCGCCTGCAGCGTGGCCGGCGGCTGTGCCTTGAGCAACTGCTCGGCCGCGGCGCGGTCGATGCCGTTGGCCTTACTGATGGCGGCGTAAACCACCTCGGCATCGGCCCCGCCCTTGGCAAGTGCGTCGCGCATCTCGACGTTGGCCTGGTTAAGCGCGGCCACGTAGCGCGCCGCCACCTCGGGCTTGCTGGCCAGGAATTCCTTGGTCATCGTCCAGATCGAGCTGGAGGCGAAGCCCACGTCCACGGCACGCTGCACGAGCTTGGCACCCGAGGCCTCCAGCCGCGCGCCCCAGACGTCCCAGACGTAATAACCGTCGATCTGACCGCGCTGGTACGCCGGCACGGCCACCGGCGGCGCCAGCACCACCACGTTCACGTCGCTCACCTTCATGCCGGCCTTCTGTAGGCTCCAGCGCAGCGCGTAGTCGGCCTGCGAGTTCTTCGCGATGCCGATGTTCTTGCCCTTCCAGGTCTTGGGGTCGGCCGTCATGCCCGACGCCGGGTTCGCATACAGGCCCAGCTTCGTCGTGCTGGCGTCGGCGTAGATGACACGCAAATTGATGCCAATGGAGTTGGCCACGATCATCGCCGAGGGCGCCATCGTCGCCGTCTGCACCTCGCCGCTACCCAGCATGGGCAGCAGCGCCGCGCCGTTGGCGCCTTCGATCATGTTGATCTTCAGGTTGAAGCGCCGCCACAAGTCCACATGCTGCGCGTAGGCAAAGTCCCAGGAGGCGCCCGGGCCCCAGGCGAGCTTGACTTCATCGGGGTCGGCAGCCAGTGCCGGCGCGGAGCAGCACAGCGTGGCCAGTGCGGCTATAGCCGCGGCGGCCAGGCGCCGTGTGAGCGCCAGTGCGGGGATGTTCAGCGACATGAGGGTCTCCGTTTCTGCGTGGGGTTGGGGACTTCAGGTTGGAACGAGCCGTTCCAGCTGATCGATGAGCTCGTGCTTGAGCTCGGTGAAATCCGGACGCAGCACGACGTCGCGGTAGTTCTCGCGGCTTCCAAAGGGCACTTCAACATGCCGCACGATGCGGCCCGGCGAGGCCGACATGAGGAACACATGGTCGGAGATGAGCAGCGCCTCTTCCACGTCGTGCGTGATGAACAGCACCGTGCGCTGCCCCTCGGCCTTGACCACGCGCCTGAGCAGCTGCTGCATGGACAGCCGCGTCTGCGCGTCCAGCGCGGCGAAGGGCTCGTCCATCAGCAAAGCGGAACTTTCGGCGATGAGCAGCCGCGCCAGCGCGGCGCGCGACTGCATGCCGCCTGACATTTGGTGCGGGTGCAGCTCGCGCGCGTCGCGCAAGCCCACGGCGTCCAGGTAATGCAACACGGCCTCGTGCAGCTCGGCCTTGGAACGCTGCCGCGTCAGGCCATGGCCATGGCGGCAGGGGAAGGCGACGTTGTCGAACACTGTCATCCACGGCAACAGCGTCGGGCGCTGGAACATGAAGCCACGGTCGGGCCCCGGCTCGGTGACGCGCTGGCCATTGACCAGCACCTGCCCGCTGCTGGGCTGCGTGAAGCCGGCCACCAAGTTGAGGATGGTCGTCTTGCCGCAGCCCGTGGGGCCGATCACCGTGGCCGTCTCGCCGGCCTTCACCACGAAGGACACCTGCTCCAGCGCCAGGCGGCTGCCGGCGCGCGTGTCGAACGCCTTGCACACGCCCTGCAACTCGATCTGCGCGCTGCGCGACAGGGTCTCGCCGCTCATCGCCCAACCCAATGCAGCATGCGCCGCTCGATCATCAGGAACACCACGTCGATGCTCACACCCACCAGGCCGATGAGCGCCACACCCACGTACACCTTGTTGATGGCGTAGACCTGCGAGGCGCTCTGGATGAGGTAGCCCAGCCCCACCTGAGCGGCGATCAGCTCAGAGGCCACCACCACCGCCCAGCTCAGCGCCATGGCTGTGCGCAGGCTGACGAAGATCTCGGGCATGGCGCCGGGCAGCACCACGCGAAACAGCGTGGTGAAGGTCGACAGGTGGTAGTTGCGGCTCAAGCGAAAGTAGTCGTGCGGCACCGAGCGCACGCCGCTCACCGAGCCCAGGAGCACGTACAGGAACGCCGTCATGAAGATGACGAAGACCTTGGCGAACTCGCCGATGCCGAACCAGATCACCACGATGGGAATGAAGGCGAGCGCCGGAATGGGCCGCAGGAAGCCGAAGATCGGCAGCAGGAAGGCGCCAGCACGCGGGTGGTAGCCCAGCACGATGCCCAGCGGCACGCCGATGCACGCCGCCACCGCAAAGCCTGTGGCCGTGCGAAACAGACTGGCGCGCACATGCGCGAACAGCTCGTGGCCGCCGTAGCCCTTTTGCCAGAGCTCCGCCGCCGCCGCGGCGATGCCCGAGGGCGTGCCCAGGTACTCGGCGCGCACGCCGGGCACGATGCCCAGCGGGATGAGGTACTCCCACACCAACAGCGCCAGCGCCACCACCGACAGCGGCGACAAGGCCCGCCAGGCCAGTGCGCGCATCGCGCTCACACGCAGGCCCTGCGCGGCCCCGCACAGCACCACCCGGGCCTGTACGACACCGGTACGGAAAGTGCGCGTGGAAACGGGGACTGCATCGATTCCAATGTACCATACATAGGATGTTTGACCTTCGATGCCAACTCTGCGGGCATGGCCAGGGGCGCGGGTGAACGCGTCGCCGCCGCGCAGCCCCGTGCCGCGCTATGCCCAGCTGGCCGACCTGCTGCGCCAGCGCATCGCACGCGGCGTCTGGAACACTGGCGACAAGCTGCCGTCGCTGGAAGAACTGGTACGCGAGTTCGAAGTCGCGCGCGTCACCGTGCGTCGCGCCGTGGAGATGCTCGCGCATGACGGCATGCTTTCGCCACAGCCCGGCCGCGGCACTTTCGTCACCGCCACGCCCGCGCCCGACCGCCGGCTGAAACTGGAGACCTCGCTGCGCGCGCTGGCCGACGTCTACCGCAACGACAAACCCAAGCTCACGCTCATCGAAGAGGCCTCAGCCATCGCGCCGCTGCAGGCCGCTGAAGGCACGGCCGCGCCGCGCTACCACTTCATGCGCCGCGTGCACTTCACCAGCGACGAGGCCTACTGCCTGATCTCGCTGTACCTGGACGAGCGCGTGTTCCGCATGGCGCCGGCACGCTTTCGCCACGAGACGGCGATACCCGTGCTGCTGGAACTGCCGGGCGTGAAGATCGCCCGCGCGCGGCAGACGGTGACCATCTCGACCGCCGACGTCGAGGCCGCCGAACACCTGGGCGTGCCGCTGTACACGCCCGTGGCGTTGGTGCGCCGCATCTTCACCGACGCCAAAGGTCTCGTGCTGTACCTGGCCGAGGCGACCTACCGCGGTGACTACATCCGCTTCGAGATGGACTTGCGTCCCTAAAGGAGAACGACATGCCCGCACTGACTGCCGAAGAAGTGGCCCGTTATAAGCAAGACGGCATTGTAATCCCCAAAGTGGGGCTGGACGCGACAACCGTGGCCGAGCTGCGCACCAAGCTCGACTCCTTCCTGGCAGAGCAGAAGATCACCGACGCCGACTACGTGCCCGACATCATCGAGCGTGACCCGAGCTGGTTGCGCTATGGCGTGATGCCCGAGATTCTGGACGCCGTGGCGCAGTTGATCGGCGAGGACATCATCATCTGGGGCTCGGCCTTGTTCTGCAAGGCGGGCAAGGGCGGCAAGGCCACGCCCTGGCACCAGGACGGGCATTACTGGCCGATCCGCCCACTGGCCACGGTCACCGCCTGGATCGCCATCGATGACGTGAACGTCGAGAACAGCTGCCTGCGCGTGATTCCCGGCTCGCACCGTGACCGCGTGAGCTACGCCCACGACGTGGACAACAGCGACACCATCATCCTGAACCAGGTGCTCAAGCCCGAGCACCTGCAAAGCGCACCGCCGCGCGACATCGAACTCTCGCCCGGCCGGTTTTCCATCCACGACGTATACCTGATCCACGGCGCCAACCCCAACAACTCGGGCAAGCGTCGCGCCGGGATGGTGTTTCGCTACATGCCCGCCAGCTCGCACTTCGACCGCGAAATGGCCGCGCGGCAGGTGCGCGACATGGGCGTGCTCGACCTGTCGCGGCGCAAGCTGCATCTGGTGCGCGGCGTGGACCGCTCGGGCCGCAACGACATCGCGCGCTGAAGCGCCGCAACCACATCCTGCGGCCAGGAGTCAGCATGGCAAGCGTCGCGTTCTTCGGCCTGGGTGCGATGGGGCAGCCCATCGCGACGAACCTGCTGGCCGATGGCCACCAGCTGTCGGTGTTCGACATCTCGCAGCCGGCCTGCGCCCGCCTGGCCGGCGCCGGAGCGCGCGTGGGCACAAGCCCAGCCGACACCGTGCGCGGCTGCGAGTTCGTCATCACCTTGCTGCCCACTTCGGTGGAAGTGGCGCAAACGCTCACCGGCCCCAACGGCGCGCTGGCCGCGGCTCGCCTCGACGCCGTGTTCATCGACATGAGCACCGGCGCGCTGGACGACTTCATGCGCCTGCATGCCGCGGTGGCCGCACGCGGACTCACGCTGATCGACTCGCCCATTGCCCGCGGCCCGGACTTCGCCGCGGCGCGGCAGAACCTGTTCCTGGTGGGTGGCGAGGCTGCGGCGATCGAGCGCATCCGCCCGGTGCTGGCCCCGGTGTGCGAAGAGATCGTGCACTGCGGCGCGGCGGGCAGCGCGCTGAAGACCAAGATCATCAACAACTACCTGGCCGCGGTGAGCGTGGTGGCCAATGCCGAGGCGCTGGCGCTGGCGCGCGCCGCCGAGCTGGACCGCGACTTCCTGCGCCAGCTATGGAAGCGCACCGTCGCCGGGCGCGGCGCGCTGGAGACGGTTTATCCGAGCAAGGCCTTCGCAGGCGACCACACGCCGGGCTTTTCAGCCCGCCTGGCCGACAAGGACCTTGCGCTGGCGCAGCGCCTGGGCGAGTCGCATGGCGCGCACTTGGCAACCGGCGCGGCCGCGCGCGCCATGTTCGCGCTGCAGGCTGCGCAGGGCCGCATCGACGAGGACTGGACGGCGCTGCTGGATGTGCTGCAGCAAGGGGTGCCGCGTTCTGGCGCGGTGCCATGATCGTAGCCTGCGTCTTGAGCTGCGACCATGATCAAACAGCACCAGTTCGCCCCGGCCTTCGGGCTGCCCAACACCAGCCCGTTTTGCGTAAAGCTGGAGAACTACCTGCGCATGCCGACAGCCGCCTGGATCAACCCGCCACCTGAGGAGCAAGAGCCGATCAGTGGCCCCGTCGCCCGCACACTAAATTATCGTCCCCGGGTGTCGCAAAGTCATTGACACGTTCCGCCCAGCCACCAGATCCAGTTCCCGTACGACCTGTCGATCCCTGAGGGTCTGAGCCACTTTGAATCGCGCCGGGTTTCGAGTAGGCCATAGACTGATGCCATGCGTGTGACACTCATTGGATGCGGCGCCATGGGTGCCGTCTTTGGCAGCGCACTTGCCCAGGCAGGTGCCCGCATCGCCTGTCTTGACCGCCGCCCTGAGGTGGTAGACGCTATACGGCAACAGGGCTTGCGTGTGAGTGGCGAGTTGGGGGATCGTCGCGTGCGGGCCGAGGCATCGTCAGAGATCGACGAGCTGGGCCAGGCCGATCTGGCCCTGGTGCTGGTCGATGCCGCCAGCACGGCAAGCGCCGCCGAGATCGCGCAGCGTTGCCTCTGCCCGCATGGGTACGCGCTGACCTTGCAGAACGGCATCGGCAACCTCGAGGCGTTGCAGGCGCGCCTGGGCCGCGACCGCGTGGCCGCGGGTATCACCTACAACAGCGCGACGAGCTTGGCTCCGGGCTTTGCGCGACACACCAATCGTGGTCTGACGGTGGTGGGTGAGGCTGCCGGCGCCGTGACGCCGAGGTTGCGCCACCTGGCCGGCGTCTTTGCCAAGGGCAACATCGACATCGAGCTGACCGATGAGGTTGAGGGACACATCTGGAGCAAGTTTGTGCATAACTGCGCGATCAACCCGATCAGTGCACTCACGGGACTGCGTCCGGGCGAGATCTGGCGTCATGACGCGGCTCGAGGCCTGCTGGAGCGCCTGCTGGACGAGATTCTCGAAGTGGTCGACCGTGCCGGCATCACACTGCCCGAGCGCGACCCACGTGCCGAAATCCTCGAGCATTGCCGCGTTCGCTACAACCGGCCCTCGATGCTTCAGCACATGCTGGCGGGTCGAGCCACCGAGATCGGATCTCTCAATGAAGCGCTGGTTTCGCGTGCTCGGGCACTGGGTGTGCCCGTGCCCTTCAACGAAGCCGTTGTTCTCTCGGTCCGTGCGCTGGAGGCCAGCGGTGGCGCTCGCGACCGCGAAGTTGACGAAGCTGCGCTGGAAGCTCAGGCGCGGCTGGGGCCGGACAACCGTCAGACCACCGAGCCCGCAAAGCGCTGAATCAGAGGTGGTCGAGGTATTCGCAGATCACCCGGCTGCCGTAGGCTATGCACCCACAGCCCCTGGATCCACACCATGACCCGCTGCGACAGCGCAAGGCCGCGAGGCCTCGCGCGTCTGATCTCGATTTCAAGCCGCGCCCGGCTTTCCGTACAGAAGTTCTCTGCCCCGAAGGCCGCCCTGCTGCGCCTGGCCGCAGCCCTGGGTCTGGCGGTCACGGTTGCCCATGCGCAGGCAAGCCCGCCTGCCGGCCACCGCAGTTTCCCCCTCAAGGCCTTCGTGGAGAGCTGTGGGTGGGCGCACCCCCTCTGGCGCAACTCAATGAGCAGCCTGAACGGCTGGCCCCAGGTGCGCGCGTTCGCGGCGAGGACAACCTGCTGCGCCTGCCCACCCAGCTGACCGGGCGGGCGTGGCTGGTGCGTTACAAGCGCGAGCCCTAGAGCGGAATGTTGATGGACGTGTGGCTCCCGATAGCGACAGCGAAGAGGCGCGCGCACTGCGGCCGCTGCAGGCGGCAGCCATCACCTATCGCATCGCCTTCGGCCCGCGCGCCGGGCAGAAGGTACTGACTCTGCGAGGCGCGGCGCCACGCGAGAGCGCAGCGCGCCAACCCCTGTGCGCCGACATCGATGGTTTCAGCCTGCACGCTGCAGAGAATTCGGATCAGGAGGTGGTATCGCCGTGTCAGGCTGCGAAGGACAGCCGCGAAGTGTTGCTTTCGCGCTGCGTTGCCAAGGACGGCAATTGACCGAAGCAGCCTGAAAGGCCAGTGTTCGATTCCGAACCGCTGCCCGTTCTCCAACTCCAACCCACCGCCCGCAAACCCGCATGGATGCTGGGCTTCGCATATTGATACTCAACAGACGTGCAGAGAGTGGAGAGAGATAGAGGCCCGGTCAGCGGCCCCAGGGGTGTTTTGGGGGTGGCCGTACTCAACAGGCATAGTGCGGTTTCCCTCGGGGACCGCGCAAATGAAACGGGCCCAGAGAAAAACTTGGGCCCGTGAGATTGGTGGTGGAACACGGAACCGAATCCGCGTCCGGTCTCCAAGAAGGTGCGCCACGTACCGGCCTTGAGGACACGCATTGGGGCATTTGGGCGGCAGCGGCGAGCACGACACCGCCCTCCATACAGGCCTGCAACCCCTCCAGCTTCCTCACGGCCAGAAGTGCGCGTTGGGCTTCATCCAGGTGAGCGCTGCCTGCACGCACCCCACGGCCGGAGAACTCTGGTGCACGCTCGCCGGCCGCGGCGCGATGTGGCGGCGCGATGTGAAGGCGCGATGCCACGGGTGAGGCGGTGACGCTGCCTCTCTGGCCCAGCGCCGACGAGGCGCTTCGTACAGTCGGGCCCTGGCGCTCCGACCCAAGCCACGCCGGTTCTTCGTAGCCTCAGCCGCTTGTCACGGCGCCTGCCGGCGCTCGTGCGCGCCCAGCAACGCCTGCACCCGTGCCGCCAGCGCCGCGCGGTTTTCAGCCTGAAGCTTGCGAAAGGCGTTGGCCAGGTGGAAACGTACGGTTGCATGGCCGACGTTCATGCGGCTGGCGATCTGCTTGTCGGCGCACCCGCTGCTCACCAGCCAGGCGACCTGCGCCTCGCGCTCGCTCAGGCGGCCCAGGCGCTGCAGCAGCACCTCTGCGTGTTCGGTCTCGGCAGGAGCGGGTGCGGCGTGCTGCTGCCAGTGCAGACGCGCCAGCGCCGCGGTAATGGCCGGCTCGACCAGGCGCAGCGCCTCGATCTCGTCGGGCTCGAAATTACCGCGCTCGCGCCGGCGCCAGATGCGGAAGTCGCCGACACACTGCTCGCGGTCGTAGAAGTAGACGTTGACGCCCCAGTACATGCGATCGCGCTGCAGGAAGTCGTTGAAGAACTCGGTGCGCGACAGCTCGTGCTGGCGCAGGATCTGCGTGGCCACGGTCGGGCGGCGGCGCTGCATCAACGGGATGGTCAGAGGGTCGATGAAGCGGAAGTACTCGTCCCAAGAGCGCAGGTTTTCGAGCGACATGTTCAGCGCTTTCATGCGCTCGAATCGGCGCCGCTCGCCGTTCCAGACCATCGACACGTAGGTGTCTGCGCCGAGCAGGTCGAGCATCGGCAAAGCCAGCACATCGCGTAACTCGTCGCCGTCGCTGGCGTCGGCCAGCAGTCGCATGACCTCGCCGAGCGCGCGGGTCTGGGGGGTAGACAGATACATGGCGGTGTTCCCCGTCAGGCAGTGTGCTGCCGATGCTAGGCGTTTGCCGGCGCGCGGACAACCGGCAGACCCTAACAAAACTGATAGGTGCGGCAGCAGGGCCCGCTGCCTACTCTGCGGCCATTGCCGAGTCCGGAGCCCGCACCATGCATGTCGCCGACCTACCGATCACTGCGCTGCGAGAGCTGCTCGACAGTCGCCTGCTGAGCAGCACCGAGCTGGCCGAAGCCTGCATCGCGCGCACCGAGGCCGCAGCGGCGCTCAACGTCTACGCCAGCTTCGACGCCGAGGCGCTGCGCGCGCAGGCCCGGTCTGCCGACCAGCGCCTGGCCGCAGGCGAACGCCTGCCGCTGCTGGGCATCCCGATCGCGCTGAAGGACAACATCGACGCCGTCGGCTGGCCGTGCGCGGTGGGTACCGGCGCGCTGCAGGGCAAGGCGCCAACGGCCGATGCCGAGCTGGTGCAGCGGCTGCGTGCCGCCGGCGCGGCTATCGCCGGTAAGCTCGGCATGCACGAGTTGGCCTTTGGCATCACCAACCACAACGCCGTCAGCGGCGCGGTGCACAACCCGTGGGATCCGCGGTGCATTCCCGGCGGTAGCAGCGGCGGCTCCAGTGCGGTGGTCGCCGCGCGGCTGGTGCCGGCGGCTATCGGCACCGACACTGGCGGCTCGGTGCGCGTGCCGGCGGCGCTGTGCGGTGTGGTCGGGCTGCGGCCGACGGTGGGGCGCGTGTCTGGTGTGGGGATTGCGCCGATCTCGGCCACGCGCGATACCGGCGGACCGCTGGCGCGCAGCGTGCGCGACTGCGCGCTGCTCGACGCCGTGCTCAGCGGCGACCACTCGCCTTTGCAGTCCATCAGCCTGCGCGGGCTGCGCCTGGGCGTGCCGCGAGCGCCCTGCTGGGACGATCTGGACCCGGGCGTGGCCGTCCTGGCCGATGCCGCGCTGACGGCGCTGCGTGATGCGGGCGTCGATCTGGTCGAGATAGGCCTGCCCGGCGTGGCCGAAGCCAGCGGCGAAGCCGGCTTTCCGATCGCGCTGTACGAGTTCGTGCGCGACATGCGGCATTACCTGGAAGTGCGCCAGCGTGGCATCACGCTCGAGCAATTGATCGCCGGCGTCGGCAGCCCCGATGTGGCGGGCGCGGTCGGCACGCTGCTGTCCGGCGGCGGCATTCCCGAAGCCGTCTACCTGCAGGCGTTGCAAGCACGCCGGCGACTTCAGGCTCTGTACCGCGACGCCTTCGAGCAGCACCGCGTGCAAGCGCTGGTGTTCCCCACCACGCCGCGCACCGCCGCGCGCATCGGCGAGGACGAGACGGTGATGCTCAACGGACGTGCGTTGCCGACCTTCCTGACCTTCATCCGCAATACCGACCCCGGCAGCAATGCCGCCATCCCCGGCATAACGCTGCCCGCGGGCCTTGCGGACGGACTGCCGGTGGGCTTGGCGCTGGACGGCCCGGCCAACAGCGACCGGCGGCTGCTCGCCATTGCCGCCGCGATCGAGGCCGTGCTGCCGCCAGCGCCAAAGGCGCCGCTCGTTTCCGCCTGAACACTTCAACGACGAAGGAGATACCCCCATGGACCGCAGACAGTTTCTCGCCGCCACCGCCACGGTCGGTGGCTCACCCCGCGTCTTTGCCGCCGATGCGCTGAAGGTCGCGGTGATGCTGCCGCAAAGCGGCCCGGCCGGCCTGTTCGGTCCGTCCACCAAGGCCTGCGCCGAACTGGCCGCCGAGCATGTCAACGCGCGCGGCGGCGTGCTCGGACGCAAGATCGAGTTGCTGTTCGGCGACGCCGGCTTGCCGCCGGCCGAGGCTGCCCAGGCGGCGTTGAAGCTGTGGAAGGGTTCCGGCGCCAGCGTATTCATCGGCATGCACGACAGTGCGGTGCGCGGAGCGCTGGTCGGCCTGTTCAAGGCCCAGGTGCCTTACTTCTACACGCCGGTGTACGAAGGCGGCGAATGTGCCAAGGGCACCTACGTGAATGGCGAGACGCCGCAGCAGCAGCTGCAGCCAGTGATCCCGTGGATCGCCGCCGAACGCAAGCCGAAGAAGTGGTACATGATCGGCAACGACTACATCTGGGGCCGCAACACCAATGCCGCGGCCAAGGGCTTCATCGAGAAGACTGGCGCGCAGGTCGTCGGCGACGAATATCTTCCGTTCACGGTCGACAACTTCGACGCCAGCCTGGCGCGCATCCGCGACAGCGGCGCCGATGCGGTGCTGGTGTCGCTGGTCGGCGGCGCGGCGGTGGGCTTCAACAAGGCCTATGCCAGCCTGGGGCTGGCCGACAAGGCATTGCGCCTGGGCACGCTGATCGAGGAGAACACGCTGGCCGGCATCGGCAACGCCAATGCGAGAAACCTGTATTCCAGCGCAGGCTACTTTGCCAACCTGCAGACGCCCGCGGCCAAGGCCTTCGCCGAAGCCTACGCCAAGCGCTTCGGCGCGCAGGCGCCGGCGCTGAACGGGCTGGGCGAGTCGGTCTACGAAGGCGTCCTGTTTCTGGAGGCGATAGCCAAGAAAGCCGGCAGCCTGGGCGTGGCCAAGCTCGACGCCGCCAGCGAAGGCGCAACCTACAAGGGCCCGCGCGGCACCGTGACGATGAAGTCGCGCCATGTCACTCAGGACATCTTCGTCGCCGATGTCGATGCCAACGGCTTCCGCGTGGTCAAGACTTTCCCGCAGGTCGGCTCGGGGCAGACCTGCAAGATCTGAGGCCGGGCCAGGCGCAACCATGGATGGCGGCACGCTGCTGCATGCGCTGAACCTGGCCTACGAACTCGCCACCCTGGCGCTGACCACGCTCGGGCTGGCGGTGGTGTTCGGCCTGCTCGGCGTGATGAACATGGCGCATGGCGAGTTCGTCATGATCGGCGCCTATTCGGTGGTGACCGTGCAACAGTGGGGCTGGCCGCTCGTCACGGCGCTGCCGCTGGCGCTGGCAGTATGCGCGGCGCTCGGCTGGGCGGTCGAACGCTGGCTCATCCGCCCGCTGTACCAGCGCCCCTTCGACACGCTGCTCGCCACCTGGGCGCTGGCGATGCTGCTGCGCAAGCTGGTCGAGGCCGTCTACGGCAAGGGCTACCGGAACATCGAAAACCCGCTCGGCGCGCCGATGCAGCTCGGCAGCCTGCAGTACCCGGTCTACCGACTGGCGCTGATCGCACTCGCGGTGGCACTGATGGTCGGCCTGTACTTCTGGTACCGGCGCAGTGCCGCCGGCCTGCGCGTGCGCGCGATGACCGCCAACCCGGTGCTGGCGCAGGCGCTGGGCATCCACACGCGGCGGCTGGCCTCGCAGGCATTCGTCGTAGGCGTGATGCTGGCCGGCGCGGCCGGCGTGCTGCTGGCGCCGCTGGTGCGCATCGAGCCGGGCATCGGTGTGGACTACCTGCTCGATGCGTTCTTCGTGCTCGTCGTTGGCGGGCTGGGCACGCTCGGCGGCTTTGCCGGCGGCGTCGGCGTGATTGGCGGTGCGCAGGCCCTCACCAGCAGCCTGGCCGGGCAGACCAGCGGTTATGCGGTGGTGCTGATGCTGTCGATCGTGTTCCTTTGGCTCAAGCCCGATGGCCTCTTTGCGCGGCGTTGAGGCGCCGGCCGCGCTGACGGCGGCGCTGGTGCTGCTGCCCTGGGCGACGAACGACTTTGTTGCCTACCAGATCGCGTTGTTCTTGATCTACGGCATCGCCACGCAGGGGGTCGCGCTGTGCTGGGGCCGACTCGGCTTTCTGCCGCTGGGGCATGCGCTGTTCTTCGGCCTGGGGGCCTATCTGTTCGGCGGCACGTTGAAGGCGGCGCAGGCCGAGGCGTTGTGGTGGCTGGCGCTGCCGCTGGCGCTGCTGCTGCCGGCCCTGATGGCCTATGTCGTTGCGCGGCTGGTGTTTGCGCGCAGCCTGCGCAGCGGACCGTACTTCTCGCTCATCACGCTGGCGATGACGATGCTGGGCTTCCTCGCCGCGCAGCAGTGGAGCGACCTGACGGGGGGCTTCAACGGCATGACCAGCATTCCGGAGCTGCCGCTCACCGAGCGCTACAGCACGCTGTACTGGCCGATCGCCGCCTGCGCGGTGGCAAGCACCGGCTTGCTGACGCTGCTGTTTCGCCGGCCGCTGGGCGTGCTGTGGGGCGCACTGGAGCAAAACGAAGACCGGCTGCAGTTGCTGGGTTACGCCACGGAACGCATCAAGGCCGCTGCCTACGCGCTGAGCGCGCTGCTCGCCGCGCTGGCTGGCGCGCTCTTCTCGGTGCACCAGGGCATCGTCACGCCGCAGGCCCTGGGCTTCGTGCTGTCGACCGAGTTCGTCATCTGGGCCGCGGTTGGCGGCAAGGCCAGCGCGCTGGGTGCGCTGCTCGGCGCGGTGGTGGTCGGCTTTGCCTCAGCGGAGCTGCGCGACCGCTTCGCCAGCTGGGAGGTGTTCGTCGGCCTGCTATTCCTGGCGGTGGTGCGCTTCCTGCCCGATGGCATGGCCGGATTGATGCCGGGGCGCAGGCCCCTGGGCGATGACGGCACGGCGCTGCCGGCGCCTGCGGCGCCACGCGCCAGCGCCCCTTTGCAGCTTGCCTTCGAGGGGGTGCATACCGCGCAGTCGGGGGTGAAGATCCTCGACGGCCTGGACCTGGCGCTGCAAGGCGCGGGCATCCGTAGCGTGATCGGACCAAACGGTGCGGGCAAGACCTCGAGCTTCAACGTCATGACCGGCCGGCTGCCCCTGCTGCGGGGGCGCATCGTGCTCGACGGCCTGCCCATTGGCGGCCTGAGCGCCTGGCGCGTCGCGCGCTGTGGCGTCGGGCGCAAGCTGCAGATACCCTCGGTGTTCGCACAGCTCAGCGTGCGGCAGAACCTGCTGGTCGCGCTGTGGGCCGGCCGGATGCACGGCGCCGACGCTCTGCGCAGCGCCCCGCTGTGCTGGCACAGCGCGCTGCTGGATGAACTGCTGCAGCATTTCCCTGAGCTGCAGGACCGGCGCGAGACGCCCGCCGGGCAGCTGTCACAGGGTCAGCGCCAGGCGCTGGAGCTGGTGATGACGCTGCTGCCCGAGCCGCGGCTGCTCTTGCTGGACGAACCCTGCGCCGGGCTGTCGCCGGCCGAGACGCAGCACATGATCGACGTCATCCGCGAGGCGGTGCGGCGCATCGATGCCGCGGCGCTGCTGATCGAGCACGACATCAGCGCCGTGGCCGCCATGGGCGGAGAGGTCTTCGTGCTGCACCAGGGCAAGCGCCTGGCGCAGGGCAGCCTGGCTCAGGTGCAGGCCGACCCGGCGGTACGGGTGGTCTATGCGGGGGGACGCAAGTGATCGACGGATTTGCGTTCGAGCAGGTGGTCTGCGGCTATGGCGATACCCTCGTCGTGCGTGGCGTCGGCGGCGCCGTGGCGCCGGGGCGCGTGCTCGGCGTGCTCGGCCGCAACGGTGTGGGCAAGACCACGCTGCTGCGCGCGCTGGCCGGTTTCCTGCCGCTGGCCGAGGGTCGCGTGCACTGGCGCGGGCGCGACCTGGCAGGCATCGCAGCACACGCGCGCCTGGGACTGGGCATCGCCTACGCGCCACAGGAGAACGTGGTCTTCGGCGAACTGAGCGTGGCCGACAACCTGTGGCTGCACCTGCCCGAGCGCAGCCGCGCGCGCTACGCCGAGGCCTTCGCTGCGTTCCCGCTGCTGGAGCAGCGGCTGCGCCAGCGCGCCGGCAGCCTGAGCGGTGGCGAGCGCAAGCTGCTGTCCTTTGCACGCACGCTGGGGCTGTCCGCGCCCTTGACGCTGCTGGACGAGCCGACCGAAGGCGTGCAGCCGGAAAACATCGAGCGCATGGCCGGGCTGCTCCACCAGCGTCGCGCCGCCGGCGCGAGCTTCGTCGTCGTCGAGCAGAACTTGTCTTTCGTCGAGGCCGTTGCCGACGAGGTGCTGGTGCTCGACCACGGCCGCACGGTCGCCGCAGGCGCGCTGGCCGCGCTCGGCCGTCAGGCTATAGAGGCGCACCTGGCGGTCTGAGCCGCCGTTCCCGGTCGCACCTGCCGCCGCCACATCCGCATCCTCGTGCTGCTCGACGAGTTGCGGCTGTAGATGACTGAGCGTACGCCAGTCGTCAGTCATCCTCGCCAGCGAATGCGGGGAGCTCGCACAACGGCAGCCGCTGCAGCCCACGAGCCGTCCTCGCTTGAGGTTCGGGCCCTCCGCCGAGACGCCCCTTAAATCGAGGATTAAGTGGCCAGTGCTCGAATAGACGAGCCTGAGGTAGATGCCTCTGCAATTTGAACTATGATGCTCGTGAAATCGATCTTTTACCAGTTAATCCTCGTTTAATCATTCATGAAGGTCACGCAGTCCGCCATGCTCACTTCGCATCAGCGGGAGGAGTGCGCGCGCCTGGGCGCACGGCTGGCGCGTCTGCGCATCGCCCGCAAGGTCAAGCAGACCGACGCCGCGCTGCGCTCCGGGCTGTCGCGCAACACGGCCTATCGGCTCGAAAAGGGCGAGCCTGGGCTGGCGCTCGGTCAGGTCCTGCGCTACCTGGACGCCATTGCGCCAGGCAGCACGCTGCTGGACCTGCTGGCAGAGACCGACCCAGCGCTGCACTCCCTGGAGGCGCGCGAAAAGTCCAAGCGCGTGCGGAATATGACCGCCGCCGAACTCGACGAACTCCAGTTCTGAAAGCACGACCGGAATGGCCGCCACCGAGTCGAAGTTGATGGTCTTCGCGTGCCTGGGCCCAGACTGGGCGCCGTGTGGCCAGCTCGTGATGACCGAGGAGGGGCCAAACGTCCTCGCCTCCAGCTTCGCCTACGGCCTGCACTACCTCCGTCGCCCCGACGCGCTGGAGGTCGACCCAGTGAGCCTGGGCATCGGGGCCCGGGAGCAGGTGCTGGGCAAGCGGCTGCTGCCGGCCCACGGTCTGCCGCTCTTCGGAGGCATCCGCGACGCTGCGCCAGACTCCTGGGGGCGGCGGGTTATCGAGGCGAAGCTGAAGGTTCCGGCCAACAGCCTGCCGGAATCGCAGTACCTGCTGCACGCAGGCAGCGACCGTGTCGGCGCGCTCGACGTCCGCGAGACCATCCATGACGGGCCGACGCAGGGCAACAGCGCGCCCCATGCGCTGGAGTACCTGATGGATGCCGCCGAGCGCATCGAGGACGGACTGCCGATTCCGGCGCACCTGGAGGCCATCTTTATGGACGGGACCGCGCTCGGTGGCGCCCGGCCCAAGGCCTGCGTGCGCGACGAGCACGGCGTGCTGTGGTTGGCCAAGTTCTCCAGCCGCAGGGATAGCTTCGACGTTCCAGCCATTGAGTGCGCCGCACTGCGCCTGGCAGCTGCGGCTGGACTCACGGTGCCACCGGTGGAAGTCCGCAATCTGGGAGCACGCAAGGTCATGCTCATCCGCCGCTTCGACCGCTACTGGGGCGCGCCCGGCCAGATGCCCGGTGCCGAAGACGACCTGATGGCGACCCGACCGGGGCATGGAAGAGCCGAACACCGCCTGGCTTTCGTGAGTGGCCTCACGCTGGTGGGTTGTGACGAGACGGAGTCGCGGACCAAGGCGTACACGGACCTTGCGCAGGCCATTCGAAGCCACTGCCATCCGGGTGTCATCCGCGCGGACAACGCGGAACTTTTCAAGCGGATGGTCTACAACATCCTGGTCAGCAACGACGACGACCACCTGCGCAACCACGCGTTCATCTGGGACCCGCGCCTCGCAGGCTGGCGCCTGAGCCCGCTCTACGACGTGTTGCCGCGCGCCAGCCACGCCACCGAGCGCTTCCTGCATCTGAGCGTTGGTCCACAGGGGCGCCTGGCCACACTCGACAACGCCCTCGAGGCCCACGAGATGTTCACGCTGTCGCGCGGTGCCGCCTGCAAGATGATGGCTGAGGTCTGGCGCGTCGTGCGGGAGTGGAAGGTTTACTTCGAAGGCTTCGGTGTGGCGGCGGCGGAAATCGACAAAACAGCGCCGGCGTTCCGGCACATCGACGACGTCTCCACGCCGGCACTGCGCAAGCTGCTGTCGCGGCGGCTCCCCGAGTGGGGCTGCTGACTGGCCGGCAGCGCAACACGCCCGGCAGCGGGCCTGTGCTGTCAGCGGCAACAGCGTGGTCGCAAAGTGGTAGCAGCGTCCGTGACGTTCAAAACGCCACTCGCAGAATGAAAAACACCGAAGAAACAGAGTGCTTCTACGGTGTCTGTATGGTGGTGATCTAGTGCGCCACCAAACCGATTCCAGACTATCTGGCTGTATGGCAAAAGCGGGTAACGGAGGGCAACGCAACGCAATCCCAATTCCACCCTGTTGGCAGTCCACCCCGGCGTCGCGCGCGTACATCGCGATCTCGCTGACCGTGGTCTTGCTGACGCCAAGGGCGGCCGCACGGCCGCGACCTGCCGCATGCTCAGGCCGTCGTCGCCGGCTAGCAGTTGAAGTGCTTGTCTGATCTTGCTCATGAGGACCCTTGGTGTGGGCATCTGCCCAGCGTCAACTATCCTGAGCTGCGTGTACCTATTGACTTCTAGGCGAGGGCGCCGCGAGCAACTTGCGAACCGCCGTTTCGATGAAAGCCTCATCCACCGGGTTGGCCGCCGGGTTGCCGGCGCGATGACCCCAGATCGACGGAATCGGTCGCAACTCGGCGTCGCGCAGATGCGCCAGATCCAGCCGGTTGTCCTCGACCTGGAAATAGAGGTCGTGATCACCTGGCATCAGCAGCACCTTGGCACGGATCGAGCGCAGCGCCGCAGCCAAGTCGCTGTTGAAGTCTGGATGCGCCGAGATGTCGCCATGCTGCCAGGTCCAGAGCTGCGCCAGGAGATCGCAGGGGTCGCGACGCGAGAACGTGTGTTCCCAGCTACGGA
>Ga0315904_10004693_pt1 | contig 19343 bp, 15 predicted proteins | sample LakEriMetagenome_6_FD_203529 | JGI IMG/M metagenome (GOLD analysis project Ga0315904, IMG submission 203529) | Freshwater fungal communities from buoy surface, Lake Erie, Ohio, United States - Buoy 12 MA120 | ecosystem: Environmental > Aquatic > Freshwater > Lake | place: USA: Lake Erie, Ohio...
CGTCTGATTTCATTATATAATTTCAATGTTCCGCAAGCATGCGCAAATAGGCGCAAATTCCTATGCGATCTGACTCCGAAGGCAAAGGTCAGAGGTTCGAATCCTCTTGGGTGCGCCATAAAATCAAGGACTTAGCTGTTACTTTCTGACCGATGAGCCCCCTGATTTTGGCTTTGGGTTCCACCGGGGTTTCACAGAATTCGAGGTTTTTCGGCTGTTTCGGCGGGTTTCAGACCGTTCCGATCAGTGCGGCGAGGCCCTCGCCGCAAACGTGGGAGCGCGCGCCCATTGACCCATCTTGCAGCTTGATATCATTTTGTCTATATTGATATCATTGCTATCAAGAAGTGGGGTTCGCCATCATGGTCGCTGTTACGATCCGTAATCTTTCAGAAGAAGCGCACCGCGCTCTTAAAATGCGTGCGGCTGAACACAATCGAAGTGCAGAAGCAGAAATGCGGGCGATCCTAGAGGCCGCAGTGATGCCAGCCGTACGCCTTCGGCTTGGGACCGCTATGTCAGACATCGGCCGGAAGGCTGGGCTTACAAATTCAGATATTGAAGCACTCGGCCAGGTTCGCGACTCCAAACCTGCCGAACCGATCGGTTTCGAATGATTGTCCTCGATACAAACTTGGTCTCGGAGGCAATGAAACCCCAGCCCGATGCAATGGTGCGCGAGTGGCTGGATGCTCAAGCCGCAGAAACGCTTTTCCTGACGAGCATAACCATCGCAGAGCTCAAGTTCGGCGTCGGCGCTCTGCCCGGTGGCAAGCGCAAGGAGAGACTCAAGATCGCAATCGATGGCCTTATTGAGCTCTTTGCCGATCGGATCCTGGCGTTCGATACAAAGGCGGCGCACCGATATGCGGATATCGCGGTGCTTGCCCGGGCAGCCGGACGAGGCTTTCCGACCCCTGACGGCTACATCGCAGCAATCGCTGCGGCGCACGAGTTCAGAGTGGCGTCGCGCGACAGCAGCGCGTTTGCAGCAGCCGGCCTCAGTGTCATCGATCCGTGGAAGGTCAAACGCTGACCGATTGCTCGGGCCTACATACTCATTTCGAGAAAAGTTTCTTTTTGAAGCCGTTGGGCACACTTAGCCCGCCAATCTCATTCTGCATTTGAAGCAACCGAGGCGACCCTCAGGAAAGGCTATAACCGAAGTCAAAACGACGGTCGGCTACGAACGCACGCCCTTTTACATTTCACCGAACGAACTCAGCTTTTCAAAAGAGCGGCCTGACGCATTCCGGCTCATCCTGAAAGCGCACGGGTGAGGTCTGAAACTGGTTCACGTGTCGACAATCCTTCGACAGTGTCGATTTAGACATCCTAATCGGAAAAATCGTCGGAAACGACAACAGAATGTCGAAAAACAATTCTCTTTTCGAAATACCGTCGAAAATCAAGCCATTTGACAGCCTGCCGGCGCAAACGAGCCCGCTCTTCGAAATGCGTGATCTTCTTATCAAAGGGGGCAGCGGCTTGATCTACAACATCAAAGAGGCCATCTCGACGCATTCGAGAAGACCTCAAAGAAGCAACCCCTCGGTATTGGGCAAGCTCGCGCTCTAAGCCACTGGCAAGCGCTCACAAAAGAGATGCGGAAGGAGCACCCATTATCTCTTCACGGTGGCGAGATAGTAGTTCTCGTCTCACCCTCGCCGGTGCGCCATGCAACACGCTGGTCTCCCGAAACTTCGCGCCGTGTCCGTTTACGGTCCAGGCCCCGTAGACATTGCGCGAACAGAAAATAGGGTGCCAAGGGATTCGGCCAGCACCGGGACGAAGGCGAAGCGGGGAAGAACAGTTCCATGAAGCACCTGCTTGTTGCCGCATCGCTCCTGGCCGGCGTGCAGGCCTGCGCGCCAACCCGTTCGATCGTCATTCCCGAGCGCCCGGACGCACCTGCGAGACTGGCGATTGTTCCGCTCAAGGGAGACCTCGGCCCGGAGGCCATGAACGTGATCTCCGGCGAGTTGGCGGCGCGCGGTATCCCGGCGCGGGAAGGTCCGTCCGTCATCAGCCTCATCGGTTATGAGGCGAACATCACGGATGGTTCGCCCGCGTCAGCCGGCCCGCTGCAAGAATATGGCGGTGACCTGGGAGTGGATTTTGTCGTCGCCGGAACGGCCGAGACAGTCGGTGGTCCGCTCTACGCATTCGACCGGGTGAAAATGACCCTGCGGCTGATTGATGTCCGGACCGGCGAGACGCGGTGGATCGGCAGTTACGGAGACACGGTCTGGGCCGCCGCGCTCAACACGCAGACCGATCTTGCACGCGCGGCCGGGCATCTCGTCAAGGCGCTGGATGACAGCGGCGCGGACGATCTCGTCCGCTAGGCCAGCCGCCCCGGTAGACAAACCGCAATTTGCCCGCACAGTGGCGCCGTCAACGCGCGGCCCGGCAGAGGCTGCCCCAACACAGGAAACGCCACCATGGATCTCCAGCTCAAAGGCAAGAACGCGCTCATTCTCGGCGGCACACGCGGCATCGGCCGTTCGATTGCCGATACGCTGGCGCAGGAAGGCGCGAATGTCGGCGTCTGCGCGCGCAATGCAGAGCAAGTCGCCGCCGCCGTGGCCGACCTCAAAGCCCTCGGCGTCAAGGCCACCGGCGCCTCGGTTGATGTGACCGACGGCGCCGCGCTCAAATCCTGGATCGCCTCGGCCGCGGGCGAACTCGGCGGCCTCGACATCCTGATTTCCAACGCCGGCGCCATGGCCCAGGGCAATGACATCGACGCATGGGAAAAGAACTTCCAGCTCGACGTACTCGCCGCCGTCAACGCCTTCGACGCCGCCCACCCCTTCCTCGAGAAAGCCGCGAAGGCGTCTGGCGACGCGGCCTTCGTCATCATCTCCTCGATCTCCGCGGCCCAGGCCGACCGCGCCGACAGCTACGGACCAATCAAGGCGGCACTGATCCACATGGCCAAGGGCCTCGCCCGTCAACATGCCAAGGCCGGCATCCGGGTCAATGTCGTCTCGCCCGGCATGGTCTTCTTCGAGGGCGGCGTCTGGCACATGGTCAAGACCAATGCGCCAGACTTCTTCGCCCAGGCCAACGCCCGCAACCCGACCGGCCGCTGCGCCACGCCGCAGGAAATCGCCAACGCCGCCGTCTTCCTGGCCAGCCCCCTCTCCTCCTATACCACGGGGTCGAACCTGATCGTCGACGGCGCCGTATCCAGCCGGGTGAATTTCTAACCGCCCGCGAAACAGAGTTCCCATCACCCGCAGCCGCGCTAAGGTGGCGACAGCATTGAGGCGGCCGGGGGGAGAGAGCCGATGTCATTCCTTACGCGCCGGCGGTCGATCGACACGATCGCGGACTTCGAACCCGGGACGCGGCTGACGCCCACCCTCAGCTGGCCGCACCTGATCGCCCTCGGTGTCGGCGCCATCGTCGGCACCGGCATCTACACGCTGATCGGTGTCGGCGCCGCGAAGGCCGGGCCGGCGGTGATGCTGTCCTTCCTCATCGCAGGCGGGGTCTGCATCTTCGCAGCGCTCGCCTATGCCGAACTCGCGACGATGATCCCCGCCTCCGGCAGCGCCTACACCTACAGCTACGCCGCCCTCGGCGAAGGCCTCGCCTGGATCATCGGCTGGAGCCTGATCCTCGAATACTCACTCGTCGTCTCCGCGGTCGCCGTTGGCTGGTCCGGCTACTTTTCAGGCTTCCTCGAAAGCTTGGGCTGGGGCCTTCCCGCCTACCTCACCAACGGGCCCTTCGGCACGGACACGCCCGGCCTCGTCAACCTCCCTGCCGTCGGAATCGTCGGCGTGGTCGCGGGCCTGCTGATCCTCGGCATGCGCGAAAGCGCGACGCTCAACGCCGCGCTCGTCGTCGTGAAGGTCCTCGCCCTCGCCGCCTTCGTCGCCATCGCCGCCCCGCATTTTGATCCGGCCAACCTCTCCCCCTTCATGCCCTACGGCTTCGGCAAGAGCGAAATGGTCGTGAACGGCGAAACGGCCTCGGTCGGCGTCATGGCCGCCGCCGCCATCATCTTCTTCGCCTTCTACGGCTTCGACGCGGTCTCCACCGCCGCAGAGGAAACGAAAAACCCCGGCCGCGACCTCACCATCGGCATTGTCGGCTCGATGCTCGTCTGCATCCTGATCTATCTTATGGTGGCCGCCGCCGCGGTCGGCGCCATGCGGTTCGACCAGTTCGCCAGTTCCGGCGAGCCGCTCGCCTATATCGCCCGCACCCTTGGCAGCGACCTGGCCGGCACCTTGATCGCCGGCGCTGCCATCGTCGCCCTGCCAACGGTGCTGCTCGCCTTCATGTATGGCCAGAGCCGCATCTTCTTCGTCATGGCCCGCGACGGGATGCTGCCCCGGCGCCTCGCCCGTGTCAGCGAAAAGCGTGGCACGCCCGTGCTGATGACCGCCGTCACCGCGGTCCTGATGGCTGTGATCGCCGGCCTCTTCAGCCTTGGCGAACTCGCCGCGCTGGCCAATGCCGGCACCCTGGCCGCCTTCGTCGCCGTCGGGGCGTCCCTGATCGTTCTCAGGGTCCAGCAACCCTTGCGCCCGCGCCCGTTCCGCGCGCCTGCCTGGCCGCTGGTCGGCGCCGGGTGCATCGTCGGCTGCCTCTACCTGTTTGTCAGCCTGCCGGTCTCCACCCAGGTCAACTTCTTCATCTGGAACGGCCTCGGCCTGGTGCTGTATCTCGCCTTAGCGCGCCGCAACACGCGTCTCGCCAAGGGCGAGGAGCGGCCGGCCTGATACGCCCCGCCTGATCACGAAGCCGTGAACCGCGCGCAGCCAGGTGCCTCGCCGCTGCTGCGCATGGCTATTAAGCGCAAAGTTAAGTTGCCGCCGCGACGGACAAACCGGCCCGGATCGTTTATAATGCTGATCCGGACTTAACGCGTGCATGGCTGTTATAGCCTTGATCGGTAAGGTTCATCGTCTATCTGTCGAGCCACATGACAACGTTATCCCTTGTCCGCCCGGCCCGCCTTGCGGGAGTCGTGTTCGCTGCTCTCATGGTTGCGGCCTGCGCCGGCGTGCGTGCCGCTCCCCTTGCCGCCGCCCCAGCCGTCGAAACCGGTCCCGGTTTCCGGGCCATCACCGGCACCGGCGCGCCCTCTGCGGCCTGGTGGACGGGCTTTGACGACCCCGAGCTGCAGCGCCTCGTCGAGGCCGCCCTTAAGGCCTCGCCTGTCCTTCGCGGCGCGGATTATTCAGTCGCCGAGGCCGAAGCCCTGCTCCGCCTCGCTCTGCTCGGCCGCAGCCCGTCGCTCACCGCCTCCGCCAGCGCCGCCGCCGGGCGCCCCACGGGCGGCGCCGACGACTTCAAAGCAAGCGGCGATGCCGGCCTCGCCGCCGGCTGGGAACTCGATGCCTTCGGCCGCCTCGGCGCCGCCATCGAAGCGGCCCGCTATGACGAGACCGCCGCGCGCGAACTGCGCCGCGACCTCGCCGTGACCGTCGCCTCCGAAACCGCCCTCGCCTATATCGACCTGCGCAGCGCCGAAGCCCGCCTCGGCGTCGCGCAGGCCAACGCCGCCGCGCAGAAGGACAGCCTGGGCCTTGTCCAGACCCTGTTCGACAATGGCCGCGCCAATGAGCTGGATCTGAACCGCGCCGAAGCCCAGTATCGCACCACCCTTGCCTCCCTCCCCGTCTTCCGCGCGGCCATCGCGTCCGCCCGCAACCGCCTCGCCGCCCTCACCGGCGCCGCCGCGACCCTGCCGGCCCCGGTCACAAGTCTGGACGGCGAGCGCGTTGCCCGCATCCCGCGCCTCACCGCCTCGCTGAGCGCCGGCGCGCCGGAGGACATGCTGCGCCGCCGCCCGGACGTGCGCCTCGCCGAAGCGCGCATCGGCGCCGCCCTCGCCCTCGGCGACGCGGCCCGCGCCAGCCTGTTCCCGCGCATCACGCTCAATGCGAACCTCTTCGGCCTGATCAGCGATACGGGCGCCGCCTTCAACGAGGACTCCATCGGCCTCTCCTTTGGCCCCTCGATCAGCTGGGCAGGCCCGGACCTGCGCCGCGTCTACGCCCAGATCGACGTCAATGACGCCCGCACGCTCGCCGCCGTCGCCGACTACGAAGCCACCGTTCTCGACGCGCTTTCCGATGCCGAGACCGCGCTCTCCGACTACGTCACCGAGCGCGAGCGCCGCGCCGATCTCGAAGCCGCTCTCGCCGCAGCACGCCGATCCTACGAACTCTCGCGCCTGCGCTTCCAGGAAGGCCTCGACTCCTCCCTTGACGTTCTCGACGCGCAACGCACCCTTCTGACCACGGAAGATCAGCTCGCCGTGAACGAAGCCGAAATCGCCCGCCGCGCCATCCGCGCCTATCGCAGCCTCGGCGGCATCTGGACTGACGAAGAACTCACCGCCTTCCGGGCGGATCAGGAAGAAAATCCATGAACACGCCGACCTCCCGAACCCGGCCCAGCGCTGCCGCCCTTGCAGCAGGCGCCGCAATGCTGATCGCCCTCGCCGTCCTGCCCGGTTGCTCCGACCACGGCGCCGCAGCGCCCGCCGGCGGGCCTGGAGGCGGCCGCGGCGGCCCACCCCCCGCCAGCGTTTTCGCCGAGCCCGCCCGCAACCAGACATTCGCCAACCGCGTCGAGGCCATCGGCACGCTGGAAGCCAACGAGCGCGCCGACCTCACCCTCACTGCCTCCGACCGCGTCACCGCCGTCTATTTTGAAGACGGCCAGCGCGTGAAAGCCGGCAAGACCCTCGTCTCGCTCGCCCAGCGTGAGCAGAGCGCCATCGTCGAAGGGGCTGAAGCCGAACTGGCGCAGGCCAACCAGGAACTCGCACGCCTCGAGCCGCTGACCGCGAAGGGCGCCGTCTCGCAGGCCGAACTCGACATTGCCCGCCGCAACGCCAACGCCGCCGCCGCCGAGCTGCGCGCCGTGCAGTCGCGCCAGCGCGACCGTGTACTCGTCGCCCCCTTCGACGGCGTGCTCGGCTTCCGGCAGGTCTCCGTCGGCTCGCTCGTCCGCCCCGGTGATGTCGTCGCCACCCTGATCGATGACAGCGTCATGCGTCTCGACTTTGCGGTGCCCTCGATCTTCCTCAGCAGTCTCAAGCCCGGCCTCACTATCGAGGCGCGCTCAAACGACCTGCCGGGCACCGCCTTCACCGGTACTGTCGACAGCATCAACAATTCGATAGACCCCGTCACCCGCTCTGTCCGTGTACGCGCAATGATCCCGAACGCCGACGGCCAGCTGAAGGCCGGCATGTTCGTCGCCGTTGCCCTGCTCGCCCAGCCGCGCGAGGCGCTGTCGGTGCCCGAAGGCGCGCTCCAGCCCCTCGGCCCTGAAACTTTTGTCTGGACCGTCTCGGACGGCGCCTCCGGCCCGGTGGCCAACCGCGTCAAGGTCGAAGTCGGCCTGCGCCAGGACGGCCGCGCCGAAATCCTGGCGGGCCTTGAGCCCGGCCAGCGCGTCGTCACCGAAGGCGCCCTGCGCCTGCGCGAGGCCGCCGCCATCATCTTGCGCGATGAGGCGATCCTGAAACCGGCCGTAGCCGCCGGGCCCGGCGGCGGCGGAGAGCCAGCCGCCGCGAACCGGGACTAGACCGCCATGATGCTGTCGGATACCTCGATCAAGCGGCCAGTCTTCGCCTGGGTCGTCTCTCTCGTGCTGATCGTGTTCGGCCTCGTCGCCTTCTCGCGCCTTGCCCTTCGTGAGTACCCCGACATCGACCCTCCGGTCGTCTCGATCTCGACCAACTATCCCGGCGCGTCCGCCTCGGTCGTTGAGACCCGCATCACCCAGATCATCGAAGACCGCATCGCCGGTGTTGAAGGCGTGCGGTTCATCAACTCGCGCTCGCAGGACGGCCGCTCCAACATCTCGATCGAGTTTCGCATCGACCGGGATATTGAATCGGCCGCAAACGATGTGCGCGACCGCGTGTCCGGCGTTGTAGACCTCCTGCCCGACGAAGCCGATCCGCCAGAAGTCGAGAAAGCCGACGCCGACGATGACGTGATCCTCTGGATGAACCTCGCCAGCGAAAAGCTCGCGACCCCCGAACTCACCGATTACGCCAACCGCTATCTCGTTGATCGCTTTTCCGCCCTCGACGGCGTCGCCCGTGTTCAGGTCGGCGGCGCGCGTGACTATGCGATGCGCGTCTGGATCGATCGCCGCGCCCTTGCCGCCCGCGGTCTTGTCGCCAGCGACATCGAACGCGCCCTTCGCGCCGAGAACATCGAAGCGCCCGCCGGCAACCTCGAATCCGGCGACCTCTACTACACCATGCGCATCGACCGCGCCTTCCGCACGGTGGATGATTTCGCCGGGCTTGTGATTGCGCAGGGCGAGGGCTACCTCGTCCGCCTCGGCGACGTCGCCCGCGTCGAACGCGGCACTGTTGACGACCGCACCACCTTCCGCGGCAATGGCGAGCCGATGGTCGGCCTCGGCATCGTCAAACAGTCCACCGCCAACACGGTTGATGTGGCGAAAGCCGCCAAAGAACTCGCCGAGGATCTCAACGCCGCCCTGCCCGACGGCATGCAGATCTACCGCGCCTTCGACAGCTCGGTCTTCATCGAAGCCTCGATCCGCGAAGTCTGGCTGACCCTCGCCATCACCGTCGGTCTCGTCACCCTCGTCATCTTCCTCTTCCTCGGCAGCCTGCGCGCCACCCTGATCCCGGCCGTCACCGTGCCTGTCTCGGTGATCGCCACCTTCATCATCATGTACGCGCTCGGCCTGTCACTGAACCTCCTGACCCTGCTGGCGCTTGTGCTCGCTATCGGCCTGATCGTGGACGACGCCATCGTGGTGCTCGAGAATATCGACCGGCGCATGAAGGAACTCGGCGAAACCCCGCTCGTCGCCGCCTTCAACGGCACCCGCCAGGTCGGCTTCGCCGTGCTCGCAACCACACTTGTCCTGATGGCCGTGTTCATTCCCATCAGCTTCATGGGCGGCAATACCGGCCGTCTGTTTACGGAGTTCGCCGTAGCAATCGCCGCCTCGGTCGCCATCTCATGTTTCGTGGCGCTGTCGCTCTCGCCGATGATCGCCTCCAAAATCCTGAAGCCCCACACGGGGCCGCGCACCGGCATAGTCGCGCTGCTGCCCAACCTCGTTGACCGCGCCTTCAACGGCATCAAATGGCTCTACGGCCACGTGTTCGATATCATCGTGCGCTTCCCGGTCATCTTGATTGCCGGTCTGCTCGGCGCTTTCGCGGCCATCTGGCTGCTCTACCAGACGCTCGGCCAGGAATACGCGCCGACCGAAGACCGCGGCAGTTTCTTCATCACCGTGCGCGGCCCCGAAGGCGCGTCCTTCGAGTACATGTCGAAATACCTCGACGAGATCGAACGCCGCCTCCTTCCGTATACGGAGTCCGGCGAGATCAGCCGCCTGCTCGTGCGCGCCCCCGGCTTCGGCTCCAACGCTTACAACCAGGGTAACGTCGTCGCCGTGCTGGATGACTGGTCGAGCCGTCGGCCCGCCCGAGAGATCATGGGGGAGATCAACGCGAAGATGTCCGACCTTCCCGGCATCCGCGCATTCGCCATCATGCGCCAGGGCCTCGCGAGCGGCGGCGGCAAGCCGGTCCAGTTCGTGATCGGCGGCCCGTCCTACGAGCAGATCGTCGAATGGCGCGACACCTTTGTCGCCGCCCTCGAAGCCGACAATCCGGGCCTCACCGATATCGACTGGGACTACAAGGAAAACCAGCCGCAATACAGGATCGAGATCAACTACGCCCGCGCCGCCGACCTAGGCGTTACCGTCTCCGAGATCGGCTCGACCCTGCAGACCATGCTCGGCTCGCGCCGCGTGACGACCTATATCGACCAGGGCGAGGAATATGACGTCATCCTCGAAGGCCTGCGCTCGGAACAGTCGACGCCGAACGATGTCCAGAACATCTATGTCCGCTCGACCCGCTCCGGCGAACTCGTCCCGCTCGCCAGCGTGGTGACCATCACCCCTTTCGCCGACAGCCCGGCGCTCAACCGCTATAACCGCGTCCGCGCCATTACGATCGACGCCAACCTCGCCGTTGGTGTGAACCTCGGCGAAGCGCTCGACGGCATGGAACGCGTCGCCCGCGACGTGCTGCCACAGGAAGCCACAATCGATTTCAAAGGCCAGTCGCTCGAGTTTCGCTCTTCCGGCGCCTCGATCCTCTTCGTCTTCGGCCTCGGCCTCCTGATCGTCTTCCTCGTGCTCGCCGCCCAGTTCGAAAGCTGGATCCACCCGCTGGTGATCATTCTCGCCGTCCCGGCCACGCTTGCCGGCGGCATGTTCGGCCTCTGGCTCACCGGCCAGACGCTGAACATCTACACCCAGATCGGCCTCATCATGCTGATCGGCCTGGCGGCCAAGAACGGCATCCTCGTCGTCGAGTTTGCCAACCAGCTGCGCGACGAGGGCAAGGATTTCGACACCGCCCTGAAGGAAGCCTCGCTCGCCCGCCTGCGCCCGATCCTGATGACGGGCCTCACCACCGCCGTCGGCGCTCTGCCGCTGATCTTCACCCACGGCGCCGGGGCCGAAACGCGCATGGCCATCGGCATTGTTGTCTTCTTCGGCGCCATTGCCTCGGTCACCGTAGCCCTTCTGGTCGTGCCCGCAGCCTACAGCCTGCTCGCCCGTCGCACCGGCTCGCCCGGCGACGTCGCCCGCAAGCTCGAGGCCGAATCCGAAGCCCTTGCCCAGCCCGCCGAATAGCGGCGCGACCCGATTGAAGGTTACCCGGACCGGCATGACGCTTGAAAGGAGTGCAGACGCTCCGCATAGAGTTGGGCGATAAAAAAGACTGAGGAAACGGCTGGCCCTGTCATGAACCTGTTCTTCCGATTCCTGCGCGTCTTCCTGCCCGCCTTCTTTTCGAAGGTGAAAACCGGCCTGCTCGAACTGCACATCGTCCGCTCGGCCGTCTGGCTCGGCGACCAGGACCCGATGGGCCACATGACCAATTCGCGCTATTCCTCCTTCACCGATCTTGGCACGATGAACTTCATGGGCCGCACCGGAGCCCTGAAAACCTACCGCAAGCGCGGCTGGATCCCGATCGTCCAATACGAGTCGTTCAACTACATCCGCATGCTGCGCTATCCGCAGAAGTTCGAACTGCAGACCCGTCTCGCCGGATGGGAGGACTGTTTCATCTGCTTCGAACACAAGTTCGTCGCGAAGGATCAGGTCTGCGCCACCAGCCGAATGGTCGCCCGCCTCTACGGCCGCAGCAAAGCCAAGGTGACCGCCGAAATGGCGATGGAAGCCCTCGGCGTGAAATACGACAGCCCGCCGCTCGACGAGCACTACCGCCGCGTCATCGCCGAACTGCAGGCGCGCGGATGAGCGCGCCTCTGCCCCTGATCATCGACTGCGACCCCGGCATCGATGATGCCGTCATGCTGATGATCGCCTTCATGAGCCAGAAGCTCGACGTGCAGGCGATCACCACTGTCGCCGGCAACGTACCGCTGCGTCTGACCAGCCGCAACGCAAGGGTGATCTGTGAGCGGATGGGCCGCTCCGACATCCCCGTCTACGCCGGCTGCCCGCGCCCGATGCTGCGCAAGCCCGTTACCGCCGAAGACTTCCACGGCGAGTCCGGCATCGAAGGCATAGAGATCTTCGCACCGAAAGCCCCCCTCGCGCCCGGGCACGGCGTCACTGAACTGATCGCGCGCCTCTCAGCGGCTGCGCCTGCCAGCCAGACCGTCATTCTCTCCGGCCCGATGACCAATCTCGCCGCCGCCCTCGTGATGGCGCCGGAGATCGCCGCCAGGATCAGCCATCTCGTCGTCATGGCAGGCGGCGACGAGATCGGCGGCAACATCACGCCGTTCGCCGAGTTCAACGTCTTCGCCGATCCCCACGCCGCCGCCATTGTCTTCGATGCCGGCATTCGCACCACCGTGCTCAGCCTCGATGTCACCCATACCGTGCGATCCGAGCCCGAGCGGGTCGCTGGCCTGCGCAGGATCCACGGGCCCGAGGCAAAAATGATGGCGGACCTGCTGGCGGCCGGCAACCAGCTGGAAGCGCGCTGGAAGAACGGCCAAATGGCGCCGATGCATGATCCGTCCACGGTGGTCTACCTGCTCGCCCCGGAGATCTTCGAGGTGAAGCCCTGCCGCGTCAGCGTCGTCACCCGCCCCGGCGCCGGGTTTGGCCGCACCCGGGTGAAAGACACCAAACGCGGCCCCCATGCCTGGGTCACTGCCGCCGATGCTGATGCCTTCTTCGGCGTCATCGAAGACCTGCTGAAAGCCCGCGCATGATCACCGTCGTCGGCTCCGTTAATCTCGATCTCGTCGCCTCCGGCGCGCCGCTGCCGCATCCGGGCGAAACCGTCACCGGGGCCCGCCTCGCGCGCTATCCGGGCGGCAAGGGCGCCAACCAGGCGCTCGCCGCCGCCCGCCTCGGCCACCAGGTACGCCTCATCGCTGCGGTCGGAAATGACGACATGGCCGAAGAAGCACTGAAGCTTCTGCGCGCGGGCGGTGTCGACCTCTGCGCTACGCAATACCTGAACGGCGAAACGACCGGCGTTGCCCTGATTGCCGTCTCCCCCGAGGGCGAGAATCTCATCGTGGTCTGTCCGGGGGCGAACAATGCGCTCTCTGCCAGCGACGTGCAGGAAGAAACTATCGGGAGCATGCTCGGCGTGCTCGAAGTCCCTATCCCCGCTCTCCTCGCCGCCGCCAAACGCGCCACCGGCCTCGTCGCGCTGAACCTTGCCCCCGCCCTACCGGTGCCGGAGGAACTGCTGGCGGAGGCAGACCTCCTCGTCGTCAACGAAACCGAGGCCGCCTTCTACGGCGCGTCCCTCCATGCCCCTGGCCGCCTGGTCGCCATCTCGCTCGGAATCAACGGCGCGGAACTCTGGAAAGGCGGGACACGGATCGCCTCCGCCCGGCCGCCGCAGGTCCGCGTCGTCGACACGGTCGGTGCCGGCGACACCTTCTTCGCCGCCCTCGCCTGCGCCCTGATCGAAGGCCTGGACGAGGCCGCCGCCCTCACCTTCGCCGTCGCCGCCGGCGCCGCCACCTGCACCAAACACGGCGCACAGCCGAGCCTGCCCACCCGCGCCGAAGTCGAGGCCCTGCTGAAAGCCCAGCCGCAGAGACGTGCGTAAAAGCCGGGCCTCTGGCACCTGGGTGCCCGGTTGGCTGTTCGTCAAAAGGTAGTTTCCGGGCAAGACCCCGCATCCGGAGGCCAGCGCGCGGGATCAAAGGCGCGGAAACGCCCCCGCCCGGCTCAGCGCCGACGATACGCCGTGTCCCAGTGCACCCTCCAGCCACTGCGCCGTCGCGATCATCCGCTCGAGGTCGATCCCTGTCTCGAAGCCCGCCCGGTGCAGCATCCAGACGACATCCTCGGTCGCCACATTACCCGTTGCGCCCGGCGCAAAGGGGCAGCCGCCGATCCCGCCGCAGCTGGCATCGATCACATCGACGCCCGCCTCGACAGCCGCAAACACATTTGCGAGGCCCGCCCCGCGCGTGTCATGGAAATGCAGCCGCAGAGACACGTCGGGCGCTTCCATCCGTACGCGCTCGATCCGCTGGCGCACGTCCCAGGGCGTCGCCGCCCCGATCGTGTCGCCCAGTGCGAGCTCTGCAATCCCCGCCCGCTGCGCCTGCGCGGCGAGATTACCGACCACGCCGATATCCACGTCCCCGTCATAGGGATCGCCAAACGCCACCGAAATTGTCGCTGATAGCGGCAACCCTGCCTCGTGCACCAGCGGCGCACATTTCGCCAGCATGTCGGCGCTCTCCTGCGGGCTCATGCCCTGGTTGCGGCGTCCGAACCCCTCGCCCGCCACCAGGACGAAATTGATCTCGTCCGCCTTCGCCTCGATCGCCCGGCGCACCCCCGTCTCGTTCAGGGCCAGCGCGATATGCTTCGTCCGACCGTTCCGCTGCAGCGCAGCAAACACCGCCGGCGAGTCTGCCATCTTTGGCACCGCCTTGGGCGAGACGAAACTGCCGGACTCCATCCGCGCCACCCCCGCCGCCTCCAGCCGGGCGATGAACTCCAGCTTCTGGTCAACACTCAGGTTCGCCGGATCATTCTGCAACCCGTCGCGGGGCCCGACCTCGACGATATGGATCTTGCGTCCCATGATCATTTTCCCGTGAAGGCCGGCGCGCGGCGTTCAACGAAACTCGCCACGCCCTCTTTGAAGTCATGCGCCGCGAAGCTCGCCTCCATCTCTGCATCAGCCACCGCAAGGGACTCGCCATAGGACTGGAAATAGCTCTCACGAATCTGCCGCTTCATGATCGCCACCGAGCGCGGCGAGACCTGCGTCGCCAGATGCTGCGCCACCTCGCCGACATGCGCCATCAGCTCCGCCCCGGGTAGTGCGCGGTTGACGAGGCCAAGGCGCTCGGCCTCCGCGCCGTCAAACTTGCGCGCGGTGAACAGGAGGTCCAGCGCGTTCGCCTCGCCGACCAGGCGCGGCAACTGCCAGGCGATGCCGTGCTCGGCGATCAGCCCGCGCTGCGCAAACGCGGTCGTGAACTTCGCCTCGGCCGCCGCATAGCGCAGGTCTGCAAACAGCGTCAGGATCAGACCAATGCCCGCACACGGACCATTGATCGCCGCGATGATCGGCTTCGGGCAGGCGAACATGTGGCCGAACCGGCCGGGAAAGGTTTGCTCAAGAGCTGACGGCGAAGACCGCTTCACTTCCGGACGGCTCGCCTGGTAATTTTCGCCGCCGCTCGCCTGGATCGACTGCAGCCCGTTCATGTCGGCCCCTGCGCAGAAACCGCGCCCGGCGCCGGTAATCACTATGCAGCGCACCGCCTCGTCCGCCCCGCCGGCGCGGATCGCCGTCTCCACTTCGGTCTGCATCAGGCCGGTCCAGGCATTCAGCCGCTCCGGCCGGTTCAGCGTGATCGTCAGCACGCCGCCTGCCACCTGCGTGAGAATTTCCCTGTAGTCGGTCATCTGGAGGCTCCCTTGATTGTGTATCGCCCGACTGTAGCCCCGATCGGCACCGGATGTCAGCCTGCCCCGGCGCGCGCTTGACTCCGGCCCGCACCGCCCCCTACGCCTCGCATCATGACCGAATATCCCCCTCCTCTCTCCGGCCGCGCGCAGGACGAAACACGCGAGCTGCGCCCGAAATTCGATACCAGCGGCCTCGTCGCCGCCATTGCGCAGGATGCAGAGTCGGGCGAAGTCCTGATGCTCGCCTGGATGAACGCCGAGGCGCTGGCCCGCACGCTGAAGACCAGACGCGCGACCTACTGGTCCCGCTCGCGCAGCGAGATCTGGGTGAAGGGCGAGACGTCCGGCCACACGCAGGACGTCATTGAAGTCCGGGTCGACTGCGACCAGGACGCCGTCCTCCTGAAAGTGCGCCAGACCGGCGGCGCCTGCCATACAGGCCGGGAGAGCTGCTTCTACCGGATCGCGGACGCCTCCGGGCTCGCGCTGGCGGGCGAGGACGAAGCAGGCTAGCCTAAGGTCAATTCAAAACGTCCTGAAGGAAACCGCCATGCGCCTCGTCCTCCTGCTGACTGGCGTCGCCAGCGCCCTGCTCCTCCTCGCCGCCTGCGCGCCTGAGGCGCCCGCTGCGGTCGAGGCCGTCGCCGCCGAGCCGGTGGCCGAAGTTGCCGAAGCGGCCGCACTCACCGTGAACGTGCTGGACTGCGGCAAGATCACGATCTCGGATCTCGATGCGTTTTCCTCGGCCGGAGACTATGCGGGCCAGGCGGATGAATTCACAGACACCTGCTACCTCGTCAACCACCCCAATGGCCGCCTGCTGTGGGACCTCGGCCTGCCCACCCAACTGGTCGGCCAGCCGCCCTTCACCCAGCAGATTTTCACGGTATCCGTCGAGAAATCGATCACAGACCAGCTCGCGGCCCTCGGCGTCGTACCGTCGGAAATCACCTACGTGTCCATCTCGCACAGCCATTTTGACCATGTGGGACAAGTCGACCAGGTCCAGGGATCGACCTGGCTGGTGAACCAGAAAGAATATGACGCGATGTTCCCGCCAGACGGCGCACCGCTGGCAGACCCGACACTCGCGCCCACCTATGCCCTGTTCCAGCCGATGGAACGCGAGATCATCGACGCCGAGCATGACGTGTTCGGGGATGGCAGCGTCGTGATTTTCGAAACCAGCGGGCACACGCCCGGCCACGCGTCGCTCCAGCTCAAGATGCCGCAGACCGGCCCCGTGCTGCTGACGGGCGATCTCTATCACCGCACCGAAAGCCGCGCCCTCGGCCGCGTACCGCGCTTCAACTATAATGAAGCCGACACGGTCGCTGCGTTTGCCGCCTTCGAGGCTCGGGCCGCTGAGCTGGGCGCGAAGGTGATCATCCAGCACGAGCCGGCCGACATCGCGCCGCTTGGCGGCATCATCCGTTAGCGGACAATCCCCTGGAAGACGGCAGCGCTCAGTTTCCGCCTTCAATCAGGCGGCGGGCGATGACCATGGCCTGCACTTCGCCGGCGCCTTCGAAAATGTTGAGGATTCGGGCATCCTGCAGCAGACGGCTGATCGGGTACTCGAGCGCGAAGCCGTTGCCGCCATGTATCTGCAGCGCGTTGTCGGCTGCGGCCCAGGCTGCGCGCGCGCCGAGCAGTTTCGCCATGCCGGCTTCGAGGTCGCAGCGCTTGCCTTCATCCTTCTGGCGGGCCGAGTAATACGTGAGCTGGCGTAAGCCGATCAGTTCGGCAGCCATCATCACGAGCTTGTTGGAGACGCGCGGGAAATTGAATATCGCCTGGCCAAACTGGTTGCGGTCGAGCGCGTAGCGCAGGCCGATCTCGAACGCGTTCTGGGCGACGCCCACGGCGCGGGCAGCGGTCTGGATGCGGGCGCTCTCGAAGGTCGCCATCAGGTGCTTGAATCCCTGGCCTTCCACGCCGCCGAGCAGATTCTCCGCCTTCACCTTGAACGCATCAAAACCGATCTCGTATTCCTTCATGCCGCGGTAGCCGAGCACTTCGATCTCGCCGCCGGTCATGCCGTCGGCCGGGAACGGATCCGCGTCGGTGCCGCGCGGCTTTTCGGCGAGCAGCATGGAGAGGCCGGAGAAATTGTTCGTGGCCGGATCAGTCCGCGCGAGCAGCGTCATCAGGTCGGCACGCACCGGGTGCGTGATCCACGTCTTGTTGCCGGTGACCGAATATTCCGATCCGTCTGCGGATTTGACTGCGCGCGTGCGCAGGGATCCAAGGTCCGAGCCGGTGTTGGGTTCGGTGAACACAGCGGTGGGAAGGATCTCGCCGGACGCGATGGCCGGCAGCCACTTCGCTTTTTGCTCCTCGGTGCCGCCGATCAGGATCAGCTCCGCCGCGATTTCCGAACGCGTGCCGAGCGAGCCGGTGCCGATATAGCCGCGCGAGAGTTCCTCGGAAACGACGCACATCGCCGTCTTGCCCATGCCGAGGCCGCCGAACTCCTCCGGGATCGTCAATCCGAAGACGCCGAGTTCAGCCATCTCGTTGACGACGTCCATCGGGATATACTCGTTGCGCAGGTGCCAGCCATGCGCGACCGGCTTGATCCGCGTCGCCGCAAATTTCGCGAACTGCTCGCGCACCATCTCCATCGTCTCGTCGAGACCGGTGCGCTCCACCGTGTGGCGCGACAGGGCGTCCGGCAGGAAGGTCGCGGCGGCAGCCATCACCTCGGGTGTCTTGCCTTCAGTTATGAAACGCTCAATCGCAGGCGCCGACAGCAGCGCAACTTCGGCCGGTCCGCAGCCGAGATCGGCTGGGCGGACCATCTCGCCCTGGTTCATCGGAATGCCGCCGCGCAGCTGCGCGCAATATTCGCCGAACAGGATCTGGGAGAGCAGTGCCTCGACATCACCGAACTGGCCCTCGGCCTCGAGGCGCGCGGCCCAGCCGGCGGTCTGGCGGAGGGTTTCGAGATAGGTCGCGACCCAGGCGAGGCCGTGGGCGCAGTGCTGGTGGCGCTCGAAGGCGGCGCGGTCGGGTTTTCCGTTCGGCAAGCAGAGGTTGGCGCGCGCCGACAGCGTGGCGGCATTCACGTAGACTTCAACCGCGGCGACCGCTTCGGTCATCGCCTCGGTCAGGCCTGCCATACGGACATCGGCCACATCGTTAAAACCGCTCAAGCCGTCCATGCCCCGTCTCCTCCAAGCTTATGGTGTTACACTACTATAGGCGCGCGGCGGCGGCTGGCGAGTCCGTCCTTGTGCGGCGCAACATCGCCCCGATGCAAAGGCCGTGCAGTTAACGTTTGGGTCATATCTGTTAACCCTCTGAGCCTTGCTTAAAACCTTGTTAACCTTCAAATTATTAACGGAATATTCGCGCGCGGCGCGATATTTCCAATTTCATCGAAGTAATTTTTTAAAGGACACGGGCACCTGATGAACCCCTATTCACGTTTCAGACTTGTATCGAGTACGGCCTCGGCCGCGATTATCGTCGCCGGACTAAGCGCATTCGGCCAACCGGTGCTGACGGCACTCGTCGGGGCCTCCGGACCGGGTGCAGGCCTCTGGATGGCGCTGGGCGGGTCTGTCACCGTCCTCGTCGTGTTCTGGCTGGCGCTGACGGAAGCGATCTTCCCGAGCTTGTTCAGGTTCAACTCGGTCCGCCGCGCGATCCTCGGCAAGTACTATATCGAAGGCACCTGGCTGCAGGCCGAGCGCGGCACAGCCGGCGGGCACCGCCTGGCGGTCATCGACATCCAGCCCTCCGGACAAACGTTCATCTTCTCGGGCTACGCGCTGAACAAGGACCTCGAGATCGAGAGCAACACCCTCATCGAATTCTCGAAATTCGAATGGCCGTTCATGACCTACAAGTATCGCAACTCCCTCTCCGATGGCGCAGATGGCCAGCGCGAAGGCGTGGGCGAGATACAGTTCGAAATGAACCGTTCGGCGGCAACCCGCTTTAACGGCTACGCTCAATTCGTAAAAACCGCCCGCCGGATCAAGATCGAAGGCGCCAAGCTGACGAAGAACGCGGAAGTGAAACGTCTGCGCAGCCTTGAGGGCCGCAAGGTCGTGCTCGAGAAATACTGGTCGCTTTTCTTCAACACGACGCTCAACACGGGCATGGCAACCGCCCAGCCGCCGGCTGCACGCCCGGTAGTCGTCGAGACGACCCGCGCCGCGGCGGCCGAACGCCGCCAGGCCGCCAGCATCTCCACTGACGCCAATGTGGTCCCGCGCCGCCGCGCCAGCGACTGGCGGGCCGAAGACACGACCCCGACCGCTGACCGCATCCGTGCCCGCATGGAAGCCGAAGCCGAAGAGATCGAGGAAGAGGACGTCTACGAAGAAGAATTCGACGACGAAGCCGAACTTGACGCGGATGTAGAAGTGGATGCCGCAGACGACGAA
>Ga0315904_10004694_pt1 | contig 19343 bp, 16 predicted proteins | sample LakEriMetagenome_6_FD_203529 | JGI IMG/M metagenome (GOLD analysis project Ga0315904, IMG submission 203529) | Freshwater fungal communities from buoy surface, Lake Erie, Ohio, United States - Buoy 12 MA120 | ecosystem: Environmental > Aquatic > Freshwater > Lake | place: USA: Lake Erie, Ohio...
CCATCATCAATAGTTGCTAAAGCATTGTTAATATTTTCGCAAGGAGCAATTACAAATCTCTTCGAAGCTCCAACTACAGATAGTATTTTTGCTAATGCATTGTCAGCTTCAATATTTGAATTAAAACTATTCGATTTGTATTTTGTGCATATTTCAACTGACTTAACTGAATTTTTATAATCTAATTTATATTGATCATTTTCTTGAGAAAACAAACAAATAGGTAAAATCAATAATAAACTAAAATAATATTTCATTTGATAAAAATTAATTATTAAAAAAAAGTATTAACTATTTACATCTTAAATATGAAGTGTAATTTTACTGTGTGTTTAGTGAATAAATCAAAAATAATTTTTTTTTTTATATGTTGTAGATTTTTTTGTAATAATTTACACTATTAATTTTTAAAAAAATAATTTTTAGATTAGAATAAATTGATTCTGTATGTTAAAAATTATCCTCAATAAAATTGTATGATACTATTTTCCTTGGTTTTTCATAGCGCTTTAAGTTAAAATTCTAAAAATTATTATATTAGTTTTTTTTACTAAATCAGTACACTTTTGCTGAAGATTTTCGCTTTTTTAATACTCCCTCAATAAAAAAATATTAGACTAATTAAAAAACTTGTTTGCGACAAAAGTGCCTTAAAGAAGATTGTTTGGCTTCAGAATATGAAACTTATAGAACATCAAAAGCATTGCCCGATGATAGTATTTTGATTTTATTAACAGATATCGGAAATGAGCTAAATTGGTTTGGAGGAGTGTTTCTATCAATGAAAAACAACTTTATACAAACATCTAATTGGGAACATTATTTTGGAAATACTATTGATATCCGTTTTCCGATTGCCTATGAAGTTATTATTTGGGTGATTCGTTTTTTTATGTTTGAAAATAGAGATAAAATAAAAGAGGGGCGTCATGAAAAACCTATCGGCTGTATTATGGATTATTGTAAAGATAAATCTCAAATCATTTTAAAGATGCGAACAGCTGATGTCTGTGAAAGTTGTATGGATAAGTTTGTTGCAAGAGATATTTCACCTTTATATTCTCGCCAGTTTTTTGATATTTTAGATGGAATACGAAATAGCATGACTTTTAGAGGTCGTGCTGTTTTATTACAACAGCCTAGCCGATTAGAAATTAGAGGGAATTCTAAGAAAATATTTTTTAGTGATTTAGGTGGTTTGGAATTGTCTTTAAACCCAAAGGAAAAAGCGATTTACTTTCTATATCTTAAACACGAAGAAGGTATAAGTATTCCTCATTTGTGTGATTATAGAAAAGATATTGAAGGACTCTACCATCAATTTAGCAATTTGCCAGAGAGAAATGATTGACAAAGCCATTGACGTTTTAATAAATCCTTTGGAAAACGACATTAATGTGGCATTATCAAGGATTAATAAAAAAATTAAGACTGCAGTTGGTGATTCTTTTTATGATTTTTATTGTATTCAAGGAGAAAGAGGTGAAAAAAGTATATCAAATTAGATAGAGAACTGATTGATAGATTGTAGTTTGTTTTTTTTTAAAATATTGATTTTAAAAAAACCTTTTTAAGGTGTTTAAAAAATGAATAGGTTATTTCTTAAAAATTGTTAAATTTGAATTTTATTATAAAAATTAAAATTTCTTTAATGAAAAGAATCTCACTTATATCTAACTCAAGTATACAGTATCATAAATTTGAAGCTGAAATCAATTTAGACTTTGCCAAATCCAATAAAGTATATTTTCATCAACCCTTTGATTCTAACATTTTAGATTTCACTTTAGACCCTCTGTTTAAAGTGGTCAACGATGGTAATGAGACTTTTTATAGAAAACAAGAGTTAATTGACCGCGATTTTATTGTAAACAACAAGCTTAAAGACGATGTAGATATAAAAAACTGCGAACAAATTGTTGATTTCTATGAAACCAACAATCTAAAAAAAGCGCTAAAGCATTTCAAAAAAAAATGGATTCCGTTGCCATACTTCAAAGACAATTCTATCAATAAGGATGTAATGTATCCTACTGACTGGGTTCGATTGTATTTTGATGCTGATGATGATTACAACAAAATACAATTGGTATTATCAATAGATACCACTTTAGCAAAAAACGAATCTGACAAAACAGGACCGCAATTAAGTTTAAATCCAGATGAAAATATATTTAAAATTCATACAAACGAAGTAAATATTAGCACTTTTTTATTTAACACTAATTCATCGACTTCCTGGATTGAAAGTTATTTAGCGGATGTTTTTTACGGAAAAAATGATGAATTGAGGTATGAACAACCAATAAAGCAATATGTTTCAAATTATATTCTACTATTAAAATGGCTTGATAGTTTAAAAGAAATGCCTGAATTTCAATTATTTACAGATGATACAAAAAAAATTCCAGTTGATTTAGTCATAGATATAGGAAATTCAGCAACTTGTGCATTGCTATTTGAAAATCAAAATGATGATGCATTTACATTTGAAAAAGTAAAAAAAATAACTATTCAAGATTACTCAAATCCACATTTAGAATATAACGATCCGTTTCCTATGAATTTAGTTTTTAGGGATTCTAATTTTGGCAACATTAATAAAGAGAAATATCATAACAATAAATTTACTATCCCTAGTTTTGTAAGAATAGGTTATGAAGCTGAAAATTTAATTAATACATCAACAATAAATCTTAATTTAGGTTACGAATTAAAATCATATAATTCAAGTCCAAAAAGATATTTGTGGGATAAAAATCCTTCCGAAAGTGAATGGGAATTTTACCCAAAAGATCTAAATAAAATTAATAAGGTATACCTTAGTGGAATTTCTGAACAACTAAAGATTGATGGGTCATTGACTGATGGAGATGTATTTGGATCTAAATCTCTGTTTTCTAGAAATTCACTTATGAAGTTTGTATTCTTGGAACTGTTAATTCATGCCTATGTCCAGATAAATTCTTACAAGTTTAGAGAGGAACATGGAAATTTAACTGTTCCAAGAACATTAAAGAGAATTACTATTTCATGTCCAACGGGAATGATTCAATATGAGCAAGTTGCATTAAGAGAAGCGGCAGAGGATGCTTGCAAATTGTTAAACAACTATGTTAAATATTATTTTGATTCAAATGAAAATAAATTTTGGTTTGAATTGCCTGAAATTATACCATCAATAAAAGATATTGCCAAAAAACTTCCAGATTTAGAAGATCGTAAAGATTGGATTTATGACGAAGCAACAAGTTGTCAATTGGTTTTTATTTATAGTTTAATTTCCAAAAAATTACAAGGGAATAATTATGTAATCGACAACTATTTATTTAAAAATAAAGATAAAATAACAATAGGGTCTATTGATATAGGAGCTGGAACTACTGATGTTATGATTGCGAATTATTCTTTAAATAAAGAACACAAAACCATAAATATTAAACCAGACCCGCAATATTGGGATAGTTTTAAATTAGCGGGTGATGATTTGTTAAAAGAAGTCATTCAACAAGTAATAATTGAAGGGAAAATAAATGCTTCAATTGATGAGGGTTGTACAGGAGTTATTGAGAATTTTGCTAAATCAAAAGGAGTTGAAAATATTTCAGAAAAATTGAACGGTTTTTTCGGTCAAGATTCTAATAATATTGGATACAAGGCAAAAATGATGAGGAAAGCATTTATTCATCAAGTGGCTATTCCGATTGCAATGCATTATTTAAAATATGCCAATAGTAAGAAAAATGATTTGGTAACTTTTGAAGAAATTATTGGTAAAGAATTCAAAAACAAAGAGTTAATTATTTATTTTGAAAAGCATTTTGGCTTTAATTTCTTAGAAATAAAATGGAATATAAATTCAAATAAAATAAATGCAATTACTAATTCTGTTTTTGATAGTATAGTTAAACAACTTTGTTTAGTATTAAATCAATATGAGTGTGACTATGTAGTGCTTTCGGGGAAACCATGTTCATTGGAAAGCCTTGAAGAAATATTTTTAAAGTACTTAACTTCTTCACCAAATAATTTAATTAATTTAAACACATATTGGATCGGTAAATGGTTTCCTTTTTCCGACAATCGAGGTTATGTAGAAGATCCAAAAACAATGGTAAGTGTTGGAGCAATTATTGCATTAATGGCCGGAAAACTAAATAAAATAAATGATTTAAAAGTAAATACTGAAATTATTAAACAAAAATTAGTTTCTACTGCTGATTATATCGTAAAAAGCAATTACAATACAAAAGAAGTAATTCTTACTCCGAAAAAAAATGAAAATACTGTTATGGTTCAATCTCTGCCGTTTCAGTTTGGTTATGCAAAGTATATATCAAAAAATTATCCAATTTCTGATTTATATAGTATCAATTTAAATAATTCTGAGATTAGCAAAACTATAAAAACTCGATACCCAAATAAAGAGAATTCATTTTATGAAGAACAAATAAATATTGAAAAAAATAAGATATTTCAAAACCTACCATTAAAAATTACTTTGTCCAGAGAATTAGATGATTCAAAAGAGCAATTGAAAATTGAAAGCGTAGAGGATAATGAAGGAAATGATAAGTCGAATAAGTTTTTTAGGCTAAATTATCAAACATTAGATAATGAAAACGGATATTGGTTAGATACCTGTGAATTTATTTTAAATGCAAGATAAATTATGAATTCAGATTTAACTAGGTTTATTGAAGCTCAAAAAAAAGATTACAGTAAGGCTTTTTCAGAAATCCAAACTGGAAAAAAGTTAACCCATTGGATGTGGTATATATTTCCTCAAATTTCAGGATTAGGTTTTAGTGAAACAGCTAAATATTATGGAATAAAAAATTCAGAAGAAGCTATTGATTATTTTAATGAAGAGTATTTAGGCACAAATTTAATTGGCATAACAAAATTGCTAATTGATTTGAATGCAAATAATGCAAATAAAATATTTGGGTATCCTGATGATTTAAAACTAAGGTCGTCAATGACATTGTTTTATTTGGTTTCAAATAAAAATGAAATTTTTAAGTCTATTATAGATAAATATTTCAACGGAGTCTTTTGTGAAAAAACAATTCAATTATTAAATAAATAATAATGAAACATTATACAGAACAAGATATAGCGACTTTAAAAGAAAATATAAAACTTAATATAGTTAAATTATCAGATTCCGTAAATTGGGTAGAATCTAATTTAAAATATGAAGAAAAGAATACACTTTTATTGAAGTTAAAAAACTCACAGAATACATTTAAAAAAGTATTTAGCAATATCGATTCAAAACCGGTAATAGCTATTTTTGGCGGTAGTCAAGTGGGTAAATCGTATTTAATTAAAAACTTGTTGAGCCGTAAAGGACAGCCATTTGTTATTAAAAATAATGAAAAGGAATATGATTTTTTAAAAGATATTAATCCACCAGGAGTGGGAGCAGAAAGTACTGGTGTAGTGACTCGGTTTACAGTAGATAATAATATAAAATTTGAAGATTTCCCAATTAAAGTTAAACTAATATCTCCAAAAGATATTTTGATAATTATTTTGGATTCATTTTTTCTAGACTTAAAAAAAATTAATGCTTTTTTGGATAGAAAAGAATTAGACTTACACGTTAAGTCTATTGAGTCAAATTATTTAAATTCCAAACAAAGTGTACTTACGGAATTTGATATTTTGGAAATTAAAGAATATTTTGATAATCATTTAAGTAAACATACAATTTTATTTGAAGGATTGAATGAAACACGATTTTTTGAGCGGATTGGTAAAGTTATCGAAGGTTTTGAATTTCATGAATGGACGAGTATTTTTGATGTTTTATGGAATAGGAATGAGCATCTTACATCGTTGTTTCAAAAATTAATTTCAAATTTACATTTATTAAATTTTGATCCAATTGCCTATTTAAGTTTCCAAGAAGTGTTAAGAGGCGAAGGTGAAATATTAGATGTAAAAAGATTAAAAGAACTTAATGATTCGACAAAACAAACAACCATTAAAAAGGAAAATGGTGAAGAAATTATAATCAATCAATCGTTAATTACGGCACTTACTGCCGAACTTATTTTTTCAATTACAAAGGAATTAATCGAAGACAAAGAATTTTTGAAAAATTCAGATTTATTAGATTTTCCAGGAGCTCGAAGTCGCTTGGCAATTGAATTAGAAGATATTGATGCCGATTTAATACCAGATATGTTATTAAGAGGAAAAGTATCTTATTTATTTAATAAATACTCTGATGATTTCAATATAAATAATCTATTATTTTGCACTAATGATAAACAACTTGATGTTAATGAAATTCCATCTCTTTTGTACAATTGGATTACTAAAAACATAGGGTCAAATTCATTTGAAAGGTCAAACTCTCTTAAAGATTCTATAATTCCGCCATTATTTATAGTATTTACTTTTTTTAATAATCAATTGAAATTTGATACTACAAATGATTTTGAATACCAAGATGATTACAATAAGTTAGATTATAAATGGGACACCCGATTTAATAGATTTTTTAAAAATGAAATTGTAACCCAAACAAAAGATTGGCATACAGATTGGACAAAAGAACATGGTAATTTTAAAAACTTTTACCTGTTAAGAGATTTTAAATATTCAACAGATTCATTTGATGGTTTTGAAGAAATTGGATACGAACTAAATTTTAAAGAGGAACGAATTAACTTTTTAGAAAAACTTAAAGATTCTTTTTTAAACTTTGATTTTGTTAAAGAACATTTTGATTCACCTTTATTAAGTTGGGAAAATGCTGCGGATTTGAATAATGATGGATCTGAATTGATAATTAATAATTTATCTGAAGTTTCAAACAATTTCACTAAAACAAATCATTACATAAACAAACTTAATATCTTAATTAGTGATATTAAAAGAGATTTAAATAAGCATTTACATACAGATGACCTTTCAGTTTTGAGGTCGAATAGTATGAAAAATGTGAATGAAATTCAATTTTCATTAAACTCGATATTGACAAAAGATTTAAATGCATTCAATAAATTGATTAAATTATTTTCTTTAAATCCAGTTGAAATTTACAATTTATTAAATGAGAATATTGTAGTTAATGTAAACGAAAAAAGTGCTGATGATTTTGATCAAAGCAACATTTTGGTATCGCAATATCCTGAACTTAAATTAGTTAATTCTATAGACGAGGCGTTCGAAATATTGAAACGAAAATTATGGCTACCTTCAAATGAAGAAGTTGACCAGTTTTTAAATCAAAATGGTATAAAAAAAGAGAATTTATTTTCAACTAAAGAAACTAAATCTAAAGCTCAATATTATACCGAATTGGTTTTGGATTATTGGACATCTAAAATCAGTAATATAGCTAATTTTGAGTTTTTTATCAATAATAGATTAAGTCAAAACAGTATATTATTACTTTCAAACCATTGGTCAAAGATTATTGAAAATCGAAATTTGAAATTAAAATTAGAAATGATTTTAAATGATGTCGTTTCTGAAACTACTACTAATAGAGGTGTTGAAGAATTTTTAGCGGAAACATTTTCAGTGATAATTAATGAAATTGTGATTAATTTTGATTTAAACTATTTAACTCCAGAAGAATTAGTAGAAATCGATAACTTAAAAAGCAATAATAACTTCAATTATTACAATTCTAAAAAGATAGCAGATCCTGAAACTGTTCAATATTTATTTGAAAACAATACAGATGAAAAAACAACAGTTAATGGTGTTGTTTTAGAAAAATATAATAAATGGATTGAATTTTTTAGAATTTCTTTGCTAGTAAATTGTGGTTTTGTAAATTATGATGAAAATGCAAACAATCAATTAAAAGAGTTGATAAATAATTTTAATGATTTTAAATTAAATTAGGTTTTATGAATAAGTTCCATCAAGTTCCAACAGATACATTTGTACCTATATCACATGACAATAGTTATTTATTCAATCATTATGACAAAGTTGCCAACTTTTTAGCATTTAATTTAGAAAAAAATTATAAATCAATATTAGCAAAGCCAGTACAAAATGGTTATGTCTTCGATTGGTTTTCCAATTATGAAAACTTAAAGAATATAAATGAGAAACCAAAGTCAGAATCGGAAATCGAATTACTGAAATACTGGGAATTTATTGATGTCATAAATTTTAAAATTAATCAACTTTCTGATTCAAATAATGATAACAATAAAAACTGGGCAGAACTATTAAGTAAAGTTTTTGACCATCAAAATAATTTCATTTTCTCTAATGGCACTGACCTATGTATTGTTTGGGGATGGAAATTTGACAACAATCAAAATTACAAGCCAAACTTTGCTGCTAAAACCAATCCAATTTCTCCAACAGAAATAATATTAGAAACCCAACCATCACCTAATCCACAAAATGTTTTGGAAGTGGATTATGTTGAGAAACCTGCTGAAGATGAAGCCATTCAGCAGGATAATTTGGAAGAAGAACATATAGAAGAAACTAGTTTTTTAGAATTTTTAAAATGGTTTGCGTCTACATATTGGTGGTTATTATGGCTATTAACAGCATTAATTGCTTTTGTCTTTTTTATTAAATCATTTGCTTTTGAAATCAATTAATTATGAGAAATTTCTTTTATAAATATTGGATACTTTATTATATTTTATTTTTTCTATTATTGGGATTGTTGATTTATGCTTTGTTGTGGACTCCCGATTTTAGTCGCTTTACTAATACAATAAACGATTTGAATAACAAATTAGAAGATTGTAAAAGTAGTGTTCCACCACCAATTGATAAAGATTCTATTAGAGTAATTGATAATGATTCTATTAGAGTAATAAATAATGATGGAGAATTTGGCTGTTTAAGTTTTACATTGGTTTGGAATTCACCAGATGATTTAGATTTACACGTTATAGATGCTAAAACTAGCCATATTTTTTATCAGAAATACTGCAAAAGTTTAGATAATCAATTTTCAAGTGCAGGTGGTCAATTGGATATTGACTTAAATGCTGGGGAGGTAGATTCAGAACAGCCTGTTGAAAATGTATATTTCAAATGTACACCCCCAAAAGGAAATTATTCTGTAAAAGTTAATTTGTTTAAAAAAAGAACACCTGATCCAGTAACATTTGAATTAATTGTGAGAGAAAAAGGCAAGATTATTAAGCAAGTTCCGGGCACAATAAACAGACAAAAAGAAACAATTGAAATTATAAATTACAACTATAATGCAAACTAATAAATACCCTTTTCGATATTATATTTATTTACTTTTGATGTTAATTGTTTCTATACTATTATGGTTACTCTTTTTCTATTTTATTCCAATAAACAACATTAAAAATAATTTAATTTTTAATAAACCATTAACTGAAAATGAATATTGGCAACAAGATTATTTGCCAAAACAAGTTGGGCAAATAAAACCGATTGATACAACAAAAATTATTAACGACTCTTTGAATCAAAGAAGAATAGTTTCTAATTTGGTTAATATTGCTATAAAAAATTCAAGTAATTCAATAGCAAAATTTGCTAACGAATTAAAACAAAGTTATCCCTCTGACGAATACAAAATTGTATATATTGATAGTATCATCAATAGACTTCAAGTTGAACTGCCTGAAAATGATAGAGAAAAATTTAAATCAGAAGTAAAAACAAAATTAAATCAATACAAATTGTTAGTTTGGGACGAAACACTGTTTGATAATGTAAAGAATTTCAATGACCCAAAACTTAAAGATAATAGCAGTAATTGGTATTTAAAGTCAATTAATATTGATAAAGCTTGGAATCAAACAACTGGAAATAAAAACACTATTATAGCTGTAATAGACAATGGCTTTGACTTAAATCATCCCGAATTAATAAACAAGTCAGTTAAGCCTTATAATGTTATTGATAAAACTAATAACGTTAGTCCTAGTAAGGAAAATCATGGAACTCACGTAACGTCAACAATAGTTGCTAATGGGAATAATAATCAAGGATTAGTTGGAATTTGTCCGGATTGTACCTTTATGCCTATTAAGGTAGAAGATCAAAATGGAATGATGTCTAACACCTATATTATCGACGCAATTCTATATGCTATAAAAAATAAAGCCGATGTCGTAAATTTATCGTTAGGGCTTGAACTACCAAAGGGATTTACACTTCCGCTTCAAGAGCAAAAAGACTTTATCAATTCAAGTGCAAAAGACGAAGAGGAATTTTGGAATGATTTATTTAATTATGCAAATGATAAAAATGTCACCTGTGTTTTATCAGCTGGGAATAGTAATATTATGACAGGTTTTGATCCTTTTCAGAGATCAAAAAATACCATTAAGGTTGGTGCAATTGATATAAATAATACTAAAGCTAGCTTTTCAAATTTTGGCCCTAATACAACTATTTATGCTCCAGGGAAAAATATTTATGGCGCGAAACCGGGTAATAGTTACGAAGTTTTAGAGGGAACCAGTATGGCCGCTCCAATTGTTTCTGGTCTAGTAGGTTTAATAAAATCAATGAACAAAAATTTAACGAATCAACAAATTATTAGTATAATAAATCGAAACTCTATTAATAAAAACAATTTAAAAATGCTGGATATAATTAGTACAATTAATTAACCATAAATCAATAAATAATAATTAAATCAATTAATTTAATGAAACAACAAAATTTCTTATTCGTAGACTTAGTATCCTCCATTTTTCTATTAGTGATTCTAATAGGTAATTTTATGGGACTATTGTATATTTCTGGTGGAAGTATTCCATATAGTGCCCTTGGCAGTATTTTTTTAGTAATATGCTACTTTTTTGTAGTACAACTATTGAAAAAAAATAAAGAACTCATGATGAAAAAAAATTTTCTTCATGGTTCCATCCTTTTTTGGGTTTTCTTTTTAATGCTGGGTTTTGTAAGTTTTTTTTTAATGACTCATTTTATTAATGTGGAATACAATTGTAAAGATCAAATTAAAAAAGAAGCTACAAGAAAAATAAAACTAGTTGATAGTTTAGCTGCAGAGTATAAAAAAAGATCTAAAGAAGATGTTTTAACTTTTGAGGCTGAGCTAAGAAGTAAATTGATTACTTATAATGATACTAAAAATATAAGTATTAAGGAACAATTAATTCATAGCCCTTATAATTTAACACCTGGATCATTAATAAATAATTATATTGATGTGGAAAATGTTGCCAATGCAAAAGTAGTTCCATATCAATCAAAAATTGAAAATAACATTAAAAATATTGATACGATAATAAAGCTAAACAGTAAGATGTATCAAAGTGTTTTTGATAATTGGAAACGCTTAAGTCTAGTTGGAACCTACTCTAAATTAAATCTTTATGTTGAAGATAATTTAACTTTGATTAATTCTAAAATTGCCGAGTTGCCTTTAAATAAAACTCCAATTAATGTAAAATTTAATAATAATCAAATTCCACTTAACAATCCAATAGAATTAAATAAAATTTATCCCCTACAAATTGCAATACCACTAATTGTATTGATTATTATTCATTTATTTATTTTAATACCATTTTTATCACACAAAGTTAGAGATTATAAAAGAAGCCCTAGAAATAATAATAATAATAATAATAATAATAATAATAGTTCAAATATAGAACAACCAGTGAAAAAAAATACAGGAACAATAGAATTATAAAAATAAAAAGCAATGGACGAACACAGAAAAAATATTATACTTCAATCTTGCAATACTTTACAACCAAGTCAAATTATTGCAATAATTGAACAAGGAGGAATAACTATTGATGAATTTGAAACGGCAGGATTGACTAATGATAAATTAAATCAAGTTAAAACAGCTATTTCTACAAAAGCTAAAAATGAAAGTAATCAATCCGAAAAAGAAGAGTTACTTAATGAAGTTCTAAGAGGAAAGGTTAGCGCTGATGAAATTAAAGCGAATATCAACAATGGAAATTTCAGTTTTGATGATTTAATTAGAATTGGGGTTAATGAGAAAATCGTAAATTCATTAAAACATTATTGTAATTTCAACAGAATTACTATGTTTAGAAACATCAATCAACTTCCGCCAATGGAAGAAGGAAGAACTGATGTTTATTTTGTTGGAGTTCCTGGTTCCGGTAAGTCCACAATGCTTTCTGGATTATTAAATGTTGCTAATAAATACGGAATATTAATGCCAGATATTTACAATAATGATGGGAGTATTTATCAAACGCAACTTATCTCTGATCTAAACAGAGGGGTTCTTCCTAGTGCAACAGCCTCAGGATCTTATAATTACGTAGCGCTTTCTTTAAAAGATGGAGATGGAGCTAAACATCCTTTTAATATTGTTGAGGTTCCGGGAGAAAACTATGTTAATATTTTCAATAATGGAGATGTTGGTGAATTCCTAAATTATATATCAAATAGCAATAAAAAAATACTAATTTTCGTTATCGATTCTTTAGCTCATGATACAGGATATAATAATTCTAGTAGTCAGTTAGATCAAAATTTAGTTTATGTAAATATTCTAAATATGTTTAAAACAAATGGAATTTTGGAACAAACAGATGCAATATATCTTGTAGCTAATAAATTTGATACTATAAAAGAAAACCGTTATGCACATAATAGTTCTAGTGATGATTCATTAGCCTTAAATTTTCTTCAAGATGAGTTTAGAAATTTAATAGAAAACTGTAAAGATGCAAGAGAAGAATCTAAAAATAAATTCAAAATAAAAGTAGTTCCGTTTTCTATAGGAAATGTTTCTTATACTTCAATTATTGATAATATCAATATAGAATATTCGGAAGTGGTTATAAATAATTTAATAGAAGATTCGTTTGTAGTAAGTGGATCCAGATTTAATTTTTTTCGTTAATAGCTTATCACATAAAATATAATTATGAATCAATTTGGATTAATAATACAAGAAACAACTGCAGGATCAAATCAGCAATTTGTTTCGGATCATTTAGACATTAATAGCCCGGAAATTAAAGAAACCATTACTGATGAAAGAACTTTAGCATCTCAATTAGCTAATTTATCCGATGTTTATTCGGTTCAGGTTACAAATAATTATAAGGTTTATTCTTTAATTGTAACAAATCTAACCGACTTTTTAGGACGTTCGGGTTATTACGCCATACGTTTATATGGCCCAAAAGGGGCTAAACTATCTAACTTTGAGAGCATTTTAGCTAACATTAAAAATAAATTTATTAATTATTCAAAGTCTAATTCATTAAACAATCAAAATTACGATGACATATTGTCTAGTATTTTGACTGGAGAAAGCGATAAAAAAGGAATAGTTACGGTAAGAAATAATTTTAATTGTTACTATTATTTCGATGAAGCTAATTCGACTTTAAGTACTGTCTTTAATACAAGAGGTGTTCATTTAGTTCATAAAATATATGCTTTTAATAAAACTAAAGCACTTAATGAAAGTATTGCTATTAGTAGTGGATTAAAACCATTCTCTCAAATAAATGCTGCTCATAAAGAGATAAGTATAGTTAATAATTATGGAGTTTTAAATGAATTAAAAATTAATGATCAACTTGTAGATTTCAATCCAAATGATTCAGAGTTCAATTTATTATGTCAAAATAATGATAGAATCATTTATAATACAATTGATGATAAAACATATAAACCGATTACTTCAAATTTCATAATTATTGAAAAGAAATTTATAGCACCTCCTAAACAGCAAAATACATATTCTAGTTCTAACAATAATAAGAAGAAAAAGAATCAAAATCCTTATGCAATGTATTTTGTTATAGCGTTTATGGTTTTGATAATAGGTGGGGGTGTTTATAAAATTTTACCCCCTGAAAATGACCCAACTAATAAACCCCATGGGCCTGAAGTTGTCAATACCGACACTATTCAAGAAACTCCTTCACCCCCCAAAGAAATAAAATTTGTCGAACAACCCTATAATACTAGCGATAAAGAGTATATAACATCATATAATGTTGAGTTAAGTAAATTTAAATTTGTTTTCGCAAATAATGAATGGGTTTATATAGCAATTAAAAGTCCGGGTGGTATTATGAAGTTTAGCAAATCTATTCTTGATAAATTTACTTTAACCTCTGAAGAAAAGGAAAATTTTATAAAAAAATTAGAGAAAATTTCTGGTCATAAAATATTGGATGAAATTACAGAACAAGTTAAAAATACTAAAGTTAAGAATAGAAAAGAAGAAAATAAAAAAAGAAAAACAGAAGGAAAATCTGGTGAAACAGATAATAACGATTTTGGATAAAATTAAGATGAGAAATACAGAACAAAAAAGAAGTGTTATTTTTTTAGGATTTACCCTTTTACTAGGTGCTTTATTAATTGGTGGAATGTTATTGTTTGAAACAAAAACACCTGGTGTTATAGGCGGCCCTGGTATTATCGTGGATGGAAAAGAAAAGGTAAAAGAAATTGAAACAAAAATTAATAATTTAAATTACCAAGAGTTTGATCCAAGCTGTTTTAGTTCATTGAAAACGGAAATAGATACAAATTATGAACTAGACATATTTCCGAGTTCTTCTAAAACATATTTAACAAATAAATTAAATTCGGTATATTCTGATTTAGTTTATAAACAATGTGAAATATTTCTAAAGAAAGATATTGGAAATTATAAAGTTCTTAATAGTTGGCTATTAAAGTTAGAAATAGTTATATCCAAAAATGCAAAAATTGATTATTATAAAAATCAAATTAAAGCATTTGATTATTACACAAGATCCCTACCAAAAGAGGTAGATTTTTTTTGTAAACAACCTTTTGATGAAAATAGGTATAAAGAACTAAAAAAAATTGTGAATGATATGCCGAAACTAGATATTAAATATAAAAATAACACTAAGTTTAATAATATTAAAAACCAAAACATTAAAAAGCTTGAAGCGGCCTATAGATCTTGGGTTGAGCCAGATAACGATCTAAACTAAAATTCAAAACTATGAAAAAGTACATACTAATAACCTGCATTTTTTTATCCTATAATTTTTTTGCACAAAGCAAAGATGAAATAATTAAAACTAAAGATAATGAAATTAAAATACTAAATAATGAAATTTTAAATTTAAAGAAAATTATTAGCGAGGCGAATTTTTATCATTTAAAAGAAAAATTTGATAAGAAATTTGTCGAAAATTATTTTAGTACCAGAGATTTATCTAAAGAAAATGATTTAGAGAAATTTAAACCATCATATGCGTTGATAAATATTATTAGGATTGGAGCTACAGATGCTGTGCTTAAGAAATGTGATAGTATTGATGACTTTAATAAAAACTATATAATATTATTTGAATTAAGAGAAACTGTCTTAAATAAAAAATATGATGAAAGTAAAGTGAATGATGCTTTAGATAAAATAAAAAAACTTCCAGAAATTGCAGCTACTTCAAAATTGGGTATTTCTAAAAAAATGATCTATGATTTGTTATACAATTATAGAGAAAATAGTTGTTTGTTAAAAAAACAATTAGATAATTATAAAACTAAATCAGATCAAAAAGCGATGAAACCTTTATATGAAAAACTAGAAAATGATTTGAGATATAAAAATTATCAATATTTAAAGCAAGTAATTGTTGAAATGAAAATGGATTTAAACTCCTATACTGGAGATGATGATTTATCATCTTGTATAGAAGTTAAAGAGATAAAAAAAGATACTCAACCAGAAAAATAAATGATATAATAGTAGATAATTAATTTAACCTTATCATGAATTATAAAAAAATTTTTGTAATAATTTTTTACTTGTTTTTTCAACTTACATTCTGTCAAAATAATGAAGAATTAAAATATAACAATGCTAAAGAAGCATACAAAAATGATGATTTTGAGGAAGCAAATATATTAATTACAGAAGTTAAAACTTTGTATAAGTCTGTTCCTCCTAAAGTGGCGTATCTTGAAATTTTAATAAAAAATAAATTAATAAAAGCTGATCCTTTAAATGATTACTCATTACTAGAGGAAACAAGAAGATTAATTAAGTCATATAAAAATAAGTTTAATAATATTAAAAATGATAATTATAATAATATAATTAAAATAGAATATGATCTATACACCTATCCAAAAGACTTAGAAACTTTTAATGAAATAAAAGAAGCCAAACGCAGAAAAGAACAATTTGAAAAAGAACAAAAAGAAAAAGCGGAAGCAGAAGAAAAAGCAAGAAAGGAAAGAATTGCATTAGAAGCCAAAGCTAGACAAGAGAGAATTGCATTAGAAGCCAAAGCTAGAGAAGAAAGAGAAGCTATTGCTAGAGCAGAAATGCTTGAACAAGAAAGAATCAAAAACGAACAATTAGCTATAGAAAGGGAAAAAAATAGATTAGCTCAAGTTGAAGCAGACCGAAAAAGTGCTCTGGAAGCATTGGAATACAGCAAGAAAGTAGAACGTGAAAACAAACGTAGATTATATCCATTTTCAAGTATTGGGTTCCTTAGTGGTGAAATTGCAAAATATGGTTTTATTTATGAACGTGGAGGTAGAAAAAGAGTTGGATTCCGTTTTTCTGCAAGAACAAGTTTAACTCCCGAGGAAGATATTTTAACAGGTAAAGTAATAGAAAATAAAACAGAAATTGAACTAGGACCGAACATCAAAATACTAAAAAGAATCTATTTTAATATCGGCATAGGTTACGGTTATTATGATAGATTATTAAATAATGATTTTGCTGGTGAATTATATGTCGAAAAAACTGGATATTCTGTCGCAACCACCGGATTAATGATTAGGTTAAATAATGTAATCAGTATTAATGGTGGAGCCTCGTTTATGGATATTGACAAGGAAATTTATAAACCAGAAATTACATTTGGTATTTCCTTTAACCTTAGAGGGAAATATTAATATTAAATAATAACAATCGGATAAAATGAAAAAAGTATTCCAATCGAAGATAGTTTTAATTGTAATAACTGCATTCGTCTTAATTATTAGTTGTACTAATGAGTTTGATTATGGCAAATTTATAAATGCAATCAAAACAGTTGAATTTAGCAATGTTACACAAACAAAAGCTGATGTTTCCGGAAATGTAATAACTGATAATGGTTCAAACATTATAGAAAGAGGAATTTGCTATGGTACAACTAATAATCCAACAATATCGGGCCTAAAGAAAATATTCGACATGCAAGACAATTATTATTTAGGATTTTATTCTTGCACTTTAGATAACTTATCCCCAAGTACTACATACTATGCAAGAGCTTATGCTACCAATAGCTATGGAACTGCTTATGGTGAAAATGTTTCTTTTACAACATTACAAGCCACAGTACCTATTATTTCAACAACTACAGCTGCAAGTATAATTACTGCAACCACAGCAAATACTGGTGGTACCATAACAAATAGTGGAGCTTCAAACATTACAAGTCGTGGTGTTTGTTATAGTAGTACGGTGTCTACTCCAACTATTGCTAATACAAAAACAAATGACGGAACTGGTGTTGGTACTTTCATTAGTTCATTAACAGGTTTGACGGCCAACACTACTTATTATATTAGAGCATATGCAACAAATGGTATAGGTACTGCTTATGGGGATGTTAAGTCTTTCTCAACAACAACGGCAACCATACCAGTTGGTATTACAACTACAGCTGCTTCAACAGTAACACAAACAACAGCATCTAGTGGTGGAAATATTAGTAATGATGGTGGTGCTACTATTACATCTCGAGGAGTTTGTTGGAGTAGCGCTACGATAACCCCAACAATTCTTAACACAAAAACAGTAAACGGTAATGGTGTTGGTGCTTTTATAAGTTCGTTAACAAGTTTAACCCCAGGAACAACCTATTATGTAAGAGCCTATGCAACAAATAGTGTTGGAACAGCTTATGGAAATGCCATCTCTTTTACTACTGTAGCTCCTACTATTCCAATTGGTGTTTCAACTAATACAATTTCATTGATTACTCAAACTACTGCCACAGGAGGAGGGAGTATAAATAGCGATGGAGGTGCTACTGTAACCTCTCGTGGTGTATGTTGGAGTAATACTAACTTTAGTCCAACAATAGCAAATACAAAAACAGTTGATGGTTCAGGAATTGGTGCATTTTCAAGTTCATTAACTGGTTTGACAGCAAATACGACATACTATGTAAGAGCTTATGCAACTAATAGTGCTGGTACTGCATATGGTAATACAATAACTTTTACAACATCACCAAATTTAGCAGTAGGTCAATCTTATCAAGGAGGGATAATTGCCTATATATTTGTCTCTGGCGACAATGGATATGTTGCAGGTCAAACTCATGGCTTAATAGCAACTTCGACAAATCAAAGTACTGGAGCTCAGTGGGGATGTTCTGGCACCTCTATAACAGGGACTAACACAATATTAGGAACAGGCTTAGCAAATACAAACGCAATAGTTAATGTATGCACCACAACTACTATTGCAGCTGCATTATGTAATAACTTAGTTTCAGGAGGGTATTCAGATTGGTATTTGCCAAGCAGAGATGAATTAAATAAACTTTATTTAAATAAAACGGCAATAGGAGGTTTTAGTAATGTTTCCTATTGGAGTTCTTCACAAGTGGGAACAACAACTGCATGGAGTATAAACTTTACCACAGGAATTTCAAGTAGTACTAGTACTAAATCTACTTTAATGTCTGTAAGAGCTATTAGAAAATTTTAAAGATAACAGTTTATGGATAGTTTTAAAGAAGTCATGTCTAATAATCAGATGAAAAATTAATAGATATATTAAAAAATAGAGATAAGTATCAGCCAATAGCTGTAGATGCTGCAGTTAATGAATCAATTAATAGAAAAATAATAATTGATAGTAATGATCTAGAAGTTAAATATCCAATATCTAGTATCAATTCAGTTCAAAATGAAATCAATGAACAAGAATATATAAGTGCAAAAAAGAAACAAGCTGAAAATGACATGCTTTATGGTGCTTTATGGTGCATAGGTGGAATAATTGCAACGGCTGCTCATATTGGTTTTATTTTTTGGGGTGCTATTTTGTTTGGTGGGATACAGTTTTTTAAAGGGCTTTCAAATGCTAAATAGTAAAACTATTAAAATACTAAACGAAATAAATTGGAAATTCTCAAATTTTTAATATCTATTATAATGTTGTCAATTATAATTTCTTTTTTTAAAGTTATTAGAAATAAGCGTTTTGTTCGGGTTGACAGCTCAATTATTGAATAAACTAAAAATAGAAACAAGAATAGAAATTGTAACAGATGACATTACTAAACAAAATGTTGATGTAATTGTAAATGCTGCAAACAAATTCTTTTAGATGCAAACTGTTATGAGCGAGTTAAACAGAC
>Ga0315904_10004698_pt1 | contig 19328 bp, 34 predicted proteins | sample LakEriMetagenome_6_FD_203529 | JGI IMG/M metagenome (GOLD analysis project Ga0315904, IMG submission 203529) | Freshwater fungal communities from buoy surface, Lake Erie, Ohio, United States - Buoy 12 MA120 | ecosystem: Environmental > Aquatic > Freshwater > Lake | place: USA: Lake Erie, Ohio...
GCAAAACGCCGATGTGGCGATCTGTACGATCAGTTTTCTGGAAAAGTCAAGCCTGCCATCTCGGCTCCTCGATCAGCGCGTCGGCCCCGGCAATGACCGGCCTCCCGTTTCTGGCATACAGCGCGGCCATTTCATTGATCGCGGCGACCAGGATCTTCTCGATCCGAGACGGCGGCACCCCCGCCTTGGCGGCGACGCTTTCGATCGATGCGCGCTCCATGACGACCCGGTGGAAAAGCGCGAAGGCGCCGTATCCGCCGCCGGCCTCCAGTGCGCGCTCGTAGGGCGCCCGGTGGGAACTGGACGTGGGCGAAGACCTGATCGACCGATAGAAGTTCACCGCCGAGTCGGCCCACGGGTGCAGCGAGTGCATGGTCGCCAGTCTGAGAACGACCTTGGAGGGTTGCTTCAGCGCCTCCATGCGCTCACTCACCGTCAGCCTCAGCGCCGCAAGAACCGCCTCGGCCGCCGCCTCATGGTGCACGTTGAACCACTCACCGCGCCGATGATGCTCGGCCAGCAGCAGGTGAGCGCGCGCCTCAATCGTTGGCGCCAGGCTGAACTCGGATCGGTAGACCCTGTGAACCGTCAGCGGGTCGGGGCATCCGGTCTGCAAAGACGAGAGGCGCTTGGCCATGTTGTCGGCGATGCCGATCTTCACCGGGTTATCGCCAACGCCAACGATGTAAATCAGTCGATCCATTCTCAGAGAATACCATAGTATTCAACGAGAAGGTCCAGAGCGACGATCAGGACCGCCTCGTTTTTAGCTGCCTGTGCTTCATCGTTGCTGATTTGTCGGATGCGCTTTCCATCTCCGACGACGACGTCGCACAGAGCGATCATGCCGACGTGGCCTCGCAGCCCCTTCGCGCGGGCGCTCGTCAGGCGGCGCTGCGCCTCAGACCGCCTGATGTGCGCGCCGTCGCCGCCCCCTGCCCCGCCGCCAGCGACCGCGTCCCGGAAGCCGCCCGGCAGCGAGACCTCGCTGGCCACGGAATAGTCGGTCGCATACCGCTCCGCTGCCTGGTGCTGATAGCTGTCGAGCTTGTTCTTGAGCAACAGCCAGTCGACCCCTGACACCCGGCGCGCGGGCGATCTGGATGGACCGACGCGCGGCGCAATCTCAACGATCTCGCCGCGCAAGGCGGCCAGCTTCGCCGTCTCCACGGTGGCGTTGTCCGCCCATGCCGCGTCGACTCTCGCCTTTTGTGCGGAAGCGGCCTGACGCTCTAGCGCCGCCGCCTCTCGGCGCAGGGCGGCCACCTCGCGCCGATTCCTGCGGTGCGACACCCGCTCCAGAAGGTTTGCCTTCTCCCGAGCCTTGCGGGCCTTGGCGAACATCCGCCCCGCGATCACGCCGAGGGGTGGGCTTTCGTCGGCCGGCGCGTGCGGAAGCAGGCTGGTTACGATGTGCTCGAAGATCTCGCTCCCCAGCATCCTCGCAATCGCGACCAGTCCGGCCGCCGCGTCGTCAGCCCTGCTCCTGGTGTTCAGGTCGTTCATGCCGCCACTCCCTCGCTCACCACGATCTTGACCTTCAGCCGGTCGAGCACCGGGCCGACCTCCTGCCGCAGCTTCCCGGCCATGAAGCTGTTGCGGACCACCAGCGCCCGGTCCTCGGCTCGCCAGACCGACGGGTCGACGTAGCCCCGGGCCACGTCCTCGCCGGCCGCGTCGACAACGGCGGCGCGCAGCTGCCAGGGGCCGGACCATGCGGCGGGCGGCAGGGCGCGCTTCGGCTCCTCGATGAACGTCTGCCAGCGATCGGCCTCGATCAGCCGGTGGACCCCCTTGGCCATGTCGCCGGAGTAGGTCGCCGAGGCGTAGGCCGCCGCCAGACCGGCCAGAACCGCCGACGGGTCATGGCCACGCCGCATCGCCGCCACCAGCGCCCGCTCCAGGTCCTTCCGGCTGGATCGCTCCCGGCCCAGCTTCGGTGTGATTTCCCAGATCGCGTCCAGCTCGGCCTTGGTCGGGGTGAACCTGGGCTTGGCGGGGCTCGGTCCTTCATCGGCGATCAGCTCGGGCTGCGTCGGCATCGGCTTGGCCGATCCGACAAAGGTAGCGATAGCTACCTCCTCACTATGGTTCTGGTTCTGGTTCTGGTTGGTTGGATTTTCGTTGAACCGTTTTTCAACGTCCGTTGGAGCTTGTCCGTTGTTTTTATTCGCCCTTTTCGCGGCACTCGCTTTTCCCGCCGATTTTGACCCCTTCACGACGCCTTGATACTTGGCGATCTCCTTCGAGGCTCGTTTCTGCGTGATCGAGCCCCCGCTGACCTTGAAGAACTCCATCACCACGGGGGCGATACCCTCCCATTCAGCGGCGGTGCACTTGGTGATCCTGGCCAGCTTTGCGGGGTCTCGCGGCAACTTCCCGCCGGCGCGCCACAGGGCCATCAGCAGCAACAGATAGGCGCCGTGCTCGTCCCGGGTCAGGTGCGTCGTGTCCGCCAGATAGTCGGCGATGTAGAGCTTCATGTACGGGGGGGCGCTCATGCTGCTTCACCTGCGCAAACGGTGTTGCACTCGCCGATCTCGGGAAGCTCGCGCCAGTCCAGCGGGATAAGCAGCGGCGATTGAGCGTGCGCCTTGATCTGGCGGTAGCTGTATTCGGTGACGAAGCGCGCGCCGGCGGGCCTCGCGCCCAATTCCGTCACGATGTCCTCCATCTCGATCCAGTCATCAAGGTAGCCGGGCATCTCGCGCTCTTGGTGAGCGAGGACTTCAAAGCCCTTCAACATGCAGGCGTCGCAGTTGCCCTCGTAGTCGCGGAGGCCCAGGTCGAAGCCTTGCGGCAACGGGTGAGTGAGGTGGCGCGGGTCCACGTTCTCGCCCAGCCAAAAGGGCATGACGTGGCCGCGCTTCGTCACCTTTGCCTTGTCGAGCGGCATGTAGGAGCGCCACCGCTCCTTGCCCGCCGCGTTGCGCGCATACTGCTTCAGCAGCCGGTGGCCCTCGTCATGGCGAAGGCCGACCACGTTCGTCCACCGCCCATAGTCCTGGGCGATCATGAACTGCTTCATCGTGTCGATCTTCGCTTCCGCCGTGCAGAAACGAGTGACCGCGTTGGGGAGATAGCGCTTGCGGCGGATGAGCGCCTTCAGGGGCTCACCCTTGCGGCTAGCGCTATTGAATCCGACCTCGACGAAGCGATCCGCCGCCGGGACCTGACGGCCTACGCGATCGGTCCATTCCACCCAGCGGATGCGAACACCCCAACGCGAGCCGCATTCGTGAACGAAGCGCAGGGTCTCCTCGCGCTCCTTGCCGGTGTTGGCGAACACGACATGGACGTCGTCAGGCAGTGTTCCGCTGTGCGCCTGGAGGATGCGCCAGAGCATGTAGGCCGAAGTCCGACCGCCGGAGAAGCTGATCAAAGCCGGGCCGGTGATGAAGAACGGGTCGCTCATTGATCACCATAGGGAAGGCGGTGGGATGCTGGCCCGTCGTCGAACCGGCCCTCGCGGGCGAGGTTGCCGAAGCGGGTGAAGTCCTCGCTGAAGGCCATGCGAACGGTGCCGATGGGCCCGTGCCGCTGCTTGCCGATGATGACCTCGGCGAGCCCTTGAACCTTGGACATTTCCTCGGTCCAGTTCTGATGCTCGACGGTGCCAGCGCGCGGCTCGGTGCGGCCCAGGTAGTAGGCTTCGCGGTAGACGAACATGACGGCGTCGGCGTCCTGCTCGATGGACCCGGACTCGCGAAGGTCGGCCAGCTGGGGCCGCTTGTCGTCGCGGTTCTCGACCTGGCGGGACAGTTGCGAGAGGGCGATGACCGGGACGTTCAGATCCTTGGCCAACGCCTTGAGGCCTCCGGTGATGGCGCCGATTTCCTCGGTGCGGTTGCCGCCGCGGCTGCGCTCGGTGGTGATCAGCTGCAGGTAGTCGATGACGATCAGGTCGAGGCCGTGCTTGCGCTTGAGGCGGCGGGCCCGGGCGGTCAGCTTGGCCAGCGACAGCCCGCCGGTCGCGTCGATGTGCAGGGGCACGCTGCGGACCTCGTCCAGCGCGTCGCGGAAGCGGCCGAACTCGGAGGCGTCGATCTGGCCCTTGCGGATCCTGTCGCCGCTGATGCCGCTGATGTCGCAGCCGATGCGGGTGGCCAGTTGGGCCTCGTCCATTTCCAGCGAGAAGAACCCGACCACGCCGCCGTCGGCAGCCGTGCGCACGCCGTCGACGTCGGGGCCGCGCACGTAGCGCCGGGCGATGTTGAAGGCGATGTTCGTGGCCAGTGACGTCTTCCCCATCGAGGGGCGCCCGGCAAGAATGATCAGATCGGACGGATGCAGGCCGCCCAGCTTGGCGTCCAGATCGATGAAGCCGGTGGACAGGCCGCCGATGCCGCCGTCCCGCGCATAGGCCTTGGCGGCGGTGTCGAGCGCGGTGTCGATGGCGTCCGTGAAGGGCTTGAACCCGCCCTGGTCGGCCTTGTGCTCGGCAATGGCGAACAGGTTGCGCTCGGCGGTTTCGAGGATGGCTGCGGCCTCGACCTCGGCATTCCGGGCCGCGACACCCATCTCCTCGGAGTAGGCGATCATTTCGCGCCGCAGGGCCCGGTCAATGATGACCTTGGCGTGGTCGCGCATGTTGGCTGACGGTGGCGCGCGCTCAAACAGTTCGGCCAGGTAGACGATGCCGCCAAGCTCGTTGAACGCTACGTCGTTCTGGCCCAGCTTGGCAGCGACCGTGACCGGGTCAGCCTGCGTTCCGGCGGCGACCATAGACAGGATCGCGGCCCATACGCGCTGGTGCGCCGGCTCGTAGAAATGCTCCGGCAGCAGGCCGTCGGCGCGGTCGACGTTGTCGTTGATGTATAGCGCCATGCCCAGCACGCCCATTTCGGCGTCCAGGTCGCACGGCAGCTGCTTGGCGGCGTAGCCGGGGGAGCGAAAGTCGAGGGCTTGGGTCATCGCGTCACCATTTCAATCCCGTCGGCCCGATGCGCCTTCGTCCGCGAAGGCGCCGTAAATCCGGCGACCGCGTCTGGCTGGCTGGCTGGCTGGCTGGCTGGCTGGCTGCGAGGTGTTTGTGTCGGCAAACAGCGGCAAGTCCCGCCCCGCAGCGGCGTCCGGGCTCACGTCTCGCGCCATCTCTTGAGCGGTCATCCGCCCCTCGCCCTTGGCCCAGGCGACGCGACGTTCGATGTCAGCGACGTACTGCGCCTCGCGCTCGATCAGAATGAAGTCAAAGCCCTCGGCAATGCAGGCCACGCCGGTTGATCCAGATCCCGCGAACGGGTCAAGGACCACACCGCCCGGCGGCGTGATCAACCGGACAAGGTAGCGCATCAGGTCAACCGGCTTCACAGTCGGATGCTTCGACCCGAGTCGATCCTCGGCGTCGGCCTTGGCGCTGTAGAAAAAGCGAGCGGCGGAGCCGGAGTCGTTGTGCCCGACTGCCGACGTGCCCAGCCCCTCGCCAAACGCGTTGACCGAAGGCTTGCCGGGCTTGCCGGGCTTGCCTCCACCTGCCTCAGACGGAAAGCCGCTAACAACCTCCTCGCTGCCGTCATGGATGACGTTGGCGGGCCAACGGCCGAGCCCCTCAACAGGGACGCCCCTTGCACCATTTAGGCCGTCACCCAGGATGCCCTTCGACGGGCCAGCGGCCGCGCCGGCGGGACCGCCGGCGCGGCCCACTCGACACCGGTCGATGTTGAGCGCCCCGGTCCCGTGCGTCAGCACATTCGCCGCGACGGTTCCGGCCAGCGGTTTGCGGGCGAGCACCCACGGCTCGCAGGCGGGCTTGAGGGCGGTGCCCCAACCTGAGAACGCCTTGGCGGCCTCTGTGGCGGCCTCTGTGGCGGCCGGGGTGAAGGTCCGGCCGTTGCCCTTTTCCCAGCCTTCGCGAGCTTGGTCAGCGCCGGGGATCATTCGCTTGACCGGCTTGCCCTCGGCGATCACGCGGCGCTCGGCGCCCAGCGTCTTGTCAATCCCCTTGCTGACGTCGTGCGACTTAGGAAAGCCTGACCCGTACAGCCAGGAAACCATGTCCCTGATCTCGAAGCCCGCGTCCTCGATGGCGCAGGCGAGCCGATGATAGGTCCGAGTCCCGCTGGCCGCGATCACATGGCCGCCGGGCTTCAGGACCCGCAGCACCTCGGCCCAGAACGCCGGATCAAAGGCCGTCTCGCCCGTGTCCCACTTCTGGCCCATGAAGCCAGCCGACGCCCGCGCGTAGAAGCCGCTCGCGCCGTTGGACTGCGCCGGCGCCGCACCGTCCGCGCCAAACCGCTTGCCGATGCTGACCAGCGCATACGGAGGATCGGTCACGACGGAGTCGATGCTGTTGTCGGCCAGGGCCTTGAGCACTTCGCGGGAGTCACCGTTATGAATCACCACACCCGCCCTCCCCGCGTCTTCGGCAGGCGTTCCACCCGGCCGGACGCGGCGCTGAACTGGACGTTGGCCGATGCGGCGCCGGCTGTTGCCGTCATCCCGACGGCGACGACACGGCCAAGGGCGGACCACGCGGCGGCCTGATGCTCGGGGAGCTCAAACCGCGCAACGAAGGCGTGGCAGTATCTGACGGCCTCGGCGTCCAGCTTGCCGCGCTCGGCGGCCCGGGCGGTGTCGCGGTCGATCTTCTCGACGACGAAGTTCTCGCGCGCGTTGGTCATCCGAACCGCCTCTCGCCGTAGCGGTAGCCTTGGCCGCCGCCAAGCGGGGGCGGGTTCCTCTTGCGCTTGGGCTGGGTCGCGCTGCGGGCCAGCGCAAGGTGCGTGGGGCAATAGCGCGGCTCGTCGTCGGCCCTGGCGCCGTTGCAGAACAGCTGCTCGTCAGCGTATCCGGCGGGCGGTGTCCCGATGGGCCATTTGCAGCCGCGTCGGGTGAAGTGGTCGTCACAGATCCGCGCGGGGACGCCGGTCGGGCCGACATTGCGCAGGCGGGGCAACCCGACGGGCGGGGACTTTTCGAACAGCGCCCCGTTGCCGGCGACCCCGAGGCCGGCCGTCGGCTTCTCCTGCCGCTTGCTCTTGGCGCTTCGGCTGTTCTGAACGGCCACCTCGCATGGGCGCGTCCAGCCGGAGCGATGAACCAGACCGCAGACGGCCGCCCGGGACATCCCGAACTTCTCGCCGATCTTCAGCGCGGTCTCGCCTTCAAGCCATAGCGCCTTGATCGCCTCGTTGACCTCCGGCGTCCGGCCTCTGCGGCCCTTCAACGCGCCGCTCGGGTCAAGCCCCATCTGGCGCAAGCGGTGGCTCACGGTCTTGTCGCTGCAGCCGTAGGCGGCGGCGATCTGAATGCAGCTTTGCCCGGCCTCAAGGCGGGCGCGCAGGTCGGGTTCGGCGTCGGCCGTAAGCTTGACCATCAGGCGCTCCTTTTGTGTTGAGTGTTCAGGGCGGCGTCGACGCGGGCAGCGCCCTGCGGCGATATGCGAAAGCCCCTGCCCCAGATCGTCTGGATGGCGTCGGACCCGAGCGCCTTGCGGGCGTGGCAGGCCCACACGGTCAGCACCTTCAGCTGTCGCTCTCCGTCAGGCCCGCGAGTCTGCGGAAGCGCCTCGTCGAGTTGTTGATAGGTCAGGCCGCGCTGGCCGGCGGCTCGCAGGGCCAGCACGAGCCGCGCCGCAGATCGGGGCATCGGATACGCCTGGCGGAGCGCGGCGACATCATCGTCATCGCGCATCAGGCCAAGCTCGCTGCGCAGGTAGGCGACTTCGTCTTCGAGCTCGTCACGCTCCATGTCTTCCGGGAGCTTCACGACATCGCCCCCGTCACCCGGCGCTCAAGCGACCACGGCACATACGGGCCGGTCAGGCGCGGCTCGCCGTTCTGGCCGCGCGTTTCGAGGTAGCGGCCGAACCCGCCCTCGGCCTCAACCGCCGCGACGTATTGCCGGTCGTCGGCAAAGTCGCCCTGCTGCCCGGGCGCGTACTCCGCCTGGTAGTGGCTCTCGATCTTCTGGCGGATCGTCTTGGACATGCCGAGCAGTTCGGCGGCCTCAACCGATGTGCGGCCGGCGCGGCGCATGGTCATGTATTGCTGGTCGCGGGCCTCGATCTCAGGCAGGCGGCGGACGTAGTGGCGGGTCTCGGCCATCAGGCGGCTTCCTCAAGCTGAACAGTGATCGCGCCGCCCTTGACGACCGTGTCGGTCCATTCGAGGAAAATCGACTTGGCGGCGTGGTCGTCGCCGATCACCCCGGACTGCACGAGGGCGTCTGAAAGCGCCTTGGACAGGTTGTCGATGTCCCGGTGGCGGCGGTCGGGCGCGCTGGCGGCGACGCGCAGGTGATAGCGCCCGGCGATGCCGCGCGGACGCTGGGCGCGGATCGTCAGAACGGCCTCAGCCATCCACTGGCGATAAGCCTGCGACTTGATGTTCCGCCCCTTCACCGCGCGCCAGAGCCGGTTGGCCGACGGGGGGTAAGGGATGGACAGGGTGACGGGCTCGATCACGCGCGCCGCTCCGTCTCGATGACCAGCATACGGCGGACGGCGGCGGCCAGCTTGCGGCGGGCCTCGGGATTGCCGACTTGAACCCGACGCAGCCGAAGGGCTTCCTCCACCAGAGCGTCATGCTCCCGGCGGTTGGCCAGCGCGACAAGATCAGCCGTGGCAGGCGCCATTGCGCCCTCCCCTTCATCAACGGCGGCTCATGACGGGGCCGCCGATCCCGTGTTCAGTCAGGCGTCCTCGGCCAGCGCGGCGGGAACGTCGTCGAGTTCGGATCGGACGGCGGCGACGGCGGCGAGAATGTCGCGGCGCGAGGCTCCGTTAACGGTGAGCTCCATCAGCCGGGCCGACGCGGTGACAACCTCGGCCGACTCCTTGGCCGGGTCGGCGCCGTTGCCTTCGCCCCTGACCAGCTTGGCCAGCGCGGCGGTGACGATGGGCTGGTTGGCGAACGCCTCAAGGGCGACGACCTGCATCAGCGTCGGCATGTCGGCCGACTGCAGGCTGGTCAGTTGCGAGATGCGCTGATGCGAGACGCCCAGCGCCTCGGCGGCGGCCTCAACCCCGCCGGCCAGCTTCACCAGCGACAGGAAGAGGGCCTTCACATAGGGCGCCTGGGTCATGGTCATTGCGCGATGGCCTTGTCTTGCAAGGTGATCCCGCCGCCGCGCTGCCCCATTGTGGGTTGCGTCTGGAGGGACGAGCGATGGGGAACGATGGGGGCGGCGCGGCCCCGGCGGTGGTGCGCGCCATAACGGCGGCGGTCATCGCCGGAGGCCTGCGTCTGCACGCGAGAGCGGCGCACAGGCCGGAGGACTTCCGGGCCCTGACGCTTGCCGCAGCCGAACGCAGCCGGGCGGCCCGCGAGGCCTTGGCCGACTTCGTGCGCGAGGTCCTGTAGTTGCCCGCCGAAAAGACGGCCCCGCGCGGCGAAAGGGTGCGCGGGGCCAGTTTGTTTCGGGAGGAAACGCCCAGGAAGGGCAGCGGACACGGGGGCCGGGGCCCCCGCGAATTGGGGGTGGCCGGCGGGGATGCTGGCCGGGAGGGGCATCAGGCGGCTGCGTCCTGCTTGTCCGCCTCGAGCATGGCGTCGGCGGCGGCCGACAGCTTCTCGATGGTGGCGATGGCGCGCGTCCGCCAACCCTTCCCGCGCAGCTCTGCGGCGGTCGAGTACGGAACGTCGGCGGCCTTGGCCAGTGCGGGAAGCCCGCCACTCTTTGCTGCGGCCTCGATGCGGTTCAGGGCGTCGGAAACGTCGGTCATGTCCGGATGATTACGGAATGCCGGACGCATTGGCAAGATAATTTCCGGAACTCCGGAATGTTAACCGGACGTCCGATGGGGGACAAATGCGGGATGTCAGAGAATGACCGCCGCGAGTCCTTTCGCGCATGGATGCGCGCCAATGATCAGACGGTCGCCAAGGTCGCCAAGCGCAGCCGCGTGCCCGGAACCACGCTCTATGATTTTCTGAAAGGCGACACCCAAGGCCTACGCGTCGAAACGGAAATGAAGGTCGCCCGCGCCTTTGGTGTCGACCCGGCCGCGATCTTCGGCGGCGGTGCGGCGCACATCGGCAACACACCCGACCTGCCGGCTGTCGACTCGGCGATCGACTACGTCTCAGTCGAGGTGCTGCCGACGTTCGCCGGCATGGGCGGCGGCGGGACTGGCGACGGGGATCTGGAAACCGCCCTCGTATCGCGGCGCCTGGTCGCCGACGAACTACGCGCCAAGCCGGCCGATCTGCTTCTGATCAACGTCCGCGGCAACAGCATGGAGCCGCTGTTCCGCCATGGCGACCAGCTGCTCGTCGACCGCCGCGACCGCAGTCCGACGCAGCCCGGGCCGTTTGCCCTGCTCTATGACGACGGCTATGTGGTCAAGAACGTAGAGTGGATAGAGCGCCGCACGCTGCTGCGCGTTTCGTCCGCCAATCCTGAGTTTGCGCCCGAGACACTAGCGCCGGACGACATCACAATTCTTGGGAGGCCGGTATGGTTCGCACGGCGTTTGTAGTTTTTGCGCTTCTACTGGCCTCCTCCGCGCCTGTGCTGGCGGCCCCGCCTGTAGAGGCGTTGGTCTCAATTCCGCCCGTTGGCGAAGAGGCCGAAGCCGAGGTAGGCATGACAATGGTGTCGGCGGTGCGGGTTCAGCAGATCCCCGCTATTCGCACCGTCGCCTCTTACGAGGCCAAGGGCGTGTTCGTCCCTGCTGGGCCGCTGAGCTACTCAGGGCACGACGCGAACGGGACTTACTATTTGGCGCCCGGCCGCCGAAAAATGGGCGGTTTTCTGGGCGGGTTCCAAGTTTCGACTGGCATTTATGTTTATGACGATGGTCGCCCGAGTGAAGTGTTTTGGTATGACAGCTTCGGTTCGCCCGTTCGCTACAAGGCGGCGGGAATTGCTTTTTCAAAGCTGCCGCCGAAGCCGGCGCCAAGCGCCGCCAGCTTTAAGCGCGAGCTGGTTTACTCGGGCGTTTCGGGCGGTGTGGTTCGCATCGCTTACCGAGAGTTCTCCCGCGATATGGCACGACCGGCGTTTACTCAGGAACTGACATACGATCTCGCTGACGGCGACGAAATCGGCTTCCGTGGCGCACGGTTTCGCGTGCTTAAGGCCACAAACGTCTCAATCCGCTACGTCGTCATCAAACCGCTGGCCGGAGAATAACCACTCCGGAATAAATCCGGGTTTCCGTATTTTTTTGTTGATCGTTCCGGAACTCCGGAATAGTGTCTCTCCATACCCCGGAGAGACCGATGCCCACCGCCGCCCCAATCCAAGTCCAGACCGGCCCGTGGGGCACGGTCATCACCACGGATCTTTCGCCGGAGTCCGGCCGGCGCATCCACGCTGCTCTGACCATGATGGGTACGGCGGGCGTTGAGCTTCGCCAGGCCGAGGCCGGCCTCAGCTGGGCGTGGACCGTCTACCGCCGCAATCAGGGCCTCATCCGCAAGGGGTGGAACTACGGCGGACAAACCATGGCCGGCGGACGGTCGTTCGTCCGCAAGGCGCTCGCTCGCCTGCGCGCCGCCCGCCTGCAGGTGGCCGCCTGATGGACGGCGAGGCCCCCTCCTTCTTCCACGTCGCCTGCGCGATTGTAGGCGCCAAGACCCCTCGCCTCGCCGGTAGCACCGGCGATGCCCCCCCTGTGGCGAGGCCGACCACCGCTGACCAGGCTCGTCCGGGGCCGTCGGCGGTGGTCGGGAAGGGGGACGCTTTCCCCGCCGAACTGGTCGCGCTGGCCGCTGACCACGTTGCGACGGCCCGGCTGCTACCTGCCTTCGACGGCCTGCTCGACCTGATCGAGCGTGTCGAGGACGAGGCCCAGCGCAAGGGCGGCGCCTACAGCGATCTGGCCGGGCACATGCTCGACGGTCTGGTGGCCCTGCGGATCGAGACCGAGGGCCGAATCCAGCGCGCCGCCGAGAAGGCTGCGGAGGCCGAAGCGACCGAGCTCGCCGAGACCCTGGCCGGGATGGACCTCGCCGAGATGCAGGCCGCGTTCGCCGCGCTCGATGCGGCGCAACGCTCGGCGGTCATCTGGGCTCAGGCCCGCGCGCTGGCCGGGCGCATGTCGCTGACGGCGGCGATTGGGGAGCAAGGCTGATGCAGCGCCTCGCCCGCGAAGCCCTCTCCCTGATCGTCGTCGCCGCCTTCTGCTGGGCCGTGATCGCCCTGGCCGTCGTCGCCGAGCCCTTTGCCATGTCCGGAGTCCAGCCATGAGCCGCACCCTGTTCCGCACAGACAAGACCGAGACCCACTACGCCGTCGTCATCGTCCGCACGGGCGTCGCGGTTTTCACGGCCAACACGCTTGACCTGGCCAAGGCGCGTCTACGCTCCGTCGCCCGCGACTTCGGCGAGCTGGAGGTCCGCGAGGTCGTCACCACGACGGCCAGCCGCCGGGCATACCGTCCCACGCCGAAGCCCGCGCCCGCCGCGCCCGCCTGCCGGGAGGATCGCGATCTGGCGATCCCGGTGCACGCTTGACCACCGCCACCCTTCTCGGCCCCCGGGCCCGGCTCGCCGTCGGCGTCAGCCCAATCACCCACTGGAATCCGCATCGCAAGCTGAAGGTGCTGAAGGCACTCGACGCGGCCGACGCCGACGAGCGCGCCGCCCTCATGACCGAACACGGGCTGACCGATGACGAGGTCACGCACTGGCGCACGGCTTTCGCGCGGGCCGGGATCGCGGGGCTCTACACGCGGCGGCAGGAGAACAGGCGGTGAGCATGAACGGCGAAAGATGGCTACCTGTCGTCGGCTTCGAGGGGCGCTACGAGGTCAGCGACCACGGCCGGGTGCGCAGCGTGGATCGGATCGCTCAGACGGCGACCGGCGCGCGCCGGTATCGCGGCGTCATGCTGCGGCCAGGAACCGTGGAAAGCGGCCATCAACTGGTCGTGCTGGGCAAAGGCAACAGCCGGCTCATTCACGCCCTTGTCCTTGCAGCGTTCGTCGGCCCCCGCCCCGCCGGCCACGACAGCCTGCACCACGATGGCAACCCGGCGAACAACCGACTGGAAAACCTCCGGTGGGGCACTCGCTCTGAAAACGTCAGGGACGCGCAGCGCCATGGCACCTACCGCGGCGGGCAGCCGCCTGGCCGCAACCCCCGCGCGGTTCTGCGGGATGAGCACATTCCGACGATCCGCAAGATGCTCCGCGACGGCGTGTCCTACATCGAGATCGGCCGGAAGTTCGGTGTTGGCCGCTCCGCGATCTACCTCGTCAAGGTCGGTCGCAACTGGAGCCACATTCAAGAGGTGGCGCCGTGAACATAACGCATTGGTCAGGTCACCCGCTCACCGAGCCGGGAATCTACAGGGGCGTTCCGCTCGCCCGTTACCACACTGACTGGACAGCAGAGCCTTCGATCAGCTCATCGGGGCTGCGCACGATCTGGAGCGCTTCGCCGGCGCACTACTGGGATCAGTCGTTCTATAACCCGGACCGCGAGGATAGGCCCGACACCGAGGCCATGATCCTCGGACGCGCAGCGCACCACCTGCTTCTCGGCGAGGCCGACTTCCGCCGCGAGTATGCGATCCGCCCGACGACCTACCCGGATGACAAGGGTGCCGAGAAGCCGTGGTCAGGTAACTCCAACTGGTGCAAAGCGTGGCTTGCCGCGCGGGCCGCCGAAGGCCTGACGGTCGTGACCGAGGCCCAGGTCGAGAAGATCAAGCGCATGGCCGCCGCGTTGGCGACGCATCCGATGGTGCGAGCCGGCGCCCTCAACGGACATATCGAACACAGCTTCCTATGGCGCGACCACGAGACCGGCGTGCTGTTGCGCGCCCGCCCCGATGCACTGCCGATCGACTGCCTCGACTTTGGCGACCTAAAATGCACCGCCGACGTCAGCGACGAGGGCATCGAGCGGGCCATTGGCGGCTTCGGCTATCATATGCAGGCCGCCCTCACCCGCCAGGCGTGCCGCGCCCTGCTGGGCCGCGACCTTACCTCCTTCACCCTGATCTGCGTCGAAACCACGCGCCCGCATTGCGTTCGCGCCAAGACGATCAGGCCGTCCGACATGGACCTGGCCGACCGTCAAATCCGGGTCGCCCTTCGGTCCTTCGCCAAGGGCATCCGCACCGGCCGGTGGCCCGGCCCCGGCGGCGAACAGACTGACGCCGAATACGCCAGCATCACCCCGTGGGACGAGCGGAAGATCAACGACCGCCTCGCTCTCGCTGAACAAGAAACGGAAGCTGCATGACCGCCAACACCCTCCCCGCCGCCCGCGAACCGAAGGCGCACCTCGTCGCAGGCGGCCCCGTCGCCGCCCTTGTCCCGCAATCGCTTGAAGAAGCGTTTCGGGTCGCCGGAGCCATCGCGGCGTCAGGCCTCGCGCCGGCTGGGCTCAAGACCCAGGAGCAGATCATGGTCGCGATCATGGCGGGCGCTGAACTCGGCCTAGCGCCGTTCCAGGCCCTGCAATCCTTCGCCGTGGTCAACAATAGGCCGACCCTCTGGGGAGACGGCCTGATGGCCGTTGCGCGAGCGCAGGGGGTGAAGGTCTTCGAGACGCTGTCCGGCGACGGCGACGACATGATCGCGACCTGCACCGTCACGCGACCGGACACGGGCGAGGAGATCACCCGCACGTTCTCGGTCGTCGATGCGAAGAAGGCCGCCCTCTGGGGCAAGGCTGGTCCGTGGCAGTCCTATCCCAAGCGGATGCTGGCGATGCGCGCTCGCGCGTGGGCACTGCGCGACGGGTGCGCAGACTTTCTGCGCGGCTTTCAGGTGCGAGAGGAGGTCGAGGACTTTCAGCCCGTTCGCGATGTAACGCCGCGTGAGACGGGCATCCGCGCCCGGCTGGAGGCACGCGCCGCCAACGCCGACGCCGGGCCGGGCTTCTCGGCTGACGCGGTTGAAAACGGCCTCGCCGAAACGCCGGCCCACGACCCCGAGACCGGCGAGATCCACGACGCCCAGGTCGAACCCATCGACCCGCCCGCAGACGATGGCCTCCCCATCCGCGAAGACGCCGCCGACGACTTCCCGGGCGACACGCCGTCGCAGCCCGCCAAGCCCTCGCTGGCCGAGCGCATCGCCGCGTTCAAGACCCGCTGCGAGGCCGCGACTGGCACCGTCAAGCTGCAGTCCTACTGGGCCGCGTCGTCGGAGCTTCGCAGCGATCTGGACGCCTCTGACCCGGACGCGCTGGTCGAGCTCACCGGCTGGTGGCAGGCGCGGTTCGATGCGGTCGAAGCCGAAGAGAAGGCGGGCCTGTGATGGCCCTCGCCGTCCCCCTCATCGCAGCCTGGATGCTCGGCGTCGCGGTTATCTGCGTGGCCGAGCGCCGGAACATCGCGGACAACCCGGACCTGTGGGTCGGATCGAAGGAGTTTCCGCTCCTCGTGCTCGGGTGGCCCGTCAGCCTGGTGATTTTCCTCGTCATCGCCCTGTCCGCTGATCGGGACGAAGACCGATGATCCGCAAAGGCCTTCTAGGCGCCACCCTCGCCGCTGTCGCCATGAGCGCGATGCACATGGCCGCCGACGACGACCCTTGGGCCGAACTCGACGCCCGCAAGCGTAAGGCAGAGCGCGAGCCCGAGCCTGAGCCGCGTTCGTCGGTAGTCGCCAGCGCCAGGCCCGCGTTCACGGTCACCGCCGCCGATCGCGCCCGCATCCGCGACGCCGAGGCCAAGCGCCGGCGCCAAGCCGCGCGCCAGGCGAAGGGGATGACGGGAGATCGATGACCGATGTGGCTATACGTCCCCTCAACTGCATCAGCCTCTGCACCGGCGGAGGTGGCCTCGATCTCGCCGTCGAGCTGGCAATCCCGGCTGCTCGAACAGTCTGCATGGTGGAGAGGGAAGCCTTCGCCGTCAGCCTCCTGGTCGAAGCGATGCGAACGGGCGCCCTGGCTGAGGCGGCTGTGTGGAGCGATGCCGGAACCTTCGCTGGCCGGCCATGGCGCGGCCTTGTGGATGGCGTCTTTGGCGGCATCCCGTGCCAGCCTCACAGCCTCGCCGGAAAGCGGCTCGGCGCCGATGACGAGCGCGACCTGTGGAGCGTCGCCCGGCGGATTTTCGTCCAGTCCGGGGCGTGGTGGATCCTCATCAAGAACGTCGGCGGGATGCTCTCCAGCGGCGGCGCCGAGCGCGTATGGCGAGACCTTCGCCGACTGGGCTGCTCGGTTGAGGGCGGACTCTTCCGCGCGTCGGAAGTCGGCGCTCCGCATGAGCGCGAGCGGCTGTTCATCCTCGGGGTCCACGACGGACGCCTCGGTGTCGGCCTGGCCGACACCGAGGACGATCACGGGCGGCGCGGAGAGCGCGGAGAGGAAGCAGGAACTGGGGCGCCTGGAGAGCGGCGGCGGGGACCTGCAGGCGGCGGCCCTGAACTGGCCAACCCCGACCTCGCTTTCGTTCGCCGACAGCCACCAGCCGGGCAACTGCTACAGCCACAACAAGATGATGGATCTGGCGGCGACGATCTGGTCGACGCCCCGAGCTTCGGACGGCGAGAAGGGCAGCCCGAACCAGGCATTCGGAGCGGGCGGCGTGCCGTTGGCGGCGCAGACGCTGCAATGGTCGACACCCTCGGTCGCGGACGTGACGGGCGGCCGGACGAGCCGGAGCGGGGATCGCAAGGGCGAGTTGTTGCTGAACAGCCAGGCCAAGGCCGTGGCCAGCTGGCCGACGCCGGCGCTGACGGACAGCAACGGAGCCCGGAACCGGACGTCGGGACGGTCGAACCCGGACAGCAGGCACCACGACGGGGTGACGCTGAACGACGCGATCATCCTCTATTCCCTCCCGGCCCTGGAGACCGCGCCGGATGGGCCGACGTCCTCGCCAGAACGCCGGAGTTTGAACCCGCTGTTCGTCGAGTGGCTGATGGGCTGGCCGACCGGGTGGACCGCCTCCGAATGCTCGGCAACGGCGTCGTGCCGCTTCAGGGCGCACATGCGCTCCGCTCTCTCGCTGCTGCCATGGCCGACCGCGGCAGCGCCGGCGCAGCTCAGCTTGTTCGGATGATGGCCCGATGACCCAACCCGATCTGGTCGCCTTCGAGACTTTCATCGCCACGACCTACCGCCGCGAAGCGAAGAAGCGCCGCCGCAATCCGAAGCTGGCCGCCCGGCTGAACGAACTGGCCGACGCCAGCGCTGCGCGGGCCGAGGAGTTTCGCAGCGGGCCGCTTTTCAGGGGGAAAGAATGACCGTCGCCGCCATCATCCTCGCCGCGCTCGCCGTCGGCGGGATCCTCTTCGCCGCCATCATCGCCCTGATCGACGCGGCGATGGGCGCTCACGACGACATCCACGGAGATTGAACGATGCGGGCCAGACCTATCCTATTCTCGTCGCCCATGATCCGCGCCCTGCTGGCGGGGACGAAGACGCAGACGCGGCGGGCGATCAAGGGCGTCCCGTCGTGGGATCACTACGGCCGCGACATCATGGACTGGGGCCTGTCGGGCATCCATCAGGAGACCTACGACCCGAGCGACCCGATCGAGGGTACTGATCGCTGGCATCTGGACGTGCAGACGGACGTGGACGATCACAGCCGCCGCGTCATCCGCTGCCCCTACGGCCAGCCCGGCGACCTGCTGTACGTCCGCGAAACCTGGGCATCCGACGGGCAGGGCGGTGTGCGCTACTACGCCACCGACGACGTGCATGATCTTCGTCGAAAGCGCGTCAGCATCCACATGCCCCGCTGGGCCAGCCGCCTGACGCTGGAGATCACCGATGTCCGGGTGGAGCGGTTGCAGGACATCAGCGAGGCTGACGCGGAGGCCGAGGGTGTACGTGAACCCAGCTTGGGCGATGGGCTGACGGTCTTTGCCCAGAACGGCGGCGGCTTCATCCCGCGAGCCGACGCCCCGCCGCTATTGCTCTGGGAGGCCCTCTGGCGCCGGATCAACGGGGACGAGTCGTGGTCCGCCAACCCGTGGTGTTGGGCCCTCTCGTTTAAGGTCCACCGGGCAAACGTCGACCAGGTGCTGGCCGAGCGCGCCGCATGAGCCCGTCAGAGCGAGCCAAGTTTACAGCCGCTGTCCATCGCCGTGAGGCGGAGGTTCGCCGGGCGTCTGAATACGCTCACCAGCGGGCGTTCGCCGATGTCTTGGACCAATGGGCCAGCAACGCCGAACACCGCGCCACAGAGGCCGAGAGAGGCCAGCAGGGGGAGTTGTTTGCATGAGCAAGGAAGACACCATGACCAAGGAACTAAAGGAAGCGCGGGCGAGGCTCGAAGACGCCATCGACTGCTCCGGAGCGGCTCGCGAGGATGACGAGATCGTTGCCGTCGAAGTTGCCGACCTCCGCCTTCTTCTCTCCGCCCCTAAGGTGGAGGTGGACCCCTGCGGCTACGCGGTCGAGTACGACGACGGCGCGAGCGCGTTTGTTCGGTTCGACCCGACTACCCCCGAAGGCTGGCCGCTCCGCGCGATCTTCCCGCCGACGTGCAAGGGCTACAAGATCACCACCGTTTATACGCGCGACGCATACGGGAGGCGGGGATGAGTGACGCGCCGTCCTTGCGTGAGTCACCGCGCGCGAGGGCATGGGCCACCCGCCGGAAAAAGTACGGCGAGCACGGCCACGCCGGGGGATACCGCCGCCCCGTCGATCCGGTCGGCCGCAAGGCGCTGGCGCTGGTCGTCTCGCTTCACCTGCAAGAGACGCTTTCCGAAGGCCAGTGCTGCGCCGCGCTGAACCTCGACCGCGTGTCGTTTCGCGAGATCGTCGATGACTACCTCTCGGCGCTGGACGACTCACGCAAGGACGGCTCGTCACCTCAAAAGGAACCCACACAATGACAGAGACAGAGAAGCTGAAGCCGTGTCCGTTCTGCGGAGGCAAAGCCCGTCTCATCCGCAAAACCGGCGTCCACGGGACCGCTTGCAAGTCGCGTTGGCTGCGAGAGTACGTCGCCTGTCAGACGAAGAAATGCGGTTCGGCGACAGCGGCGTTCAAACGCCCCGGCCAAGCCCTCACCGCCTGGAACACCCGCCCGGATGAAGGGGCGCCTGCGGCGCACCGTCGCCGGTCGAAAAACCTGAGGTGGGAATACCGCGACGACGGGTCAACATCCGTTGCGGTGACCGACTGGCTACCCCTCTACACCCGCCCGGCCCCGGCTCTGGATAGGGAGGGGGAAGTGAAGCAGGCGCTTAACTGGCTGCAATACGCGCTCATGAATGAATGGACGCCGGACAGTCATGCGCTAGCAGAACACTCGTGGGACCGGGCAACACAAGCCATCCTCGCTATGGTCGGGGGCGGGGGGAGTGCTGGGTGGCGCTCCGTCGAAACGCTCGCGGCGTATGAAGGCGAGTTTTTCATCGCTTTTCTCGAAGACTATCCCGAGGTCTGGGCGACCTCGCTTTATCACGAAGCGATGGGCCGTCGTCCGTCCCGCATGGCCCCCGGCGCGCGAA
>Ga0315904_10004699_pt1 | contig 19324 bp, 21 predicted proteins | sample LakEriMetagenome_6_FD_203529 | JGI IMG/M metagenome (GOLD analysis project Ga0315904, IMG submission 203529) | Freshwater fungal communities from buoy surface, Lake Erie, Ohio, United States - Buoy 12 MA120 | ecosystem: Environmental > Aquatic > Freshwater > Lake | place: USA: Lake Erie, Ohio...
AAACTGGCTCGCTGCCGCCAAAAGTCCGCATTGTCCATAACTCAATATTCAAGGTCATGAAAAAACTGAACCAAGAGCTGCTGCTGAGAAGAGAAGATGAACTCAAGCGCCGGAAATTCCTGCAGAATGCCCCCGTGGTGGTGGCCTTCCTGCTGGCGGCAGGGGCGACTCCCGTCCACGCCACTGAGAACATCCCCATCGTAGGTGATAATGAAGATCAGATCGATCCGATATAATCGCCCCGGCTGCCCGTTGCATCCTTGAGAATCCCAGCCTCCGCCCGCTTGTCGGTCGGAGGCTGGGGGACGCTCCGGGAGCCTGCTGAAGAACCGGGACCGGGAGCGGACCCCGGTTCTGTGGCGTTTGGAGGCAGAAATGATCCACGGACGGTGGCAGTCGTGGGGACGTGTCGGATCGTTGCCAGTCCAGGATTACCGATGCCGTGTTAAATCATGCAAGTGACGACATGAGGCTGCCGGACAATGGTGGATCATTGGCAGTCTGCATGATGGTCCGCAACGAAGCGGACTTACTGAGCCATGCGATCGCCAGTCTCTCCGGGCACTTCGACGCGCTCTACGTCACGGACACTGGATCGCAGGACGACTCGGTCGCCGTGGCCGAGACCGCGGGTGCCTTTGTCAGGCGTTTCACGTGGGAGGGGCACTTTGGTGAGGCGAGGAACGCGAGTATTGCGGGGGTGTCGGAGGAATGGATTCTGATCCTTGATGCTGACGATGAATTTCCGGAGGGGGAAGCTGGGAGGCTGCGGGAATTGCTTCACGGTGCCGGGTCTGAAGTGCTGGCTGGAACGATTTTGTATGAATGCCACCGGGATCACACGCCGATGAGAGCGGTGCGTCTGCTGCGGAATGTGCCGGGTCTGCGCTACCGCGGGAGGATCCATGAATATCCGGATTTCGGGGAACCGCTGCGGGCTTCTCAGGTGCGGCATTTTCCGGTTAGGCTGGTGCATCGGGGGGAGATGCCGGGGGATGCGGCCGGCAACAAGGACCGCCGGAATCTACCGTTGCTGCTGGCGGAATGGGAAGAGGCCCGGGAAGCAGGCGATCCCGGGCGGCGCATGGAAATTGGTTCCTGCCTCGCACAGACTCTGATGGCGCTGGGCAAGGCGGATGCGGCGGATGCACTGCTGAAGGAACTGCTGCAGCCGATGCTGGCCGGATCCGGTCAGGGGATTCCGGTGCCTGCCGTTCTGCGGGCGTGGGTGCGGCGCCTGCATGTGCTTGGGATGAAGGAAGGAGCGGATGCCGTCCTGGGTGCGGCGCGCGATGCGGAAGCCGCCCTGGGAAATACGGTGGTCTACGCCCTCCACAGAGGGCAGGCCGAGATCGCGGCGGGACGGATGCAGGCCGCGCTGCCGTGGCTGGAGAGTTTTGCGCAGCGGGCGGAAGGAGCGGAGATTCCGGTGCCGCGGCACTGCCTTGGTGCGCGGCTCGAACTGATGCTGGCGAGTTGTCATGCGGCGGCAGGAAACCGGGATCGCGTGGCTTACCACTGCGGAAAAGCCATGGAGGATGCTCCGGAGGACTTTGAAACCAGACTGCGAGTCCGTCTGCTGACCGGGGGAACAACCAATTATGACTGAATCTGAATCATTTGATCCGGTGGCGGCACCTGAGCTGGTGGAGGGGTTTCTCTGGGAGGAACTCGACGATGGCTGTGTGCTCTATCATGAAGCGACCGGCCGGATGGTGACCCTGAATGGATCGGCTGAGGCTGTGATGACCTGTTGTCGCTTGGGATTGAGGGCTGAGGACGTGCTGCGGCGGGCGGAAGGGGAATTTGGATTATCGAGGGACGACTGCATGGCGGGATTGCGCCTCCTGCTGAAGGAGGGGGTGATCCGGATGGTGCTGCCGTCATGAGTGTACTGCTGACGTTCCGGAAACTGGGGATGGATTGCCGGCTGCGGGTGGATGATCCGGAGATGGTGCCGCTGGCGCTGCAGGTGCAGACAGCGGCGCGCACTGAGATGCGGGCATGCAGCCCGGAGGAGACGGCCGATTTGGTATGGGTGCCTACGGGAGCCGGGCAGTGGCGGATTTTCCTGCATGGGGAGCCATGGGAGGGCGTCTTCCATGGGGAAGCGAATCTGTATTTTCAGACCGATCACATCCTTGATGGTCTGGCCCGGCTGCATTGGCCGGCTGGCTTGTTCCTGCATGCGGGGGCGGCGGCTCCGGAGGAAAGAAATGCGGTGCTTTTCTGCGGCTCCTCCGGCGCGGGCAAGACATCGCTGGTGACGGCTTGCATCCTTGCCGGCTGGACGTGGCTGACGGATGAACTCGTGCTGATCGAACCAGGCGATGCCTGGCACATCCGGGGATCGCGGCGGAATTTCAACCTGAAGGAACGCTCGTTCGGAAACTTTCCGGAGACCGCTCCCGGTGTCTGGGAAACGCCCACGGGTGATCGCCGGGGACGAATCCGGTTCTTCGATCCCGATCAGCTCGGGGGTGGTCCATGGCGTGATTCGGCCACGGTGGGATGCCTTGTTTTTCCGGAGTATGCAGCGGATGCGGACGAACCGGCTGTGGAGCGCATGGGAAGCCGGGAAGCGCTTGGCCGGCTGGGCCCGGAGATTGTGTCGTCGGGTGGTGCTGCTGCGATGGCGGGCATGCTGTCGGGGCTGGGCCGCATTCCTTCGTATCGGCTGCGCTACCGCGATCCACGGCGGGCTGTGAGTGTTCTGGAGGAAATCACCGGAGCGTCCTCATGAAGCCCGGGATGGTGATTCCGCACAAGGTCAGCGCCCGGCAGTTGCTGCTGGCGCGGGCGGCCTGCGGGCCATTGGCCGAGGCGCGGGCAGCGTGGAGGGCATGGCGTCTGGGCGGCGGTCCCGAAACGGCGGATGCCGTGGAGTGGCCATTGCTGCCGTGGCTTTCGTCGCGGGCAGAGGAACTGGAGGTGGCGGCTGAGGACCGGGAGATCCTTGATTCCATGCGGCGCTTTGTGTGGATGCACAATCAGTCGCACATCAGTATGGCGGCTGCGCTTTGCCGGGAACTGGCCAGCGAGGGCATCCGTCCACTTTTTGTGAAGGGTTTGCCGCTTGTGCTGACGCGGTACAACGAGGCCGGGCTGTGCCGGCTATCCGATGTCGACTGGCAGCTTCCTGCGGAGCAGGTGGCCCCGGCGGCGCGTCTTCTGCTGCGGCGTGGCTGGTTGATTGAGAAGCATATGGTTCGGAATGGCGAACCTGTGCTTGATCCGCGGGAATTTGCCGGGGTGCATGCGGTGCATCATGTGCTGCGCCGGGACCGGGAGGGTACGTGCAGCGAACTCCATTGGAACCTGCTGCGGTTTCCGGTTCCCGAGGTTCAGGAAGGTCCATTGTTTGCTGCGGCTGAGCCTCTTGCGGTGAGGGGAGAAACCGGCCTCATGCCATGTCCGGCGGATCTGCTGCTGCAGGTCATGGTGCGGGGGTTCTCGTGGGATGGGGTGCACCGGACCCTGCGCTGGGTCGTGGATGCGTCCCTGCTGGCTGCGGCGGGAGGAGTTGACTGGGACCGGTTTGCCGCCGAGGCGGAACGGCGGGAGGTGGCGCGGCTGCTCCGGGATGCGGTGACTTTTCTGAATGCGATCGCTCCAGGTACAATCCCCTCAGCCGTAACCGGGCGGCTGGCGGCGGTGCCCGCATCGGGCCGGTCGCGGGCGGTCAGTCTGATGCTCTCGCGCCGGTGGACGACGCTGCGTCCGGCGGATCTGCTGCCGCTGGCGCAGGTTCTGCGGGAGGGATTCCTGCGGAGGAAGCGCGCCCGTGTCATGGCTGGACGCAACGCCAATGGATTCCGCATGGTGCTCCGCATTCTGGCCCGGAACGCAGGCTCGAAGACCCCGGAAGATTCCCTATGAAAACACAACATACCATGGCTGCTGCGGGCCTTGCCGCGGCGATTCTCGGCGGATTCTTTCTCATGAAGGGAAGGGACGCTGCCCCGTCGACCCCTCCGCCTGCCTCCCCATCCGTGACCCAGGCTCCGCCGGCGGCGACGGCTGCAGCGGCTCAGGCCGCCGGTTCGGGTGCCGTGCCGGGGACGGCACCTGCGGCTCCCGTGGCAAATCCCGGCGACGATGGGAGCGGGGAATTGTCCGACGAGGAAAAGAAGCGCCTCATCGAATTCGAGAAGTCCCTCGATATGATCGACACTCCGTCGGGCAAGCGTCCGCGGCGGCCGTTCTGATCCGCCCTGCTCAGCGCTTTCCGCTGGTGACGGGTACGGAGCGTGGGGATTCCGGGAAGAAGCGGCGGCGGAGGCGGTCGAGGAACGATCGTCCGCGCTGCCGCTGGGGTGGGGTGAGCACGGGGTCGAGTTGTTTCTCGACGTTCGCGATCACGCCCGAGACGCGTTCACGGCGGGCGGTTTCGGCTGCTTCCAGTTCCGGCCGGGCGGCTTCGAGGAGGGAATGGAGTTTCTCCTTCTGGTCGACATTGAGCTGGAGTTCCGAACTCATGGCGGCGGCGGCGGAGCGCGTGATGCCGTCCGAGGGGGCGTGGCTGAGGGCTGCGAGGCGGTCGCGTTCCATTTTCACGCCAAAGAAGGCTCCCGTGAGGATGCCCATGAGAAACACGGCGATGATCGAGAAGAACGTGAACCATTTCATGGCAGGAAAGCGGCAGGGGTCAGCGGACGAGGGAATCGTTCCAGAGGGTGGCACCGCTGTCCCAGAATCCGGCGAGGGCGTCCTCGCGGTCGCGGATCTGGGCGGTGCTCATGGTGAAGGCAGCGGTGATGCCGGCGAGGGTGGCGGTGGCAGCGGCGGCAGTGGCCCACCAGCGGAGGAACTGGACTGGACGGAGGTCCGGGGCGGTGGTGGATGCGATCTGGTGCATCCTTGTGGCGAAGCCGTATTCCTCACGCGAGAAATCAAGGCGTGCGGCGGCCCGCCGGGCATTGCGCAGGAGGCTATTGAATTCGCTGTCGTTCATGGAGGAAGCGTCAGGGATCGGGTTCATCGGGGAGGGATTCGAGGATGGTGCGGAGGCGGAGGCGGGCGCGGTGGGCGCGTACCTTGACATTGGCTTCGCTCCAGCCCGTGAGGGCGGCGGTTTCGCGGACGGAACGGTCCTCCAGTTCGATAAGGTTCAGAATGAGCTGGTCTTTCGCGTGAAGGCGGTCCATGGCGCGGCGGACGCGGAGGAGAGCGTAGGATTCCTCGACCTGCTGGGGATGCGGGGTGGAGGGAATGAGGTTGCGGACTTCGAGGGCGAGGGAATCGCTGGAGACTTCCTTTTCGCGGCGCAGGCGGTGGCGGCGGAGGAAGTCGTAGCAGGCACGGATGGCGACGCGGCCGAGCCAGTGGCCGAAGGGGGCGGAGGCCCGCCATGAGGGGAGGCCGCGCCAGATGCGGATGAAGATATCCTGGGCGAGGTCCTCGAGTTCGTGGTGATTGCGGGCGTATTTCGACGCCATGGAGAAGACGCGGCGCTGGTGGAGGGTGACGAGTTCCGCGAAGGCGGCGCTGCTGCCGGCGGCGGCGGCGCGGGCGAGGGCGTTGATGTGTTCGCAGGACGCCTCCGCTCCGGCCTCGGCGGCCGGATCCGCGGGGCGGTGCCGGTCGGGTGCAGGAGGATCGAGAGGCATGCAGACGGTCAGTGTCACTCGGGGGAGGACGGGGCAGGTCGGTGTCATGTTACACGGAAGTGTCTGCGGAAATTTACCGCTGGCGCGGGGCGAGCCCGGTGCATTATACCGACCCGCCATTTTTTCAAATTCCCGTGGACGATTCCTACAAGGTCAAGCTCGACATCTTTGAAGGTCCCCTCGACCTTCTGCTGTATCTCATCAAGAAGGATGAGGTGGATATTCTCGATGTGAACATCGAGAGGATTACGCGGCAGTACATTGCGTACATCGATACGTTCAAGATGCTGAACATCGATCTTGCGGGTGAGTTCATTGTGATGGCGGCGACGCTGATGTATCTGAAGAGCCGGATGCTGATTCCGAAGCCTGTACAGCCGCCCGAGGAGGAGGGGGAGGAGGAAGACCCGCGCTGGGAACTGATCCGGCAGCTCATTGAGTACAAGAAGTTCAAGGATGCGGCGTCGTTTCTGCAGAAGCGGCAGATGCAGATGGAGCATGTGTATCCGGCGACGCCCGAGGTTCCGGATCTGCAGAAGGTGGCGGAGCCGTCTTCCGGGCTGCCCGAGCTGGGGATTTTCGATCTCATCCGGGCCTTCCAGAAGGTGCTGGCGCGCTTCGAGAAGGAAGATCTGCGGGAGATTGCCGACGACCGTTTCACCGTGGCGGACAAGATCGAGTATCTGCTGCAGACGGTGCCACCGGGGGAACAGGTGGCCTTTCTCGGTCTCTTTGCGGAGGCTTCATCCCGCGACGAAGTGATTGTGACCTTCGTGGCCATGCTCGAACTCATCAAGCTGCGTCAGTTCCGGGTGACGCAGGACCATCTGCTGGGAGAGATCACGCTGTACCGGAACGAGAATACCTAGTCCTGCCAACCTGCCGACAAAGCCATGACGACTGAGCTGGAAAGTATCGTGGAAGCCCTTGTGTTTGCGTCGCCTGAAGGGGCGTCGACGAAGGAACTGGCCCGCTGCGTGCGCGCGGCGGTGGCGACGGCACGGGAGGCGGAAGGGGAAAATGCGCCGGAATCCGTGACGCGGCATGCCGCCGTGACGGAGGAAGACATTGCTGCCGCCATCAGCCGGCTCAATCTGCACTACATTGAGTCGGGCCGGGCCTTTCAGCTGGTCGAGCGACCGGCTGGGTGGCGCATTGTGAGCCGTCCAGACTGGGCGCCGTGGGTCCGCGAGCTGTTTCCGGACAAGAAGCCGCAGCGGCTTACGCCGAGTGCGCTCGAGACGCTGGCGATCATTGCGTACCGTCAGCCGATGACGAAGAGTTCGATCGAGGCGGTGCGCGGGGTCAGTGTGGATGGTCCGCTGCAGACGCTCATGGACCGGAATGTGGTGCGGATTGCCGGGCGGGCCGACCTGCCGGGGCGACCGCTGCTTTACGAGACCACGGAATTGTTCCTTGAGCATTTCGGAGTGCGGTCGGTCGACGACCTGCCGAATGCGGCTGAACTGCGGGCTGTGAAGCTGCCTGAACCGGAGGAGGAGAAGACGTCCGAGGACAGTGGTCAGGCTGAATTGCCGCTCGAGGGAGGCGATGGTGCGCCTGCCGCGAAGCCGAAGAAGGGGAGGTCGAGGAAGGAAAAGCCGGCGGTGGAAGCGGCAGCGGCGGAGCCGGAGGCCACGGCGGCCACGGCGGCCACGGCGGCCGAGCCGGGAGTGTCCACGGCGGAACCGGAGATTGCTGCGGTGGAACCTGAAGAGGAAGAAACCGTGGTTTTCCTTGGGGGTGATGCCGAGGATGAGGCGGATGCTGGCGGAGTCGGAGAGGCTGAGGCCGGGGATGAATCAGGCGACGGCGAGCGTGGTTGATCCGTGAGGTTCAGCCGAGCGAAGCGAGGGCGGAGGGACTGGCGAAGCGGAGACCGCTGAGGCTGGGGGACCATGGCTCGATGCCGGGATTTCTCGTGAGGACGAGGACGTGGAAGGATCGTCCAAGGTGGCCCGGGTGCGTGAGGCTCTGGAACTGGCGTCGCCATGAGGCGGCGGCCGGGGATTGATCGCCATCGAGGGCGGGCAGGGAAGGAGCGGCGGCTCCGGTGAGGAAGCGGGCCTGATCGAGAAAGGCGGCGACGTGGCATCCGGCGGCGCGGGCGGCTGTGGCGGCGAAGGAAAAATCGACGTGGGCCGTGATGTCGGTTTCCCCGATCGCATCGAAGGGATTTTCGTGGGTCTGGTGACCCCGGAAGCAGCGGAAGGTGCCGGTGCGGCGTGCGGGATCGTAGTAATCGGCTGCGCAGAAACCGTAATCGATGAAGAAGAGGGCACCGTGAGCGATGGTGGCGGCGGCGAGGCGGACTTCGCTGGCCACGGCCGGGGCGATTTCTGTTTCGTAGCCCTCCGGGAAGTCGTCGCCCAGCTGAGCGAGCCGGGCCCGGCTGGTGCGGTCGAGCAGCGGGGCGTCCGTCCATGTGAATTGTCCATCCGGGCTGAGTCCGACGCAGCGTTCCAGCCATGTGCTGCCGCGGCGGACGACGCGCCGGAAGGGCACGGCGTCGAGCAGTTCGTTGGCGAAGAAGACGCCCGTGGCTCCCTGCGGGGCTCCGTGCCGCCAGCGTCCGGGAAAATCCGCGAGGGCTTCCGACTGCCGTGCCGCGAGGGCGGGCATGGGTTCATCGATCCAGTACGTCAGGGATTCATGAAAGGCCGGGTCGTGGAGGCGCGACCACGAGAGCACATCGGCGGCGAAGGTCCCGTCATTGGCTCCGCGTTCCACGATGGCGAACTCCGGCGGTTTTCCGAGTTGCTGCCAGACTTCGCGGAATTGTCCGGCCATGAGTTCGCCGAAGACCGGCCCTGTGCTCACGCTGGTGTAGAAATCGCCGCCGCGTCCGATCCGGCCGGGTTTGGTGTAGTAGCCATCGGTGCGGTCGTAGAGGGCGGCGGCCATGAACGACGCGAAGGGCATGGGTCCGGAGGCCCGGATGGCGGCCGCAAGGCGGTCGGCTAAGGATTCCATGAAGCTCTGTGCGGGGGGCTGTGGAAATCGGCAACCGGAAGCGGGGGGCTTGCGGTTTCCGTGTGCCCGACTATGGAATCCGCACGCGTGTCATTACCTCCTCCCAGCCAGCAGGGCGACATCTGGGTCGCTTTTCTCAGCATTCTCTTCGAAGGGATTCCATTCATCCTGATTGGTTCCATTGTTTCCGGGCTGATTGATGCCTACCTGCCGGCCCGGCTGATGGATCGGATGCTTCCGAAGAGGGGGATTCCGGCGGTGCTGGCGAGTGGGTTGCTGGGGATCATTTTTCCGGTTTGTGAGTGTGCGATTGTGCCGGTGATCCGGAGGCTGGTGCAGAAGGGATTGCCGCTGGGTTGTGCCATGACTTACATGCTGGCGGCACCCATTGTGAATCCGATTGTGGCGCTGAGTACCTATTCGGCCTTTCAGGGTCGGGAACCGGCCATGATGACGGCGTCGCGGGTGCTGCTGGGTTATGCCATTGCGGTGGTGGCGGGACTGGTGCTGTCGCGTGCGGGTGCGGGCCGGGTGCTGCAGCCGAGGGTGCTGCAGGGCATGGCTGCGGGTGCGGCTGACGCGGCGGATGCGGGTCGTGCGCCCGGCGATGGGATTGTGCGGGCCATGCGGACGGCGCAGCAGGACTTCATGGACACGGTCCTGTATTTTGTGATCGGGGTGGGCATTGCTTCGGTGGCGCAGACGCAGTTGTTCTACCGTCCCGGGCTGCAGGACGGCATTCAGAGTCTGGCGGCGAACCACTGGCTGGCTGCCCCCGTGCTCATGGTGGCTGCGTTCGTGCTCAGTCTCTGCAGCACGACCGATGCCTTCATCATTGCGGCGGATTCGCTCTTTGCGGCGACTGCCAAGCTGGCCTTCCTCGTGTTCGGGCCGATGTTCGACATGAAGCTGATTTTCCTGTATTCCACGGTGCTGCGGCCGAAGGCGGTCTTCTGGCTCGCCATCGGTCTCTTTGTGGCCGTCTACCTTGCCACCCTCGGCCTCCAGCCGATCCTCGAACCCGTTCCTGTCCCGAAGTAATTCCGCCATGAAACCGAAACCAATCGCTCCCGCTCAGGAATCGTGCGGCCACGGCTGCGGATGTCATCATGATCACCCGGCCGAGCCAGCGGCGACCGCTGGGGTAGCTGCAGAGGCTGCCGTTCATGCGCATGCGCATGATGAGGAAGGCGACGACAGTGAGTGGCTGCGGAAATTCCTGCTGCTCCTTGAGATGCTCGTTCTCGTGATGATCGGTGGGGTGATCTGCTATTTCATTGCGAGCGGACGGATTGACGGGGCGGCCCCGAATATGCCGTATCTGCAGGGTGGATTCAAAGTCCTTGCGCTGGTGGGCGGACTGGCTCTCGCGGTGATGGGAATCTTCAATTTCCTCATGCGCGGCCGCGTGGTCGGCTGCGGGCACGATCATGAACATGCCCACGAGCCCGGTCACGATCACGGAACCGCGGAGAAGAATGGGCATAAGCATGAAGGAGCATGCTGCGGGCATGAGCATGCGGAGGCACATGATCACGGGCATGGGCATCATGCTCATGGGGATGGCTGCTGTGGTCATGAGCATGGGGGTGCGGGGCATGAGCATCATCATCATGGGAGTCCGACGGGGCGGGCGGTTTCGCTGCTGTTTCTGTCGGGATCGATTGCTGGGGCGGCCCTGCTGACGCCGGATGAGTTTTCGCCGGGGTACATTGAGCAGAAGGCGCGGGCGCTCATGAACCGGAGTTCGGGTGGGGCTCCCGAGGGGGCGGCCCCGGTGCCATCGAAGGCGGTGGCGGAGGCCAATGCCAGCGGAACTGGGCTCACGCTGGAGCTTGTCGAGAAGTATCAGCCGCGGAACAAGGAAGGCAGCTTTGAACTGGGTGTGATGCAGCTTTATTACAGCGGCTCGGATGAGGAATATGCCCGGGTCATGAAGGGGCAGCCCGTGGAAACGATCGGGCAGGTGGTCAAGGACGAGGTGGCTCCAGGGGCGGGGCGCCTGCGGGTATTTGTGCTGCAGGTGACCTGCTGTGCAGCTGATGCGCGTCCGTATTCCATTCCGGTGGAGTTCGAGGGCGGGCTTCCGGAGTATCAGGAAATGGGATGGTACAAGATCAAGGGAACCGTGGAATACGCCGAGGAACGTGGCGTGCGCACGGCGGTCATCAAGGCGAAGGGCATCGAGCCGTCGCTGCGGCCGAAGGATCTGCGGGCCACCTTCTGAGGAACGCTGCCGCTGTCAGCGGGTGACCGTGACCGGGGTGCCGCGGTGGACCCATTCGTAGAAGAAGCGGGCTGGATTGCCTTCGTTCAGCGGCACGCGGATGCAGCCGTGCGAGGCCGGGTAATTGGGAACCGAGGTGAATCCGTGGACGAAGATGTGGCCATTGATCTGGACGCTCCATGGCATGGGGGCGTTGTGGTAGCGCGAGGAATAATGCTGCCGGGCCTTGTACGGACCGGCGCGGAATTTTCCGGCGGGGGTGCGGCCCTGACGACCCGAGCTGACGCGGCTTTCGAAGACGAGACGGTCGCCCTGCCAGCCGCGCAGTTTCTGGTCGCGCAGGCTCACTTCGGCCCGCTGGACGGCGGGTGTGAGGCGCAGGCGGTGGCGGCCCTGCCGGAAGATGACGGGGCCTTGTTTGTCGGGAGGAAGGGGAATACGTTCCACACCTGCAGCGGCGAGGGCGTCATCCGAGACGAGCAAGCCACCGTCCGGAAGTGTCCGGCAGAGCGAGGCGGGGATTGTCACCCCGTTGAGAACTGGTGATTTGCTGGCGCTGTCCCATGCAGGTTGCCAGCGGAAGGCTGCGAGGGCTTCCTCCATGGGGACGTAGACCTTGCCCGGGCTGGCATCGAAGGTGATTGCTTCCCGGACCGTTTCCCGTCCCTGAATGGTTCCGCTGGTCAGAAGCAGAGAGAAGAGGCGGGCGGCGAGTCGGAAGTGGGAAGGCATGGTCGGGCGGGATGGTAGAGGGATTCCTACGGGCTGAGCGATGCGGTATCCGTCATTTTTGGTGGCGGCAGCAGGCCCGCCTGTTTGCGGCGGGCCCATTCGGCGTCGAAGAGAATGAGTTGTGAGGGCAGGACGCGGCGGTTCCGGCCGCGTTCGTCCATGAGGATGATGCGTTCGGCGCGGTAGTCGACGAGTTTGGCGAAGAGGGTGGAACCGGCGCGGCTGGTCCACGGGCGGTAGCCCTGGCGGGTGAGGGAATCGCGGGCCGTGCGTTCGCGCTGCTGGCGGTCCTGATTGCGTTTCACGGCGTCCTTGAGGCGCTGCATGACGACGTGGGCGGTGCTGAAGGTTCCGGTTTCCTTGATCTCCTTGCCGACGCGGCCATACTTCTTGAGGCGGGAGTAGCCTTTGATGCGTTCCAGTTCGCGTCCGTGTTCGTCGAGGAGGATGATGGTGGGAAAGCTCTGCACCTTGAAGTACTGCTTGAAGCGTTCGATGGCTGCGAGCCGGTCGCGGCTGAACGAGGGCGGCGGACTCCCGACTGGCTGGAACACCGTCGTCAGGACCACGGAATCGGCCGCGAAATCGCTGAAATCGCTCTGGCTGAAGAGGTCGTCGACGAGGTCAACGGCGGGGCACTGGCCATCCCATTTTGAAGCGAAGAAGATGAGGAGCGGTCGTGCCTGTTCGATGGAGATGCGGCGGGCCGCGATCGGGCTGGGGTGCCAGTAGGCTTTTTTGGCCATCTCCATTTCCGGGATTTCGGGAATCGGATCCTGCGATGGGGGCACGGGAATCGGTTCGGCGGGCTGGCTGGGCGTACCGGGTTCCACGGGAACATTCGGTGCCGTCCGCTGCGGGGGAGCCACCAGACCCGGCGCGGTCGGCAGAGCCGGCATGGCTTCTCCGTCCGCAGGCAGACCGAGCGGCGGCAGATCGGGCATCTGGTCGTAGACCGGAGCGTCGGGAATCGGGGGATCGGCTGGCGGCAGGGGATCGAGTTCCGGATGATCCGTCCGGCTTTCGTCGGGTGCTTCCCCGGTGAGCGGGAGCATTTCGAAGGCTTCGCCCAGCGGGGCGGGATCCTCCTCTCCGGGCAGGGGAGGTTCCGGCAGGGCAGGTGGACGCGCCACTGCCGTGGCAGCCGCCATCAGAAACACACAGAGCACCTCCTTCATTGGGGGCTTCCCATAGTGGATGATCCCCGCGCAGGCCAGCAGGAATTCTCGGGAGGAACCGTCATGGGCAGGGCAGCGGGCCGGGGGACGGGCGCCGGGGAATTCGGAATCAGAGAGGAACGGAAAAGAAGAAGCGGCACCGGCGGGAACGAATCCGCGGGTGCCGCTTCAGGAGAGGGACGGAGAAAGCTCAGCGGTTGCTGATGGCTTCCTTGACCTGGACGGCTTCCTTGCCGAGGCGGTCGCGCAGGTAGTGCAGGCGGGCGCGGCGGACGCGGCCCCGCTTTACGATTTCGACCTTGGCGATTTTCGGGGTGTGGACCGGGAAGACGCGTTCGACACCTTCGCCGTAGCTGAGTTTACGGACGGTGAAGGAATGGCCGACGCCGTGGCCTTTCATGGCGATGATGATGCCAGCGAAGATCTGAATGCGTTCCTTGCCGCCTTCGACGACGCGGGTGTGGACTTTGACCGTATCGCCGACTTTGAAGTCGACCGGGTCCTTTTTCATCTGTTCGCGTTGAATCTGTTCCAGCTTGTTCATGGGAGTAGGGAAGGTGAGGAAATGGAAGACCTTTCCGGGAACCGCCATGAAATTGACCGTTGAGGAGGAAGATCCACCGGGCCGGGAAGGAGGCGGGAGCTAAGCGTAGACTCGGGCAGCCGCAACGGAAATTTTCGGATTGCTGAAGGGAATCGCGGTGATTCCGGGCTGCGGTGCCTCAGGGGGTCAGGACGAGGCACGATAGCATGTGGTCGTTTTCGAAGTGGAAGAAGCCGCGGAAGGGAGTGCGGGAGGTGAGGTGGTGGAACCAGTGGATGTCATCGGCCCACATTTCGTGGAAGGGGATGTGTGCGGTGGGGGTCCAGAGGGGGATGGCTTCGTCTGTTTCGGTGGGGGAACCGGAGAATTGGTCTGCGCGGAAGACGTCGCATTCGAGGGCGAGGCCGTCGGTGAACTGGAAGTGGAGGAGACCCGCGTGTTCTGGCTGGAGGGCTTCCACGAGGAGTTCCTCCCTGGTTTCGCGGATGGCGCATTCGGCCGGGGATTCGCCGGGGTCGATTTTCCCGCCTGGGCCATTGATTTTTCCGGCTCCCAGTCCGCGTTTCTTGCGGATGAGGAGGACCTCATGGTCACGGAAGATGAACATGAGGGTGGCGCGGAGGGTGGGAGTCCATGATTCCCAGCCGGCCGGTCTGGCGAGTGGGGATGGGGTCATGAGAAGGGAAGGTCGTCGCCGATGATCTGGACTTCGGTTTCCAGTTCGAGTCCGCGTTCCGTGCGGGCTTTGGCGCGGATGAGGTCGATGAGGGCGAGGACATGGGCGGCCGAGGCTCCGCCGTCATTGACGATGAAGTTGCCGTGGATGGGGGAGACGCGGGCGGCACCGACGGAGACGTCCTTGAGTCCGAGTTCGTCGATGAGGCGGCCGGCTGGGCAGGGTCCAGGGTTTTTGAAGATGCAGCCGGCGCTCGCGGCGATGGGCTGGGAGGATTTGCGTTTGTCGATGCTCAACTGGGTCCGGGTGTCGATTTCGGTGACGGGGGCAGGGGAACCTTTGAAGACGGCGCTGAGGCAGTAGTGGTCGATGAATTCGGGGACGCTGCGGTATTTGACGGTGAACTGCTCCCGTGATTTTTCGCGGATGGCCCCGGTGGCGTCGAGGTAGCGCACGGAGACGACCTGGTCGAACGTTTCCGTGCCCATGGCACCGGCGTTCATGCGGAGGCCGCCGCCGACGGATCCGGGGATGCCTTCCATCCATTCGAATCCGGCGAGGCCAGCCGAGCGGGCGGCTGCGGCGAGCCGTTTGAAGCGGACGCCGGATCCGGCGCGGATGGTGTTTCCGGAGACGGAGATTTCGTCGAATTCGCCGCCGCTGGGGTGAATGACGGCTCCTTTGATGCCGCCGTCGCGGATGAGGAGATTCGATCCCCGGCCTACGACGCGGGTGGGGATGCCGTGTTCCCGGCAGAAGCGGACGAGGCGGGAGAAGCTATCGGCGGTGGTGGGTTCGATCCAGAACTGGGCGGGGCCACCGATTTTCATGGTGGTGTGCCGGGTCATGGGTTCGTAGAGCCGGAGGGTGGCATCGGGGTCGGCGAGGGCCTCGGTCATTTGTGCGAGGGTGGCGATGTCTTCGGCGAGGCGGCTGCCGATTTCGTGGACATTGCCGGCGCCGAGCGTGATGAGGAGGTCGCCTGGGCGGAGGAAGTTTCCGGCGGCGGCGCGGGCTTCGTGGTGGGAAGGCGTGGAGAAGACGCGGATTTTGTCGCCTTCATGGGCCTTGACGGCATCGGCGATGGTCTGGCCGGAGATTCCCGGGATGGGGAGTTCGCTGGCGGCGTACACATCGAGGACGAAGAGGGCATCGCAATGCGAGAAGGCCGCTGCGAACTGGTCGCGGAGGAGCTGGGTGCGGGTGTAGCGGTGGGGCTGGAAGATGCAGAGGACGCGGCCCTGAGTGAAGCGGCGGGCGGTTTCGAGGGTGGCGGCGACTTCGGTGGGGTGGTGACCGTAGTCGTCGACGATGGTGTAGTGCGGGGAACGCAGTTTGACATCGAAGCGGCGCTTGGCTCCGCGGAAGGTGCTGAGCGCCCATGCGATCCGTTCGAAGGGGACGTTGAGGTCCGTGGCGAGGGCGATGACGGCGAGGGCATTGAGGACGTTGTGGCGTCCGGGAATGTTGAGAATGATGTGGCCGAGGGCGTCGGTACCGCGGAAGACGGTGAAGCCCGTGCTCTGGCCCATGATTTCGACCTGCTGGGCGGAGAAGTCGCAGGAATGGTCCCAGCCGTAGCTGCGGGTGCGGGGACGGCCTGCGCAGAGGCTGCGGGCTCCGGGGTCGGCGGCGCAGAAGTAGCTGGTGCCGGTGGTCTGGTCGAGGAGCTGGCGGTAGACTGAATTGATGTGATCGAGGTCGCGGTAGAAGTCGAGGTGTTCCTCTTCGATGTTGAGGACGATGGCGTGGGTGGGGTGGTAGAGCGCGAGGGTGCCGTCGCTTTCATCGCCTTCGGCCACCATGTGAGCGCCTTCGTGGTCCCAGCGGGCATTGGTGCCGAGCAGGGGGATTTCTGCGCCGACGTAGTGGCTGGGGTGCAGGCCAGCTTCGCGGAGCACGTGGGCTGCCATGGACGAAGTGGTGGTTTTTCCGTGCATTCCGGCGATCACGATGCCCTTCTTGCGTTTGAGAATGGAGGCGAGGGCTTCGGCGCGGCGGAAAAGGGGAATGCCGGCGGCGGCGGCGGCATCGTAGGCGACATTGCGGCCCGGGCGGACGGCCGAGGAATAGACCACGGCGGCGGCTCCGGCGACACTTTCCGCGGTGTGCGGGCAGAAGAATTCGAGTCCAGCGTTCTGGAGTCGTTCCGTTTCCACGGTGGTGCTTTTATCCGAGCCACTGACCTTGTAGCCGAGGTCGAGGAGGAGGGCGGCGATGCCGCTCATGCCGCTGCCGGCGACCCCGATGAGGTGGATTCGGGCGGGCTTGGCGGCATCGGCGGCGCTGAGAAAATCGGCTTCCATATTGGGGCGGTAAAAGGGGCGACGCTAGCGGCGCGGTGACGGGCGTCAAACGCGGGAGGCAGGCGAACTAGTGCTGACGGGGGCTGCCATCAGTGCCGGCTGGCAGGCGCGGCGGCGCTGGCTTCCTCCATGAGTTCCATGAAGATTGGTTCGAGGCCGTCCTTGCCTGCGCGGCTGCGGAGTTCGTTCATCGATCCGAGGGCGACGAGTTTGCCGCTGTGGATGATGCCGATGCGGTCGGCCAGTTCCTCCGCGACATTGAGGAGGTGGGTGGACATGAAGATGGTGACTCCTCTGCGGCTGCGTTCCTTGAGTTCTTCCTTGACGATGCGCATGTGGACGGGGTCGAGGCCGACCATGGGTTCGTCGATGATGATGATTTTGGGGTCGTGGAGGAGGGCTGAGGCGATGGCGAGGCGTTGTCTGGTGCCGTGGCTGAGGTGTTCGATGCGTTCGTGGGCGTAGGGATTGAGGGCGAACTGGTCGAAGAGCGAACCGGTCAGGGAGATGGCCACTTTGGGAGGGACTTCGAAGACATCGGCGATGAAGGCCATGAATTCGAGGGCGGTGAGCTTGTCATAGAAGACCGCGACATCCGGGATGAAGCCGAGGAGGCGCTTGGCTGCGCGGGCCTCGTGCTGGATGTGGTGGCCGCAGAGCCATGCGTCGCCGGAAGTCGCCTGGAGGAGGCCCGTGAGGAGCCGGATGGTCGTCGTTTTGCCCGCGGCATTGGCTCCGAGGAACGCGAAGAATTCGCCCTGTGGGATCTCGAGCGAGAGACGGTCGAGCGCACAGAGACTCCCGTAGTGCATGGAGAGATCGCGGGTCCGGATCATGGTCGGCGGGGGGACGAGGGCGAATCGAAGGTGGGGACGGCGATGCCCGGGGGGCGGAGGTCATCGCTCAGGAGCTCGAATCCGGCAGGCGTTTCGATGCGGAGGAGTTCGCCTGTGGCGGCTAACGAGATGCGGAAGGCAGCGGGCTGGGAAGGGTGGCTGAGCGAAACGATATAGCCATCGAGGGAGCGGTCCGCGACCGTAATGCGGCCGCCGCGGGCCGAGATGGTGGCCGGGGTCGTGTCGGGAGCGGAAAGGTCAGCCGTGATGCCCGAGGCTGAGAGGATGAGGTCGAGCAGCGATTGTGTGGCGGCGTCCGGTTTGGCTCCTGAGTTTGACTGAAAAAGAGTGGTCGTTCCCCGTGTGAGGGTGATGGCGGGCCATGGCTGATTGTTCTGCTGGATGACGCGGAGGTCGATGGGGGGATCCGCCTTGAGGAGGCGGAGACTGATGTCGTAATTGCTGACTTCGCCGGTGGAGGCGACATTGAGGCGGCTGCTCAGGCTGAGTTGGCCGTACTGGGCGAAGGGGCCGCGGAGGAGGAGGGTGCCATTGATGGCGAAGCGGAGGGAATCGAGTCGCCGATCGGGGTTGGGGGGGCCGGTCAAGGGGGTGATGCGGGCACGGCCTGTGATGGTGGGGCCTTCGTAGACATCCATATCCGAGCCTTCACTGCGGGAGGCGAAGAGTTCGAAGATGGCCGCCGGAGATGCCTCCGCGAGCCGGCTTTCTTCCGGGAAGTAGATGCTGCGCACCAGCAGGGTCGTCATCGTGCCGCAGAAGGCAAAGATGGCAGCCGTGGGCAGAACGAATCCCCAATTCATGGCTAACGGGAGTCGGGGGAAGGGTGTCGGGGCAGAAAACAGACAGGGCGGCGGAAGAATCCGCCGCCCTGTGTGGAATGGGAATGACCCGGGGAATGACCCGGATTGCGTTACCGCAGGCGATTAGAGCGCGCGGAAGGCGTTCGTGCCGAGGTACGGAGCCACGTTGACGCGGCCGCCGTAGACGCGGATGCGGACGCGGCTTTCGAGTTTGCCACCGTCGCCGCGGTTGATGACCGTGGTGGTGATGGAACCGTTGGTGGGCGGGTCGACTGGGAGAGCCGGAGGAGTCGGCGTATCGAAGTCACCGGTGGCCGACGAGATTGTCGTGGTGGTCGAGCTGTTGCCTTCGCCGAGGAAGCTGGCCTCGCCCTTGCCATTGAAGCGGGGGACGGGGCGGGTTTTCGTCAGTTTACCGCGCCATGAGGCATTGACGATGGAGCGTTTGGCGGCTGGGCTGGTTCCGTCGAAGACACCGCCGAAGAGGGGGTTGCCGATGCCGTAGCGGACGCCATTGAAGACGCCCCATGTGGTACCGGTGGCGGAGCGCCAGAGGGATTGTGGATTGTTGTCGGCACCGGAGGCGGAGGCATTGATGATGCCATCGACCTTCTTGGAGGCGAAGTCGACGAAGCCGTAGGATTCGCCGTAGTAGGTGGTGCCGCGGAAGTAGATCACCGAGTCACCGAATTCCGAGTTGTAGGACGAACTGAGGTTCTGGGAGAAGCGGGACATGCCGGAGGTCCGACTGCCACGGATGGTGTACTGGAAGATGCCTCCGTCGATCCCGTCAGTGGTATTGTTGCTGTAGGGACCACCGACCCATGCGAAGGCGGTGGACTGGAGGAACATGGCTGCGAGGGCAAAGCTGGCGCTGAATTTTTTCATGGCGATGGGATGGAACATGGCGGTGAGACGGGTGGGCGGCAAGAAGAAAATGGGAAGGCTGCTAAATTTTCGGATTTCCGAGTGTTTCCGGGTGAATGGGCGGGCCGTGGCTGGGTGGCGGGGAAGCGGAAACCCGCCGGACTGGCAGTGCAGACCGGCGGGTTTCGGAATTTCCAGCGGTGGGCTGGGGTTGGGCGGAGGTGACTCCGCGGTCACCTTACTTGACCTTGGCCATGTGCTTCTTGGGGTCCTTGTCGAACTCGGCTTTGCATTTTTCGCAGCAGAAGGCGACGGTGATTTTGGCATCGGCGGCGGTTTCGGCCTTGGCGGGCTTGCTGCTGATGGGGCATTCCTTGTTGGCTGGTTTCTCGGTGCTGCCGACGTACTTCTTGACGGCTTCGAGTTTCATTTTGGCGTCGCCCGAGAACTTGGCCTGGCACTTTTCGCAGCAGAGGCCGATGTTCACGGAGACATCGGATTTCTGGGCGGCGTCGACGTCTTTGCCGGAGAGAGGGCATTTGGTATTGACGG
>Ga0315904_10004705_pt1 | contig 19312 bp, 18 predicted proteins | sample LakEriMetagenome_6_FD_203529 | JGI IMG/M metagenome (GOLD analysis project Ga0315904, IMG submission 203529) | Freshwater fungal communities from buoy surface, Lake Erie, Ohio, United States - Buoy 12 MA120 | ecosystem: Environmental > Aquatic > Freshwater > Lake | place: USA: Lake Erie, Ohio...
CATCCCCCCCCGGTACCCCTCCAGCCCCCAGTCATTCGCCGCCCGCAGGTTCCCCCGCACCCGCACCCCAAACAACGGCTCCCCCCATTCCTCCAGCAGCCCCCGCGCCTTCCGGCCCCAACTGCGGGCGAATGAACTCTCGTACCCGGTCACAATCACCTGCCGGTCGGGATAGGTCCCCAGGTACCACGCCGGCAGGTAATGGCTGATCAGCTCCGACTTCCCGTGCCGGGGGGGCGCCTCAATGACCAACACCGGGGCCGACCTCCCCTGGATCGTCTCCAGCACCGCCTGCTCGATCGCCAAAAGATGCAGGGCCGGCATCCATCGTCCCCGGGACACCGTCTGCGCCATCCGCGCAGGGGTGACCACCTGCGCGAGCGGCGCACTGCGCGAAGATCGAGTGACGTTCATCCAGCAATCCTTCCAATACCTGCGGAATCAGTTCCTGGATCGACGGCATCCCCGCCCCCTCGCGCCACTGGTGCTCGGGCTCGGGAAACGGTGCCAGCGCCTGCTGACCCCACTCGGTCTTCCCCACCAGCGACACCGCCCAGCGGTCCATCCGCTGCACCGCCCCCCGCAACATCAAAGCCGTCAGCTCGAACAGCTCGATCCGCGAATAGTTCGCCTCTTCCCAATGCCGGCGGCGGGCGTCGATGTGGTCCAGCACCAGCCGCGGCGAACACCCCATCCGCCGGGCGCTCAACACCGGCTGTCCCCCACTCTGCCACAGGGCGTACATCAGCTCCCGCGCGGTGCGCGGCTGCGGAGTGAAGGGGGTTCCCGGCGCAATCCAGCCCGGCACCCGCCCATCGTCGACGACCGGCTCGCCGGCGACTGTCTCCCCACCGGCGAATTCCGAAGTGGCGTTCTCCCCGGCCTCCGGGCGAACGGGGGAGGCCAGGCGTTCGTACAATCCAGCGCTCATTCGATGACTCCCAGGGTTTGGGCCGAGAGACGGTCGGCCGGACCGATGTATTCGAATCCCGCGGTCAGCCGGGTGAGGGCCGCCGTCCGGTTGAATTTCGCATGCTTCCCCTCGGTGCGATGTCCCAGCGAGGGAGCCCGATACAACCGCCAGAGCGCACTGCGGCGCCGATGGGCGATCATCCCCGGATGCGAGGTGACGCTGCAGTAGCGTTTCCCCGTCGCCCGGAACATCGCCGCCACCAGCTCGCTCAGGGCGTGCCCGATTCCCACCCCCTGGAAGTCGGGCAGACAGACGGTGCGGTGTTCGCGCCACCTCCCTCCCCCCGGCCCGGGCTGGCTGAGCACCGCCGTAAACGCCGCCGGACGACCGTTGCACAACGCCACGAAACAGCGGGCCACCCGGTTGAGTGCGGTGCTCAGATAATGATGCGCACCAAACCGCGGCCACGCCCCGGCAGAGACGCGGACCACGTCGAGCCGCAGGCGGGGGCGGGGTTGAAGACACCTCCATTCAAATTTCTGGGCCGCCGGGTCGAACAGCCAGTCGGGCTGCAGCCAGTCGATCACGTCGTAATGACAGCCCACCGCCACCAGCCGCCGCCCCGTCCCCCGCACCGTGCGGGCCAGTGCCGCACTCCCGATCTGGGCCACCGTCCGATCCACCACCGAGGTGAATTCGTCGATCACCGCCAGCTTCGGCCGCTCGGCCAGGGCCCGCGCGAGGGTGGCCCGAAACTGCTCCCCCGTCGACAGCGCCCCAAACGGCCGCAGCCACGACGGAGGAGACGAAAACCCCACGCTCGACAGCAGCCCCGTGATCTCGCGGATCCCCATCTCCCGCGGAAATCCATCCACCAGCGAGCGCTGTGCCGGCCAGTCGTACCCGGTCACCACGCTCTCGCCGAACAACTCGCGGGCCAGGGTCGACTTCCCCGACCCCGACGGCCCCACAATCAGCCCGATCCGCCAGTCGCGCTGCTCGAGCGGCAAATCGACCTGCCACCGCCGTTCGCTCCGCTCGGCGGGAGGAATGTCGAACAGCCCCTCCAACTGCGTCACCCGGGGAGTCCGCTCAATCGGCACCGATCTCAGGCAATCAACGCGCGGCATGTGTGCCCCTCCTCCTGCAGACGTTCCAACAGCTCCAACTGCTCTTCTTCGTCGGTGCACTGCACCAGCACGCAGTAGCGGGCATCGGCGGGAGCCCCCGCTGCGGCAGGCCCCCCCGCCGTCTCGGGTGGGCCGCCCGCGCCTCCCCCCGCGCCGCTCCCCCCCAGACTGTCCCCTTCGTCCCGCTGTGATCCCGCCCCCGCCGCCGCCGGCGGTCCTCCGGCTCCTGCCGCGGGGGACGACGCGAAGCCGGCTCCCTCGGGGAGAAGCGGTTGCCAGGTGGTGTTCAGAGCGGCCAGGATCTCTTCGTGCTGGAACTGCACCGTCGCCAACAGCTCCTCGAGCATCGCCGTATCGGTCCCCGCCAGTCCCGCGAGCGGATCCAGCGTCACCAGCAACTGCTCGGCCTCCGTCTCGGTCACATCCAGCACCAGCACGGGAACCAGCGCGTCAGGGGTCGCCTCGGCCCGCAGGTGACCGTCGATCAACTGCAGTCGGCCGTCGGCCAACTCGCGCACCAGGAGGGCGTCGGCATAGCCAATCTCGGCCAACACCCCCCGCAGCGCTTGCCGCTGAGCTTCGGGATGCGTCCGCCAATTCCGCGGATGGGGAACCAGGTCGGCCCCCCGCACCCGCCGCAGTTCACGTACGCGATCCCGGATGGGAACTGTCGAAGCTGTCATCTCCCTGCTCTCCCAAGGGCCAACAAAACAAAACACCACACCGCACGGGAGGACGGCGTCAGTCCGTCCGCACCCGCAGTTCACACACGGCCAGGCGGATGTTTCCGGCGGTCGTCGTCCCCCCCAGGGTGAGGCGGTAGTCGGTCCCCGCCACTCCCCCCGCCACACGCAACTGCAGCCCCTGTCCGGAGGGGACCATTCCCCCCAGACCATCGGGAAACGGTGCGGCATTCACCGTCACCGGCCCCAGGCTCAGTCCCGCCGGCGCGCACTCGACCGGCAGCGCACTCTGCAGCAGTTCCCCCGGCCCCAACAACGGCCCGTAGTGCACCCCCATCAGCAGCGACTCTCCGGGATGCTTGACCAACGGACGCGACGCACTCACCGACAACAGACTGCTCATGACACCCCTCTCATCGGGACGGAACACGCCAGACCACCGGCCGACTCGCACCGCGCCACACCTCCCCCCGCGTCCCCGGCCGCCAACCGGTGCTCCGCGGCGGCAGGTGCCACAGCCCGATCCCCTCGCGGACCAGAAGATCGGGACCAGGGTCGGGACCAGGCTCCGGATCGGGGCCGGGACCGGGAGGGGGCTGAGTGGAACGGTGTCTCCAATACGGAGCCGCAAACCACGGCACTCCAAACCAACTGCGGGGAAACATCGTGCCTCAGACCAGATCGTGGGGTCAGGACGGGAACACAGGAAATCGCTACGGGCTCAGGTGCCGTCGGTCGAGACGGTCTGGCGATTCCCCTGACCGTCGACCGTGGCGACCACGCGGTTCTTGCTGTCGGCCCGATCGCGAAACGCCACCGGACCATCGGGAAACCCGGTGCTCTTCCCCACGCAGACCGCCCGCAGCAATCGCAGTGTCTGCCGCGGGGTCTCCCCCGGTTCCACGCCATCCACCAGGTCGAGGACCGCGGTGGCGATGGCGGCCCGCTCGGCAGCCGTCAGGCCCAACCCCGTCTCCTCCCCCGCCTGGGCTTCGAGACTGTCGGTCGTGTTGTCGAACGCCCCCTGCACATCGGGCGGGGTCAGCCCGGCATCCTTCCGCAATGCCGCCCGCAGGAAGCCGAACACGCTGTTCAGGGAACCGCCGCTGAACGGACCCAGCCGGTTCAGCACCTCCCCCTGCTGCAGGGCCGCCGTGTCGGACCGCGCTTCGAGACTGTCGGTTGTGTTATCGAACGCCCCCTGCACATCGGGCGGGGTCAACCCGGCATCCTTCCGCAATGCCGCCCGCAGGAAGCCGAACACACTGTTCAGGGAACCGCCGCTGAACGGACCCAGCCGGTTCAGCACCTCCCCCTGCTGCAGGGCCGCCGTGTCGGACCGCGCTTCGAGACTGTCGGTCGCGTTGTCGAACGCCCCCTGCACATCAGGCGGAGTCAGCCCGGCATCCTTCCGCAACGCCGCCCGCAGGAAGCCGAACACACTGTTCAGGGAACCTCCCGAAAACGGGCCGAGGCGATTCAGCAGCGTCGTCTGATTCGCGGCCGTGGCGTCTCCCCGGGTCGAAACCGCCACGTCGACCAGGTCGAGTCGTCCCGCCCGGGCCGCGGTGTAGGCCGCACCGTCGGCCCGTGTGGAGACCGCCGCGTCGAGCCGGCTGGGAGAACCGACCCCGCGCAGGGGATCACTCAACTGGATCTGAAACGGCGTCGGAACAACCCCCGCCGGCCCCCAGACCATCCCGCCGACACTGCGGCGCTCCCCCACGGCGTCGAACCAGGTGTTCGGCAGGTGCAGTTCGTACCAGCCGGGAAGCAGGGCGGCATCCAGCTCGCGCCACCGGCAGCGCCCCTCGGTGGGGGCCACCCACGTTCCCAGGGTGCCGATCGGCTCGATGGTGCTGGTGGCCGACGTGTAGGCCACGGGACCGGCATCTCCGGGACGGATCAGGGCCACCACCAGGCCGGTGGTGGTGGGGCCGACCCCGGTTCGACCGGCTCCCTGGGACGAACTGGCATCGGGCAGAAACAGGTGCAGCACCACGGCGGTCGCCCCGCGTTCGACAATTTCTTTCATCCCACCATTCCTCCACTCATTCCAGGATGCCGGGGGAGACCACCTCCCCCGACGGGGCTGGGGACACTCCACGCACTCACCCGGGGCGAGATCGCGGCGACGGAGGCGGGGTCTTCCACCCAGCTTCCGGTCCCCGTGCGCTGCACCCACCACGCCGGGCCAAACAGCGCTTCGCGCGAGGCGGCGTCGGCAAACGTCAGTTTGGCGATGTAGCTGCCCGCCGCCGTCAGCGACTGCTGCGAAGAGACATACACATCCCCCGCGCTGATCGCGCAGGGCACGATGGGGGCCTGAACCACTCCCGACGAGGCGGTGGTGGGCAAATCCGACGCGGCATCCAGCGGCTGGCTGTCGAGACTGGCGAGCAGCGTGCCGGTGTCGGTCCACAGCCGCAGGGTCGCCCGCCCACCGGCCGGCAGGCGGGTCGCCGTACAGAGGGCATCGAGCGTGCCGTCGCACGGAGCCACAAACCGGTTTCCCACCTCACTGGGGTTCCCCGTGTTGGTCATCAGCAGCCAACTGACGCTGCGGAGTGCGGCGGTCCCGGGCAAGAGGCTGCCGTCGGCATGGCGGGGGACCATCAGCGGCAGCACACCCCCCACGGGGGTCCAGGTGGTGCCGTTGAATTGCAGCACCGACGGATTCTGCCCCGCCCAGCAGGCCGCCAGCCGCAGGGCGAAGGTGGCGCTGTTGGCGGTGCCGACCGCGCCGGCGGACCACCCCACCAGCAGGGCCAGGCTGTTCCCCGTGGTGGGGGTGAAGGGACTTTCCAGGGGAATCCACGGAAAGCTGTTCGCCTGGGGGGTGAACGTGGCGCGGGTGGCGGGCCCGGCCAGAGTGCCGGTGGGGACTCCGTTGAGCACCGTTTCCAACCGTACCTCGCAGGTGGGGGGCGTGCCGGCAACCTGCTGACAGAGCAGCCCCACCTGGCTGATGGCGAGATGCGGCAGGGGGCGAAACAACAGGCCCGCCCGCTTGGTTGCGGCATCGATCACGAACCCGGTGAGGGTGGGATTGGCGACCCGATCGGCAACGAGTTCGAGGGGCAGCAGCGGACGTCGGGGGAGCCAGGCCATGCCAAGCCTCTTGCAAAACCACAGGAGAAAATTTCTGTTCTTTTGTCCATTTTCTCCACGAATTTCCCTCTTCGCAAGACAGATCTGTTCATTTTTCCAGATCTGCCCAGACACTGCCTGTCTGGCGGCGGCGGAAGCCGTTGTGTGAAGGCGGGTTGCAGAGAGTGGCACGATTTTTCCCGGCCCCGTCATTCGGCCGCGTCCCGGGGGAAGCGGCGGCCAGGCTTCGATCAAACGCCGGTCGAGTCCGCGTCAGGAACGGGGAGGGGCCGGTCGCCGCCGGAGTGGGGCGTCGGCCGGGTCCCAGGCCGGGCGGCAGGTCCGGGCTGGCCCCGCTGATCAACCGCCAACTCGCGTTTTCGGGGGGCACTCGTTAGCATTCCAGCGGTTTGAGCGTTCAGGCGGTTTGTGGCGGTTGCAAGCGGGAACCCGGCGATTCGGGAGCGAATCGGAGGGGGGTTGCCGCGGCGCCTGCCGGTCTCTTTTCTCAGGAGTGTGTTTCTGTGTCTGTTCGTGTCGGCATCAATGGGTTTGGGCGGATTGGACGAATCCTGTTTCGGGTGATGGCGTCGCGCCCGTCGGAGTTCGATGTCGTGGCGATCAACGATCTGGGCAGCCCCCAGTCGCTGGCGATGCTGCTGAAGTATGATTCGGTGCAGGGCCGGTTCCAGGGTACGGTCTCGGTCGACGGCGACTCGCTCGTGGTCAATGGCAAGAAGATCAAGATCTGTGCCGAGAAAGACCCCCGCAGCCTCCCCTGGAAGTCGCACAATGTCGACGTCGCGGTCGAGTCGACCGGGTTTTTCACCGGGCGTGAGAAAGACGGCAAGCCCGGCTACGACAGCCACCTGACGGCGGGAGCCAAGCGGGTGGTTCTCTCGGCCCCGGCCAAAGACAAGCCCGACCTCACGGTGGTGATGGGGGTCAACGACGGCGAGCTGACCGCCGCCCACAAGTGCATCTCGAACGCCAGCTGCACGACCAACTGCCTCGCCCCGATGGTCAAGGTCCTGCACAGCAAGTTCGGGATCGAGAAGGGTCTGATGACCACGGTGCACGCCTACACCAACGACCAGAAGGTGTCGGACCAGCTGCATGCCGACATGCACCGGTCGCGGGCCGCCGCGCTGAACATCATCCCCACCTCGACGGGGGCGGCGAAGGCGGTGGGTGAAGTGTTGCCCGCGGTCAACGGGAAGCTCACGGGCATCAGCCTGCGGGTTCCGGTTCCCGCCGGTTCGATCACCGACCTGACGGCGGTGCTGGCCAAGAACGTCACCAAGGAAGAGATCAACGAGGCGATCAAGGCCGCCTCTCAGACCGACCTCAAGGGGATCCTCGAGTACAACGAAGACCCGATCGTCTCCAGCGACATCATCGGCAACTCCCACAGTTGCATCTTCGACGCCCCCTGGACGTCGGTCATGCAGGGGAACCTGGTGAAGGTGCTCGGCTGGTACGACAACGAGTACGGCTACTCGACCCGCACCGCCGACCTCATCGCGAAGATCGCGAAATTCGGCTGAGCGCGGCTCTGGCCGGACGATTCGCCGTCTGATTCCACACACCCCGTCGGGAAGCTCTTCCCGGCGGGGTGTTTTCGTTGGCACCGACAAAACCGGGATGCAGCTCGTTTCCCGCCGGATCCTCCCCGCCGCTCTGCCGTGGTCCGCTCGACAAATCGGTGTCTCCTTTCCAGATGCGCGCCAACTCCCCTTCCTCGCCGATTTTTCTGGGCAGATAATCAAGAAACGCAATCCGCCGGCACACGCCGGTCACCACGCCGATTCCGCTGGCGGCCCGCTGTTGACCGCTGTTTGTCGGAACCTTCCATTTTTTCGGATCCCGTCCGCCATGCCCTCTCTCACCCACTGGCTGCAACGTTTTGTCGACGAGGTCCGGGCTCCCTTTCCCGCCTCGGCAACCGCCGCGGTCCTCGACCAGAGCCTGGCGGCCGCGTTCGTCCATCTGCCCACCGAGCGGCCGGCCCCCGAGCCGGTGGCAATCGCCGGTGATCCTCTCTTTGGCCCCACCCCGGCCATCCCATCGCGAGGCGCCAGCACGCCCTCGCCGTGGTCCAGTTCACAACGGCCGACCCCTTCGGTGAACCACCTCCCCTGGCCCTCCGGGGCGCACGCCCGACCGACCGCCGAAAGTCGCTCCAGCCTTGTGGCGCCGCCCCCACCGCCCAGTTCCGCCAGGGCCTTCGCGGCTCTCGCCAGCGCCTTCAGCAACCCCCGCTCTGTCCCTCGGGCCCCCTCTCCAGGTCTGTCTCCCCACGCGTGGCCCACCGCGCCGCGCACCGGCCCCGGGGACGCTCCGTCGCCTCTGTCACCCCACGTCGCGACATCCCCTCCAGACCCCACGCACCACAGTCAAACGGTCGATTCCGCCACGGTCGCCGGCGAGTCCGCACCACCCCACGCCCCCACCCCGGCTCCCGCCGTCATCCCCCTGGCCGAGTTGCTGCGCGATCTCGCTCCCGCCAGCCCCATCGAAGCCCGTCTCGAAGCGCTGTGGCAACAGCGGTCGGGAACCTTCAGCCACTCACCGGGAGGCTGGCCCGAAGCGGTCGGGGGCGCTGCCGCCACTCCCCCCCCGGCCGTCGATTGGACCGACCTCGCCCGCCGTCTCGCCGATCTCGAAGCCGGGCAGGTGGGGTGAACCATGCACGTTCTCGCACAACGGGTACGTTCCGCGGTGCGGTGGATCCGCACCCATTGGCTGGAAATCTTCTTGCTCTGCGGACTGACGGGAGGCTCTCATGCGGCTGCGGTTTGGCAACTACACCCATGCCTCTCAGGAATGCTCCCTGGTCATCGGCAAGCAGGCGGTCTTTTCTCCCCGGGGGAACCGCCTGCTGACCCGCGAGACGTGGCAGATCTCGGGCGTGCTGCACGCCGCCGACCCCGCGGCTCTGACCCTCGAGATCGCCCGCCTGCGCGAGGCGTATGCCGGTTCGGCTGCCGTCGCCGGCCTGTTCCTTGACGATGGCCAGACCCCCACCGACCACGTGCTGCGCGCCGCCGACACCCTGGGGGGCATCCGCGTCAGTCGGCTGGAGTTTCCCCTCGGCTCCGGAGGGGAATACAGCACCTGGCGCAACTACCGCGTGACCCTCGAGGCCGACTTCCCCGAGAGCCAGCCCCTGCTGTGGGACCACGTCGAAACCGTCACCTTCCTCGGCACCGGAGGACCCCGGCACGTGTTTCTCGAAACCCTCGACGGCCCCCCCCAACGGCAGGTGGTCGCTCCCCAGACCACGTATCGGGCGATCCAGCAAGGCCGGGCCCTGGGAGGCACCGGCTACCCCGTGCTTCCCGCTCCCCTCTGGCCCGCCGCCGAACTCGCCCCCCGCCGCCTCGTCGCCTGGGGAACCCCACGCCAGACCGGCACCCAGTGGTCGCACTTCCCCCTCGAATGGCGCTACGAATTCGAAAGCCCCCTCCCCCTGCTCGGTCTCCCCACTCTCCCCCCCTGAACCCGCTCCGTCACCTTCGTCCGTCCGCCGTCACCCTTCTTCCCGTTCCCAGCCCCATGCCCTGCACCTTCCCCGGTCTCAGCCAGATCCTCCGCTGGTCGTTCACCCTGGCCCACGGCATCTCCCCCTCGCTCGCCACCATCGACGTGGTCCCCCAGGGGCAGCTTCCCGCCGAGGTGGGAGACCTGGTCATCCCCACCGCCACCGGTCCCGTGGTCTTTCGCGACTGCGCGATCGATCGGGCGTCGGTGCAGCGCTCGGCTCAGGGGTGGATTGTCTCGGTCGGTCTGCACGACCGCCGGTGGCGCTGGCAGTTCGGCTCGATTACCGGCTGGTACAACCGCCCCACCCTCGAGGGAGGAATCGAACCGGCGACCAGTCAGTCCCCCCGGCAACTCGCCACCCGGCTGCTGAACGCGCTGGGGGAAACCACCTTCGATGTGGGGGGCTTGCCCGAAGCCCCCCGCCCCGAGGTCTGCTGGGACCACGCCGCTCCGGCGGTCGAGCTCGATCGGCTCTGTGAACTGTTTGGCTGCCGGGTGGTGTTGGGGCTCGACAATCGGGTGGCCCTCTGCCGGGTGGGGGTCGGTTCCCCCCTCCCCCCCCTGGGGGTCGAACGGCGGTGGACCGTGGGCGTCGAGCCCCCCGTCCGCCCCGGCCAGATCCGTGTGCTGGGGGGCCCGACGCAATTCCAGACCCGCTTTCGACTCGAGGCGGTGGGGGAAGAACGGAACGGCGCGCTGGTCCCCATCGACGAGCTCTCGTACCGCCCCGAGACCGGCTGGGGAGCCGCCCCGCCGACGTTTGGCAACGTCCCCTCGCTGGCCGACCGGCAGCGGGCCCAGCGCTCGGTCTTTCGCTGGTACCGCCTGCGCTGCACCGCTCCCGGCGACACCGCCGGTCTGTTCGAGATTCCCGGCTGCGAGGTGCCCGTCACCGCGCTCTGGCAACTGTTGCCGCTTGACCGCGGCCTGCTGCAGGTCGAGACCCACCCCCAGGGGTTCGCGGCCCCCCGGGCCGCGGTGGTGGAGGGGCTGTGGTACCCCGGCGGAGCCGACGGCCGCAACCATGCCGAGTCGCGTCGTCTGCCGCGGGGCTGGCGGCTCGACCGGCAGCGGGGGGTGGTGCAGTTCGACGAACCGCTGGTCCGCCGCACCGAGGAGGGGCTGGCGGAACCAGCCGAGCTGTACCTGACGGTCGCGCACGAAGTGCGGCGGTTCGACACCCGCCAGCCCGTCCGCTACCAGCGCGACCGCCCTGTCGCGGGGAGCCCCCCCGGGGCGGGGACCTGGTGCCTGCGGCGGGAGGAGCTGGTCGAGACGGTCCTGGGAGCCCCGCTGACCGAAGCGGGGGGCCCCACCGAAAACAGCGACACACCGCAGCGCAACACCGCCGCTCTGCACCTGCTGGCCGACCCGATCGCGGCGGCCCTCGAGCAGGGATTGGTCCCGGCCAGCACGGCCGATGTCGAGTATGTCGGGCTGCAGGCGGTGGGGGTCGATGGGGCCATCCAGCAGGTGCAGTGGAGCGAGGGCCCCGAGGGGGCGGTCACCCGGGCGAGCCGCAACAGCGAGTTCGCCACCCGCCTGCGGCCCCACGCCCACCGCCGCCTCTGGCGCCGCCTCGCCCAGCAGCCCTAGATTCACCCGCGTCACCCGTCACCCGCCACCCGCCACCCAAGTTCCATTTCCCCCACATCCATTCCGCACTCCCCGAGGGGCCTGTCGGCCACGCTGCATGGTCTGGCACGAATTCCGCAACGAATCGACCGAGACGATCCCGCCGTTTGGCGTGCTGCGGGTGACGGGGTTGGTGGTTCCTGAGCCGGGGCGGGTGGTGTTGCTGGTCGATCGTCCCGACAGCTTCGGCTGCCAGGAGCGGGGGATGCTGAATGGCGTGGTGCCGGTGGCCAGTGGCCACTACGGCGTCTGCACCCGGACGGGACCGGCGGCCGGGCTGTACGAGGCGGACGATGGAGTGCCGGTGGTGGGGGAGCGGTGGGGTCCGCGGCCGGGGGGATGGCGGCTGCGACGGCACACGGGGGGATTTGTGATCTGGGGGGTGACGAACGCCTCGGCGGGCCTGGCGCTGGTCCAGCCGCAGCCGATGCAGTCGCTGCTGGGGAAGACCGATGGCGTGCACGGCAAGTTCACACGGGGGGTGGTGTCGATCTGGTCGGGTCCGCTGGGGGCCGAGATCGACACCGGGCACGACCTGCCGCTGGTCTACAACCGCTACGGCGAGGTCCCGGCGGGGAAATGGGTCCGCTGTGTCTGGAACGACCAGGAGAACGACTGGGAGCTGGTGGCGGCCGAATGTTAGGGAGCCCGCCCCAGCCTGATCCGTAGCGACCCATCACCCATCACCCACCCGGCGGGCACAGGTGTCAGACCAGAGCCCCAGGCGACCGACCGTTTTTTTGAACTCCGGAGGGACAGCATGAGCTTGGCGTTGCGGTTGGGACAGGGCGAGACCCCCGGCTGGATTTACTCGCCGGCGACGCCGGGGTTTTTCTTCACGGGGGGCTACTGCTGCAAGCTGGACAGAAAACTCTTTTTTTTATTCGGTGGCAATCAGGTCGGCGGCATCGCAATGCGGAACGTAATTGCTTTCAACTCCTTTACTTGGACTTCACGCATGGATATGCCTGGTATTGGGCGTTTTGATTCAGGTGCAGCAGTCATAAGCGACAGTGTTCTGTGCGTAGCGGGATTTGACATAGAGCCGCTTGCTTCGTGTGTTAGGTACAGCGCCATTACCGACCAATGGACTTCAGCAACCCGACTGATTGACCCTCGACGCTATGCACATGCAACCACTGGAATTGGTAACAAAGCGCTGGTAGTCGGTGGACGCGATGTTATGCAGAATTATCTCACGAAGAGTGCAATCTTCGAGTCCGAAGTATGGATATCCGCCTCTGATATACCTCTTCCCGGACGTGCACGTGCCTCCGCTGTTTCGATCAATGGAAGTGCCTACCTTACCGGCGGCACCACAGAAATTACTGGACCACTTTCAGACAACTTGGCATTCGAAATTGAATCAAATACCTGGGTGCATAAGACAGCATTTCCACTACCAGGGCGACAGGGCCATGCTGCTTTCACAGTCTTGCAGGAGCAAGTGATTACTGGTGGAGGAACGCCGCTTCAGACAAGTACCTTCATTCATAATCCGACGTCAGATACTTGGCGAAGCGCACTGCCACTCTCATTACCTGCACGTCAGTGGGCTGGTGCCGGGTCTGGAGCAAGGGCTGACAGCGGGTTTATAAGCGGTGGTGAAGCCGATTCAGGATTTCGGCTTGTGAATCACAACGAGTTCATAGGTGGCACGTGGATAACTCAGACATCTCTTCCCTTCCCAGCTCGAAAGCAATTAGTGGGAGCAACAGCATGATTCGATTGACAACTCTTCTCGATGACCATGAATTGTTTCATTCCGAGTTTCAAATTCGCAATCTAATTGTTGCACGTAATGGTGGGACATTTTATGGGGCATATAAACAAGCAATTCGTGAACTATGGAACAGACTCAGTGGAATCGGATCGGAACTTGCATTGCTTGGAGTCATGAAAAAACAAACATCAAAGAATGGAAACAATAAGAACGATTGCACGAGCGCCCATCAACTCGCAATTCTCTTTGAATCGATACCAACCTTGAAAGATACAATTCGCGAAATAGCAATTTTGTACAATCTGGCAAGCTGGTTAAAAACTCGGCTCGGAGACTTAAATCATCAATCGAAACAGTTGCTCGAGTCAGAGCTTTGGATCTATCGCGTCAAGTGCGCGGTTGCCGTGGACTTTCTATCAATTGGTCGCCTCAGTCAGCCGACAATCGAACTACTTCACGCACTCCCGATCGAACTGCGCCAATCGATTCTCGATATACTGATGTGTCCAGAGTCCCAGGAATTCTTGATTCAGTGGTACCTGACTGACTATTTAAATCTGCCAACAATTGACACCGGAGATCTACAAGCGATTTCAGGTAAGCTCATTGACGAAATTTGTGATTCACCCAATTGGTTTGGACTGACACGAAAACGAATTTCTGTGATCGCTCAAACATCACAGAGATGAACAATCAACCACACAATGCACTGCCGTATACACTTGCTGATCGTAACCGATTGCGTACATAATCAAGAGATGACGTGGTCGGGGCCCTCGCGACGAAGGACACAAAATGTTCCCACTGAGAGTTTCGCTGTTCCAAGTTGAAACAGCGTGCGCGCACCGGCATGCTCGACGGGGGTTTACTCTAACGGAACTCCTCGTTGTCATATCCATTCTGGTGCTTCTGACAAGTGTTGTCGTGGTTGCCATGGGAAATACCCGAAATTCTGACCGAGTGAAGTCGGCGGCTCGGGTTGCTCAATCGGCAGTTCTGGGTGCTAAAGACCGCGCGACCCAAGCGAAGGAGCAAAGAGGAATTCGATTTAGTCGCGACCCAAATGATCCGGCACTAATCAATGGAATTCAGTACATAAGACCACTTCCGGGTTTGGTGTATGGTAAAGATGCGTCCACTGCATTTGAGATTCGACGACCAGGAGGCGCAACCGCCACCTCTCCGGAGGCGACAATCATTGCAGGAATTGGCAACTCAATCGACTGGTATACATTAGATTCGAACGGGCTTTTCGATTATGCGAATACTCGTGTACGCATTTCCGGCGCCAGTTCAAACTCTTTCTACAAGCTAGTTCCTCAACAGCAACAACCGCCCTACTTCGTTGTTAAATCGGGAAATACTCAATTGATGAAAATGGCTGTTGCCTACGAAAATCCAACTCAAAATATGCCTTTCGTTCTAGCAGCTTCGTCATTCAGTGGAGTCGAACTCGAACTCCAACTCGGCAACGAAGTCGCTCCCTTCACCGAGCCAATTGCGTTGCCGACGGGGATGGTGATTGATTTGAAGTGGAGCAGTGCGTCGGCCCAGGCGTTGGCGACGTCGCTGGAGGCGACCGGAGCGTTGGGGAAAATCGATCTCATGTTCACCCCCCGGGGAAACATCACCGGGCCGGCGTCGGTCATGGGGCCGATCCACTTCCTGATCCATGACCTGCAGGATGCCGTCGCCCGTGAGCCCGGCCCCAACAACACCACCGTCCCCCTCAGCCCCATCAGTCCCAAGAACCGCAGCGACAAGATCATCCTCACGATCTTCCCCGCCACCGGCAACGTCCAGTCGTTCCCCATCGACTCCACCGACGTGCTCAACAACTCCGACGGCTCCGCCGGCCCCGATGGCCTGGCTGACGATCTGTTCCGCTTCGCCCGCAATGGCTCGGGGACGTGACCTTGCGGCCATACGACGTTCCGGATCACAAATGTGCCGCAGGATGAAGCCGCATGCCGACTCCGATCTGGCTGACATTCCTGCTGCCGCTGTCCCTGATCGTGCTCTCCCTCTTGGGAGCCGTGGTGGTGCGGTTCGCGATCAACCGCTTCAATCCCTGGATGGGCGGGCCTCAATCCCCCCGCGCTGTGCCTGAGCCCACGTTTGCCCGGGCGATTGTCATCGCGCTGGGCACTCTGCTGGGCCTGCTGTTCGTGAATGTCGTGCTGGATCGACTGCACGCGGCGGGGCTGGTCGACTCGTCGGACGCCAACCCGTCGATCACGAAATGGATCTGGCCCATCAGCCTCCCCCTGACGACCCCCATCAACACCGTACTGAATTGGCGGTTGCTCCCCACCACGTTGTTACGGGCCCTCGGCGTGACGGTCTACTGCGTGGCCGTGCTGATCATGATCCTGTTCGGTTCGATCTTCTTCGGTTTTATGGGAGCCGCCCTCCTGAAGACGCTGTTTCCTTCCTTCAACGTGTCCGGTTCGTAGAACGGGGATCCGTTCCGGACGCCCACCGAGTCGATTCGGCATTGCGGGAAACTCGATCTCAAGGACTTCGACTGTCGGTTTTTGGTTGTCGATGACATCGGGATTCCCCTGGGAGATTCGCTGCGCATTCTCAAGGTCCAGCCCATCGGGAACGCGGCGCTCGATGGATTTGGCAATCCTGATCCCGGTGGTGGCCGACGCGGACACAAACGGTCCCCGTGGGACACGCGGCATCCCGGTCGGGCCAGGGCAGCCCAGCAGTTCACTGGGGAGCAGTCGACTCAAGCCTTGCCAGACGACTGGAAGACAGTCATTGCCCAGTGCGGTCAAGCACTGGCGTGACTTTGGGTTACGGTTCAGATGCTCATGCCTCTTCGCAAATGCGGGGGGGTTCAGCAGGTGCATGAAACGCCCCGCACGAATTGGCCGGGGTTTTCATCCCCTTCCTCGGCACCGCTTCAGTCCAGCGACAATTCCACCCAGAAACTCTGTATTGCAAAGCCCTCGGTCTGCCGATAGACTTTGTCTTGCAAAGCCTGCCCTTTTCCTTTTTTTCGAGGAATTTTGATGGTTGTCTCCGCGTTGCGTGCTCTCGACCGCATTTTGCGGGGGGATGCCACCCGGCTGGCCGAGTTGAAAACCGGCCAGCTCGACATTCCCCTCCGCCAGATCGTGCCGATCCTGGTGCTCTTGGCCGCCCTGTACGGGGCCGCGATGGGGCTGTTCGGCACCCTGCATCTCGGTCAGCCCCAGCTCTTCGTCAACCTGCTCAAGGTCCCCTGCCTGTTCCTGTTCACCCTGCTGGTGACGTTTCCGTCGTTGTGTGTGTTCAACATCCTCGTCGGCTCGCGCCTTTCGACCCGCACGCTGCTCAACATGTTCGTCGTCAGCCTGGGGGTCATGATTGTGGTCCTCGCGTCGCTGGCGCCCATTCTCGTCTTCTTCACCCTCAGCACCCGCAGTCATCCCTTCATGGTGCTGCTCAACACCCTCCTCGTCCTCATCGCCGCCGTCTGGGGCCGGTCGTTCCTGGCCCAGACCCTGCATGGTCTGTTGTTGTCGGATGCTTCCATCACTTGCGCCGGCGAGGGCGCCGGCCGCCCGGAACAGGGCCCTCCCACCGAACTGCAGTTCGAAGAGACCCCGGCCGCCGTGATGCCTAGCCCGGTCACACCCCATGCCCCATCCGAACCCACACACACCGCCAGCCTTGCAGACCCCACCCCCGCCTCCAGCACCGGGCCCTCCGGGGCGGTGGTGGCTCCGCCCCCCGCCGCCGCCCCGGGCCCGGCCCCGGTTCGCCGCTCGGCTGTGGCTCGCTCGGCAGCCCCCTCCGCGCCCCACAGCGGCGAACTCTCAACCCCGGTCGCGAAGGTCAAGAGGGTTCTGCGGACGTGGTTGTTCCTTTTCGTGGCGGTCGGCCTGCAGATGACCTGGATTCTCGGGCCCCTCGTCGGCAATCCGCAGGGGGACTTCGTCTGGTTCCACCCGCCGGGCGAAGGGAACTTCCTGCTGGGATTCTGGACCGTGCTGACCAGCCTGTTCGGATAAGCCATGCCGCCACACCCGGGCCCGATCATTCGCCAACTGCTCTTTCCCCCGCACGCTCCCCAGGGGACGGGCCCTGCCCCGACACGAACTCCCGTCCGCATCACCTGGCGGCACGAACTCGCGGCCATCGTGGCGGGCGGGGGGCTGTACGGGCTGGCGCTGGGGACCTTCGGTGGCTTCGCCCCCGACCGGCTGTGGCAGCCGGTCTTCGCGGCGATCAAGGTCCCCCTGCTGCTCCTGGTCAGCACGCTGCTGACGTTGCCGGGGGTGCTGGTGTTCAACAGCCTGGCGGGGCTGCGGCGCGATCTGCCGCAGGTGCTGCGGGCCATCGGCACCTGCCAGGCGGCCGCCTCGGTCGTGTTGGCAAGCCTGGCTCCCTACACCCTCTTCGGCTACGCCCACCGGCCGCGGTATCACCAGGCGACGCTGCTGAATGGAATCATGTTCGCCATCGCCAGCCTGGCGGGGTACGTCGTCCTCCGCCGGCTCTGTGCGCCGCTGGTGGCACGCGAACCCCGGCACCGCTGGCAGTTGCGGGGCTGGCTGGTGCTGTATGTCTTTGTGGCGATCCAGTGCAGCTGGATCTTTCGCCCCTTCCTGGGAGACCCCGCGCGCCCCGTGCAGTTCCTGCGGGCCGACGCCTGGGGGAACGCCTATGTGGAACTGGGGGAGACGCTGACGAAGGGGCTGTTGCGGCGTGGGCGACGGTGATTGCACACGAGGGAGGAACAGTCCACGCCGGCGGACTTTCCCGCCCCGTGGCAGCGTGAGCCGGAACCGCGGCTGCGGGCCAGGTCGAGCGGGCGATGGGACTGAGACGCCTCGCCCAATTCGGTTGCCTCCCCCCCCACCGACGACGGCCTCGCCGGGAGGGACTTGTCGGGCTCGCACACCAGCGATTCGACCTGCGACGGGTCCAGCGCCAGAGCGTTGCGGAGCAAGTCGGGAGTCGGGTGGATTGAGGTGGTGGGAAGGCGGCCGAAGGAGTGATCTGGTGTGGGACCAGCGCGAATGACGTTCGGGATTTAGTCCGCGCAGTCCACCCTTCGCCGTCAAACCGGAACGCGCTGCGCTGTCAGGACGCGCGGTTCCAGAGTTGAGCAAGAAGGTCCCGCCCCCAGAGGGGAACGGTGGCCACCAGCAGAAGCAGCACCCAATCTGGCTCCCTTCCCTGAGCCCAGCCGAACAGCAGCGCGGCCGCGGCTGCCACGCAACCAACGACAATCAGGATGGCCATTCCACGCAAGATCCACACTGGAGCCCTGTTGGAGTACCACAATGCACGCCCCAGCGAGCCCAGGCCAGCCGCAATCAGTCCGCACACCAGCACGAAGACAGAGTCCGCCTGCGGGTGCCTCAAGTTGGCGAGCCCGATGAGAAACAGGAACAGGAAAGGGATCGCCAGCGTAATCGACAACAGCGCGAGCAGACGGAAAGGCGCGGATGGCGAGCTCACCAAGTGCGTCTGTTCAGCGGACAAGGGCCAGGGACGGTCTTTTTCCGACCAGAGCACCCGGGCGAGAACCAGACCGACCAGGCCGATGAAGGCCGCACCCAACACATGGAAGACTGAGCCTGGGACGGAGGCCAATTGCATGAGCCCGATCGCGGACCCTACCAGAAACGGAAGTGAGAGCAGCAACATGACGACGGCCAGGCTGCGTGTCAGCCAACGCGGAGTCGGGGGCCCCGGTGGAGTCTCTGAGAAGAGAGGAGGGAAGTCGGTCACAGGACAGGTCTCCGAATCAGAATCATGGGAGCTTCATTCATGATAACGGATTCCCGGATGAGAGATGCGCCAATCAAGGGTGAATTTCTCATGAAGACGAGACACCGGTCGAGACCGATGCACATCTGGACCAATCGGCATCCAGACAAGCCAGCATCTGGAACGGTGCGAACCCGGGCCGACACATACGGAGTCTGAGAGGAGTGCGCCGACTGGAGAACCGTCGGGATGTGTGCCGCCACCCGCTGACGACTAGCGTTCGTTCGCGGGGCGGGGGCGCCGACCCTGCCGCACCACAGGCCACAATCCCAGAACCGCGAGCAGCCAGGCCGACGGTTCCGGAGTTACCAGAATCTTTCCCTGGCGGGTGATCGTGAAGGGAATCGGCGACCCCGTGGGATCGAAAAACAGGCTGTTTGACGGATCGAGACGCAAGTCGAACGTGTCGCCAATCGCGGGAGGCGCGGCGAGGCCGGAGGCGAAGTGCAGGGTCGTCAACAGGCGGTCTAGAAACAGCCCGGAGACTCCCGAGGGAGAATTGGACGCGTCGAGGCCAACATAAATTGTGCCGGGGCCAATCGCTCCCGCCGGAGGCACATCCCGAGCGGCGCTACCGGTCCCCGCGAAGACATAGCGGGGGCTGGTCAGATGGCTGTCGACGGGGACACCCCCTCCCAGGTCCAGAAACTCGAGCGCCGATCCACTCGTGGGGACAATCTCGAATTGGATGCTGAAGCCCGCCAGTTGATCCGTGGCCGAGTCGCTGGAAATGAGCACCTCGGCCCGGCCGTGACCGTTTGGGCCGACTGTTGAGTCCCAGACCGAGATCAGCAACCCGGCGGACGCCGAGTTATCG